>SDBU01000820.1_pt1 | contig 44905 bp, 74 predicted proteins | sample 2277071 | NCBI WGS metagenome assembly SDBU01 (sample SAMN10397929, study PRJNA504765) | marine sediment metagenome | isolation source: marine sediment core GS08_GC12, 126 cmbsf | place: Arctic Ocean: Gakkel Ridge, Loki's castle | collected 2008
CTCGTGCGAACGAAAATTCGGGCAACGACTATCCGACAAGCAGTGGAAATTCGTCAAAACCCTGACTGATGCTGAGTGGCGCTATGTCCTCACCGGCGAATAGCTTTCGTGCAGGACGCCATCCTGCAGGCCCCGCCCTCGACGGCGCTTCTAGGCCCCCTTACGGGACACGCTAGCCCCCGATGGAGTCCTTTTTCATCTGCTGCGCTACCTTCCAGTTGTCCAGCATATTCTTCGCTCGCTCTCCGAGCAGAGCAGTGAAGATCGTGAACCGGACCCCGAAGGTCAACCAGTTGAGAACCTGCCCGTTGTCTACCTGATATAGCTGATACATCAGGGATGCACCTACCACCAGAGCAAGTGCCGAGTAGACGATTTCGTTGATCTGATTGATCGCAGCAAGGTGGACTGCGCCCGCCATCTCCTGGGCCTTGGTAGCATCAGGGATGGCCTTGTACAGACCGGGGATGAGTTGAGTCAGCGCGGTCCAGAGCACCTTACGTGGTCAGCGTCTTCTTGGAGAAGAACATCCGGTCGATGAAGGTCAGGACCGGCACCGCGAACGCCGTGATCGCCACGGCTTGCTCAGCTGTTATCCACCCCTGCGTCACGGCGAGGCCGGACACGACCGACACGACTTGCAGGACGAGCGTCTTGCTCAAGAACCAAGGCTTGCTTTCCATCAGTGATCTCCCTCGTAGTGGCCCGCTTGTAACCAGCACGACCGTTCCTCCATGACGCCGCGATGATACGCGCCCGCCACCCTTTCCTCTTCAAGCTCGCTGTGAATGCTGAGGCTGTCATCTCGCAGGTCCGATCTCTTGCCCCTGTCGTGGCCCTGGTCAGCAGCGTGGGATACCTCCAGGGCGTCGAGTCGTGCGATCACGCTCTCGAACATGAACATCAGCAGATACGCCGCTACAGCAGCGGCGACTGCTAACGCCCACGGGGGTACCTTGCGGTCCGGGTCAGCGGGCATCCCATATCGCTTCAACAGTTGCCGCTAGCGACGATACCGTTGCAGTCAACTCAGACACGGCCCCAACAACGGCCCGGATGTCTTCGGTGTTGCGAATGCGATTCCTCACCTCGCCGTTCCACACGAACGCCGCCCCTGCAAACAGAAGAGCAATCAAAGCGAACGTTATTCGCTTCCAGAACTCTTCGTGTGGTTTCGACGATGATGGCATCAGAGCACTACGCTCCCATCCCGGCACAAGCCGCCGCACGCACCACCAACAGACCATGATCTGCGGCAGCCGCCGTTATGCTGGCATTCGCTCTCGCACCAGCCGCCACACCCGCCGCCCGACTCGGCCCTTTCGGGAATACTCCCTGGCACAGAAGTAGTGCCGTCAGCGATCATGTCACAGAAGCGGTCCCAGTCCCTTGCCTTGAAAACAACGAACTCTCGCTTCCCCAGAGAGTACCTAGCATTCACCACCCTCGATTTTCTCGCCATCTACTCGGTCTCCGTATTTCTCGCACAGGCTCTTGAGTGCGGCCTGTGTCTCTTCAACAGAAAGTCCCAGGCTTCGTATCGCTTCTTGATGTCCCTTGAACATCTCGGGGGTAAGCGTCAGCGGAGAGCGGTACGCGCCGCAGGAGTCGACGAGAAACGCCAGCGCAACAACGATACAGGCCGTGGTAAACGCTGTCATCAGGTCGATCGTGTGGGCTGTCGTTAACCGCCACGTCTTGCGCTGCATCTTGAATCTCCTGCAGTAAGAATGCCACGGGACGCAATCGTCCTCTACACAAGTAACCCTCTCGCAAGAACTTTTCCGACATCTGATTACCTTTCCTGAACTGCCCGCATGTACCTGCTGATGTTCGCCACCAGCCAGTCGCCGGGGCATTCCTTGTCCGACCTGATCTCCCGGTGCAGCAAGATGTGGTCGCGGTCCAGAGGCAGCCCGAACACGTCGCAGGCGGCGCGGGTCAGCGAAACTGATGCGTCCCACATCTCCTGAGACCACGCGATCACTCCATGTCCCTCGTGCCCGATGCCGATGGTGTACTTGTTGGGGTTGGTGGTGGGGTGCCTGTGTCGTAGCAGGAACGCTGCATCCTCCGACACGTTGCCGGCATGCCATGCCCTCTCGTGCGGGTTCACGAACGATCGTACGTCCCCCATCAACCCGATGCCGTAGTGATAGGAGACCTTCGACTTCTTCTTCTGCAGCCATTCCGTCGTGCCCAACAGCGACCCGGCAAAGATATGCAGCACGACCGCCTCGACAACATGGCCGTCACGGTCGGAGAAGTTCGGGGAGGGGTGCGTAAGGCTCATTGTTCGTCTCGCCGGATTACCTTGGCGTCGAGTTTCTTGATGCGCTCTAGCTCCCGAGGAAACTCCGCTTCTACGATCCCCCAGATCATTACCCAATTGGCCAGTTCCTTTCGCGTCAACCCAAGCTCCCGTGCCACTCCAAGCGCAGTCGGATCTCCGTTCACTTCCGCCTCGATCACTTCCCGCAAAACGACCGGGATAGACCGCAAGGAGTTTGACAGCCCGGTCCTTTCTTTCCTCGATATGGCGTCTCGTCTGCTCGTGCCAGAGGCGAGAACACGCTTAGCTGCCGGGGAGCTAACGTCGATGTTTCGTCGACTACGCAGCGATCGATTCGCTTCGTTGAGGAACTGAGTGGATTCCTTGCGAAGATCCTCTAGCGACCCTCTGGCGAACCTTTCCAGGTCCCGCCTGCGACCCTCCTCGGGAGACACGAACGAGAACAGGCGCGCTAACTCCCGCGTCGTGGTGGTTTCCCTTACAACGCCTCCACGGGACTCTGAAGGGTCCAGAGGACGCCCGCTCGCCAGCCCTTCCTGCTGACGCTGTACCTGACCTTCGATGCGCTGAGAGGCTCTTGCCGACTCTCCCACGATCAGGCCGAACGGCATGAACGAACGGATGAACCTCTGTGTCAGATCCATGCCCCGTCGATCGCCCTGCATCCAGTCTACGAATGCGCCCGCTATGTCCGGTCCCGGAGTTCTTGTTGGGGACAGTCCGGCAACAGTTTGGAATCCGGCAGGAGCATCGACCCCGAACGGCAGGAACGCCGGCTCGATCCGACCTTGCATTGCCCTCGGAACAAGCTCCTCGCCAGTAGCAGCACGAGTCGACTCGCGTAACACCTGAGCAATGAGACCGTTGTAGAACAAGTACCGGGTCATGGCCACTGCGGGAGAGGCACCGTCCGATGCCCCCTCGGTCATTATGCGAGTCGTGAACCGCAGGATCTTTGGCTGAATACTGGACAGAGGCGCCGCAACACGCCCCATGACCGAGTGTCTGAAGAACGGGTTTCTGGAGAGTTGGTCGTAGGTGAACTGGGTCTTGTCTGCGACGCCGATCGCAAAGTCGACCGCTTCGCGACCCGTCATCCCGAGACGGGCTGCAGCATCAAGGCCACCATAAAACGACCCCCCTCGAAGAACTGTTTCGGCAGCATCGATATCGGAAAACCCGACCTCATCTAAGTGACGCATCAGGCTCCGTGCCGGCTTGATGAAATCACTGCCACGCAACAGGCGAGAAGCATCAGTCACACCGATGCGTGTCGCAATGTCTCGACTGATGCTCGCCGCTACCGCACCTTTCACCGTACGCGCTGCCGGAATCAATGCGGCGCCTACTGCAGCACCGACAGGACCGGCCGCGACGAAGCCGAGAGCACCGCCTATGGCTGCCCCGGTTGCTGACGCAGGGGTGGCAAGGTTCCGCGCCCCTCCAGCTATTCCTGCCGGTGTCACGGCCGAGCGAGCAACTGCTCCAATGCCACGGGCCGTGGACCCCCCACCGATATCGGCAGCAAGCAAAGTGAACTGCGTAAACTGGTCTATCGCCACGCCGGGGCGAGCATAGAGCAGCCCCCGGTACAGGTTCGACATGACGATCGCCGTGTTGCGAACGATCTCCTTCTCGTCGGGTTTCCACCGACCGGCAGAAGCAAACTCCACCGCCGAAGCGATACTTCGGGCGTCACGAATTACAGGGTCGTGTCCCGTCCCTCGCAAGACCGCTTCGATCTGATCGATTGTCCATGCAAGCGGCTCGTTGCCGGCATCCTCTGCGGCCTTACGCATCGGCTCAAGTTGTCGCAAGGCTCTCTGGCTATGCTTGGCGCGAATTGCAGCCTCATGGTATGCAGATACCGAGAGCCAAGCATCACGTAACGCGGGGGTGTCTCCCTTGCGAGCTAGCCGGAATCCGAACGCAACGTTCCTCCCGTAGCGTCGTTCCATCGTTGGCAACTTGAACTGCTGTCGAACGAACGCTTTGTTCGGATCGTCCGCCCAGGTGACGTAGTTGTCCCTGAGATTCATGTCCTCAAAACCGGGAGTGGTCTTTAGTTCGATGCCCCTGCGAAGGTAATCTTCCTGCAGTCTCGGAACAATGTCTTGCGCTGCTTTCGATGCGTCCTCTATTGGGATATCGCCGTTGAGAACATCGAAGATTTCACGGTTGAGTTTCTTGTTGCGAACAACCACCCCGCCCGTTCGGGTTGCCTTCAACCACCCGGACGATTTGCCCAACTCAGCAAGTTCATCAAAGTAATTTGCCGTCTCGACGGCAGCATCCTGCTTCGCTGTTCTGGCAATAGCTGTTCCGGTGCGGGACCCGGCCTCAAGAGATCGGTTGTGGGCACCGATCCCCTCGCGGCTCAGAGCGACCTCGTACACCTCGCCCGCCGTATCTCGAACGCGCTCAGTAGAGGCGATGTCCTGCACGAACTCGTCGCCTGAGCGAACGGCGCCGCGAGTTGCAGCAGCAGCACGAACGGCAGCGTTCTTGGACGCTGGATTCGTGGGCTGGCCCGCTCTCATGCGTTGGGTGGCGTCGAGCGCATCGGCCTGCCGAACACGACTTGATGCCATGTCGGCAACAGCCTGTTTTGCCTCCCGTATCGTACGGAACGTTCCGACCTCAACTTGCTCGGGACCGAGAGAAATCTGCGCTCGGAACTGCTTGCCGTTGGTCTTGCGAATCAGGGCTGATCCCGTACGAGATGCCGGCCCCGCAAACTCGGCTGATATTCCGGTCACGCCAAGGTCGTTCTTCTTGATCTTCTTCCATCGTCGAGGAGGAGTTGCGGCGGCGGTCTCTTTGATGAGGCCCTGGCCTGCTAATGGTTTGCGTGTAATCCGAGCCGGAGCCAGCCCCGCAAGGTCGGTACCGAGATCGGAGGTAACGCGAGCGCTTGCGGCCTCCTGTGCCTTACGCCGTGCCGCCTTACCTGACAACGAGGAGGCGCCGGCCTTCAATCCTTGCCGAAGCCCCTGCTTAATACCGACCCGGACGAAGGCACCAATTGGAAGGAAGTCAAGAGCGTTAGCCCCGAGCCGAATCACAGTGAACAAGGCCGTTTGGAGAGGGGCCTCTTTGAAGTCCTCGACCAACTCGTCGAAGTTGACGATCATCTCTCCGGTATCTACGACACCCGCGACAATTGGAACAAAGTCCAGCGTTCGCCGTCCTGCCCTCTTGGCATTCGTGAAGAGACGACCTTGCTGTTCTCCAACCGCCGTGCCCACACCTCCGAACGGAAGGGAGGGAGCGTCGTCTCCAGGTTCAAATGCTGCACGCATCCCGCCGAGCTGGCTCTCTACAGGCTCGGGAAGAGGCGGTGCGGGCTGAACAACCCCGCCTCCGGCAACAGTTACCGTCTGTTGCTCGGTGGGCTCCACACGAGCCCTGAGGGACTTCAGGAACGCATCCTCTTCAGGTTGAAGCGGGACAGATTCCTGAACTTCGGGTTCGGTCTCGGGCTCAGGAACCCCCGAAAGGCGGCGACGCAACGAAGCGAGAAATACGTCTCCTTCTTGCGCCATGGTTACGACCCCTCAACCGTGCTCTCTTCAACTTCTGGATTTCTCGCCTTGAGTTCTTGCAACTCAACAAGGAAGGCGCGAATACCAGAGGGCAATCTTAAGTACACCAACGCAGCGGCTTCGAACCCGAAAGTCAGTGCGTACTCTTCGATGCGCTCAGTAGCTTCTTGGGCTGCACGTTGGCGGGCAACAGTCAGTTGCTCATCGCCAAGTTGGGCAAGAGCCTGTGGGTCGCCAGTGCCCATAAACGATTGCCGAATGTTTCCTTGCTGCTCTTCGTCCCCACCGAGGAACTGATTGAGCACTGAAGCAAACCGATCCATCACCTTATCGATCAGTGCCGACCTGGCCACAACAGCGGCCTCTTCCTTACCGTCCTCCGTTATCCAGTCTTCTGCTGCTGGAATGAACCGGGGATTAGTCAGGGCTTTCGCTCGTGCCTCAGGAATCAGGTTATCTACTAGCGACGACGGGACTACCGGATCGTCAGGCTTTAGGGCCTGCTTGCCTGCCTCAATATCGATCGCCTTCTGAACTTCTGCCTTCGTCTCTGCAGCACCCCGACGCCTCTCGCCCTTACGCTTGGCGCGTCCTCGCTGCTGCAGTCCGGACAACTCTTCCGGTGTCGCTCCAGCGGTCTCTGCACTCGTCCGAATCTCTCGACGAGTGGGGGCGCCCGTGCCCAGACCTGTTGCCGAGGTGAGCGCCTGGGCTCTCGCTATGATGTCCTTGGCCTCCTGATCCGAGAAGGATTTGGCCAACCCTTCGCGTCGTGCGGCAAGTGGCGCTGCAATTTGCTCCTGTGCTCCTGCCTGTTGTGCCGCAAGAGAAAGAGCGTCGAGACCTTCTAGAGTTTCGGCACCTTCAAGCTCGCCTCCGAACCCTCCGATGAACTCCCGACGCCTCTCCGCTACGGCCTCCTGTTCGACCCGCTCCCTTTCCGCAACGTCCTCTTCCTCCTGACGTTCTCGTGCATCTTGTTCCGTCAGGAACTCCCCCAACGAACCGAACAGGCGAGAGACAGCAAGCAAGGCAGGATTCTCTACTCTCTGACTGCGACCACTGGAAACGTTGAACGACCGGGGCCGAACGAGGTCACCGATTCTTGCCACCTCAAGCCACCTGTCCCTGCTGCAACTGGCCGAGGAAGTTCATGATCAACTGGATCATCCCTGTCTCGTCTCCGAGTCTGGATGCTCGCGCCTCCTCCAAGAACTGCGCCATGCGGAACTGATCGTCAGCGAGGAACTGTACGAAGTCCTGCTCCGCAATCAGGTTGCGCAGTGCCAGGTCGCCTACGCCGAGAGCCCTACCGGTCGCTGACTGAATCGCATCCAGTTGCGCCCCGAGGTCCGCCTGCACGGCAGCAATATCCTGGCCTCGGCGGGCCAGTCCGATGTTCGCCCCTGCGGTCGCCGCATCAAGCCGATCACGTCGGGCAGACTCAAGTGCATCGGTCTGGAAAGTACGAAGCTCCGTTCCGGCACGGCCCCGCAACTCCGACTCCAGGTCAAAGCGTCCGCCAAGTTCAGCGCCGCCACCCGTCAGTCGCCTGGTGCCAAGGTCGCGCAACAGCGACTCAACGCCGGCTTCACGGTTGCCTGCAAGCTCCTCTTCGAGAGACTTGCGGAACTCGAACAGTTGACCACCTTCGCCAACACCAGAGGCCAAGTCTGTAAGTGCCTGCTCTCCTGCCTGTCCTGCTTCGCTCAGCCCCGGAGCAGCAGTCGAGGGAAGTCCCTGGCCCGATACGATACTCGCAAGGCGTTCGTTGATAAGCCTCGAAAGCTCGTCCTCGCCCGGATCGTCAAACCCCTCGAAGGTTGGACCTCCTGCAGCGGGATCATCAAGCGGGAACATGTCCTGAAGAGTATCGGTCGCAGGACCGGGGATAGTGCCGCCCCCGCCTCCGATCGGGTCAACAACTGGCGGTACTGGATCAGAAATTACGGCGGGCGGAACGATCGGAGGCGGTTCAGCAATCGGAGGCGGGAGCGGTTCAGCAATCGGCGAATGCTGACCCGGCCCTAGCGGGTTGTCGATTCGCGCTTGCGCACGAGCGTCCAGTTTCGGCTGGATACGTGCGAGAATCCGTGCCTGCTTACGGGCAACTTTCCGCTCTCTGTTCTTGACATCTTGCGGGACTAGCCCCTCGGCTCGGGTCTGCGCACGCTCGGCTCCACGCACGTTGGTACGAGAAATGATGTTTGCCGCACGGTCAGGGTTAGAATGCGACATCAGGCTTGGCCCGTGAGTTGCTGAAGGACGCGCAGTAGAGAGTTACGAGCATTCTCGGTAGAGAACGATTCGGCTCTACGTGCGGAGGGACGACTACCATCGATGCCTTCTCCCCCGGTACCAGGTTTGCCATCAATGGGTCGGTCAGGGGGGTCCAGTCCCAAATCTTTGCCCGACCCCTCGAAGCCACCCAGGCCCAGGTCGAACTCACGGCGCGCTCCGAACTCTGCGGCAGCAGGACGGAACCCAACCGTTCCGGTCGGGAGTCCCGCAATGCGGGCAGGACCAGTCAGGGCACGGGCTCTATCAGAGGAGCCGGGGAACACAAGGGGCTGCGCATTCAACCCACTGACCCGGTCGAGTTGATCCGTAAGACGAAACCTCAAATCGTTAGCGATAGTCGTCGCCAGGCCAGGAACCAACGGCTTCACATCCTGCCCGCCAGACCCGATGGCAAGAGTTGCAGCGCCTGAAGCAAGCGCAGAAATTAGTGCTGGGGGCATGAAATCCTCCCGACCATCAAGACGTGCTCATCAAGGGACTGAAGACCTAACATTTTGCATAGTTTAACCGACTCCTTATTGTCTTTGCGAGGTGCCGCCCAGAACACCGGGACACCGATGCCGATACCGATATCGAGAGCCGCCCGTGCCGCTACGAGAACGTTCTTCCCTCCGCGTCGATTCGGGGCCATTACGATGTGCGGGGAGAAGACAACAGACAGGCCAACCAACGCTACGGTCTCGCCGTCTTCATCCACTACCGTTGCCCGCACAGGCATCGATTGCTCAAGCCACGCCTCAAGCGAAAAGTCCTGTGGCTGACCGACTGCCAGATCGACTGACGGGTCCTGTGCAATCCAGTCTTGAAGACTGTCAGTGTCCGAGTCTCGCCATTTCCTTACCTGCATCAAGACTCCGGAGCCCCGCCAGAAACCGGCTTGTTAATCGTTCCGCCAAGCGTTACGACCTCTGCCTGTAGCTCGTTGACTGCGTTGTTCAGCAGGCCGATGGTGTCAGCGTGGCCATTGGGGGTGTAATTACCACCCCATTTGCACTTCACGTTCGTGGCTGCCTCGTTGGCCAGTTCCGACGTGTCGACCGCACCGGCTGCAATCTTGTTTCCTGTGATCGTGTTGCCTTTGATCTCTGCGGCCGTGATCGTTAGCGCTTTGATCTTGATAGCCGTTACCGCATCAGTAGCTAGCTTCCCTTCGATCACTGCGCCCGTATCGATCTCTGATGATCCTACGGTTGATTTGGTAGCCAACGCTCCTTGCCCGGTAATTAGAGCGGCAGTATTTGATCCAGTTACGTCGGCCCCAGCCTCGCCAGGTTTCAGGGACTCGATCGTCTCCAAACCAGCGAACGTGATGTTGGCGGCGAGCTTGTTGGTGACTTCAGCCGTTGCCAGATCCACAGACCCTTGCGTTGCCAGTGCGCCTTGGCTGGCTATCAGTGCGGCAGTACGCGTCTCGGTAACGTTCGCCCCAGCCTCTCCGGGTTCAAGGGACTCCACCGTCGCTGTCGACACGTACAGAACCTTGCCTGCAGCTAACGTATCGACGCCCTCGCCCCCGATGTTGTCTGCGATTTCCTCGACTGCTGGAATCAATCCGAATCCCGTATCGGTCGACTTACGAACATCTGCTGGAAGGTTCCCCGAGATGACTCCTGACGGAGTAGTAAACGCTGCAAGGCGAGTCTCCAGATCAACGATCCTATCGAGCAATCCATCAACTGCACGACGTACGTACTGGTCTTCGATCCCGCCGATAGCAGGCCCAGTGAAGCGTCGGTCAAGCCCCTCCATACGACGCGGATCACGTCCCTCCCTGGTCACAACTACCGTACCTTCGCCATCTGAACATCCTCAAGCATTCCCTTCATCGTCCACCCGTACAGTGACCACTTCGTTGTGCCCGTCCGGGTGAACTCAAGCGTGATCGCTTCGTCGTACGGATACGCCCCGTTCGTGTCTTTCGTATGGATAGGACCGGGGTTGGCCATGATTGCATTGACAAGCTGTATATCGAGAGTGTGCGTCGAGAAGGCAGATGCGCCCGTGCTAACGAACCCCTGATAAGTCTTGATCGTGATGGATAGCGAACCGCTCTGAGCCCCGAAGATCGGGTCAAGCAACTGAATCTGTTTGCGTATCGAGGGACTGTTGAAGTGCAGACCAATCGAACGGAACGTGTTGGTGATGTTGGACCCGGCAGCGGAAGACCCGGAGAACATCTTGTAGACGAATCCACCCGTTGCTATCGTCGCCTCGCCTCCAAACAGAACCTTGCCCGATGCCGTGTCAGCGACGACGACAGCGGCTACGGTCGAGAAATGATTGACCTCGTGCCAGGTCCCCTGAGAGTAGTCCCACCCGACATAGGTAAATACTCCGGTAGCAGTCGGGATTGCGAACAGGACCCAATTGTAAGCAGGATAGACAATGCACCACGCCTCCTCTCGCACCGCATAGCTCATGGTCTCGAACGTGGTCTTTTTACCCCACGAGACAATCGTGTCGGAGGACCCGTCGAACATACGTACATCGAGGTTCGGTGTCATCCCCACAACCACGGGCCGAGAGGTCTGCTGCACCTCTCCAGAGGCATCGATGAACTTCGCCCTAGCGGGCACGAGCGCCATCGCCCTATCGGAGATGAATCCTGTCGATGCCTGGGTGCGAATGAAGTTGAAAGTAGAGCGACCGTCACCCTCCAGCATCCAGACCGAATGCTCCTTCGGAATCACTAACCGGCCCTCGTACTCCCCGAACAGGCCCGTGATCTTGTCACCCTGCTCCCCCTCCCCGACCCGCTCGAAGTTCACCGAACTGACGGAATCTCCCCTTCCGTAATCCCCGTAATAGATACGGTTCGGGTCGGCGTTGGTGCCGGCGTAATACACCCTGCCCCGATGCTGTACGCAGAACCTCAGTCCTGCCTGCGGAGCGTCCCCGACGTTGATCGGCTCAGACCCGGTATCGATCAGAGTCTTGTCGTCGGTTGAGTCCAGCAAGACCGTGGTCCCGTTGGCGACATCCGTCAGCCAGAAGTACACATCCCCGTCACCAAGGGTCCGCCAGATCCGCGTGCCACCCGCGCCGTTGACGATCGAAGAGAGCGACCCGTCCTGGTTCACCAGCGTAACGGGGGTCGAGGGAACGGAGGCGGGGCCAGGCAGGCCGGCAGAGTCGAGAGACGCCGTCCTGTACTTGTACGTGCCCGTGAGCCCTGTAGAGGCTCCTGCGGACACCGAGGGAGCGGCAGGTTGACTCTGCCCCGCGTCCGTTATCGCTGAACCGTTGTACTCCTGAACGGCAATCGTGCCGCCGAAGGTGATGAATGCCTTGTTCTCGTACTGCACGAACGACGGGAACAGACCGACTGCGCCAGAGCCAAGATCCTTGAGGAAACTCCATGTCGCTCCGTCGTCGGTGGAGTGGTGAATCTCGTACTCGTTGGTGCCGTCATCGAATATCCCGAGCAACCTGCGAGTGATCGATCCGGATGCGCGAGACTTGTAGTAGTACAGCCCCACGCACTTAGCGTTCGAGCCTCCGGTGTCGGTGGTAACGGCAGAAGAGTTCGCCTTGGTGTACCCGTCTATCGACTCGGCTTTCCCGTCTTTGGGGAAGCGAATATTGAGCGAGCCGTCTGCGGCGAACATGGTCGGCAGCGCGATCTCCGAGGAATGCTCCGATTCACCCCCAAGCAGGAACACTCTCTGTATGACTTCTCGAAACATTCAATCCTCTACACGTAATCGCTTGGGTGGTCGGTGTATCGAGTGGTAAAAGGACCGTCCTGATGCCGGAACGTTAGAGCGGAAAGTCCACGCGCCAGTTTCTGATCGTACAGACCTTGCAGTTGAGCTACATCGTGACCTCGATAGATCTTCTCTCGGATCGCCGTGCCGTAGATCAACGGCTGAAGCAGAACGTCAGGTAGCTCGATCGTAACGGAGGAATCCACCACCGCAGTCAACGTCTTGAGATACCAGAACCTGATCGTGTAGACGGCATCGGGGATCGCTCGTAACTCGACGAAGTCCCCTCCCAGCAAGTAGTGGGTTGGCTGGCCCGTAGCATCCGCTGAGATGACTCCAGGGAAGAAATGATTGTGGAACGCGCTTTGGTAGAACTCCTTGTCATCGATCCCGAACAGAGGCAACAGACGTACCGTTGTGTCTGTCGTGTCATCTAGCACCATCTCCAGATACCGAGGCTTTGCGATGTCGGTAGGCTGTGAGTAGCGCTTCTGATCGGCAACCGTTGGGAACGTAGCCGAGACGAGAAAGTAGTCCTCGTTGATCGCCTCGATCTCGGCTTCAAGCTCGTCCTGAACGATGTTGGCATGACGAATCGCACGTGCATCTTCTGCCGCCGTTCCGTTGGTGTACTCCGGGAGGATGTCGGCAAGCGCTGTCGGAAATTCGGTGCCAATCACATCGCCCTCCGTTTATTCTTCCTCTGCCAGAATGCAGACCATTTTGTCCATATTGATATTCACAAGACCTACATCATCGGGGACTCCAGACAACTCCCGTAAGTCCACCAGACGCGCCGTTGCCATGACTCCTAGGCCATCGAACTCTGCCTGCAATGAACGTATGTTGGCCTCTAGACGTTGCCGTTGCACAAGTGCGTCCCGGAACTTTCTTGCAGCCAATTCTGTCGCTTCGGACTCGGGAATCGGCCAGCTCGTTTTCTTGCGCGGTACTGGCTTTTTCTTGACTGACTTTTTCTTGGTCTTCTTTGTCGCCATGTTACCTGGCCACTCCTTGATTGTGAATCGTTGCCCACGCTTGCATGCCGATGACTGGGGAAAATACGAGAAGCTCCTCAAGCCACTTCAGACGCCGTCCGATCGTCGACTCGATAGCGCTTACAGCGATCCGCATAAGCGCGAATCCGGCCATCTTGAAGACCACCATCTTTCCGGTACTCGGGTTCTCGCCAAGCAACGAGTTTAACTCGACCGCACCACGCCCCAGAGCGGCCTGTGTAGTCGCAATGTCAGTGGTTGCTGTACTCCAGTATCCGATATGGGCGGGGGTCGCCCTAGGGGCCACAGAGGCGCAGCCAACTATAAAAAACAGAAACATTGCTGCCACCCAACGCATCAGATCGCCTTTGTGGGGTCATCGTCCGTGAGTAACGTGCCGTCGTTCGCCTCCACTACCTTGTCAAACAGTACACGCATTGCGGCCTTGAGCGCCGTACGTTGTGCTGAGGTAAGCAGCGGCAAGATGTCGTCCACCGAACCCACGTTTTGTTGGCTGACTCCATCTGCGAGTCCGTAGGCCGTGACACGCACAGTGGGCACGGTGTCGACAAACACCAATTCGACCTTCGCGCCTGCTGGCCGGACCTTGATGGACGTGGCCGGCTGCGTACGCTCAATCATGTTGCTCATCTACACGTCTCCTATCGGAGTTAGCACCCAAGCCCAACAGACGACCTCGATGACACCAGCCGAGAAGTTGCCCCCTTGTGCCGTGAACCGGATCTCAGTGACATCAGTGGTGATCTCGTCTGCAAACAGTAAGCTGACCTTGGTGTTCTGTGCTGCTGCTGTCCCCGTAGCGGCTACCGTAGTCGAGCTACCTGTGATGAAGGTCGCACCCCACGTATCGTCACCCGCCGTGTCCACAACAGCGGTGTTCACGTTGAGAGCGCACGCCCTGAGTGTGGCCCCAGACGGGATACTTAGATCGATAGTGTCAGACGTAGACGCAGCGGCGAGGGTGTGGAGGGAGCGGAAAGTCTGAAGGGTCAACTCGCCCGTGTATCCCTCGGCGGTATTTCTTACTCCGATCGACGGCACCTTCATGTCTCCAGACAACTGGGAGTTCACGGCCAGTTCGTTCATCACGAACATGTTGGCCTTTGCGGCTACGTCGTCTGCATAGAATTCGGCCATATTGACCGTAACGGATGTCGGGGCTGTCCCCTGTTTGATAGCCAGAATACCGGTGCCATTGGCGGGTGCGCCATCGCCACCAATGACGAGAGAGGCAGTGGTTGGGTAAAAGATGGCCGCGATTCCCGAACCTACTGCGCTACCGATGGTCAGGGTGTTCTTGTTTGCTGACTTGTAAAGAACCACCTCCCTCGTTGCTCCTCCGGTGTCTTCGGAGAGGCGGATTGCTGACCCCTGTGTCGATCCGTAGATTTCCAGTGCTGCAGTGTTGATCCCGATGTCCGGCAGAAACCGCAACCAGGCGTTGGCTAAGCCCGAGCCTTTGACCCACCCGTCAGTTGGCCCCACGTTGGCTCTACGAATCTTGACGCCCCAATACCCTTCAGTATCTCCCGTGGCCACCTGGAACGGGCCGTAAGACATACGGGCCAAGGTGATGATGCTGTCATCGGTGTCGGCCTGCATATCAATGCCGGACTCATCATCGTTTGCCGGGGTCGCCCTCCCGGTCCCTACGTATGTCGCAATGACGCCCTCGGCAACATCGCCAGGGTCGGTCATGGTCAGGCTGACATCGGTGGCACTGATGTTGTCGCTGACTCCCCCCGCTGCCGCCTGGAACGTCGGCGCTACACCTACACCGTTGCTAGTCAGTACATGGGTTGCTGTGCCGACCGCCACCACAGCAGACACACCCGAGGCGTCCCACGTAATCAGCTCGCCATCAGTACCATCAGCAAGTGCACCAACAGGGATGCCAGTAACGTTGGTCATTATCCCCGATGCTGGAGTACCCAATGCTGGCGTAATAAAGACTGGCGAGGTGGCAAACGCCAACTTCCCGGATCCGGTCTCGTCTGTGACAGCAGTAATGAGATTGGCACTCGACGGTGTTGCAAGGAAAGTAGCTATCCCAGTTCCAAGACCTGACACCCCGCTAGAGATTGGGAGGCCCGTCACGTTCGTCAACGTTCCCGAAGAAGGAGTGCCTAGAACCGGCGTGACAAACGTTGGAGAAGTAGCGAATGCCAGTGCCCCGGACCCAGTGCTATCGGAGACATTGGCAGCGATGCCTGCAGAGTCCGTGAGGGCCGTTACAACGCCCGTCGTGGTCGCTACCCGCATAATCCCCGTCGAGAGAGCCGAGAGGGCTTGCTCAGCGCTCAGAGAACCGTTGGCGGTCTGAGTGATGTACGTAGCGTCAGTCGGCGCTCCACTTGCTGCTGCGGCCTGGAATGTAGGAGCAACACCTACGCCGTTTGAGGTGAGTACATGGGTTGCTGTGCCGACCGCCACCACAGCGGCAACTCCTGCTGCCGACCACGTAATCAACTCCCCGTCCGTGCCATTAGCAAGACCGCTGACCGGCAGCCCCGTGGCATTGGTAAGCACTACGGCAGACGGAGTGCCAAGAGCAGGGGTAACCAGGGTTGGTGAAGTAGCGAATACCGACAGGCCCGATCCTGTCTCATCCGTCAGCGCAACAGCAAGATTCGCGCTGGACGGGGTCGCAAGGAAAGTCGCCACCCCAGTTCCAAGCCCCGACACGCCAGACGAAATCGGTAATCCCGTGACATTCGTGAGGACGCCAGATGCAGGTGTCCCGAGGGCGGGAGTAATCAATACCGGAGAGGTGCCGAATACCGCCTTGCCGGATCCAGTCTCGTCAGTCAGTGCCGTCGCTAGGTTTGCACTGGAGGGAGTAGCAAGGAACGTTGCAACCCCTGAACCTAGTCCCGAGACACCGCTGGAAATTGGGAGGCCAGTAGCGTTAGTAAGCACTCCAGAGGCGGGCGTGCCTAGCGCAGGAGTAACAAGAGTCGGGGAGGTAGCAAATACTGCCGCGCCAGAACCCGTCTCGTCCGACAAGAGCGCGGCCAGTTGGGCCGATGTCGTAGCGGAAAGCGCCGACAGGTTGTCTGAGGTCAGAACAACGGTTGCGCCATCCAGCGTGGCGGTTGTTTGCGTGAGTGTTGCATCAGTCATTCTGCTTCAACTTAGTCAGCAGTATAGATTGTGGAGGGGGTCGAATCAGATACGTAAACCGTCGCCGGGGTGGTATCAGACGTGTAGCTAGCCACCCCGAATGTCTTCACGAACCCGCCGTCAAAAGTCTTCAGAAATCCACCGTCAAAGGTCTTCACGAATCCGGTGGGAGAACCCCCCTCCGGCGTAGTGTCTGGTGTGTAGGTAGTCGACGGAGTTGCCATTACGACAACTCGCGCCAGACAATTGCCCCTTCGATCTGAAGGCTCGTGTCACCACCTATAGGACGTACACACAGAACAAGCGTGTCCCTGTCGCCGTTAATTGCCGATCCGAGGCGCAACGCATTCGACAGCCCGAAGTCAGCAGATCCGCCCTTCTTTGCCGACGACTGAAACGAGACGCCGAGTTGAATCCCGTTCGTTACCACGTTCAAGACCGCCCCTCGTGCCGCTTGAATTGCTGAATTAGTCTCGTCGGAGTACGTGAAGGTATCCGCTACCGTGGGATTCCACAGCAACAGAACCTCGAAGTCTTTGTCACCTACCGTCTCAGCAATTGACGCGCTTAGCAGTTGAATCGTCGCAGCCACGTGGGTCGTCTTCAGGCGAATACCAACTATGGCGTAAACGGTATTGTCTGCTGCTGCAGCAACGTGCGTTCCTCCAGTTGATGCGGATCTAATAACGCCGAGACCCTGCTGGCCACCCTCCGATATGACCGTCGTGCAGATCGCCCGCATGGTCGAAGCGGGAGACGACGACGTTGTCACCATCTGATATCGAAGCGGAAGGTTCGGAGTCGACATGTAAGGAAGGGTGATGGAATTCGCGTTGTTGACCTCGTGGATCCCGAACGCAACCCCGTCGATCAGCAGGCAAAACCGAATGCGACCGATCGAGAGCCACTCGTAGTCGATATAGAAAAGTTGCGCCTTGCTGAAATCGATAGTGATCTGACTCTGTCCAGTACCGTCCATCTTGTCGATGTTCCAGTCATCCTGAACAACCGTCGTATCGACCGCACTGCCCGTCACGTTAGACCGAATAGTCACCCCGATGGTACCCGCATCGTCTTCCCAAAACAGACCGTTGTTGTCATCGAACAAGCCGATCCGACGCTCCACTCCTGTACCGCCGCCCGACAGGTCCAACACGCCTGTCATGATGATCTGTTGACTCTTGCCAGGTTCGTAGTTAAACCGCATGAACGTCTGACGAGTGAACACGCCGGCAGTGCTCACGGTCGATGTAATGACCGTGGAGGCTTCGTCGACACTGTGAGCCGCAGCGATACCCCCGCCCGATTCCAGCCTCTCATCCCAGAACAGGGGTTGGTTGTCGAAGATCTGCTTGGAGTCAAATATGGTCTTGGGGTTCGAGATCCGAAGTCGACCGTAGGCATCGATCGCGGCAGAGTCCGCAAACTTGATATTGGACTCACCAATGCGCTGGCCCATCAGGTCACCGTGGTGTATTCCACCCAGACGGCAGAGATCACGCCCGTTGCGCCGACGATGGTTGCATTCAGCAACGTGTTGGCAGTCAGCAGTCTGCCGTTCTGGGCGTAGTCGATTACGGTCGTACCCGAGCTTGCCGCATTGGCAGCACCCAAGATTGCACCACCCGCCCCGTCTTCGAGAATGATGGTCGATCCGGTTTGCTCAACCGTGACGAAGATCAACGCTCGAATCAGGTTGATCTTGAGTGCCACTCCCGGAGCGGCAACGATCGTTGTGTCGTCAGGATCTGAAGCGGTATCGAGAAGGGCAAACGCCGACAACCCCGCAACCCTATTTCCATGTGGCATGACCTACTCCTGGGTCGGTTGTGATGGCTGTCGGGCCTTTTCTAGTGCGGCAGTCAGATTGCTAATCTGGAACTCTCGCACTCTCAACATCTCGCCCTGAACCTCGGCCAGTTTTCTCCACGGCCCTGAGCTACCTATCCAGTAGCCCAGAGCCAAAGCCAGCAGCACCGCCGCACACACCCGAGCCCATGCTCGCAGTTCGCGGTTGCTGCTCATGCGAACTAGTCCACTGCTAAGGCAAGTGTGATCAGCAGACCCTTAATCTCGTTCGGGGTACCAGTGACCATCTGGATGCAGAGCGTATCGCCGACTGCGATTGCCAGATTGGCCGGAGTGGCATGAAGTGCTCCTGCCGTGGTCGTGTCGGCCGTACCGCCGCCACCATTGCTCGATGTGTCGATGGCTGCCGAGAGCATGTCCGTGCCGGACCCACAGGCCGTCACCCCGACGAGCTTCTGGATCATAATGTCGAAGTCGCCAGTCGACTCCGCGACCTGCCAGGAAGCGTTTACTCCCTCCAGCACATAGGCTCGATCAGCGACCATGACGATCGTCGAGAGGTGGTCGGCAATTACCTGCCCGAACGAGTACGAGACCGGCACATCTCCGTACTGCGCCGCCCCAGAGGTGACGTCCCTGTGGGTCCAGGTCACGTCCTGCGCAACGTCAGCGGTAGTGACGATCGTCTCGAAGTCGTTTGCTGTGGAACCTTCAAAGTGCAGTCCGTTACTCACACCCCACACTGAGTTAGCGATATCTACGTCATTGGACGTAAGCGCCGACGCCATGAATGCGAAGGCGGCATCGCCGCCGCCAGGGATCGTTGCCGCAACGTCCGCGCCGACATCAGTCGGAGATACGGTGGTCTCGAAGTCATCAGCAGTAACGCCCTCGAAGACAACGCCATTCGAGGCCATCCACACCGAATTGGCGATATGGGCCGAGTTGGTTACCAACGTCGAACCGACAATCGCATAGTTGGCAGCAGACATGATCGGCAAAGTAGCCGTATTGTCAGCTGTGGGATCGGTTGCACAGAGACTCAGCTCGAACGCATTGGCAGTCGCGCCTTCGAGGCTGTAGCAATCGCTGGCCCCGATACCGAACCTGTTTGCCGCAACGAATCCAGCACTGACACTCGTTGCAGTTGAGTCGCCGGCACCGTAATCGATCAGGCCGGTAGATGCGTCCATCCGGATCGTCGGTTCCTCGGCAATCGCGGTGCCGTAGTCGGAGTTCGGATCGTTGTTGTAGGTCTTCACGTCACCGACGAAATGGTATTCGCCAGCCTGGAACGCGGCATATCCGGCTCCAACGGACACGGCCACAATCACAGTGGCCAGCAGGAGAAGTCTCGTGAGTTTCCGCATGTTAATTAGTCCTTGTCGATGTGGACGATGAGCGTAACGGAAGCGCCGACCGAATCGGAACTTCCGGGGATGGCGTCGATGTTGAGACCGACCTGATCTCCGAACCGGAGAATTCGTCTACCGACAGTTGCCGACAACTGACTCTGGATCTTCTCTACGAAGTGGTCCGTTGAGTCGTGGGCGATCGAGGCGACGGCAGCAAGCATATCCACCGAAGATCCCGCTCGATGTCGCTCAATCATGAAAGTAGTAGCGCCCGACGTGGTGCCATTGACTGACACGGCGAAGATAGCGCCGACAAGACGCCCCTCGGTAAAGGGGATAGGCGAAGAGAACGCCTGATCGTCTCCGGTAGCGAGTGTCCCACTTTTCTGAATCGAAAGGGTCACACGTCGGCGGGAACCGACAGAGTAGTCCGATCCCATAGTCTGTCTCCTTCAATTGGGGCGAACCCATCGTCCGGCACGAACCCGAACAATTGAAGCTCGTCGTTATCGACTTCTCGTATCCTAACGCATCAAATGACCCGAGGGGTATGGGGTCCGTACCCAACAGCGATTCTACGGGTCAGGTGAACCTTGTAGCGACACTCGTCAACCATCTCCAGAGTGCGCTTCCACCGGCTCTCCTCGCCCCTCTTGGCCCACCTACGGGCCTTCTGGAACATATCCGTAGCGGATCCCTGCAGGCGCGGCTCCGAATCGATCAGAATAGCGATAGTACGCTCATCGAACGGGATCGGTTCCATCGTGTCGGGATTCCAACACGGCGTCACTAACTGTACGTTGCCGGATCCGTACCGCTTCCAGATCGTGTGCATATGCAGAACCGGATGCCAGGCAACCTCGAAGTCCTCGTTGATGTCGAGCATCTTACCGAGGAGGTACTGAGCAATCCGAGGTCCCGAATTCGACCCCGCCGACCCTGGAGGGAAGTCGGCAGGGTGATCAGGAATCGGAGACGGTCCAGGCTCCTTCCTGAGTTCAATCTGCATCGATCAGATCTTCTCCCTCGTCCTCGACCACGGGGGCATCCTGAGTATCAGCAGGGTCAACTACCGGCTCAGGATTGTCGCCCGCATCGTGCAACTCAGCAGCTTCCTGCAGCGGTCCTATATTGCCCTCTCTCAGAGCAGGATCGATCACGTCCCTGAAGTGGTCCTTGTGGTCCTTGTGCGAAACCATGACGTGCATCCGGAGCGACTTGAGAGCCTTTCCGCCTTCACCTACGTACTCGCACCATGCGCACGGAATTGCCGAGAGCTTCGGCAGCGGCTCTTCCTCTTCCTCGCCATCCCATCGCTGACGCAGACCCTTGAGAGGATCGCCCTTGTCCCGAGAGACCTTGCTTGAGAGCGCAACAACGAAGTGCTTTTCGATGCCAGTTTGACCGACGCCACAGCCGACGCCCATCGCGCCGTAATCGACCGAACCAAAGCGTCGAGTTTGCTCGCGCTTTATCAAATCGACCTCAAGGGCCAACTCAAGCGAACGGCGCAACTTGTCCATCAGCCCGGCATCGTCGCGCTCCTCAAAGAGACGCTGCAGGGCAACCTTCATCCCCTCCCGATTGACGGGAGCTTGAGTCGCCTCCGTACTGAATGCTCGACGTGGGGTCTCCCCCATGTGAGCAATCAGATATCGTCGCTCCGGTGCCGAGAAAACGTGAGGATTGAACTCGTCGTTCTCAAACAACCTCTCTTCATAGACTCCACTCATTCTGACCCTCTCATTGCGGACCTCTTTCGTTACCGTCCCTCGGCCCTCGCCTTCCGTTGCGCGGCTTCTGCCTTGCAGGCCGCAAGCACTTCAGACTTCATCGTCTTGGAGCCGTGCGCACGACCCAGTACATACGAAAGCATGTCTGAGATTGCGTCGGCATTGACGATGTCGGGATCGACCGATGCGGTCTCGGTCTTTTTGCTGAGGGACAGCGTCTTGATGACGGCAGCAAGCTCAACGTCCGAGAACGTCTCGGCCCTGATCTCGCCACCGATGAAACTGTCGGTGTCCTTGTTGTAGGCGGCACCGACGTAGTGAGCCTTCTCGAATGTCACATGCCGCTCGCGAACCCGTGCAGCGTGAACTGCTTCGGCCTCGGCAGCGGCGGTTTTCTGCATCTGTTTGAGCGATTCCATGTCTGTTCCCCTGTCCCGCAGGGGCGACCCTTGCCACCCCTGCGGGAATGGATTTAGGCTTACGCCTCCGGGTTGGTCTCCTGCAGATCCTCGATCACGCCAAAGGCGGGAGGAAGGGTCGGATACAGAACGTGACGGAACCGCCACCGGAACCACCATGCCGGGCGTAACTCGTACGCGTGCAGCACGGAGCCATCTTCGTTCACCAACTTAGGCAAGCCGGTGTGGGCCAGATGCAGGTACTCGGGGGTGACGAACAACTGCACGTTGGCGGGAGCCATCTCGTCAGCATGAATGCGATTCACGCCGTTGAACCAGGCAGTCGCCTCGAAGTTGTCGCCAGAGCCACCGTCGAACCCAGCAGAGACCTTCATCGCTTCGGCACCCCGAACGACAATCTGCTTGTCGGGGGCTTGCTGCTCGAAGATCTCCTGCATGATGTTCCAGTTGTTGATGATCCGAACGTCTCCCGCGCCGACTTCCTTGCCGGTGCGACGACGAATCAACTGCAACATGGCAGACACCATCCGACCGTTCCACTGGCGGTTGGTGCCAGAGTTGGTCATCTTGTTGCCTTGCCAAGCCTCGTTACCCGAGGTGGAACGGTTCACGCCGCCGAGGTTGGACAGGGGCGGATTCGCGGAATCGCAAAACGCCAGCAGTCCCCACGGAGCCCTCTGGACGCCCGAAGCGATCGTACCCTTGGGGGATACGTAATCGTTCGCAGCGGAACCTGAGAGTGCCGTCTCAGAGAACGTGAAGGTACCCTGCAGCAAGTTGCCCGAGACACCCTGATGATCGACCGCATCGACAAAGCCAGTCCGAAGAATGGTGCTGTCGTCGGTCGCATCGTAGATGTCAAACGGCATCCCGTTGAACAGGTGGATCGGCTGCTTGAGTGTCACCGTCTGCTGATCGTCGGCACCCGGAAGGATGCCCATGCGGCAACGACCATCGTCGTACCACGCCGCATTGATGATCAACTTGAGCGACTGCAGCAAGTCGTCGATCGCTGAATTGGCGACGTTCTCGTACGCGAACTCGTCGTTGCGCGTATCGTCCATCACCATGTCGTCGAACTCGCCTACACCGTACAGGTTGAAGGCGTTGAATTCGGCCTTGATCGCGCTGGTCTGGGTGGCGGCAGGAAGGGTCGATGTCCCGTCCGCTACGAACCCTGCGCCAGCTTGACGCTTGGTCTTGACCGGGAAGGAAATCTTCGAACCGCCGAACGGTCGATCATTCCCCAGGCCCACGATCCACTTGTAGAGCATGATGTTTGAAGGCAGGGCCTCCGACATCACACCCGCCTCGAAAACCTCTTTCAGTAGGTTCCCGAAATTGGCTACACTGTCGCCAGACATAGTCAGTTCCTTGTCTTACACCGCTTCGTCAGGACGCTGTAGCGACTTGGCTATCAATTGCCTTCGACCAGCCTTTGAGCCGAGCGGATTCTTGATCCGCTTCCCCGAGACGGCAGCTCCGCGACCGGCCATCGACGAGACGCGAGTCCCCGCTGTCCGACGCTTACTTTCCGTCTTGGTTCTCTTGGCAACCTTGCCGTCAAACGACCCTTGCTGATCCTTCGCCTGCTCCCAAATCTCTGCCTCGACATCCTTGGATTTGGAGGTCTGGGCAGTTACGAGCATCTTGTCCCAATCCGCGTCCGGGTATTTCTCCTGAACCTCGGAAAGAAACAGGTCGACAACGTGGTCGTTCCACTGATCCCGGTTGGTGACTGCGATGTCTCGGACATCAGAGAGCCCCTTCCGTAGATTGACGGGCGACTTATAATTGCCGGTTTCTGAATCAACGTCGAGAAGCCCATAGTCGGAGAGCAGATCTATGAACTGCTTGCGAGTCTGGGCGATCGTGCTCCGAGAATCGTTCCACACTCGGAACAGTTGCTTCGGAGTGATCTCGACTGTTTCGTCGGTGATATCCAACCCCAGCCGCGAGAAGAACTGCTGCTGAAGTTGAAGTTCTGACGGTTCCTGTGTCGCTTCATGTGCAGGGGCAGCGGCTGGTGCCGCCGTCTTACCCGATTCGGTTTCCAGCTTTTCGAGTCGATCGAGTCGATCCTCGGCAACCTTCTCCTTATCGGCTAGCTCCTGATTTCTGCGGTTATGTTTCGTGTTCCAGCCCTTGCGGTCCTTGCTGTATCTCGCAAGATCCTCGGCGTCAAACTCGTCGTCTCCGAGAGCTTTACGTATCGATTCCAGGGCCTCTTCTGAGACTTCGGCAGTCTCCTCGACTACCTCTGTACTCTCGTCACTCATTTCGTCTCCCGGGTTAGCAACAAAGCGCCGATCAAGGTTGGAATGTAGGCCATACAGCCGCCTCGCCGGTTAGCGCATCGCGCCCATGGTTGAAACTTCATACCGCGATCATACGGGATGAATCGGTATCTCTACAATCTCTCACGCCGCGACCTGTGAAGAGAAACGCTTGCGAGAGGAGGCGGAAATGTCGTTGAGTCGCATCGGCGCCTTGCCTTCTGCGACCATCTGAAAAAACGTTCTCTGCTGTGCCGAAATCGGCTTTCCGTTCACCTTTCCGGAATCAAGAGCCTTACGTGCTGCACTCTTGGACAGGCCCTTCGGCATCTTCAATCCAGACATTACTGAGGTCGGCCCAAAGCGTTGCGAGCCAGCAACTGCTGAGCGAGTGCGTTGGCCCGTTCAGAGTCCTGCGGAATGCTCTCCTGGGACTCCTCCTGTCCTTGTGACGGCCCCTCGAACTCTTCCTTAGCCAGCCGTCTCGCCTCGGCTGCTGCGGCCTCTGCGCCGGCCTGGCGGGCTACCGCCTCCTCCCCCCGCACGGCGGCATCCTGAATCATCGCAGCCTGTTGCGATCCAGATTGTGCCTGCCGCTGAAGCGACTGCTCGTGCTCGGATACATGCTCCAGAGTGATCTTCTGGATCTCGTCGTCGAGAAGTTCCCAATCAGGTGAGTACAGCAACTTGTAGTGAGCCTTGAGATGAACGGGATGCTCGTGGAAGGCTCGAACCTGCACAGCGATACCTTCGAGCAACTGAAGCTGTTCCGCCTCTGCGGCCTGCCGCGACTCGTCCATATCATTGAGAATTTCCTCAAGGTCTTCCCTTCCCATCGCACGAGCGAACATGGCTCGATCGGGAAGTTGAGTTTCGGGATCGACGAAGAACCACGGAGCAAACTGCGCAGTCTCCCGAGCCTCGGCAACCATCGCAGCACGAGATCGAGGAAGCGATGAGCCGCTCCTGATGTTGACCTTCCACGAATACTGGAAGAAGTCCTTCCGGTTGAACTCCATCACTTCAAAACGATTCTTCTCGCCGGCATAGAAGATGATGCGGTCTTCTGGATACCACTGCTTGATGCGGTCGAGAACCATCTGAAACGTCCGCTCCTCGCTCGCCTCGAACTCCATCAAAATAGGCCGCAAGGGAACCGCGTCCATCTCTTGCAAAGCACGCAGGCCATCCGCAGTACGAACGTTGGCAGGAACCTGTCCCTGGCGGGTGACCTCGTGCGTCATCAGAACATCGTTGAAATGCCGCGTGTCCATCTCGACGGTATCAAGCACGTAAGAGGGAACCCTCGGTGCCTCCAGATACGACGGTTTCTCTCCGGTGTACTCGATCCACTCTCCCGCAGCGTCGGTAATCTTGGACTTGCGAATCCGTGAGCCCGCAGGCAACAAGCCCTTCGCGTGGATCGTAGCGTTGATCCCTTCCTTGATCTGAGAATCGCGCCGATTCAGTGACCTGACGAGTGGCCGTCCGTCCGTCAGCAGTGCCGACCCGTAGAACCCCTCTTCGGGGAACCAGCGGTAATCGGAGAAGTCGAAGTTGACATCGTGATCGTCCGTCATCGGGGTGTTGGCATACGGAAGAGGGTTGTCAGGCTCCGACAGAACAACGTTCCCAGCCCAGATGAAGTGGGCACCGAGAGGAGCGGGCTTCCCGTCTTTCTCAAGACGGCCTTGATGGTCGAATTCAGCAGTCAGCGGGTTGGACTGCGTCGGTCGGATCAGCAACTCTCGAACGATCGCAAAGTCCGGAGCTATGCCCTGGAGTGCGTTGCGACCTACTCCCGTGACACGGGGCATCCGAGTGCCGGGAGACATCGCGCCGACCCCCGACTTGTCGAACAGGATGATCGCGTCAGAGTCGCCCTGAACCTCGTCGGCATTGATGAACGACCTGTTGGCCCGAATCCAATCGAGCGATCGAGCACGCTCAACCAGTAGCATGTCGGCATCATCGAGTGTCAGGTACATGGGGTTGGCCATGAACTCAAGAACCGAGTACAGGTCCAACTCCACATCTCCAGGGAAGGACGGTTCGGTGAGCGGAACAAACCGAATCTCTTCTGCCGTCTCGACAGCTTCGTCGTCTTCTTCCTCGGCTATCTTGGCGAGGATTTCCGCAACCTCGGAAGCAGGCCGTTCCTTGTTGTCGACCAGATCCAGGGAGATTTCCTCGCCCTGAGAGTTGGTTACCGGAATCTCGGTAGGAACGCCTCGGTTCGGGTTGTACAGACACCGCAACAGAGTGGTGCCGCCCTTCATCAGCGAGATCCAGTTGCGCTGAGTGATGCGTCCGTGCCGGGTGATGCGCTTGAGCGAACGCGCCAGCTTCTCTGCAACTTGTGCAGCCGCCTCGTCGGTGAAGTCCGAGGTGCCGGGTAGCACGTCGATCGAGGTGTTGCCCGAAACGAGAGAGCCAAGAATAGACCGCACGGTCGGCCTGAAGATGTTTATATTGGAGCGAACCTTGTAGCGGTTTCTGCCACGCGGAATCGGCGTGATGCCCGCCTCGGTAGCTTTGACGTAGGGGCGGCCGTTCAGGAACGCATGATTGAGAAGGTAGTCCTTGACGTGGGGAGCGCGGGCTCGTACCCACGGTCCTCGATACTGGTCCTGAACGCGCTGGATCAGGCGGGCGTCCTGAGTGACCTCAAACGGCGTTCGCGGCATCGTCCTCTCCGGTCAATTCGCCGTCATACCCACCCTCTTGGTTGAATACGAACGTCGGAGTCGGGAACATGTCTCCCGCAACATCGTCAGAGGTCAACCCTTCGTCCAGGTCGTCCTCGTGGCCGAGGGGGTCAGGCTCCATCTCGATCGGTAGGTCCGTCTCAAACCGTGCAGGAGAGGGCACGTCAGGGCGACCGGATACCTTCAGGAACTCGATCAGCCTCTCGGCCAGATCGACACGGCGTTCGAGATGACAGATGCGCTGCTCGTACCGGTTCTCGGTTTCGCGCTCGCGCCGATAGAAGCGCTCGGTGAGCCAGAGGACTTGCTGCTCGATCCACCGAATCCTACGAAACCCTAACAATAGAATCCCTCCTGATCATCAACACTCTCGCCCCAATCCGGGTCGTCCATCAATCGGGCGTCTCTTTGCTCGATCGTTTCTGGGCGCTCCTTTACATACTCCGCTGCCATCGGGTTAGAAGCAAGATAGTACCGGCACTCGTCGGAGGTATGGTCGTCCCCGCGAACAAGTCGCGGCTTGCCAGCAATGCCCTGTTCTTTCTCATGCCAGCGAGCACGCGGTATCTCGATCTCAAGGTTCGTCTTGATGTGGGCCGAGGATGCCGGCTTGATGATCTTGAACTTGCCATTACGAAAATATTCGTTGGCGCGGTCAACTCCCACTGCATGGTCGTTGACGGCGTTGACCCACGCGCAACCGAGAGAGGTCACATCGTCCTTGAACTGCGAGGATGGGTCGCCGTAAATCACGCGCTCCCACGCCTTGTCCTGGCGGGTGTGCTCCTGCCAGTTGGTGCAGATATCTCGGAACCACGGACGGAACCCGCGAGTATCGAACCGAGCGATTCTGCCAGCCTGGTACTTGTAGTTGGTGAACTCATCGATACGCAGAACAACGCCCTGCGGAGAAACGGTGTACTCGCCCAGAGCATTGTGCTTCCCCGTATCGAGTGCGGCGTACCTTTCCCAGCCCGCCTTGCCGGCCTTGAGTCGCTTCCAGACCTCGTCAGGAACGACCTCGATAATCTTCTCGGGGTTCCAGTCCTCGTATGCGGTATCTGAGTACATCTCCCACATCCCGAGCCAGTTGATCGCGATTTCTCGGGCCGACTCGTCAATGTTGAAGTCGAGCAACTTCTCGATCATCTCGGGTCCAATATTGAGACGCTTGTTCTCCCATCTCGGAATCTGACAGGTGCAGAACTGCTCGACAGGTTCGGTCGGTGGTTCGCACTGCTCACGCCAGTATTCAGTCTTGCTGTAGTGCCCGATCGAGGCATGGTGACAGAGCCCGTGCATGTCGAACATCCAAGGGTTGTCGACCGTGCCGCAGGCCCGAACCAGGCCATTGCGATCCTCCAAGTTCGGCTTGGTAAACTTGGTGTAGACACGGATGTCAGGGAACCGCCCCGGCTCACAGATGATGCCAAGGTCAATCGGCTCCCCGAGCCACGCATCGCGTTCCTTCCACGTATGCGATCTGATCTTCGTGCCGTAATCCCACTTCATTACGAGAGCACCTTTCGAGGGCTCATCGTTGTACTCGACCAACCGCTCCTTCAGGAACGGATAGTAGTTGCAGAGAGCGAGAGGGTCGTTGAACAGGAAGTTAGCCAGGTGCGTGAACTCCCGCTCGGCGTTCTCCGTCTGTGGCCCGTATAGGCGAACCTGAGCGCCGGGGAGGAACGGATAGGCAGCAGCAGCGAGGCCGAGAAAGTACGACTTGCCAACACGCTTCCCGCCGCCGTTTTGGATGTAGCGAAGGTGCCGCAGACGACCCGGCACGGGAGGTATCAACTGCTCTGCCTGAAACCAGTAGAGCTTGATCTTGAGCATCTTCAAGATCGCAGGGTAGAGGCGGTACAGAGCTTGGTTGCGCGCCTCTGGCCACTCGTCGGAGTTGGCATGCGGGAGCTCGAACGTGCCGTCGGTCAATTCCTCCGACTCCAATCAGCGAGTGCCATAGCAACGAAGTAGAACGCGACAACGCCGACGGCGAGCAACAGCATCAGCAGAAGCAGCCAGGTTACGAGGCTCACGAGGTCACTCCGATTGAGACGCGTCTTCTTCCCTCTCCATCTGGGCCTCGATTATATGTGAGCTTGCGTCCGCGAGCATGACCCCGACATCGCGCTCGTTGATATTGACGAGCATGTGGATCTTGGCGACATGCTCCGGAGAGTCCCGTGCGATCAGGAGCGCTTGTGCCCCCATCTCGTTGCTGATAAACAGCAACTCCTTGACTGCATCGTGGAGCCGCTTGCGCAGGATGTCGGTGTGCTTGGCAGCGAGCTTGCGACCGATGCGGGTAACGGAACCCTTAGACATCCGCAAGTTCCCCTCTCAACTTTTCTGCGGCATTGACCAATGAATGGCCAAGGGCTTCGAGTGCTTTCCACTGCCGTTCTCGATTGCCTTCCGGATGACATCGGAACCGAAGATAGTGACCCGGCTTATGCTCAAGCCAACCAACGTTCATCGAAATCCTCAAATCCTCGTCGATCTCCATATTGACGTGGAACACATCACCTTTCTGCATCAACCCAACCCTCCTCCAGTTGTTCGGGAACCCTCTCCTGCAGCTCGTTGCACCAGATGCAGAACCCGCCGACGAACTCGTGACCGACAGGAGAGACTACACACACCTGTACCGGAGCGCGGGGAGTGTCTCCGCACCGATCGCACCCCTGAGGTACCGGCATAGGTTGTAATCGCATCTGAAGCTCCTGTGTCTGCATGTACGCAATAGTACACGACACGGATTCGGTGTATAGTGGGGAGCGGGTACCAACCTAGTGTGTATGTTGATTGTGGAAACGTAACGGGGAAACCCGTCTTGGATGCTCAAGTCCTGAGCAGCGCGCATTGGACACCGAAACCCCCGACAACTTCCCCTCAAGGTGTTGATCGGGGGTTTCGTGTGTTACTGTCAGTCAACTGCCAGCGACCAAAGAGCTTCAAGAGATCAGCGCCCAAGCGTTCTAGTCACTGGCAGTGATTGGGGCGCTTTTCTCTTTGGATGTCTGTCTGGGAGGAGCGGGTAATGGATCTCTTGAGATGCCGAACGTACGCGGCGACCCAAGACGTAAGCCGCCCGCCCTCCCTTACATTGGAGCAGCGATGCCCAGACTAGATGAACCGTTCGAGCACGAGTACACCGACTCCCTGATCGAGCACTGGATTTACGCTCACGACATCGTCCCGCACGGCACCTTCAAGGTAAAGTGGGACTGGACGTATCCCCTATACGAACCGAGGCCCGAACACCACTTCATACCTCCGGCACGTATCTACGAATTCGGAATGACGCCTCCGAAATGGGTTCAGCGCGACATGCACACGCCAGAGCAGATCGAGCCCCCGATATCCTGCTTGGAGTCAATCAGGCAAACCCTCGAGCTGCCTGAAGCCTGTAGCCTCGACAAGATCTCAGACAGCGTCAGGCAGCTCGCAGCAGAGCAACAGCAATGAGGCTCAAGGACGGAACCCTCGTACACTTCTCGTACGACGGACAGCCAACCCTCGATCAAGTCAACAAGTTCGAGTCTTCCGACGAGGCCCACGAATTCGTGGAGCAGTTCCTCGAAGACATCAAAGACTTCAAGTGGGACGATGCGAAGGTAATCAAGCAGAAAGGTTGGTTCGGGCAGAAGCTCGGCGACCTGGCATGGTGGTACTGGAAGAAGAAGCATTATTGGAGAAGACAGCAATGAAGACCTTCCCGCCGTACAGGTGGCCAAGACCGAAAGAACAGTTGTTTCTGATGAGTTGCCGCGACCGGGAAAAGTGGGAAGCCTTTATAAAGAGAGAACTAGAGAACCCCCTCTGCGGTCAGCAGACGGAGGGGGAACGCCACCTGGCGGTATCGGGTAGTGCTGAACCTGAAGTCACATCTCAGGACGGTAACGGGGAACAGAAATGATCGAAGGTAACGCCTACTGCGATGGATGGGTCAAGAAGGCATACGATGACTCCACGGGACCAGGATGCCTTAACTGCGGTTGCATCGGCCCCCACTTCTGCTGTGGGAAGCCTCACGTACCCTTCGACATGGAAAAGGCACTCCTAGAACATCTCGATGCTCTCCACAGACCCCAGAAACGACAGTCACCACAGGCACTCTACGAAGAGCCGGGTGATCGACAGCACGACGCATCTGACAAAGGCGACACTTCAGGCCCCTCGGGGCGGTAACCATACACAAGACAAATTCTAGCTCTTGTCGCCGGGTGAGCAGTTGCGTTGGGATGGACAGTAACGGTTGCACCGGAACGTCCGGTGTGAATACAGGGAACGCCCTGCAACATCAAGAAACAGGTGACTGTACCGACTGAATTCGGTGCTCTTCTGGTGGTTCCGCCTCCTCGATGTCTGGGTCTACCCCCGTGCACTCCCACTACACTGTTTTGCTGTTTATCGTGCGTCCATCGGTATATACGTGTTTGATGCTTAGGTCTTCGTTCACACGTCCCGCAGGTTTATCAGTCTTGTGCGGACGGGCTATATACCTACCTACCGGGGAGTCCCGAGACGGCCCTGCCACCCCCTTCATGAGTACGGGGTGGGGGTATGCACACGTGTAGCAAGGTGAGGTCGTTGTTACTCTGTGTGCACAGGTAGAGCAGGTGCATCTGAGGTGATGTCGATGACCCCAGCGAGTGCATCGGCCACGCTCAGGGATGCCTCGATCTGCACGGATGTAGATTTAGGAACACCGCCCCGATCGAGGAGGGAATTGGCAGCATCGAGACGTACCTTGTGACTGTCTGAGTGGACACACAGCCAGATCAATTGTTCAACAGCCACCACAGTTGCAGCACGTGCCAGATTCACAGGTCCTGCTAGATGAGCGGCTATCATTTGTCTCATCTTGGGGTGACACGCCAACCTGTGACCGGTGCTAATAGCGTTCTTCTCTGACGTTCTTACATGAGTCGCACGGTACGCGTCAGCAAAGGTGTCTCCCTTGGCCACACGGTAAGCGAACAAGGGCGCCCATGACTGCGAGAGATCCTTGCCGTAATCAGCGATGGCTAGCGCAACGGTGTTGGCAGAAGGCTCCGATTCGAGCGCGATAGCAGTCTGGGAGTTGAGCGTCTCGGTCTGCATGGGGAGAGAGTAGCAGGGATGTGAGGAATGTACTAAACAGGGGTTGACGTGGAGTGGACTGATTAGTACAGTGGGGTAGATACAGCGGTTGTATTAATCGCTGGTAACCGTAGGGGATACGGGATATGCAGGAACGAATCGAGACAGCACGCAGGATGGCGTTGGCGAGCGCAAGAGCGGGGCGCAACGCAGCCTACGATGGCGAGCACGAACGAGCGGAGCGACTGTTTGAACTGTGCCGGGCATGGGAAGTAGAACGGCAGCGAGCACAGGATGGCGTTGCGGCTATCGGCTACTCGGACGGGGGAGACTTTCGTCCGGGCGAACGCTTCTTCATATACGGCGCAACGGCGCACGACTAGGGGATAGTCAGATGTACGTAAGCTATTACGGTGACGGCGCTCTCTACGACGCGCACCCACAACAAACACGCCTAGCAACGCAGGACGACGAAACCGACGAAGCCCTCTGCGTCTATCTGATCGACTGCTGCGAACTGGTAGCAAGCCGACTGACCTCCTACTGCCGGGAAGGCAACCTACACGGGTACGATGATGCGTACCAAGCAGCGCAGGACATCGCAGACCTGCCCGCCGAATTGATTCAATGTGGCGATACGCGCCCGGACCTCGGACCCTGCGCAACATGTGGACACGATACGCGGGCGTCCGCGACAGCAATCTACGACAAGCTGCTAAAAGGCCAGACTCGCAGAAAGAAACTAGACCGAATGGCCAAGCGCGGAGTTCTTGGCACGCAATCGAGCCTGGACGCACTCTAAGGGGCACTGCATCGCGCTAGCGTCCGTGCTCGCCCGTACGGGGCACGGACGTTGGACGGGGCGCATTGTTGCGACTCCGCACTCGACAGGCTCTATTAGGGGCATGTCGGCAACTAGGGGATAGTTAGACATGCAGAAAGCAAAGCACACACCTGGACTGACAATTACTGCTCTCCTCCTTGCAGTAACCCTCTCTGGCTGCGCCTCAATAGCGCCACGAGCAAGCGTAGGCCACGTTGCCTATGTCGGCTCTGCCGTAGCAGACATCGCAACCTCGCAAGCTGCCTTCAATAGGGGTGCTATCGAGCTAAACCCGCTGCTAGGGGAGAGCCCGAACGTGGCGAGAATGGCCGCGCTGAAGATCGGAGGTTTCGGCCTGCTGCGGCTGCTGGAGACCACGATAGAGAACGAGATCGGGCGTCAGCTCAACTGGTACGAACAGATCCTGTTCTGGCTAGTACCTACCGCAATCCAGACGTGGGCAGCAATCCACAATCACCGGACGGCACGATAAACATGTCCCGTGTCCGCATCCCTCTGTGCTGTGTCTGGACATCCAGTACAGGCGGGCGCGGGGCTACTCTTTCCTACTGCTGAACAGGGAGAACACAGAGCATGGAAGGCAGAATGAGCAAGCGCACACCTGGACCGTGGCACTACGCATACGAGGGAAGTGGACTACATAGCATCTACCCAGACGGCAGTAGCGAGGCGGTAGCAACAGCGGAAAACTCCAAAGAAGACGCTCGACTAATCGCCGCCGCACCGGACCTGTTGGATGCTCTGGTAGAGGTCATGCTGCATGTTGCTACCGGCAGCTACGTAGCCTCCTCGCCTGCCGCCAACGCTGTAGCAGGAGCATTCGAGGCAATCGCCAAGGCCACGGGAATGGCAACCGGGGAGAACAAGGGAGACGGTAATGGGTAAGAGCAGCCCGGCCAAGGGGAAAAGACCGGACAAACAACCGGCGCGAACACGATACTGGAACCGGGGAGGCTGCCGGGACAAGAAGATCCGCAACCTTCTCAAGCAGGTTCGCTATCCCACACAGCGACTATCGCATCCGTGGGAGATCGAGCACCGAGACAAGCATGGTGAGTTGACCGGCGTCACACCTACGACCGTGCATTACGCCGCCCGCACAGGGCCTGCCCTTCCTCGCTTCAAGAGCCGTGCTGAAGCTCTTCAGCACTGGAACAAACACCGCCAGCACATGGGACGCATGTAAATGCCTAGCACACACGACCCCGGATCAGGCATTCCTGACGCAGACGACGTGCAGTGCCCTACCTGCGGGGAACAACGCAACCTGCGAGACGACGGGAGTTGTCCGCACTGCGACCCGGAAGAAGAACAAGAGGAGCAATAACGATGCCTACCAAGGTCAAAGCCATGATCACCCTACCGTTACGAATGCATCTGAACCGATACTTCGGAACGGATCGATACCAACTCGAAATCATAGACGAACGCAGTACACAAGTTGCGGTCCTTGTTGACATGACACGTGACCAGTTTGCGCAACTCGTCTTCGAGAACGGGGATATTCATTGCGAGGGCCTTGTCAACGTCGACGGAAAGCTCGGTTTCAAGCACGAGAACGGCCGTCTCAGCGTCTTTGTCTGCGGTAAAGATGAGCGTCGCCTCGACAGGGGATTCGATCCCGAGAAACAAGAAAAGGGCGTTGACCCTGAGTGTGACGAACTTGAAATGCACGTACAGCGTGAGGTCGTCAAGGCGGGGTGGGAAACGTTCGATATTCGGGACCTGTACAACCACCACCGACGTACAACCGACGACGAAGGGCGTGTCTGGGCAGAGGTCATCGTGCGTCGATACGTCGAGCCGGAAGAAGAAGACGATGCCTAACCGTCCTGCGCATCTACCCCGCACCGACGCCTACTTCACGCTACGTGAGTTGACGCAGAGGTGGAGCTGTAGCGGCCGCGCAGTACAGGGGCGCATGCAGAGGTCCAATACCGAGGTCCGTAGACGTAGACACCCCTCTCAACAGTCCCTGACGATGTACTTCGCAGACGATGTGCGAGCGCTAGAGCGGCGACTCGGACTGTCTGTTCAACTACTGGAGAAGAGGTGATGTACGTCTCGGACAAGACCTTTGTGCGGATGAGTACCGCCGAACTGTTGTGGGTTGTACTTGGGTGTACTGCCGCAGGCGACCGTCTGTACCTGCATCTGAGAGACGCAGAGGTCCTAATAGGTGGAGAGCTTTCTAACGCTGCATGGATCGCTCCTGATCTTCTCATGCGCATGCAGGTTTGGCTCAACCACAGACACGGAAAGCTACAGCATTACACCGTCTGCCCCACGCAGATCATTGCCTTGTACTGGTGGGATGCAAGCCAAGAAACGTGGCGTACACCTGGAGGGAAGCCATGACCGGAACTAACGAAGTCTTCAACACGCTGCTGAACCTCGACCAATGCGGCAAGCGCCGACGCGACGAAGGCAGGGCGCTCGCAGCGGAGCACCGGGCTCACACCCTGAAGCATGCGCAACAGATTGCGAGGAGACTGTCCGATCACGACCAGGCAGGCGTCAGGAGGGGTTGGTACAAGACCCCCCGAGGCGTAACGATTGACGATGTACGCGAGGCAATGCAGATAGCAGGCGAGACCCCGAACAACCTCGGTAACGCCGCCGGCTCTGTCTTCTCAGGCAAGGGGTGGAGGAGAATCGACACCGTGCAGTCAACACGCCCCTGTGCGCATGCGCGGTGGATTGGGGTGTGGCGGTACGACCCGGAAGGCTCGACGGACGTTACAGAGGCTCATGCGGGCTCGGCAGGATTTATTCCAGTTCCGCACGGGACCCACCCCGACAAGATGCAAGCAAACCTCGAATACTGGTTTAAGCGCTGCGTTCTTCAGGAGCAAGCCCTAGATGCGTGTCTGGTGGCAACGGTTGGGCCGCGCAAGGGAGCGCCTGCGACACACTCAGAAATCACCTACAACGCTATGTCGGATGAAGCGAACGGAGTAGACACGGGATGGGATGGACCCAACACATTCCGCCTGATCGAAAAGGCGCTCGATGCGCGGAGGATGAAGTCGTGAGGACAGGGGTGAAGGGCACGATAACGGCAACGCCTAACCCCGACACCGGCACCTACGATCTACGGGTCAAGGGCGAGTACGTCGGGGCTGCCGCGGGACCGATGACGCTCGGCACAACAATCCCGACGGGACCGACCGAGACCAAGAAAGGGAATCCGAGGGGACCGTTCACCGAAGCAGAAGTCAAAACCAAACACAAGAGCATGTTCCCCGGAGCGCAGATCGTTGTGCAGGGACCGAAACAGAAAGGACATCCGGCAATCAAGGGGATTGACAAAGTATGAGCATGTACTGGATGGCGCTGTTTGCCGCGCTCGGTGTCTTCGTTGTTGTGGCGCTAATAGATAGCGCGGGCTGGTACAGACGGCATTACAACGACGAGTTCAAAGCTGCTTGGGACAGGATCTACGAGGCAATGAAGCCGAGGCCGAAGAAGAGGCCGAAGAAGAGGCGGCGCTACACCACGGCAAGCTTCCACGAACCGGGCGAGAGCAAACCGGGTTCACCCGAAAGGGCAGCTCGCGAGGCTTCGCTACGTGAGTCGTTCGAGCGCATGTCACCTCTTGGACTGGCAACGCTGCAGGCTGAGTACAGGGGTGTGCTGCCCCGTAACTACCAGTGGCGCATGGACCTGATGAAAGAGGTTCTCAGAGAGAAGACAAGGAAGGGATCGTGATGGAACGGAAGATCGATTCGTGGGGCAGAAATGGCACCGCATCGATCACGAGTACCGACATGCCGAGTGGGAACTGCAGGCGTGGTACTTGACAGGAGAATGGCCGAGGAAACGAGCATGAACGAAGACAGAGACGACACCAACACCGAAGCGGGAGATTACTTCGTGGAAGGTGACGGGTTCTCCCACGCCGAGGTCTGTGAGCGGTACCTGGGTGCGATTCACCGGAGCATCCACAACAGTATTCAGCAGCGACCCGCGTACGCGTTCGGGTGGGACTGGAAGGGTGTCACGCCGGCACCGGGCGGTGGACTCATCTACGGCATCGAAGGCGAAGAACAGATACGCAAGAGGGAGAACTGCAAGAAATGAAGTGCAAGGTGACCATCATCCTCCGGGGTTGTGACGACGAAACCCAGTGGCACAGGAAGGTAACCGTCAAGCAACTCAACCTGCTGAAAGAACTATCCGACGAGTCTCACCAGCACAGCGAGTCCGGTTGCCAACCTGTTCTGGTCCTCTCCAACATCAAGGCCCAGAGTTGAACAACCCTGGACGGTCTGGTACATTGATCAGGCGTGGTTGGTTTCGCACCCAGCCAGAGGTACCGGGGGAACCGGTTGTTCACTCAATCCGACCCTAGTACCCCACCTCATTCCGATTGAGTAGACGAGTGAAGTCGCAAGCGAGGCATGGATCGCGGGATCGATGCAGTCTTGGAAACAGCCCGTCTGTCTTTCGGAGTCCGAAGCGACCGAGAGGAAACAGGGATAGTTGTTCTGGGGCGACGGCAGTTAGCGGCATCGGCCACGGCAACTGTCCCCCGCGTACTCCGGCTAAGCCGCAATTAGCCCCTCTGCCGGGACTGTCTTGACACACTGTACGGATTAGTACACACTACGGGGAACAGGAGGGACGAGGATGCTAGACAGAAAAGGCCAGGCAATCTTGTTGACGATGGTATTCGTAGGGGTGACCTTGGGTATCGCTGTCGGAAGCTACCAACAGGAGCCGGCAACAGAACTAGCAGTGTTTCCGGACGATGCTGTAACGCTGCTCAGTGGCGACGACATTGACGACGGCTCAACTATGGAATGGTTCACTACTACCACCGCCGCCGACATCACGATCACGCTGCCGGACCAGAACTCTGTGGTCTTTCTGTTTCCTCCATATCCCAACCCAGAGAGGCTGGAGGCCACCGCATTCATGGACGAGGACGGGCGCTACTCCCGCTTCGTCTTCTACGTCGATGTCGAGGTCATGATGAACGAGGCCGGGAACGTGGTCGTGGAGATCGTTCGATGAGCGGGCGCAGGGTTCTGGTAGAGGCGGACGTCAGGGGCGCGGACGGGCACAAGGTGTTGTTCTGGAGATCCAAACAGGACGGCGAGTCGATGGAAAGCGGCTACGGGATCCAGTGTTTCGCGCTCCACGACCACCCCGGCGACTGGGAGATCGAGCACGTCGCGGACGCCGCCATTCTCGCGGCTCTCGACGAGGCGCTACCGGACGGAGGGACGGACTGATGAAAGGGCCACGTAAGCGATACGAGCCCAAGACCACCCGGCAGGCGCTCGGCTACCTGGTAGAGGAGAGTGGAGAGGTTCTTGCGGCAGCAGGCAAGTCGATTCGATGGGGTTTGGGGGCATTCAATCCGGAGTTGCCGCTGCAAGATCAGGAAACCAACAAGCGATGGCTCCTACGTGAGATGGACGATCTTGAGCACGCGCTAATCCGTATGCGGAGGTTCCTGGCCCATGACTAACCAGCCGCACCTCGCCACCCGCACAGAGACGGCCCTGGTCTTGGAGTTCAAGCCTGACGAGAAGCCGTGGCCGGAAGGGGTGGAGTGCAGGCCCGGCGACGAGATGTTCCCTGGCGACGAGTTCTGGATAGGTCCCGTAGTTGGTGCAGACATTGTCTTTGATTTTGCCGACCTCGAACCCGGCGACCGCCTCATCCTCGACCGCGCCCGCTGGGATGCAGACGGCAAACAGGCAGCAATCGGCGTAATCCCGAAGGAGCAGTGGGAGGCGCAGGGGTGGAGTGACCCAATCGACTACGACAAATACCCGATGCGACACGTCTACAGCGGTGTTGGTTTCCGCACTGACGACGACGAGTTCTTTGGCATCTGCATGAGGGACAGCGGGTACGAGTTCAACTACGGCGGATCGTGGTGGTCCGCACAGGGTGGGCGCGTTGAAGTTCTGAGAGGCGGCAGTGAGCGACCCGATTGGGATACGGCCCCGAGCCTCGACAACCATTCTGCCAACCGTTCCACCGAGAGCGCGGAGGTAGAGAGCGATGAGTGAACTGGGTTGGTATTACCTGCACACAAACGGCGACGTGATCCACAAACGGGGCCTGCCGGGAACGGCTGCCGATATCCGTGAGAGCGACCTCGCGGTGGCGCTGTGGCCAATCGATACCGCAGACCGTTCAAGCGCATGGCGGATTCTGGTCGAAGCGATGGCCGCGGGGGCGCTTCGCACTCGCGTGCTGGAGCTTGCCGAGCTATGGGCGTGTGACGACGAGGACGCCCACAACTACGCCGAAAACTTAGGCATTCGGCTCTACATGGATGGGAGCCAGTGGTGTGCCACTCGTGCCGACTTTGTGGACCTGCAAGAGAGCCCGGCAGGGTTTGGCGGCCTTGCCCTTGAAGCGATGGCGTCGTTGGCAAAGGAGTTGGGCTACCTGCCGACGAAGATGTGGGGTCCATCGTTTGCGGACTTGGTGAACCGATGACTAACAACCCGAGCGGCCATTCTGCTGACTGTTCTGCCAACAACACCGACGCTGTGCCGGACCAGCGAATCAACGATCCGCGTTACTCCGACCCCGACGCTCCCTTGAGCACGGCGCAGGTCGTGGAACGGTTGCGGGAGTGGATAGCGGACTTTGTTCGGGGCAACGAAGCCGCAGACCCGCCGCTGGAAGGTAAGGCGATCGAGGTCTACGAGTCGATGCTGGCGTTTGCCCGCGCCCTGCTGTCCGCGTGCGAGTACATCTTATTTCTAGAGGAGTGGCCGCAACTCGAAGGGCTGGATCTGCCCAAGGCGCTCTACTCTCGGGAACAATTCCGCGCCGACGTGGTGACGCTACTGGAGGGAAGTGATGCTGGATCAACTTGAGATCACGATATCGAGAACGTCGAACGGGCAGGCCGACTACGTGCAGATCGCGAGTCCTGCTGCCGTGCCCGTCAACATCGTGCTAATCGCAGACCGGATCGTCGTTAACGACACGAGGGTGGACCAAGAGCGTAACGAGCCAGCCAATGACCAGTGACCCCACGCCCGACCCCGCGCCCTGCCCCGCGTGCCACCCCAACCCTGGCGAGTTGCACCTATCTGACGGGAGTGTCGAGATGTGCGACTGCTGCATGGGAACTGGGAAGGTCGACCCCGCGCCTGTGCCGCTGACGGGAAGAGTTTACAAGCCATACTCGGACGAAAGTCTCCGGGTGATCTGGACGAGTACGGCGAAGAACCTGCGCGAAGGGAAACTCCGCGCCACCGTCGACACCCTCCGCGAGCGGGTGAAGGAACTAGTCCAGACGAACCAGGCCAGGGACGGGAAGTTTGGCGAGTTGATTGCCAGTGAGGCTGTGGCGCAGCGGGAACTGACAGAGGCGGCAAGTGTCGTTATTGATGGCCTCGATCTAGTGTCGACGCTCGTAGACCTGGCGCACGTGGGCGGCGATTCACCCGACGCCCGTCGCGCAACCGCGTGGATGCAACGAGCCATCGACGTTCGCGCCAAGCACGACGGGAAGGCCGCGGAGTGAACTTCCGTGAATCCCTCGCCTCGCATTCCGTCGAGCAGACCAAGCGTGACATCGAGGCTGCGAAAGACAACTGCCACAACGACTTCGATGTGGACTTCCTGCACGATATCTCCCACGACATTGTCAACAAGGGGGAACTGACAAAAGCGCAGAGAGAACAACTGGAGAAGATCCTTACGAGGCCACACAAGGCCGCTGAAGGGCCGTCGATGCCTGCCTACGGGCCAGACGGCATGCCGACTAACGAAGCAGCAAAGAAGGCGTACTACGGCAGCGGGGAACGGTTCCCTGAGCGGTGTCTGGACTGCGATTGGGAGGGTTCGGATTACATGAATCACATGCGCGAGATGCACCCGGAGTTGTTGTGACGCGAGCGGGGCAGGTAGCAGGCAAGGCGTGGGAATCGGTATGCACGGATATGGCTCGCATGTACGGGTGGACCGTGGCGTCGTTCCGGTCTGTGTTGATCAAGGGTAAACACGGGAGTTACTATGCGACCCCCGTGCAGGCGGACGGGGAGGGATTCCCAGACTTGGTGCTGGTGCGCGGGGATCGGATCATGTTCCGCGAACTGAAGGCAGGCAAGGCGCGGCTCACCAAAGAGCAGAAAATGTGGGGAGAGCTTTTGATGCGGGCCGGATGTGACTACGAAATATGGCGCGAAGGCAACGAGGAAGAAGTCTTGTTGCAACTGAAGCGCTAGTCCTGTGCTACCATTCAGTCCAGCCCCTAATCAATACACCCCCTAGGGGATGGAACACTTGGCATATCCGAATTGGCTCCAGAATCTACTCGCCCTGGCGCTCAACGATCATGGCCTTGATCACAGTGACGCAGCCCGAGAAATAGGCATTACCAGGAACGGGCTACACAAGTCCCTGCATAGAACTTCTGCGGGGATCGGCATCCACACTCTAGCCCGCTATGCACGCAAGCTCGGTTACAAGATGAGCGTGAGATTCGAGTCGGAAGATCCTCCCGATACGACTTGACGTGTACCGATTGGTATGCAATACTGATCAGTATAACCTACGCATCCGATCTGGAGGACACATCCAATGCCTGAACGGCCCATTGCGGCATCCAATACAGACTTCCACATTTACAGGCTGCCTGATGGGGCACTGGACGCTCGCCGGGGGGTGTCGTGGGAGGCGGACCCGGAGCAAGATCAGTTCTTGATCGATGTGGGGGCCGGGAGGAACCCCGCAATCGACTGCGACATCTCGATCCATGTCGTCTGCTCCATCGGCCAACTGGAGCACCTTCAGACATCCATCGACGCGCTGCTGCAGGACCGCTCTCGGGCGCTGGGTCCACCTGATGCGATAGAAAGCGTGGTAACCGACGAAGACGGGGCGCAGTTCTGATGACTGACTCAGTACCGAAGATCACCAAGGGGGTCACCGTTGACGTGCAGGCGTTCGAGTTCATCGGCACGGACGGACACGAGTGGAGCCTGGTTGTTGGCGACAAGACTGCCTTCGACGCCGGCATGGTTCTGCGCCCCTTGAAGCCGTGCTTTATGTTGCGTGCGGATGCGGGAGACAAGACGTTGGTGGTTTGTGTACCGAACCGGAATTCCGCTACGCTCCTCGCCGCAATGTTTGAAGAGTGGTCGGTGGCTTTGCGGGATGCTGACTTCGGGGATATATGAAGAAGTTTGAGGCCGTCAACAGGTCGGCTCCGAGCCGACGGCTCGCTCTCAATATAGCCGACTCCTACGCCTCGGAAGAACTTCTGATGCGAGCGGGCGCCATTAGGGCCGCGCTCCGGGCTGAGGCGATCAAATCCGGACAGTCAAGCACCGAGGTCGCCCGACAGGCCCTTGAGTTTGCTTTGGGGATCAAGAAGTGAACTTCCCGAATATGTTTTTGGACATAGAGACCGGCCGCGACGACGCTCTCACCGATGCGTGGATCAAGCACCGCTCCTACCACGCTCCCGGTAACTGGAAGGACCCGAAGAAGATTGCTTCCAACATCGCAGAGCAGAAGGAGTCCGACCGCCGCAAGGCAGCACTCAACCCGCTGACACTGCGAGTCGGTGTCATTAGCTACGCGCTGGACGATCAACCCGTCAAGACGATGACATCGCACGGTCCAGGCGAGCGCGACATGCTCACCACGATCTGCGCCCTGCTTGAGAGTTGCGGCACCATCATTACCTTCAAGGGACTGTCGTTCGACCTGCCCGCTCTCAAGTTCCGCATGTTCCACTTCGGGCTACTGCTACCGATGCAAATGAGGCCCGGACAGAAACCGTGGGACCACTCCAAGCACCTCGATCTGCAGGTAGCGCTGCAGGACGGCGACCGCAGCCTGAAGGGGACGCTCGGTGACTTCTGTCGCTTCGCAGGAGTGCCGGGTCCGGAGCCTCACGACGGCTCTGAGATCGCCAAGTTGATCAGCGAAGGGAAGATGGACAAACCCGCACGAGTCTGCGCCTCTGACGTGGAGGCAACTCGCAACCTGTACAACCACGCAGTCAAAGTCGATTGGATATGAGCCGGTTCAACAGTGGCGGCGGATACGGGCATTCCGTCGCTGAAAGTCTCTGGCCAGACAGTGGCGAATGGACCATCTCCTGGATGTACGACCACTACGACCACTACTCCCGCTATCCCCGTACTATTGAACGCGAGACCGATGAAGCAGGGGCCGTTCGTTTTGCCCTTAAGTGGGAACTGCCACTTTGGCAAATACCCCAAGAACTCAAGTTGCTCGTGGAAACAGCACGACAACAGTAAGGAGACAACGATGCCGAAACTACCGCAGGGCGGAAACGTCGAATACCAGAACCCTCCTGCCGGACCTCACATTGCACGCCTGTATCGAGTGATCGACCTCGGTACTCAGATCGTGGAGTGGGCCGGGGAGCAGAAGAACTCCTACAAGTTCATGCTCTCGTGGGAGCTTCCCAACGCGATGATGGACCCAACCGCCGAGTTCCCCGAACCGAGGTGTTTCACGGTCCACACCCGCTACACCTACTCGCTGTATCAGTCCAACCTACTCGCCCTGTTGGGCGGAATGTGTCCGACGTGGGATCTGGACGAGATGGACAACAAGGGCGAGGTGCCGCTAGAGGATCTGTTGGGCATGCCGTGTCAACTCAGCATCTCCAACGACACCGACGACAAGGGCCGGGTCTGGACTAACGTGATGACCGCGATGCCACTGATGGAAGGGCAGGTATGCCCCGAGGCACAGAATGCAGAGGTGTGGTTCTGGATGTCGGGGTCGACATCGGAGTACAACGCCGACTTCGAGGCGTTCTCCAAGTCGCTCCAGCGCACCATCAGGAAGTCGCCCGAGTACGAGATCTGGCAGGCTGCCAGGACAACGAGCGCCGCTGCCGACAGCACAATCGACCAAGCTTTCGGGGAGGGGACTGGAACGACTGCGGGTTCTGTAGGGGTGCCTGTAGGAGAACCCGACGCCCCCTCCCCGTCTCCTTCCGTCAGTCCCGTAACCGACGATGATATCCCGTTCTAGGACTACTCATGCCCATCACTGGAGGGTAACGCTATGACCGAAAGACATGCTGGATTCCCGTACGTGATCCTTCGAGGATGTAACTCGGGGGTGAACGCCGGGTTCCTGATCGAGCGCAACGACGACACGTTTGTTCTGGCCGAGTCGCGGCGCATCTGGTACTGGAAGGGCGCAGCGACCCTCGACGAGATCGCAGTCTATGGCTGCGCCGAGGAGCACCGCGACGCCTGCAAGTTCACCGTGCCCGTCGAACGGCACGAGATCTTCCGCGACGACGTGTGCGAGATCATCCACTGCCAGCCCGAGGGGCAGAAGATGATCCAGGAGCAAAAACCGTGGAGGGCGTGACGGAAGAGCGCCGCCCAGTCGCTGCTCCAAGCAACGCGGTGGCGCGTACCGGCGACGGCTACGGCTACGGCTCCGGCGACGGCGACGGCTACGGCTCCGGCTCCGGCTCCGGCTACGGCTCCGGCGACGGCGACGGCTACGGCTCCGGCTCCGGCTCCGGCTACGGCTCCGGCGACGGCTACGGCTCCGGCTCCGGCGACGGCGACGGCTCCGGCTACGGCTCCGGCTACGGCTCCGGCTACGGCTCCGGCTACGGCTACGGCTCCGGCGACGGCGACGGCGACGGCTACGGCTCCGGCTACGGCTCCGGCTCCGGCTCCGGTTTTTAATTCACGCAACACCAACTGGAGGATACGCATGAGCAAGCAGATCACCTGTAACGACGAGCAGCTTCAAGTCCTGATCGACCACGAACAAGGGTTACTGGATTTGTCCGGCCCCCCGACAACCGTCGAAGAGTCGAAGACCGTGACCAAGTCCCTGAAGTTCATCGCTAACTGCAAGAGCGGCATGGGCCAGATACGGCGACCCCGGACGCAGACGGCGGAAACAGTAGCCGCCGAAACGCTGCCCGGCCCCGACCCTGGACAGGATGTGTCCCAGGGGTAAGCGGTAGGTCGTCAGGCGGGCGGGGGTTTTGATAGGGGCCTCTGCCCGCCATTCTTTTTGGAGCGCCCAAGACAATGACAGCCACCAAGGAAACATCAACCCGAGGGTTCGCTAACAGGGCTGAAGTTGTCGAGTCGCCAGTGGACAGATTCCTGTGGTGGTTCATTGAGAAACCGCTGAGCGCCGACGAGAAAAGAAGTCTTTCCCTGTTGTCGGGTTCGATCAGAAACCACCCACCCAAATTTATCGACGACGATACCCCTGGGTTCATGCGGCTTGCAGCGGGCGTGTTGGCCCTCGGCGTATATTCCCATCGCGCCATGGGCAAGTTCTACGGCGTGACCGAGCTTGATGTTAATCCCCCAAAGTGCGAAACGATTTGGCATCAATGGCTAGGCATTGAGTCGAACGCAACTTGGCTACTAACCGAACAAGAAGAGAGGCAATCGACCTGGGAATTCACAGACGCAAACATTGAGAAAGAAGAAGCATCAGCGAAACGGGCCCGTAGGTATGTCCTCCAGCAACAAGTACGGAAGTTTAATGAAGCGCAAAAGAGACAGGCTTCCCGTCGAACTAACAAAGGGTGCGGGTCCGCTGAAATGGAAAGCAAAATTAGGGCCTCGTGCGAACGAAAATTCGGGCAACGACTATCCGACAAGCAGTGGAAATTCGTCAAAACCCTGACTGATGCTGAGTGGCGCTATGTCCTCACCGGCGA
>SDBU01000821.1_pt1 | contig 44901 bp, 73 predicted proteins | sample 2277071 | NCBI WGS metagenome assembly SDBU01 (sample SAMN10397929, study PRJNA504765) | marine sediment metagenome | isolation source: marine sediment core GS08_GC12, 126 cmbsf | place: Arctic Ocean: Gakkel Ridge, Loki's castle | collected 2008
GCGTCAAACTTGAGCATCACCTGACCAGCAGGAGCTTGACCTGCAAAACCCAAGACCAACACAACGGTAAGTAGGTATTTTAAGTATCTCATATTAGCTCCCCTTGTCAGCACAGACACCGTTAATAGAGTCACAGTACCAATCATAGGTGGTGCCATCTATAGTCGCAGTGTGGCAGACGATTGACTCACCTACAGCGACTTCTTGAAACCATATTCTATGCCCATCTGCACCAGCCGTACCATCAAGGTATATCTTGGTAGTTGCGCCCTCCGTGTCAAAATAGGTATCGGCGGTTGCACCGGAAGCGACCACGGCTAAGAACTTAAATTTTAGCCCTGCCCCAACAACAGTGTCCGCGTCAGGAAGCGTGAAGGTCTGGTCATCGTTGCCATCCCAGCCACGATTAGTAACGAGTGTGTCAGAACACTCGGCGACAGATAGGGTTGCTGCGTCTGCGGATTCCTCGACAGTGCTGAATTTGCTGCGGAAGGGGTCGTGAACGGTGAAGGTGTCGCCATCGGTGTCTATCCCTGGCTCGTCATCTGCGATGAAGCCGAGCCTAACCCAACTGTCTGCGTCATCGTCCATGAACCCAATGCTCGGCTCGGTGATATCATCAAACGTAGTGTCACTGTTGGGAGAAAACGAAGCATCAGAAATAACAAGGATGGGAATGACCGTTCCGTCAGACTCAATAAAGTAAAGCTGACCAATTTCATCAGCCGTAGAGTTTGTGTCCCACCTAAGCTTCATATTTGACGTTGTGCCAAGTGTAAAGTTTCTGTCATCTGCTATAGTAGTGGTGGTGTCGAAATATACTATATTATTAAACTCAACTGTCGAAGCAAACATCACGTCCTCTGCTCCAAGGCTATGCCCCGTAGAAGCAATCGTATCCCCGCCAATTTGAAGGGGCATGTCCTGATGGGAAAACCCAACAATTCTCTGACCATTTGTGCCATCAGTAGCAGTTACCATCACAACGTCTTTATAAATAACACAGACAATATCCGAACCTGAACCACCAGGCGCACGATCAACAGAAACCGTATCTGATCCAACTGATATAATTCTGTAATACTCAGGGGTCACGCCAGCCCCACTTATAATATGAACTAAATCACCAACTGCTGTTGCTGTGTCAATATCAGCATGATTTAGGGCTGCTGTTGCTACCGTTACAGCCGTTAGTGAGGCCACTGGGGTTTTGTTGCCAATCAGAAAAGCATCTACATTATCAGTCACGGACACAACTACATTGGTTCCATCAGGAGAAATCGAGTCAAGGGCAATATCGCCCACGTTGGTGATAGGTACATCGCTGAACGTAGCACTTGTATCCACGTCTAAGTCTGTGAACGTACCCGCTGCTGCCGTACTTCCACCGATGATAGAACTGTTTACCGTACCACCGGCAATGGTAAGAGCATCTGGAATATCGGCATCTATCAGCGTCCGAAAAGCAGGGGCCGCGCTCGCACCGTTGCTCTCAAGGAACGTGCCGTTTGCGCCAAGGGTGAGTTCGATTGGGATGGCCCCAGCGCCAGAATAAAACATCTTCCAATTCGTAGCGGACAGGGCCGTAATGGGCTTGGTCGTTATTTGTGTGATGTTGGTCAGGGTAATGTCATCTGCCACATCAGCATTGGACACATCTACCCCGCCCGTTGAGTACACCGTACCCGCTATAGCCTGTAGCGTGAGGCTAATATCTGTTGTAGCAGCCGGCCCTATTAGTCGAACATAATTAGACCCGTTGCCTGAGTTCTCGAAGAAATCAACATAGCCCGGTCCGGTAGCACCGTTACTGACGTTAAGATCCACGAAAGAGCCCGCCACCGGCGTAGTCCCGCCTATGATAGAATTATCAACCGTACCGCCAGAAATAGTCAGCGCATCGGCAACGTCACCATCCACAACGTCTGTACCACCAGAAGAATAGATCGTCCCGGCTATGGCTTGCAAGGTAAGGGTGATGTCGTTTGTAGAGGCAGGGCCGATCAGGCGGACATAGTTTGAGCCGCTGCTGCTATCTTCAAAGAAATCGACCCAACCTGCTGATGCAGCCGCGTTGCTTACGTTGAGGTCAACAAACGATCCGGCTACAGGAGTGGTGCCACCTATGATAGCGTCATCTATCGTGCCGCCGATAATGATGGGGCTTGTGATGGTGGACCCCGACGAAACCCCCCTTTGCTCCTCCCCGTTGATCCAGAGGGTGTCGGCATAGGCCATCGAAAATCCCATCACAACAAGCATGAAGGCAAGCAATGAGGTGATGAGCTTAAAAAACCACTCAGTTAGAAGTAACTGGATCTCGCTATCTTCTGGATGTTCTCTACGCAAATTCATGCTATTACCCTCCGATACACAAAAGCTGACCCAACAAAGTTCTTTACTGTCTTGCTTTTAACCACGCATCCGTCTTTGTCATGTTCGGTGACTATTCCACCCAATATCGTCTTGTTGCCCTCTCTCCATATCAACGGACAGACATCAATGTAGCCATAAATCTTGTCTATCTTTAGGCGTTGCTTCTCAGCATTAAGCAATGTGTCTTGGGCTAATTTTGACGCTTCCTTTAAGCTAATGACCTTCATCTGTCATGCCTATTTCCTCCGATACTTGACGGTCAGGCCATAGGTCCGGGCTGAAGCATTAGTCCAAGCAAAGTCAATAGTGTCATCGTTGGCAAACACTGTCTCGCCGGGAAAGTAGGTCTGTACCAAGTCCTCTACGCTTGTCATGTCCTGGCTAAGCAGAATCGTGTCATAGGCCGTCCCGAGGCCAGAGTTCTTCGTAACTGTCAAACTATTTGCCCCGCCTGCAGCCGACAGGTTCAGGTCAAAGGAGATTAGCTCGTAGCCGTGAGTTCCCTGTTGCGGTATGGTCAGCACGGCGGCAATGTCGCCCGTTCCGGTAACATACATGTGCCGTACCGATGCCGTCTTGCGAAACCCGCTCATGATCTGAGCATCAGCGGCGAACAGCGGGCTCACCATGAACAGAATGAAGATAGCCGATAGAATTAACAGCATTACCTGAAAAGACCTGCTTTCAAACTTATGACGTTTCATGTTCTTCCTCCCTAAAATAGATTCCCTTGGCTGTCTATTTGCCCTTTGTATCCACACCATTTACACTTAGCAAAAACCAAGAAGCGTAGAGGATCTTTGTCAGAAGTATGGGGCTCCCCAAAGCCAACAAAGATACTATGCCAGCCAATCCAACAGCAAAATCGCTTCAATCGCCTAATCATGACATCCCCCCTATAGTTCTATGTGTTCATATGCGACCCATCTGCTTTTCTTCCTGGTATTTCACGATGCTTCTCTTTGTTTTCTTCCGGCATATCTAACAAGCAAGACTGATAATCTTGATGCCAATGGCGAGGCCATAAGGGGCAACTGTATCTGTGGTTGCAAAACATTGGATGCTCGCAAAGTCCATACTTCGCTCCGTGATTGCGAAAGAACTTGCACTTACGTCTAAATACCCGATAGAGTAGTCTGTGCTTCCATGCTTTCATCGGCCATTCGCGTCCCTTTTCTCCCTATAGCCCTATGTGGTGTATCATTTCGGGTTGGACTTCGGTGGTGGTGGGCCTTGGACCTTGAATTAGCGCCTCATGTTCACCCGCGCCCATCATGGCATATTCACCAGCCTCTACGGGATGGCTGTACCTGTTCTTGTTTGGCTTTTCGTGGTAGCGCTCCTCTCCTGCAATATTCATGCGTTTGTAGTGATAACCACCAGCCAGCCCCTTTCGTGTAACCTTGCATTTTGGACTAATCTGAAACCCTGGCTTACCGTCTACCATGCGATTCAAGAAGTTGGCTACGGCTTCGCGCCTAAGAGTAAAGTCGTTTGTGGGGGCTGGTTCTGCGGGTATGTGGTTTGCATTTAGGATTTCAAACACTGTTGTTTCGTCTGTCTGCGCTCTTTCGTCTCCTGCCGGGTCTCCCCATATCTCAACTTCAAAGTCCTTGTACGGTCCCCGGATCATCGGGCCTAACACCTTGGCAAAGTTGACTGCGCCCATGTCCTCGGTTACAAGCTCGTCAATCCACTGCCAGCGGCCATCAACTAACTGTTGAGCGAATAGCGCAGCCGGGGTAAGGCCAAAGTCAAGGCCTACATAAATAGTCCTGCCTGGAACTGGCTCTAATATCTCCTGGCTACAGTGAACCGCATCGACATATTCGGGAAAGATCGGCTTGCCCTCGATCAAGAAGCCGTACTGACAGCAATAGTAGACCCTGATGTAGTCCCTTGATTTACCGGACACGCGGGTTAGGTAGTAGTCTTGGCCTTCGTTAAGGTTTTCAATATTCTCTGCTTTAGGGTTTGCAACAAACTTGCCGTCTATCTCAAGAAGCGCTCCGGGTTGGTTAAAGAACGCCCAACGGCTCCAATCTATCGTTGACAGGTCGATCCGCAGCCGCGCTAACACATTAGCGTCTCGCTCTGACATACCATACCACCAGTGATCGTCATCGGGGCTGTTGGTGTCCATGATAACGCCCCGCCAAGTACAGCCGCCCTGAAACTTCGGGGGGTACTGACCGACACGATCTCCAAGCGTATCTATGATGCCCTTGGGTATCTCTCGCGCTTCGTTCACCCAGCCAGCGGTAAGCTCCATGCTCAAGAGCTTGGCAACGTCTCCGGGTCGGTCCAGGGCCCTAAACAAGAACTCTGCGTCCAGTTGTGTGCCGTCTGGTAGTGACCGCTTGATATGGTGGGCCATGTTGCCGTAGTTGAAAGCGCCATAGATATCTTCGGGGAACCATAGCAACCAAGTCTTCAAGGTGGTGTCTTTTAGCTCTCGGTAGGTGTTGCGGATAATAGCGAAGCGGGTAGCTCTAATGTCGTTCCAGGGCTCTTGTCTCACGGCCCTTGAATAAAGCTCAACTGAACAGGCGGTACTTGAGCCGGATCTGACTGGCCCCCTGATGCCGCGGTAGAAAGCGTCTGAGGCGTGAAACTTGGCTATGGTAGGGTGTGCGGTGTAAACCAATTCCACTAGCTCACTCCACCTAAGTTCATTACAAACGTAAAGGGCTTGCCGTCTTCGGTACTGTGTTCTATCTGTGATCGCTCTCTATATTTCTCTGGCCTGTGGGCCTTGAGCAAGAAGATTGTCAACGTGTCCGAATATTCTTGGATCACCCCACACTCTTTGCCCTTGTGGAATACTGGCTTACGTGTCCCCATGTAGGCTCGGCGTCGTGCCTCCTGTTCCAAAGCATCAATGCCAATGTCAATGGCGTCATCCCACTTCTTCAAGAACTTTGCGTCTATCTCTCGCTGGTCATAGGCTGATTGTCTCGGAAAGCCTGAGATCCTACATGCCTGAGATACGTTACAAGTGGCTGACAATATCTCTAAAAACTCTTTTCTTTTTTTTGCTGTACGAATCGTACGGGCAGACTTCTTCTGCGGATTTGGTTTCTTGGCGGATTTCTTCTTCGGTTTGGTAGGTGCTTTCTTCTTGGTCACATGGCCGCCTCTGTTGTGGTTAGGTAACTTCTCTTGCTATCCTCAAGTAGCGATCATAAGTGGGCTATATTATAAGGCTGGTCTAAATAGGCGTGTCAAGGAAAAAGTGAAATTCTACTATATGTGGCACTATTTGGGGGGTACTTGTGTCTCTGGTGGATTATTTGTGGTGAAGCTGACCGCTCTCTCTATCGTATCGAATCGGTGATGGCAGGATAGGCACATTCGCCGTCTCTGGTCATGTTCTTCCCCTGGCTGCTTGCTCAAGACTCTGCTCTTGGCTTCACAGATTGGGCATTTCATGGGCTGTCCTTCTATGATGCCAAAAGAATCCAAGCCAAAACATGACCAGCGGCAAAAAAGAAATATCTGACCTCGCTACAAGCTATGCCCACTATCAGGGCTACAATCACACCTATTAACAACATGGTTTTATTCATGTTCCCCCCTCCACCCTGTTAGCTGGGCTGTCATTTTACTGTTATCAACTCGACACAATCCCACTCATTTGGCACTATCCAACAAGACCACCATCGACGGTTGTACCACTGAGCTTCCTTAATTTTTTGATTTGCCTGTGTAACCTGTCCCTCAATATCTTCTGAGGCTTGCAGGTTTACTCGTAAAGAATCTTGTCGTAATTGCTCTATCTTGGCTATTTCGGCACCCACGGTAACCTTCATTATCACCCCGGCAAAGCCCGTAAAAACCAAAACAATAATAACTATCACAGCAATCACCGGGAAATAGAACTCTCTACAATCACACCAAAACCCATATTGTTTCATACACTACCTCCCCCCAACGCTTATAGTATTATATATATTATCTAGAGCGTGAAGCTATCCACCCACGATCCGTGGCCGTTACGCACAACCGCCCTGCCTATCTTAAAGAATTTGTCCCGCTTCGTAGCTCCGTAGTTGGCTTTTATGGCGTTCCACATGGCAATTAGGGCTGGCTCGGCACATCTACGCAACTCTTGTTCTACGGTCATTCCTTTGGCTTCCCACGATACAAAAATCATTGTCCCGCACATCATCTCTATCTGTAAGCGACAAAGCTCTGCTTTATCATCTACGGAATAGGCCCTATAATACCCGAAACAATCGGCTCTTAACTTCGTATCCTTGGTGTCGGCCGCTAGGAGCTTGACCGGCAACGGTATCACCCCGACAACAAGGGTGATTCCACCTACTCTCAAGAACTGTCTGCGTGTTAGTTTCATAGCTCTTCATACTCCCATTCTTTGCCACCGTCCCTGACTATGACAAACTTGAACCAGTGGAACTTCTCGGCCGCTGCCTTCATCCTGACAAGGGCTTGTGGCCTCATGTGACCCTTGACCTCGTGGAATTCAAAGCGGTCCTTAAACACCACCAAAAAGTCTGGTTTGTAAGTTAATTCATTACGTTTGCCGGGAATTCCTCTTGAGAGTATCAGCTTCCACGGCTCAAACAGGTAGTCTATGATCTCCCCGGCCATCTTCCGGTGTGCGAGTAGCCTATCATACGCCGCTTCGGTCTTGTTCTGTTTGTGCTGGTCAAGTATGGGTTTCATTGAATAATACCCCCAATAGAATAAATCTTACCCGTTCCCAAATACTTGATGTCGTCAAACCTTGCCGACGAGACCATGCCAACATTTACACAGCAAGTATATTCGACCTTTTTCCCTGTGTCCAAAAGGGCTATCTTGGGAAGACTACTACTCTTATCAGTGTCCGCAATTATCTGACGTTGTTTAGTGGAATAATAAAAATTGTACTCACCCTTCATGGCTCTCTCCCTACCCCGGATCGTCCGGGTACTCGATGTCAACGCCAGCAGCTTCAAGCCCCTTGCCAATATCATGCGCCACCCTTTGACAAAGCCACTCCTTGTCGTATGAGGCTTGGAGTTGTGCGCTAACTCCACCCACCGTTTGAATTTTTATGTGTTTTGCGTGTTTAATCTCATTATAAAAGTCATTATAGGAAGCCTTGCATTGCACATGAGAGGAATAGCCCCGTCCGCTTCTCGCTTTGACCTTCTTGCTATCCTTGGCCCTAAATCGCCAGTGCCATCTACCGACACGATTCTTATAAATCTCACAAATAAAGTCGTTCATCCCTTCCCTCCCTGCTGTTTGTCTAGCGCCGCCTCTAAAATGCCATCAATCACGGCTTCTTGGTCTATTGCCAAAATGTAAATTGGAATCCGTAAAATCCTGTAGCCCATTTTTTCTAAATACTTGTCCCGCCTCTCGTCTTTCTTTTTATCATGCCCGGGGCCATCCAGTTCTACAACCAAGTCCTTGCCTATTAAGTAATCAACTCGATAGGGACCGATCTTATATTGAAACTCAAATGGTATGTTTTTGTCTCTGAGCAAATAGAAAAACACTGCTTCTGCGTTACTGTCTTTCCTTGCTTCCAAGTCTGCCATGCAAGCCGTCAAGCAGGTGCCAAAATGCTGTGGCTCCCTTAGTCGGCGATAATATGCTTTTATTTTGCCCTGCGTATATTGCTTGCAGGTATGAACGATCTTGTTTTGGTCAACACCCTCAGACACAAGCTGATTTATCATCGGCTTCATTTTATCAAGTGCCTGTTTATGTAGTCTTGAGGTAATCTTGTGCATTGTATTTTCCGTGTTCTATTTTTATAATTGCCACGCAGTACCCCCACGGTCCTTCATCAAAGACCTTTTTTTTGAGGCATTGGCAAAGGGTGTGCAAGATGGCTCTTTCGTTTTTCCCCTGTTTAAGCATCTTGTTTTTAAAGGCATGAGCTTGGGGGAAGATGTCCGTTTCATAAAGGTCATCACAAATTGCTTGAAGGTCGGTTTTGAGTTTAGGAACTGAGGACTCGTTTATTTCTTCTTTTGAAGGGGGCGCGTAAGCCTTCTTTGTATTTACAGGAGAAGTAGAAGACGAAGGTGAAGACTGAAGAGCCATCTTTTCGTCATTGGGGTTGTCATTAGGGTCGCCATTGGGGTCGCTATGCTTTTTCCAGCGTTCCTTTGCCCCTCGTTTCCCAGCTTCGCTTTGTGATTCTCTATACTTGCGCTGTTTTTCCCGTTCCTGTTCCAACCTTTCGTTTTGTAGTTTTCCCTCACCGTTGGAGACAAACTTATGTGAGATGTTTTGAAACAAATTTATGAATTTTTTAAGCGAAATTCGTCCAACCTTTGCCAACTTCATGGGATCATCAATCAACGGACCGTTGACCCACTGAGACAACAAAAGCCTCAAATAAAGGCCCACCTCTTCGTTTGTCCATGTGTTCGTGTCCATATCAAAATCCGCTGCATACATTTGGAAAGCCGGCGCCTTGCCCATTAACATCTCAGCCCCCGCAAACACAACAAGCCCAACCCGCCACCCCTGAGCCAAAGACGTTTCCGAATTTGAGGGTAACTGATTGAGCTTGTTTTGGGTGCGAAGTGTTTAGTCTTTGGCTCATACTCCCCTTATACCCCCTTCCTTCTCCGGGTGTCAAGGACAAAGGCGGCACGTTCCTACTTTCCAGCCATACCATGGTCTAAAATCTCTACGCCGAAGAGATGGCAAACGAAAGGCCCGAAGATTATAAGGCACATTATCAGGCCAAGAGTAAATACAAGAAACGCTAAAAAGATGTCTTCTGGTCCGTCGGATGGACCCCCTGTTCTCATTTGGCTACCCATCGTTCCCCCCCTATAAGTGATCCTCGCTCTGCTTCCACCCGCGCCCCCTAGACCGCCAACGATGCCCCCGGCCTCGCCGCCCTTAACGGTACACTCCCGACTATTTTAACCCTTATCTCAAATTAGTCGCCTCTATTTTCCGATGCCGCCCCGCCGCCCTCAACGCTTGTTATAACCCCCTGCATCCTAATTGCTAACCAGCACCCGCAATATCGAAGGTTTGTGGCGAATACAAGCCAAGGACACGTAACCGGGCACTCAAGCGTTGTGCCCTCTTTGGGCCAACATCCCATCATAGCCTTGGAATCCTTCTCCGTTCCACCCACCACGTCATCGCCGTACCCCGCCCAACAGTACATGCCCGCTTAGTTTTGATGCCATCCTTCTTGGGGTTGTAAACTGCGTAGTCGTTATCCCTGAGATCGGGCAACCTTCGGCCTATTTCGGTTCGGTCAAGCGGGCAATGTGCGGTTAGCTCCCGAGACGTGCAGCCTTCGTGCGCTATCACGGCCTTGAGGACTTCGCGCTTGTTCTCCGCCCGGACCCCGCTCTTGGTCACTCGCTCTGCGGCTTCGTAGGACGAGAGCGGGTCGTGGGTGTGCGAGGCCGGGGTTAGGGGGAGTTGGTGCATTGTTGGCCCTTACTCTTGGCCTGCCGGAAGCTCTACTACGTCTATCTCAGCCGTGTACCCCAAATGCCTATAAGCCTCATCCAGGGCCCCGCACCGATTTACTGCGGCGGCGTGTTTCATCTTGTACCTGTTGGAAAACCACCGGCGCTCTACCATCCCGAAGAAATACATCGTAGCGGGTTTGGCGGTCTGGTTTATTGGAAGCCTTTTTCATGTTCCCCTCCCATACATATCTTCAAATATTCCCCCGCGCCCAGCCATCCGGCCCGTGCTTAATGCTCTCCAATCCGGGTTTGTTCTGCGTCACCTGTCATGGTTTGAAGTGGATGTGGTACTAACGAGCATTTCACAGCGGTCCTTCCGGCTGGTTCGTTGTGCCTACATTGCCCTTACGGGTAAGGCCACGCGGATGGCGCGGGGTTAATCGGTTAGTCCTTGTATGGCACCAATTCAAACGCTATAATGTCGTGTACTATCTTTTCCCAAGTCTCATGCGTGAACGGACCATCTGCAAGATCGCGTCCTCTTGTCCAATCCTCGCCCTCCCTTGGTTCTCTACACGACACGCCACAGCCAAGATAACCGTCGTCTTTGCCCCTGTCGATTGCTACAACGGTATATTCATATCGGGGCGTCAGTAGCTTAAACCGAACATTGTATTCATAGTCACCAGGTTGAGACTGCCCGTCCTCAGTAACCACTTGTAGGGCCTTTTCTTCTGGGCAGAACCGGAACAAGCCCTTCATCCATCCCTTGAGTTTTTCGATCTTGTCTCCCATATTCGCCCTCCCTTGTTAGCTCGATTTTCCTAAGCTCTTTTGCTAGTCGCCGAGCCTTGACCCTCCGCTTCCAATTTGGGCCGTAACGCTTAGACAGGGCAACCTTATTTCTTCTTGTAAGTTTAGCGGGACGCTTCGTGGTGGGCCTCCTTTGGTTAGTCGGGTAGAGCAATGTTTCGTTAGTATCGGTTCATAACCTCATCGTAGGCTCGCTCTGCCTCTTCTTGTATAACGTCACGGGCCTCGCGGTGTATCATTTCCATCTCTTGATTGTATTCTTCTTGTGTAATGTCACCACACTCAAGCTGCTCGTCAAGTTGCCCTTCTTGCATCCTTATGGCTCTGTCAATATCCATCATGGGTTTCTTTTGCGGCTTGCTCTACACGATACATGACAGCTTCAAGTTTATTGGCTGTCTTGACCGTAATTGAAGTATCGGCTATGGTCAGGTATCTACGCAACGACCATCGCCCAACCCCTGCCATGTCCGCAAGGCTATTTGCCATCATTGAGTGCTTCTTGAGAAAATCAAGGATTTGTTGTGGATTCATAATATCCCCTTGTAGCACAGGCAACAAATTCTTGTCAAGAGAATAATAATGCTTGACAAAACTTTGTTAGGCTGGTAGAAGGAAAACACCATGAAACAACCCGTTCCAATCCCCGAATACAAACACCTATCCGAATTTACCCTGGAGCAAAATCTTAAAATCGCTGCATACCAAATGGGAGAGGTCGTTAATCTCAAGAACGATCTCCATGTCAAGCTGTGCCGAGAGGCCGCTATTCGTCATTTGGGTTTAGCTGTCCAGCAACTGAAACGCCTTGGTGTTATATCCTGATTGAATAACGTACCGAGAGCGCATAGGAGGAACGATGGGAAAGAAATTCGTGATACTCGAAGTCCGAAAAGCAGACGGGGGTGAAGGAATCGCATATTATAACGACACAGAACAGTGGACCCCCAAGGACGGGAAGCGCGGAGAAATCATGCGCCTCCACCCCTCCCGAATCATAGACGGGTTGTACTATGGGATACCCACACAGGGAACACAGTTCTGGAATCCATATAATAACCACTGGCAAGAAGGTAGCCACGGAAGTACCCTGCAATGCCTTATGACAGACCCCCCACCTCTCCCCCAAACCGACCTTGACCGAGTGTTAGACCAAGCCCCGGCTTGCATTGGGAGCGAGGCAAAGGCGTGGGTGCGAGATAGCCTTGTGCCGTTCTTGAAGAAGGAGTAACACCGTGCCTAAGATGACGATAAAGCAAATGTACGCAGGACACCAGGGGCTTTGGTTCTGGCTGGCGGATAATCCGGAGAAGTGGAAGGATGACTGGTCGGACTGGGAAGAACATGGCTACCAACCAAGTAATTGCTTCCCATGTGGCTGGTGTGACGAAGTGTGTGCAAACTGTCCACTTGATTGGCCCGATGGGAGATGTATGCCACACGACACCATGGGATTGTATAGGGAATGGAGAAATAGTGTGCGTGGCTCCGATCACCGCGCACTCATGGCCGACCTGATAGCCAACGTGCCTTTGAAGAAAGAACTGAAGTAGCTGTCCGGTTATCTTGTTTTGGGAGGACTTGATGAAAATACCAAGGTGGTACACAAGAGAAATGTTTACCGAGGCTCTGCAAAAGGCGTTTGAAAAAGGATGGCAGAAGGGCGAAGCCTCCCAACCAGAAAACTCAGCGGACGGGATTGAAATGTGCGAGACTTGTGGCAACCCGAAGAGCATTTGTCCTACTCCAATCGCTCACCGCCGACCTTCACGTTGGGAGGATTAGATGGATGAAATTGTCAAAAAATTAGATTGCCTTTATCAAGCAGCAAAAGACCGACAAAAGGCATGCGAGGGGATGGCCTCCGAAAGCTACTACAGGGGGCAGGTTGTGGCATACGGACGGGCGGTGAAGGCCGCCTCCCAACCAGCCGTTCAAGCGGATGCCCAAAAACCGTGTGATGTTTGTAAGCACCCCGCAGAGGCAGAAGGCGGGTTTGGTGATTATTGTCGATATTGCGGTAGATATTTACGCACGGCTTAACAGCACGTTATACGAGATTGGTCTTTGACAGATTATGGGGGAGTTGCGGAATTGGCAAGTCCGCTTGGGGCTGGCTTGTCATTAGACGCTGGTAGGGGGGTTTTCACGGAATGCTTCGCGGGCACATGCCTCCTGCATGTCCGATAATAAGGACAAGGGCATCTGCAAAATGCCTAAAAACTCCGTGCAGGTGAAAATCCTGCCTCCCCCAACCCAATTCTGACTGACCCGTTCCCAACTGTACCGACCCTTCACACCCAAAAAACTTTGGGCCTCGGTCAAAGCGGGCGGGTCGGTCAACAGATTACGGGCGTGGTAAAAGAAAGGCTAATGGTCTGTCAGCCGGTTAGCCGGACGGGGGATCGCAACACCAAGACTGACAGTAGGTGAGAACAACCCCACCACGCCCCACAAACTTTCTCCCTGGCTCGTGCGAACAGGGGCCTTAGCAGGACGGCTGGAAGCCGTGCGAGTCGGGGGGAGAAACCAAAGGAACGCCATGCCGGGGGCTTTGTGCTCGGCGAAAGGAGTGACCCGTGGCAGAATTTGACGTTAAGTGTGACGATTGTAATGCTCTACTGGATGCCGACTTTACCAAGAATGCCCTACATGTTTCTTCCTGTACTGGTTGCGTTGAGGGGGCGAGAACAGAGGGTTACAAGTCAGGCCACGACGATGGCTACGAAGAAAGGGCGGATGAAGAGTGAAACTCCACCTATTCAACGACCCTGACGACCTATTCCACGATGTTGTCCGCTGGCTGTGGTGGCGGGCTAAGTTCGTCATGGTTGGCGTGGTTATCGGCGTGGTTCTTGGATATGCGTGGCGGTTCATTCAGACAGGGGGACATTTCTAAGGATAGAGGAGAATTGAGGCTATGGGCAAGACGTGGGAAAAGGAGTGTGGCGAGTGCGCCCATATTGATCTAACAAAAAAATGCCAATGGGGTTTCCCTTGTGCAAAAACATCTGAACGGAAACAAGCATTTGTTGAACGCAATAAGGGCATGGGGTTCATGGACGCATTTAGATTTTCGCCCGACCTGTGGGTTAGAGAAGGTTGGGAAGCTTGCTCGTTTTTTGCACCTAAGCAAGAGGAAGTAGCGCCATAGGATGAAAATGCCTTGGGGCAAATTCAAGAACGAAGATATTGACGGCATTCCCTCGGGCTACTTGAAATGGTTAGCTGAGAACTGTGAGGATGAATTGATATGTTGTGCTGCTGATGAAGAATTTAGATGGCGAACAGACAACAACGAACACTTTTGGGACTAACCAATGACCCTCGAAATCGCCTACGACATACTTGTCATGGTCCTGCTTGTGGCGGGGCTATTTATCAGGACGGAGAGAAGCCATGAGCAAGCTCGTACCGAACAAGAAGACTTACGTTAAGCGGTTGAAAGCTATGTTGAAGCGGAAAGAGCCATGTGAGCGCTGTCCGTGTCAGCCGCATTTTGGTTGCAAGAAAATTCTCGTGTCTGGTGAACAATGTCGTTGGTGCCGAGATTTTATTGACATGCCACAGGTTTTTATTGGTTGCCCTTGTAGTTTTTATGGCAAAGAAGCCCCAAACCACGCCTATTATGCGATTGAGGCATACGAGGCGGGGGAGCATAAGTGGTGTAAGGGGGGATCGTGAGTAAACGAATTTTACTGGAAGCCCTAATAACTGAGCGAGAAGGAATGCTGGCAGAAAATACGCACCGACTATCTCTTGGGCAAAGCATTGCGTATGGGGATAAAGGGTTTGAAGCGCTGGCCAATAGAATGCGGGCTATTGACCAACCCACGACTGAAGGCAGGAAGTTATTATCAGCCGTTGCCCACGAAGCTCATGTAATGGGCAGGATTTATGCTGGTTTAGGTGAAAAAGAAAAACCCTCTGAGGTATATGACCTGATAGAACTTATGATTGAAGACAAATTGAAGCAACATGGCAAGGAGTAGCCCATGAACATCAAATGCTTTTCGGATTTAGAGAAATGGATGCAGGGGATTGTCGATCAGGTCAAGGTGGCTACGGGCACAAGTGGGCCTGTTTGCCTTCATCTTAGCAAGTGGCACCACCGCAACGGAGACAGCGACACGAGTGGTTCAATATGGGTGGATGAACGCAACGAACACTATGGCTTTAAGAACTACCGGGAGCTATGCAAGGTGATCGAAGACCTGGAACTCGCCCGCCACGGGGGGCTTTTATATAGGAAATTCTAACATGAACCACGACAAATGCCCGGAACCGAAATCTCTTGGCCCGTATGAAGTGGGATTGGGGGCAGAAGATGAGGACCGGGACCCAGGACAACCCGAGATTCACCTAACCAAAGCCATGCTCGTTAAGCTTGGCTGGACCGAAAAAAGGGAGAAGCCAAATGAAAATCAAATCGCTGATGCTTAGAAACTTTGCCAAGGTGAGCGAGATCCGTGTCAACTTTAGCGATTCCGTGACCTATCTTTGCGGTAAAAACGGAAGCGGTAAGACCACGGTTGGCCTCAATGGTATATGGTTCATCCTCAAGGGCCTTGCACAAAAGGGTGAGGGGCTTATAGCAGAGCGTTTCCGGTTCGTCGGTCCACTCGCAAAGAGCGCCAACGGAACGATTGAGGTTGAAGACGACAAAGAAGGGGTTACACATACTATTACCCGAAAGCTGACAAAGAGTAAGACAGAGCTTGAAATCACATCAAGCGACGGCATCCAGAGAGACGAGGCGTTTGTGAACAGTCTCTTTTCGGCTATCCTTATTAACCCTATGCGCTTTTCTGAAATGTCGGGTAAAGAGCAAGCCCTAGCCCTTGGCATAGATACCTCCGGGTTTGACCAAAAGCGAAATAACTTTGAACAAGAACGGCTCTTGGTTGGCCGAGAGGTTAAAAGGCTCAAGGGCGTAGCTGATTCGAGCCTTGGGGCGGAAGAGGTTGAAGCGGTGTCTCTTGCGGGACTATTGGAGCAACGAAAGGAGATCGAGAACTTCAACTCTATGGTTGACGAGAAGGCAGAAGCGTATCAGGCATTATTGACCAGAAAGGAGGCAGCGGAAACAGAACTCACAAGGCTAAAACATGAACTGAACAACACCACGGCAGACCTTGAAGATGCCAAGACCGAAATCAACGACTTTGAGGTTCCCCCGAATCGGCAAGACCTGAAAGAAATCGACGACAAGATTGCGGGTGCTGAAGAGGTCAACACCAAGGCCCGCGCCTATCAAGACTCCCTCCAAGATCAGAAAGCCTACGAAGCCAAGGATGCCGAATATGAAACCCTGTCAGGCGAAATTAAGCACACTGACATGAAGAGGGCTGAATATATACAGAGTCAAAAGCTGCCATTCTCCAATATCACGATTGAAGATGGTGAGTTCCGACTGGACGGTAAACCCTTCAAGTCTCCCTACTTTTCAACTGGCGAGTGCCTGAAGTTGGGGTCTAAGCTAGGATCCAAAATCGCAGAAAGCGAAGGTCGGAAGCTGGATTATGTCTGGATTCCTGCAACAATCATTGATGAAGACAACAGGGAGCAACTGTTTCAAGACCTTGTGAGCCAGGGTTTACAGGTAGTCGCAGAGATAGTGTCCACAAAGAAGCAGGACAAGGGTTACTCCATTCTGTTGCACGAAATGCAGGTTGTGGAAGAGCCGGGAGAAGTGGGGGACGCCTTGGCATGAAGCAAGTCAAAACATTAGAAGACCTCCACGAATTAGCAGGGGCCAAAAGATCGGTGATTGTGCCAAAGTCTCATCCTTGGTCAAAGCCAAGACCAGCGGCAGTACTGTTGAATCAACAAGGAGCAAGCCTTCTAACTTTGTTTCGCATGGGTATGTTTGTATATGAGAAAAAGGAGAAAGGGAATGGACTTAGAAAAACGAAGACAGGGCCTTGGGGGTAGCGATTCGCCGGTAGTCTTAGGTGTGTCACCATTCAAAACGATCCACGAGTTATGGCTTGAGAAGCGGGGGTTGTTGGCTGATACCGAAGTCACCCCAGCCATGGAAAGGGGAACGGTTCTTGAGCCAGTAGTGAAAGACCTATTAGCTGCCAAGACAGGCAGAAGGATCGTAGAAGTCAAGGAAATGCTACAGCACAAGGACCACCCGTTTATGAGAGCACACCTTGACGGTCTTATTTCTGGCGAGGATCGCAAGGGCATGGGTGTTCTTGAGGTCAAGTGCCCCGGCCTACAGGTATTCGGTAAGTGTAAGCGTGAAGGACTACCGGATTATTACCTAATACAACTCCAACACTATTTGGCTGTCTCGGGTAAGAAATGGGGTTCCTTTGCCGTGTTTAATGCGGAACGGTGGGAGCTAATCTTTTTCGACATGGACAGGGACGATGAACTAATCAATATGATCGTGGTCAAGGACGCTGAATTTTGGCAGATGGTTTTAGACAACCAAGAGCCGGATCAGCTTGACATGACCATAGACCTGCCAAAAGTGGGGGCCACTGACCTAATCAAGCTGGATACACCAGAATGGGCACAAGCAACCATGGACCTCAGAGAAGCCCGTGAACTCAAGACAGAAGCGGAAGCTATTGAAACTACAGCCAAGGCCAAGGTCCAAGAGTTGATGGGCGATCACGCCATAGCTGAAGGGGCTGGCTGTAGGGTGTATTGGCAGACACAAAAGGGCCGGGAGAGCTTCAACAAGAAGCAGCTACAAAAGGATCACCCACTGATTTACAACGAATATGTAAAGCAAGGGAAACCATTTAGAATTTTCAAACCATATTTCTTAAAAGGGGGTATTGAATAATGGAAGAGAAAGAAACTGCAAAAACGGACAAGCCGGAACTGTTGCCCGCCAAGCTACGAGCCAGGATGCTTGAGTCTCAGGACTCTATGTTTTTCAATGTGGCACTCTTTGAACACGCTCAAAGGGTGGCTGAAATCTTTGCTCGGTCCACTATGGTTCCCGAACAGTTCCAAAAGAATTTGGGGAATTGCTTGATTGCGCTAAACTATGCCGTCAGAATCAAGGCAGATCCCTTTATGACCATGCAGCTTATGCACGTCATACATGGCAGACCGGGGATTGAGGGTAAGCTGGTAAAGGCCCTAATTGAGCAGAGCGGGAAATACAAAGATATAGACTATGAATGGCTTGACGCAGAAGACAATCCCATAAAAAAGCATGTGGTGGTCAATAATTCTACAAAAGACGCAAGGGGTTGTCTCCTGTTTGGAACCGACACAAAAACGGGGAAGCTCATAAAGGGGCCAAAGATAAGCTGGAAGATCGTACATGAAGAGGGCTGGTATGAGAAAAAGGGTTCCAAGTGGAAGACAATACCCGAATTGATGTTCATGTATCGCTCTGGCTCTTGGTTTGCAAATGTCCACTGTCCCGAAGTCAAGCTGGGGATGCACACCGTTGAGGAAATTAAGGACTTTATAGACCTTGAGGCTGGAGCAAACGGTGTCCACAGGGTCAAGGAGAAGACCGAGGATAGGCTATCAAATCTAAAGGAGCGACTTGGCGAGGACGACACAGCAACCCCCAGCGCAGAATCCACCGAAAAGGAGTTTGAGGCCCTGACCAGTGTTCCCCTATCCACCTTCAAGGGCCTGCGAGACACGGGCATTGAACAATTCATCGGGAACCATAACGATAAGATTGTCAACAAGGAATGGCCCGAAGAGATATTGGCTATTGTTAGAAAGAAGCTGGCTACCAAGCCCAAGTGGGAAGAGCTTTTGAAATTCCCGCCGACTGAAGCCCCAACACCCGAGGATGAAGGGAAAGCTATAGATCCCGTCAAGGTCGCACTAAACGCCCTCGAAAAGTATGCTGATTGGGAAAATTTGGGGCTAGTGGGATGTCCCAGGCTGGACGGCAACAATGCTCCGGCTACGAAGTGCCAATTTGATGCCGATGGAAAGCCTAAGCCATGCGACATGAAAATTGACGCAGAGGGCGTTGTCTGTCCGGGGCTGGCTGCCAAGCTGGTTCCGCCTACCAAAGAGGCAGAGAAGGGCGAAGTCCTCTCGTAGCCGCTAAATGGCGCACTAGAAGCCATATTTGACCGATAGTGGGGGTGAGAATGGGAATATTCAACTGTAGATGTACGGCTAAAACTATAGGGTGGGAAAGGATAGATGCTCACAATGCCGTAGATGCCGCTTCTTGGTATGCCGAAGAAGGCCACGCAGAGGATGGTGATATTGTGACAGTGATGTTTCATGGCAATTATAAAATATCGGAAGAACAAGAAATATCCTATTATGCAAGGAAAGTGAAATGAACCCCTGCAAAACCTGCGGCCTGACGACCCACACCGGCCCGTGCCAGGATGCTATCCGGGCGCACTACGAGGGGAGGATAGAGCGGTTGCGGACTGCGTTAGAGAGATACGGGGAACATGACATTACATGCGCTCGGACCTGCTTTTGTCTGCCCTGTACCTGCAGATTAGACAAAGCCCTGAAGGGGGAGTGAGGAGATGGCACGATGTATTAGATGTGGCAAAGATGCATGGCCAAACAAGAAGGTCTGCCATGCCTGCATGGAAAAGTGGAAGAAGAAAAGAACTGCTGCCTTCAATCAGGCCGTAGCGGAAATTGGTCCCTTAACGAAAGATACTCACCCAGCTATCACAAAGAGAATCAAAGAGCTTGAGAAGGGCGAGTGACCGAAAGGAGCGTGGGGATGAAGATAATCGTAAATGAACTAGATGCCTATGAGGAACTAAAACCAGAGGGGCCATTATTAGATATTGTTTTTGAAATGGATGATGGAACTCGTTTTGCTGTTTCTGAAAGCTCTCACAAAAACATGATAACTATTCGATCTACAACAGATGCTATTTTGGTATATCCTAGAGCAGACAACCAAATTACGGTGGGCAAGAGATAGAGTGACCCCCAAGCGCATCATAGCCTTGCTAACCATGCTCGGCACGTTCCTGCTGGGCGTGTGGGTGGCCTTCAGCAAGCGCAAGCTCGTCCTGCCGGGGCCGCTCAAGTTTGCCCTGCCGCTGTCCTGGCTGCTGGCTTTCGTGGTGGCCGGCGCGTGCTTCGTGGCAGGGATGTACTTAACGGGACTGTGGGGGTGAGTGATGGAATCAGGCATTGATGGGTATGAGGCACAATTAATAGGCGTAGCACATGAGCGGATCCGCGCCCTCGAAGCCAAACTTGCTGACATCTGCACCCGGCTGCGTGGCATCCCCGGCCCTGACGGTTCACGCCTGGACGGGGACGGTGGCCTTGCTGCGGCGACAATGCTGGCGCATGATTATTACGAGGCGGAGTGCGAGAAGAAAGACAAGGCAATAGGGGAGGCGGTGGGAGAGCTAATGAGCGAGAGAATATCCGGTCTCTCATTAGACGTGGTTATTAAGTGTGAGTACCCAATGACTATAAGACAAGCAAAACTATTCCAAATCGCCGCCAAGCTGGAAGCGGTGGTGACCAGCAGTCGATAGAAAGTAGCTGTCTATTTCATCCTGGGGGTCCACTTCATTTGGTTTTTCGTAAACCCCTGGCCTCGCTAAAGACGCCCTTAATTAACTCAACCAGGGTATCATCAACTGACCAAGGTGTTAGTTTGGCTATGGCCTTTAGCACACCAAGGGCCAACGTCAGGGCTAACCAGTTGCCATCAACGAACTGAAATATGAGTGAGTTAGTCTCCCACATTTACTTGTCCTTGGGAAACAGGATTGAGGCAAGGCTGTCAATTATAACGCCTACAGACCCAGCGAACTTCTCCCACCATCTCTTTTGACCACCGGTGCTTTGCTCGGTAAGAGCATCCATAATCACTTCGGCCCCGTCCATTACAAGGGCCTTTTTCTCTGAGCCGGTTCCGTCACCAAAATGTTTTTCTGCCAACTCCATAAGCCTTACAAGATACGGAAGTAACGAAAGCACCATTTTTAAGTTCATCTTTCCATCTCCCTGTCTTTGAGGTTTGTATTCATTAAACATTTGCCATCGTCATCAGTCTTACAAATACCGGGACAAACGCAGTGCGGCCCCACAGCGTGTTTACAGGGGCGAAGTCCGAAACAACCTAACGCCATCTGCTTTTTTTCCGTTTCTTTGTAATCTTTTTCCATTCCTTGTACTTTCGCCAAAGAATGCTGACCGGGATCAGCAGTTCAACCTTCTTGTCCCGCGTCCGGTCCACCATCTCGCTGAACCGCTTGAAGTTCACTTGTCTTTGTCGTCTCCGACATTTACGTCAACGTTGCTTCTAAGCAGCATCAGTTCAAGAGTGCGCTCAAAAAGCCCCGGCCGGCCCCGATTGTCCACGATGAACTTCGTGTCTCCCTTGTTATATTCGACCAGGGCGTCTGATTTGCTTGTAACCTCGTACACATCACCCGTAGGAGTTTTCACGGTGGACGTAACCATGCCGCAACCAGTCAATACGAATAGCAAGAAAAATGCGAGTGTTTTCATTTCAAATACTCCGGGTCTATCATTGCCTGTAGGTGAACGTGGGGTGTTATGCCAGTGTACCTCTTCCCTATATCCTGCATCGTGCCTATCACGGCCTTGCCCTTGAACACCCATATACCTATTAGGCCCAGATCGGGTTCGATATAGAAAATCTTGACGTACAAGTGCTTACCGCTAATAAGTAGGCCACTATATCTGCTATCATCAGAATAGGGCCTAGCTACACGAATTACCCTGCCGTCGATAGGTGAAAAGATTTCCTGTCCTGGCTCTCCCACATAGTCAGCACCTTTGTGTGTTTTGGAATCCCTCGGCGCTCCAAAATGACCCATACCGTGATTATCGGCATCCCTCACTGGCCCGCCCGTAGGAGACACTATTAGGGGTTGAGGGTTGGCGTGGTCACAATAATCGTCTGCGGCTACATGGAGTTTCTTTGTTTCCTTCAGAATATCATTGACCAAGACCCTGATCTTAGCCGCGCCATGCACAATCTTGTCGTGTAGATGATTTTTCTTGGTGGGTTCGGTCATTTGAAGGCCCCCCGTATTATCCACGTAGCTAACCCCAAGATTGCGGCGCTAATAGAACCTGTCCACCTCCACAACCTGCTTAGACTTTGTTTGTTCAGGGCCACTTGGGTAACAAGGCCTCCCTCGTCATCCTTACCAAACATAGCATTAAATACTTTTTCCGTACTTTCGGTATTGGATTCCACTGCTGAGGTCAACTTTGCCATTTCCACTGCCGTTCCAACCCTGCGCTCAACATCGTTCCCGTTTGGCATTATAGACTCCGATCCTAAAAATATGATTCTGCGGGCGGCTGAAGTCCCGTCTCCTCAAATAGCCCCCCTGTTATCCCTGCTTCTTTAGCCAGCCCGTCAAGTTGTGCAAGTTTCTTTTCTATCTGCTTCTCGTACCAAGTCACATTTTTGCCCCTGGCCTCAAGTGCCTGTTTCTTAACATAGAACGTATTGATCTGCATTTTGATCTTTCGGGCTATACTCCCCTTCTGTGGGTCTTGCTTGTTGATTCTTCGCATTGCCTGTTCTGCGTAGTCCACTGGGTACATCTTTATGCCAAGAAATATATCTGCCATGACAACCTTCGTGGGCCTCTCTCGGCCCCTGTAGTCCGGCTTGCCGCGCAAGGCCGCTACTCCCTTGGCAACGTCCATCACGGGTGTTGGCAAAAGGGTTTGACCTATGTGCTTTCCGGCAATTATGGCTATAGTTTTGTATCGATCAACTTTGCCTTTTCCCGCTATGTCTTCCTCTTTGACGATTGCCTGCTTCCAGAAAACATCATAGTTGGCTCTAAGTTGGATAGGTTCTTTTACAAATGGCATAGAGAAAGGCATCAGCCCGCCGGGGATAGGTCCGAATCCGCCACCCTCTGCAAGGTCGCCCCACGGAGTTGTGTAGGTGAGGTTCAAATAGTATTCACGGCCAAAATCATCCACAATCGGGACACGGGCAAAGTTGGGAATCCCCAAAAAACTGCCCTGCATCCACTCTTTGCGGAGGCCCTTCTTGGCCTTGATCTCTTCCGGGGTATCTCCTATCTTTCGCTGTGCTGCCTGTTCTATTCCGTATATGATGGCCCCTGGTAATGCAAATCGCCAAGGGGTCTTGATCGCTGCTTCCATGATCCTGGGTATAGCCTTGAAGGTAAACGTGGCGAATGGTGCGCCGTACCATTTGGTTCTGTACTTCTCTTGAAATCTCGTCAACTTGCCATAGTTGAACAACCATTTTTCAGCATCCTTGGCCGCTGCCGCTGGGCCCATGCCACCCTTCTCAACATTGTGGATATACTTAGCCATCTTGAACCATTGTTCCTCGGCCTCATACATCTTAGCCGCCCACGCCATGCCTTTCTTAGACTTGATCCAACCTTCACCTATAATGCCCATTTTTTCGGGGATAGAACTTGCTTTAATGCCTCCTAGTTGACTTTCAACCCGATTAAACAGGGCCCCCAGTTCAGCGGTGGTAAACGTGGTTCTTAATAGCCCTTCCTCCTTGGCTGCCTTCCAATGTTTGCCCTTGCCCCGCATTTCTTTGGCAGCCCGGATCAAATATTTGGGCTGCTCATACATCGGCAACCCGCCAAGGTGAGCCAGTATGGAGTTTGACGTTAAGTTCCGGGCATGGGTCTTTGGAGATAGGATCACCTTGCCGAATTTCCAGGCGCCAAGGGACTTACGCCAAATCTTTTCTGGCATGTCCATGACCCTGATGGTTTCCTGAAGGTCTGCGTGTATCTCCGGGTGGACATAGGCTTCTGACAGCCGCCCCAGCTTCGGATTTGCCGGAAGTTGCTTGAAATCTTTGGGAATAGGACCGACAAACTCTTTCCTGACTCCAAAATGCTCTATGGGCTTCCCGGTTATAGGATGATAGGTCGTTCTTTTATAGGTTGAAGGCTTCCCGGCTGCGGTCAATTTGGGCTGCTTGACAATCGCCCACTCTCTATTAGCCGCTATGCCACCAAACCATCGGGCCGTTTCAATGTCGTGGGTTAGCTGACTGACGCCCTTGGCTACTGGATAGCCAGGGGTTAGGATCTCTCCCATTGCCTCTCTGACTTCTTTGGGTATATCCTTTCGCCTCTTGAAACGAGACAGGTCTAATCTGTTCGGCTTAGTCAGGCCGTACTGTGTGAGCAACCCCTGATATTCCTTAGTAGTATAGAGTCGAGGCATATACCGGCCGGCGTTCTTAAAAAATGCCTTCTCAGACAATAGGCCAAGATCAACCGCCTGTTTGCCAAGATCGTACAGGACTTGCTTGGCCTCTTTAGCCAGGACTAATTCTTTGGGATTCAGCGTTACCTTCTCGCCCCTGATAAATTCGCCCATCCTAAGTTGTGATTTTTCGGGAAGTGTCTGAAGTCGTCTGCCAAGATCAACCCCGTACTCGCGGCCAATGGCTTGGTGGTGCTTCATTTCCTCCATTGACTTGATATAGTGGCCTGTCTTGGGTAGGTTGCCCCTGTACTCATAGATAAAGGCACGGTTTATGGCTTTGCCGCCTGGGATTTTCTCAAGGGCTTTAGGTAGGTGCTTCTGTATCAGCTTGTCCCAGACAGGTTCACCCACGGCCTTAGTCCATACCTTCTGCATTACGTCAAGGGGGATGCCACCACGTAGTGTGGTTTCGGCAGATGGGACAGTTAGCTTGGGCTTCTTTGGAAGTTCTATTATAGGTTTTTCGGCCACCTTCTTGATCGGCCTCAACTGCCTTTTTTCTACTTCAGCCCTCAACCATTGAGATTCGGGGCCTAGTTCTGCCGCTACACCACGTTCTGCTGCAGACACTACGCCAGTAGGCGTGGGTGCTGCTATCCTTGCCGGGGGTTTCGTTACTGCACGGCCAAGCGGTTCTTCTGCCGCCCGTACCATAGTTTTTTCAAGTCGTGGCGCTGCCACTCCCTTGACCGCTTTCGGGATAGTCTTAACACCTAATCTCGCCAAGGCTGGAACTTCGGTAGCTCCGCCTGTTAGCCAAGCAAAGGCTTCGCGTACTCCCCGGACGGCTCTCTTTCCGACCCTGCTCACTAACGGTGCCGCGGCTGCCACGGGAAGGGCTGCCCCAGCTATTGCAGCCGCCAATGGTGCGCCGGTAGGTTCGTCAAAGAAAGACATAGCTGCTGTTTCCGGTTCGCTGATAAGTAGCTCCCCAGACTCGGGCTCATAGGTGACTTCTTCCGGTGGTGTTGGGCCAAACTCAATGTGTCTGCCCGTAATCCATTCAACCGCCGGATGCCACCATCGGGCATCCTGGGCAAACTCGGCACCTGCTCCACTGATCTCACCGGGTTGCCCGCCCCGAAAGGCCCTCTGTGTCATTTCTTCTTCTGTGATGGGCATTTGTGAGGTAGCAGGCGGTTCCAAAAAGTCCGCTGCTGATTGCAAGTCAACCTGTGGTTTCCTCGCGCTAGTCTCGGTGTTGCCCAAAAATTCGTCTGCGCTTATCAATTAAACTCCTTCGGAAATAGTTGCTTTAGCAGTTTAGCGGCCTTGCCCTTGGCCTTTTGGTATTTGGTATAAGTGGCATCCCTGTCCTTCTCTGGTGCGCTTCTTACCTCTTCCCCAAGTATGTCAAGGGCTTGCTTGATGCTCTCGGGTGTTACGCCCAAGTCCCTAACATCGCCACCTTTTTTAGCATACTGAATCGCTATGTTTTGTGACTGTCGCAAAGCGTCTGCTGCAACCTTCTGCTTGTTTGGATCTGCGACATACTGACCAACGCCCCTGGCTGCTGAATAGTGTCGGCCTATTGCTTGTTGATAGTCTGAGGCTAAGTCTTTAAGGTTTCCAGCCTCGGCCCGTTCTTTGTCCGCCTTGCTCAATGACCATCCTTCGGGTGGCGTATATCCCTTGCCCTTTTCAATCGCTACTCTTTTAGTCTGTCCCTTCGGACCATGAATGGTGAATTGGTCGTATGTGGGCTTTGTGGTCTTTTCCGCTCGCGTGGTCAATATGCCGATGCGTTTATCATACTCCGCTCGTTTTGGATCGTCCGGGCCTAGTTTCGCCCGTTCTGCCTGTAGCCTGCCAAGAGGAGAGGGGGTTGGTCTTTCCGGCCTTTCCGGTCTGTCAAGTCGCCTAATCCTTGCCTCGGTCAGCCTTCTGTCCAATTCCGCCTCTGGCGCTCCCATCTCCTGTTTCAACCTTGTGCCATAAATCTGCGTGGCAAGGTTCGACAACTGTCCGCCCATCCTGCCGGACCATGTATCCGGTGCAAGCGATTCGGCGAACATGCCTGCCATCATTACAAACTGATCCAGGGGCATACTGCCCACAACTGGCTTTTTCCAGTAGTCCATGAGGGGCGTTCCGGTTTGGGCTGGCCCTCCGGTGTCTGCTGGAAGATTGACAGCATAGTTTTCGGGGGTAACATATCCGCCGGGTACTGGTTCGCCAAGATCTGTGCCTGTAGCGCCGCCCCTTGTCGAGGCATAGATAGACATAAGATTCTGCATGTTCCCCATCAGATTTGAGCCTTCACTAGCCGCCTCTGTCGAAACAACGGGTTTCGGTATATACGGGACATTTGGCGGAGCTTTCACAATAGGGAACTCTTCGGGCCTTGATCTCAATGTGTATAGTCCTTCCCCTTTGCGTTTCCCTTGCTTCCGTGTTTCATACAAACTAGTAGGCATTATTTTCTCCTCTTAAAACAAACTACCGGCAAGTCCCAATACTCCGCCGACAATAGCGCCGGTCACTGTACCAATACCGGGTACAGCAGATCCTATCATAGCCCCCCCCGCTGCACCGCTTAAGGCCCCGGAAATAGCGCCACGTGCTCCTGAGCTACCCGCTACATCTTTAGTCATAGTAGTTGCTCCTTGCAAGGCTCCCAGTGCGGCCCGTTCATAATCTAAAACCGTGAATGGCCACAGGTCGTGCTTGGCGGCCATGCTGTAATTGAAATCTTCAATATCCATTTTAGCCGAAAAGTACAACTTCATTATCTCGGCATACATCATTACAGTTGCCTTGTTCCATTCCAGGTGTCTTCCCCACCTGTCGGCGGCAACGGGGATCAGTCCATATTTTAGCCCTGCGCTGAATTTCGATATTGACTTGACTCGCGCATCCTCAATCATGGCCTTGCCGGTAAGAAAGGCACTACTATTAACAGAGCCAATGTCCCGCTTGCCAGCCATAAAGCGCGGCAGCACATTGTTTTCAATATCGTCATCCAACAGCGCGGCTTCCGCTGACACAAGGTTGGCTACCTCTGGTGAATTTACGGTATCTTCAAACACCTGGCCGAACAGGGCATCAATGTCCAACCCAGCCATGAACTTGCCGTACATATCGTAAAGCGAGGGGAATGCACTTATTAAGTTTCCAGTACCGAAGAAGGCAGCTTCGGTAATAATATTTACATAACTAAGATAGGGTGAATCGCTTGTAATTATTCTTCCCGATAGGTTAGCACGATCAACAACACCGCTGGCTACACCGCCTGGTTGTCCAGACTCATATAAGCCTTTTATGAGTTCACCGCAGACACTACCTTCTCCAACATTACCCGTCCTGGAACTTCCAATTAGTGCATCTCTGTGCGCTGCCACAGTGTTTAAAAACTCAGAATGTCGAGACTCTACGTAACCGGCATACCTTGTTGTTATTGTTTGATCACCACCACCACCGCCCTTACCACCACCACAGAGAGCAAGCGCCCCTGTATATTCAAAAGAATCCTCAGCGATTATTTCGTTTGTCTCAATGTCTACAATAAGCTTGGTATATATCTTCATTTGTTTAGCCCACCTTCAAGGCAAAGACCGTAAACTCCTCTTCACAGCCTAACAATTTTGCTATGTCACGAACCCTCTTGTTGGTTGCACGAAAATAAATATATGAACACTGAACTTGTTTAGCAAACCGTTTCATAATTTCCCGATCTTCTTCCCACACATCATCGGTAGTTCCCCTAAAAGAATAAACAGTGTTCATCCATAAATACTTTTCTCCTGTGAGCTTATTGGGCGTTATCCTGGTAATCATTACAGTAGCAACTTCTCTTTTATCGTTCAATCTTACCCAACATTGTGCATGGCCATTGAGTAATGCGTGTAAAAGATCATTCAAATATAATTGCAAGTTTTCATCTTTAACTTGGTCAACCTTTGTTGCACAAAACTTTATGAGTTCCCAGTGTTCTGGGATTTGGATTGACAGTAATTTAATAATCATCTATACTTCCTCTAAGTGTGCTTCCTTCACGTTTAATGATGTTATTCTCATGTGGTTGTATCCACCAACTAAAAAGGCCACTACTCCTAATAGTTCATTTATAAAATCCTTTATAACATGAGCGTAAATTTCTCTTAATGTGTCTCCACTTTCAGCCCACTTGTTAGAATCCATGAAGGCATTGTAAGATGCAATGTGCAGAGGGATCAACGTCTCTGAGTGCTTCTTAAAAAATGGATTCATCCACAGTTCGGCTAATAGTATATAGAAAGCCCTACAGATGTTTTCATCTGGCACAACATAGTCCTTGTCTATTAAGTCATCGAAGACTCTTGAGACATAAGCGATCTTAATTAGGTATTCCTCCGCGTCTTTGTTTCCGTTGGCACACCGAGCTATCGTTTTTGGTAACAGTATGATGTTCGCTTTTCGTTCAGCTAGTGTTGCCATTTACAGTTTGCCGTGATCTGAAGACTTAGGCCGTTCAGCTTGGAAAGTCCGGTCTGGGTGTGCAGATACATTTGTCATATCCAGGTTCTTGAGCGTATTAATGCGCTCTCTGATTTTCGGTGTAGCTTTCTTTAAAATATCCTCATGTTCAAGTAATGTGTTGTCACCCTCAACCATCTCGACAACCGATTGCACGGCATCCGTGTGGCCCTTAAAGTCCGGGTTGTCGTCATAGAATTTCTTGTTTATCTTGTGTAGGGCCATGTGTTCTGTCATCAAGTTACCGGTAAGCTCGGGTAGCCCCAAATATGCCGTTTCGGTAGCCTTGTCCACTATCCCCTGTACTTCCTTGAGGACTAGCGCAACAATCTCTTTCTTGTCTTCGTCTGGAATCATAATTTTTCCTAGTGAGCGTTGATCGTCCGATTGACAACAATCCGATCAATTTCAAAGTATTCATAGACGCTTGATTTGATCCTGATGCGGTACTCTTGACAATAAACCGGAATAGGAACCATACCCCTAGCATCTACAGTCTGCCATTTGGTAGTTTCAAATGCTGCGCTCTTGTCTAGGCGGTGGTCTATGGCCGCGCTCAAGGTTGCGGTCAGGTCGGTTGCTATCTCAAGCGAGTGAATGCTTTTGCTGTTCCTGGTTCCCTCGTCGTATATGCCTGTGCATATCTCAAATGGGTCTATGGTTATGTCTGCCGGAGCTACTACATACAGCGTCCCGCCCTGTGAGTAAATCCCCGTGATGTTCACTGGTCCTTCTCCAAGGCTGCCCGTCCTTGTTGAATACACATAGCCAAGGCTACCATCACAAATATAGATCAGGCCGCTTTCAATATCGTAAGACATGACAAGATTAGCTGCCATCGGTGATAGATACTCGGAATAGTCGAGTAGCGTTAAGCCTTCCGCAAGACCGAACATCTGGCCCTTGTTGTCTATGAAGAAGTGAGCGTTATCATCCCCGCAAACTGCGTGTTTGCCTTTCAACCCCACGCGGTATATCTCGTCTGATCCATAGTCCTTGGGGTCGTTTGGGTCTGGGAATAGTGCCGTCACGCCATTCTCGCCATAGGCTATGGCCCTGTTCCCTAACTTCCGGATGCCCCACACCCAGCCAGACCACTCCATGACTTTCCGGCCCGCTTCGTGGCCCTTGCCTATGGTAAAATTCATTTCCCCGATATCGGACCACTGGGCCCAGTTTTTCTTGAATAGTTCGGTGAGGAAATAGCCGTACCCGTCTTTATCAGCCTTCCAGCCTAGGGTTACGGTCATAACCGAATCTGTAACAAAAAATGTACCGGGCCAACCACCGTGTTGACCAGTCGTGACGATAAACGGGCTAGACTGAATAGACCAGTTTATCCAGGTGCCATGTATGCTGCACGCAACAACGGGAATCCCGGCATCTTTGTTGCCGTGAACGTCCGTATAGCTGCAATAAAAGATTACGTCATCGGGCATATTATATTGACCTCTACGTTATGCGAAATTCAATGTTGGCAACTGTTCCCGTGGCTCCATCAACCGCTGTCTGGTCGCCACCGAAATCTATGTAGCCAACAACGACATCATCCGTCTCAGTGTCATCTATAACGATAGCTCCCGGTGACGGGCCTATGTCTCCACCTGATGCTGTCCATGTGACGTTATTCCAGGTCACAGAAAGCCGGTCGTTGGTGTCATCCTCCGCCAGGCTGACGCCAGCGAGCGCCTTTGTCTTTACCGTGTAACCGTTGCCGGTACTAAGCTCACTTGCTGACACATCGGCGTAGTCTTCATGGGCATCCTTGTCAAAGGTGTAGCCAGTAACCATAAGAATGATCTTGAAGGCATCGGTTCTAATAGTAACGCCTCCATATCCCAAATGATACTTAAAGTGGTTGCTTACCGCGGTTGCCATTGGTTTAATCCTCCTTGTTCAATTTTATTTTTCGGCATTTATTCATCATTTCTCGCATTGCTTTGTGTAATAAACGATGGTTGCCTGATATATTTTGAGATAAATCTTTTATCCATTCATTGTCACAATCACCCTGACAAAATTCTTCAACCTCTACACCGTCATCTGTTTCAGTTATAATGATTCTTCTGTTCATAACCCCTCACATAGGCCAAACTTGTGGCTCATCAAATGAATCAAGAAGTGTGACCGGCTCGACAATCTTTATAGCCATGCTGTGATACTCGCCACACCTTATCTTCGTCCAGGTGTCTTCAATTCCGTCCTTTGGAATAGAGTCGTTGATCTGCGAGAACGCATTTGTGCTGGTCGTATTTCCCTCGCCAAGTTGACCCCTGTTGTTGCGTCCACAGGTCCACAAAGTATCATCACTTAATATGACTGCAGCATGGGCTCGCCCACAAGCAACCTGCTTGCAAGTCATGCCGGATATTAGAGTAAACTCGTCCCTGTCAGTATTGTCACCCAAACCAAGTTGACCATAAAGATTGTCCCCGGTTCCATATATGCTACCATCTGACTTCCGAGCAATAGTAGATTGCCAACCACACGCCACCTCTGCCCAATCAGTACCGCTACCCACTTGTGTCCATATCAACCTGGCAACTTTATCATTAAGTCCTAACTGACCCTGAGCATTTCTCCCGGTCATCCAAAGTGTTCCGTCAGACCTGACGGCTCCTGCATGTCAGGCACCTATAGAACACTGTTTCCAGCCTGTCCCAATACACTGAGTAAATTCATTTCTATCGACAGAGTCACCTAGACCGAGTTGACCATTGTTACCACCACTGTTGTCTCCAGTTGAATAAAGGGTTCCATCTTCCTTAATAGCCATGCTGCATGCAGCTCCAGCAAATATCTTCGCCCAGTCTGTTCCGTCTAATTGAGTAAAAATAATCCTACTTACTGAATCACCAAGCCCTAGCCGACCACTTCCACCGTTTCCCACCGCCCATATCTTTCCGTCCTTAAAAATTAAGGAGTGACTTGAACCACAGGCTATTTGTGTAAAGTTGTCTCCTGCGGGTGTTTGCATGAGCCTCCAAATTGAATCACTCACAAATCCAATACCAGTTTCAGCAGAGTTATTTTCACCGCAGGCCCACACAGAGCCATCATCATTTAAAAGGGCCAGGGTATGATCTTCCCAGGTATCTACGTTTTTCCACAACTTTAGGTTTATAAGGGTAAACTCTGTATGCCATCTTCCAAACCCCCAGCCAAGAGCGCCCCACCAATTACCGCCAGCACCCCAAAGGGATCCATCAAGAGCAATAGCAAGGTGAGTTTGGAGACCAGCAGCCACATAAGCCCATTGTCTTGATACCTCAGAAAAATATACTCTTTCGGTATAGTCTCCAAGGCCAAGGTTCCCATGTCCGTTGTATCCAGTTGACCAGAGAGTGGTTCCCTCAACCAAAAGGGGGTCGGTCTTGATAGCATTGGAAGTATAGACGCCAGCCTCTATATCAGTCCAATCAGTATCAGTTCCAATCTGAGTAAATTCATCATAAAACCAGACTACATCATCTGGCCCAAGACCAAGTTGACCAAAATCGTTACCACCGGCACCCCATAAAGTGCCATCGGTTTTGATAACTAACGTATGATATGTTCCACAAGCAAGTTTACTCCAATCGCTGCCTGCAACTTGTGTTAATTCTTCTTTTTGAAGCTGGTCACCTAGCCCTAGTTGTCCGACAAAATTATATCCTGTTCCCCACAGTTCGTTGTTAGAATTAAGGGCCATTGTTCCGTATTCGTGGCATCCGACCTCGATCCAGTTAGTTGCAGCGCCGATTTGTGTAAAAGTTTGTCTTTCGTCTATGCCTGCACCCTGCCCAAGTTGACCCTCTGTATTTTGTCCTACTCCCCAAAGTGTGCCATCGGTTTTGATTCCCACCGAGTGTAGATAACCCCCGACTATCATAGTCCAAGTATCGCTTCCAATTTGGGTCATTGAAGGCTTATTGACACCATCATTGATACCAAGCTGATAGGAGTTGTTCTGCCCACAACCCCACAAGGTTCCGTTAGCTTTAATTGCGAATGAAGTATATAATCCACAAGCTATAAACACCCAATCCGTGTCGGTGCCTATCTGCGTCCATTCAAATCTGCGAGTTGTGTCACCCTGCCCCAATACGCCATGGTTGTTATCGCCAGTAGTCCATATAGTGCCATTAGATTTAAGGGCTAAGCTGTGATAATACCCACAAGCAACCTGAACGAAGTTAGAGTTATTTATAAGCACATACTCTTCAACGCCAGCCCTTGTACCATAAAGTTCTGACCCACTCTGACCGTAGTGGTTATCACCGCAGCCGTAGAGGTTGGGTGTTATGAGTGTTGTCTGACCGGCCTTGTGCCAGTGACCGCATGGCTGATGTTTGTTCGTAAGATCAATGGGATTGCCAGCAGCCTCAGAGAAAGCAACGGCATTTGGGTCTTTAGACCAGTTGGGATTGTTCAGATAGCCGAACTTGTCTTCCTGCTCGGTGAAATTAAACCCGGCTGGTCCGGCGCCCTTATGGTCGTCAATCCAAGTCATTATCTTGCTGCGTCCCACTGGTCATAAGTAAGGGTCAAGTCTTTTGAAATGTGAAGATAGCCTATCATTACGGTGACGTTGATTACTGCCTGGTCTGTTACCACCTCAAGGCTTGCGTTCTTCCATCCTTTCACGCCGCCACTAAAGGCATGAGAGAAATTAACAGGGGCGGTTGCACCCTCTATGTCCAGCATGATTATAGTATTGGTCCCATCATCAAACTGCACTATAATGTCCAGGTTTGCTACCTTCTTGGTACTGGTAATAATCAAGTCAGTTAGCATTACAGACTCGCCTGGCTTCGCCTCAATAATGGTTGTTGTGGTTGAGCCGGTAATAACGGCTGTCTGCCAGTGGACTTCCAGCCTCGCCAAGCTCTCAACTACAAGCACGGGTTTACCATCAATGCCCGCATGGACATCAAGTGGCTTTCCTCCAGGTTTTGCAAGTACCAGTTTCAGCATTACAGTACTTCGTTAAAGAAAAAGAAGACCGAAAAGTTAATATCGGCTGTTGGATCGACGGCAACACAGTTGAATACAAGGGCCTGGTTCTTCGGCAAAACAATTCCCGCCGGATAATCAAACTCTTGCTCGCCAACAAAGTCCTTGTCGATATAGAGCGTGTCAACAACCGTGCCGCCAGTAAGGGCCAGGTCTTCGTCTCTGTACTCACAAGTCACATCAGCGACGCCACCATCCCCGGACCTTATGTTGGCAGGGACTACGGGAGTGCCGCTTGTTGGTGTGCCGGTAACGCCCAGCTTTATGTCAACATCAATGTCTAAGGTTCCCGTTGATATTCTAATCTTGTAAATTATTAAATCGTTGCTATCGTTGTTTTTTAGATAAAAGAAATCTTTATCAGTCCCGTTTGGGTCTGCTTCAACGACAGCGCAATAGGCGTTACCGTGTTCGCCAGCATGTCTTTCCTCGCTCTCTACAATCCCGTATGTTCGCGCTTTCCCACCCTTGGTTACTTGCTGCGGATAGCCTTTTGGATCATTTACTTCTGGCATCTTCTTTCTCCTTTATATCTCGTAGTCTGCTAAATTAGTATCAGTCGCCAATGACTGATGATATTCTATTTTTCTCAGGAGCATGACAATCTCCTGTAATAGTTCAGTTGCGGTTCTTTTCTCTAGTTCCTCAAGAACATCGTCTATCTTGTCAACTTCTACCGGATGCTGAACTCTGGGCATTATCTCGCTCGCGCCTGAAAGGTTACATTAGATTTATCTGAGTACACTCCAAGAACCTCTGATCTTGCCATGTCTATTCCCGACCTCTCAAAGACTCCGTGGGGTTTGAGGGTGACATCATACTCAATATAGTCCTCGTTTGATAAAGTGGCAATGGCACCATCCAGGCCAGCCACCCGAATTTTTACATCACTGTCATTGCGATTGCACACAAGGACTGTGACCTCTATGCTCCCAGCAAGCGTAGATGGAACGGTATAGAGAGTAGTGTTAACCCCACCTGTTACATCTACAGCGCCTAGTCTTCCAGAGGATGCCATTATGCCCAACCCCCGTGTTGCGTTAGGGTAACAGTAAGCGGATCTGCCTTGATGGTCAGATCAGCACCAGGCGCGGAAACGTCCGGGCCGCCAAGTATGACCTGACCGTTGAAATTACAGGCGCACATAGCGGTTGGCTTGTCCGTAACTTCTGAGTAGGTCTTGTCTCCCGCGCTTCGTTCCACAACGACCTGCCCGTTGCTCAGATAGATGTAATCGTGAAAATCGAGTGGACTCCAAGTTGAACCGGCTACGCTGGCCGTGTGCTTCAAGACCAGTGAGCCTGCCACTAACTCATAGATTGTGGTCAGGCCGCAAATTATGATGACATTTATGAATACGAATTGTTGAGGGAACGGGAAAGCATCAGTGATGTCGCTAGTGTCTATCCGGGTCAGTTCGTCCAGGGCTTGCAGTACACCGTCCCTGCCGACTGCTCCTGCCGACTCGACTAGAAACTTAGCATTGCGGGGCGCTCGTTTGGATGGTCTGAGGCCCTTGGCAAGTTCGCTTGATTCGATGGTAAATGAGGGCATTAAAGTTCACCATGATCTATTTGAAAGTTCCGGCTTGGGTTATCCCCAAAAGTCTCCTATCAAGATGTTATACCGCCGCCCGCTAAAGGCCCCTACGTCAAGCTGTGCGGGTTCTACCTTTCTGATGGCGTTTATCCGTGTGATGGTTTCCCGGCCATCTTGTGCCCGTAGCGCCATAGTCCTGGTTGCTTCCTTGCCGTACCGTGGCGCGACTTCTTCAGCCAGAATCCACTTGAGGGGGTTGTAGGTGTTCCGCGCTATGCCCGTGGTGTTGAGGATGTCTGTAGTTAGTGCAACAGGTTCAGTCATCGGCTTATCGCTGGCAATATACAGGCTTTCGCCCGATGCTGGCACCGGACGGACGTACACGATCCCATTGGGGATTGTCGGGTTGTACCAGATTTCATTCGGCCTGCCGCTGATCCCGGTCTTGCTGGATATTATCAACCACTGGTTTTCTCTCAATACCCTGACATAGTGATCGTAGTTGCTTGCATCGCGCACAAATGCCCCCGTGATCTCTTCGGGCCTGACGGTGCTGAGATCCGGGCTACCGTTCTCCCCTACGGTGTAACTCGATTGAGTGGCAACAAGGGTAATTGGCTCCCATGTGGCATACGGAAGTTCAAGCTCTGCGATCAGGTCTTGCAGGGCTATAAGCGCCTCGGCTCTAAAATGGGTGTTCGGGGTTCCGCCGGGCGGGTATAGACCATTCAGGCCAAGGGCTGCGTCAATCAAGGTTTGAGCGGTTCTTGCAGTTGCCATTATTTAGCCTTTTTACGTTTTCGGGATCGCTTTTTTGGTTTCTCCTCTGCTGGCTTGCCTTGTGGCGGTACGTCTGCCGTTTCGGGCTTCCCGGGATTGTGCCAGCCGTTAGCCCAGGCTGCGTCAACTTCTTCTTGGATGAGAAAACTCTTTAGCACACCGTCTTTTTCGAGGAAGACACCGGCCTTCTTACAATGAGGCACACCGTCTGTGTCTAATTCCCACGGTTGGAATTTATAGCTCATGACTTTTCTCCCTTGTGAAAAAGCCGGGGGAATCTCACCCCCGGCCTGTTGGGGGGTTTTGTCTTAGGTTATAGGTTTATGCTCCGAGCCCACCATCAGTAAACACTGAATCGGTATTGAAGTTACCGTCAGCCGGTACAACGCTTAAAACATTCCAAGTACCAGCGCTGATACCGAATACAGTAATTGTGTCGCCAACAGTGGCAGATCGAAGAATATCGCCAACACCGCAGGTATGGTAGCCAATGGTGTCAGCATCGTCCGGGTTAATGTCAAAGTTGCTGGCATTGCCAACAACAAATGTATAGACCAGGCCCGTGGCCGCTGCTGGTAGGTTGACCTGGTTTGCTTGGGAGTTGGTAAAAACCACACCACTCATGGCTACGGTAGCCGTGTACGGATTAGTGGCTCCGGTGTCAATTATATCTTTGATGAAGCCGACTTGCTCCGTAGCACCATCGCCGATTAGCTGGGGACCATTGACAGTAACGGAACCTGCTGCAATAACAGATCCAGCATAGTCAACCGCAAATACGTCTGTACCATTACCAGCCGTCCCGTCTGAGTTGACCTCACACAGAATCATGCCGTTATTGGCATCAGCCGCCGCTTCGGTGGCCAGCCTCAAGAGATACATGGTGTTGGTCTGTCCGGCACTATCGTCATACACCGTGATAACGCCGTCACCAGCCACATAGTCGGTGGCGTTGGAGATGATATTGAAATTGTCATCAAGGTTGTCAAACTTAATATCAATATCGCCGTCAAAATACGCCGCGCCATTATCATCACTCTCAACGTGCAAGAGGAATGAACTGGCTGTGGCCGCCGCTGTTTCGTGCATATACAGACCCTTACCGCTTATAGCTGCGGCATCGGTCCCGGTGCCCTGCAGGTTAATGTAGATCGCATGACCAGCCTCGTTGGTTCCGGCACTATCGCTTCGTAAGTCGATAAAGCCTTCACCGGCGGTTCCTAACCATACGCCCATATCGCCTACAATCCCCTTGCTTGTCTTAGCGTCAAGGGATTCAATCGTCATGGCGACCGCTGTTACCCCGCCATTCTTGATATGGAGCGCACTATTAAACAGGGTATCAAGATAGACAAGCGATTCACCCGCCTTGACTGCGGCATTGGCATGAACGTGAAGGCCCTTGCCCTGTACGGCGGTCCCGGCTGTGCCGGTTCCAAGATAATTAAGCCTGATACCCTGGCCTATCTCTTGGGTTGTGGTTGCAGTAGTCACTATGTCAATGATTCCACCTTCGCCACTTGTGCCTAACCAGGCCAGGAGATCGGCCTTGATAAGCTGACCAGCATAAGAAGCTGGGACAACCCATAATAGACCGTCACCCGTTGCTGTGCTTGTGGTGCCCTGCACCATGGGGCCCGCACTGTCCGTATCCATCTCCAATGTAATCTCGGCGGCCTGAGTTGCGTTATTGATTAACTCAAGCACCGAATCGTCATCATTGACGTTAGTAGTTGTGAGTTGGAGCAGTGGCCCTGTGGTTGAGGCATTATTTCGCGCTATGATGTTGTTGCTGGCAATAGTGGAGTTGACTGTAATCTCTCCAAGAACAATATCAACATCACCGGATGAAACCGTGATGTCACCAGCGTTCAGAGTTAGGGCCGCCGTACCAGTAGCAAGACCGGCAATGGTCGTTTCCCCGTATCTCTCAACGGTAAAGTCCTCTGCTCCACCATCGTAACAGTTGATGTAATCGCCCGTGAAACCCGCGCCATCCGTTACGGCAAGGTATAGGGCCGCGCCGGTAAGTGCCTGCCCGGTGTTGCCATAGGCAATACCGTTGCCTGACGTTTGAGTGTTGGCTGTAATGGCAATAGTGCCGCCTGTTGTCGCGCCGTCCGTAATAGCGATCACGTTGTTTGAGGTACGAGTTCCAGCCGCACTAAGGGTCAACAGGTCAGCCGTTGTCATGGTGTCATTAGTGAATGTCACCATGTCGGCGTTTGCGATGTCCGTGGCTGTTATGCTACCACCAGCAAGGGTCAAATCAACCGTACTTGGCAAGTTGACCAATGTAGATGTACCACCCAATGTGATGGTCCCGGTTCCAACAGCGGTTCCAATCCCGACACCACCGGAGCCCGTACCGTCCACCGTGAGGGTTGTATTGGGTAACGAAGCCGCTACAATCCCATCCTGTGCGATTGTCGTAGCGGTGATCGTGCCGGTTACATTAACATCGCCACCGGCTGTAATATCATGGGTTGTTACATTACCAGCACCAGTGACGGCGAATACCCCGCCGGTGCTGATAATCGTATTGGCCCCAATATCTATGGCCGCCACAATATCAGAGTCCGACAAGTCGATCCCTATGTCCAGGGCCGCTGCCGCTAGGTCAATGTCAATACCTGTTCCGCTGCCAGCATCAGGAGAGATAACAATTAAGCCATCACTCGTCACTGTAAAGTCGGTGAAGTTAATGGCCGCAGTTGTTCCCTCAATGGTATTGTCGTCCAGCTTCAAGGCATTGGTATAATCCGAATCAGAAAGATCAATGGCCAGTGTCACCGCACCATCGGGGCTCAAGGTCATAGCCCCAGCTGCTGTCAACTGCACGTTATGGGCGGTGATTATTAAGTCCTCACCAGCCGCACTACCAGCATCGGCGTTAAGGGTTATGGCACTGTCGGCTGCTGACACGATAGCCCCAGCACCAACAAATACCAGATCGTTAATATCCAGTATGGTGCCGTCAACTGTCATCTTACCAGCGCCACCACCATCAGCAATCGTAACTGACCCGGTGGTCGCACTGACATCAAACTCAAGGGCGTCTATCAACAGAGCCCCGGTGCCAAGCACTTGAATAATGGCAGTCGAGTTAGCGGTGACAAGGAGTGCGTCAGCCTGGGCATCGGCTGAGATTACTTCCAGCACGGTCCCGTCTGTGGGGTCGCCTGTGATTTGCTGCACCTTCAGAACTGAAATGTCCGCAAAGTCTCCAGTGTTCTGAATCGTGAAGCCGTCACCAGCGGTTTGTGCCCCGGTTAGTTTCATTGTGTAGGTTGTAAAGTCAATGATGTCATTTGAATCGGGATTAGCAATATTGTCCCAAGCTGTAGCTGCTGCGGCTGATAAATCAACTTCCGATCCGCCGGAGCCCAAAAAATACAGCTTTGAGACACCGGTATCGTTTTTGACGTACAACCAGCCCCAATCAGTATCCGGACTGCCGCTCGGGGCCGTAATTTCGGGAATGTTCATATAGTGACCCGCAGAGTTCGGATCTCCGTATAGTTCTATATCGGAAGACCGATCTCGCAGCCCCGCTATAGCCGTATTCCCCATGAAGGCTACGAGCAAAGCGCAAGTCAAGACCATCATGGGGAGATATTTCGTAAATAACTTTCTCATGTTCTTTATCTCCTTTTCAGTCTATTCGTGCGTTAGCCCGTGCCTCTGACTGCCAGTTCCGGCCTGATCGTATCCCAGCCGTACAAAATGTCAGCCCTGTGAGTTTCACGGAAGTTGTCTCCATCCCAATAGGTCGTCAGCGTAATGGACAAGCCAAGGTCTTCATCTGTGGCCTGTGCCCACTTCACGGACTGACCTGCGCTTTCCGGTTTCTCAAACGGCACCATCGTCAATGCGAATGTCTCTGGGTGCATGAAGATGTTTTGTGGAAAGGCCGTTGAAGCCGCCTGGCTGTAAGTGGTAACGACGGCATTTGTTTGTGGCAGGGTTACGATAGTCTGGTGCGGTAATAAGGTCGTTGACGTGGCCGAGCTTGAAATAAAGGGCGGGTCAACATTTACCGTAATAGTGCCGGATTCCGTAGCGAGAGAAGTAACAACAAACTGCCTGAGTTCGTTACCTTCCCACGCCTTGCCAGACACGGGATTGACACCTACCACGGCGGCAATAGTAAAGACTGTGCCAGGCGTCAGGGTTAAGCCACCCGACATGCCCTTGAGGACTATTGCTGTAGCCCCTTCGGCGGGTGATGCATTTACTTGAACCGTTGAACCATCACACTCTGCATCGCCTGTGCCAGTGGTATGGTTGACTACGTTCTGATCCATAAAGAAGTCCGTTAGGGCAAACTTACCAATAAAGCCCTTGCGGACCATGGTGTCAACTATCGCCTCGTTAAACAGGCTCTTTAGTTCACCAGCCGCCATTGACCAGTGGGCCTTCGGGGAGAATACCCCTACACGGCCAACACGGGGTACAGCCTCGTTGTCCATTTTCTCGGCCGCGTCTGCGAGAAAACGGAATGTTGCTGGGGGAGTTCCCGGTGTGCCAACTAGGTTATAGATATTTAATGTTTCTTCTAAGCCGTCAGCATCTACCGTGTTGGCAAGAGTGATAGCTGCTGGGACCAAGTGTCGCCTTGCGAATCGCTCAAGGTCTAAGGTCAACTCTTGACCCGTAAACCTCAAAGCAACGTGCGCCTGGACATCTACATCAACCGTTGTGCTTCTGTCGTAGGTATCCACAACGCTGACGCCAACCGCCTTGACAGCCCGGTACTTATTGGGCAGGGGAATCCTAACAACACTCCCCTTCTTGAAGCCGCCGACTGCGTGATATTCGTCGCGGTATCCCTTGAAAACATGCTCGCTAAAGGTAAGCTGATTTTTCACTTCAAAAAGCAGCCGCTGCACCAGCATGTCTTGGGTTAAATGTACGTTTGCCATGATTTATGTCTCCTTATGTGCCGCGAGCCGCTTTCAACCTCTCTTTTTCCCACTTTGCCAGGCGTTCTTTTTGCGTCATTTTCGCTTCATCAACGCCTACAGTGGGGGCTGCACCACTTGTGATGGTTTCAATGGGCTCGCCAGCCTTAGTAGTTTTAACTATCTTCTTGGGCGGTTGTGATAGCCGCTCTGCTATTTTGCCGATCTCGCGGGCAGCGGAGATAGGACTTAAAGAGGCAATTCTATGGGCTTCGGCTGAATTCTTGCCTAAGTGTTGGGCAACATCAGCAGCACCGTCCATGTCGTGAAGCGCATCAATCATAGCTGGTGACATATCGACTTTCATGCCGACTTTCCCAAAATCCTCATATTTCTCGAAGCCCTTGTCTAGTTGTTTGTTGAAGGCAGTCTGCCGCTCAGTAGCTTGGTCAGCTTGTCTTTCCTTGTGGTACGTCCATTTGGTGAGCTTTACTAAGTAATCATCATATTCCTCGTCACCCTCTGGATTCCATACTGGCTTGTCCTCGCTAACTGGCGCTACTGTTTCCTCCGGCTTTCCTCCCTTTTCGAGCTTTCGCTCTAAGAAGTACCGCCGGCTCTCCTCTTTTCGCCTGTCTTCGTCTGCCTGTTCCCGTGCCACCTTCTCGTCTGCAAGCTCCTGTTGGAGTTGCTCGACTGTTTTCGGCTCGGCAACTGCGGCTTCTGTCTCTACCTTCTCTGTTAGCTCGATAGGTTCTGTCTTTGTCTCCACTTTGTCTCCCGTGGGTGTGTCTGCTACTTCTGTCATTGTCTTGTCTCCTCTGTTTGAGGGTTTGCGTAACTGGTCTGGGCAACAAAAAAGGGGCGCTTCGTGTGAGGGTGTGCTCACACCAGCTACCCCTTGATTATCCCAAGATTTATGGTCGTCCCGGTGATCTACCGGAACTAGCCCGTTATGTTTAGTGCTTTACTGCCTTGTTTAGATTCATTATAGGTACAACTACGTTCTTCATTCCGGCCTCATTGGGCGTTACAATGTGTTCCCGTTTCTCTTGTGTGATTTGCTCTATGTACTTATCATAGAGGACGGACGCCTTATCAACCACCCGGACCTCAAAGGCTATGTCCGGAGGCATTTTTATATCCACATACGGCAGATACATATTTTCCACACCGCCCAGCTTGGCTATTATTAGTTGGTTGTTAGTGATCTTCAGGCCACATGGGTTGTGTATCCTTATCCAATCTTCGCCGTTTTCGTGTTCGCCTTGCTGCAACTCCCCAATGTAAGAACTCAACATGCCTACGATATGAACGATCTTACCTTTGTACATTTTCTTTTCCCCCCGTTTTTGTTGGTGTTTCCTTCATGCTGGCCTCAAGCCTGTCCAGATAGTCCGTGATTTCTGCCATCTCCTGACTTCTGGTAGCAAGCCCGGTCTCCACTATCGTCTTGACGCTGTCTATCATGGTTTCAAACTCTTTCCGGTCCACTTCTCGCGATTTTAGCTGGGCCTCCATGCCTTTTAGTTGCAGTTCCATCATTTTGACCAGCATTTCCGGGTCTTGCTGGCCTTGATCCTGCTGCTGGGCTTGTTTTTCTTGGTATTTCTCTTTTTCCTCCTCGTCCGGCTCGATAATGCCCTGCATAATCATGTACCACCGGATTCTGTCAATTACCTCGTCTGCCCCTACAAAATCCATGTTCTTAACGATCATATCAGGGGCTAATTCCCTAATAAGCGGCACGTTTTTGCTCAAGTTGCTTAGATTTTCCAGGGTTTCTTGGCGCTGGGTGGTGTAGGATGGGCCTACTGTTACGACAACGCGATATTGGCCTACTGACATATCATTACCTATTTTCCCATCGGATTGTTGCTCGTTTAATACCTCGTATTTTTCAGCATTGTCTTCGCCAAGAATCAACACCGTGCGCTCGGTGTCATAAATCGTTGGCAAAAGATCAAGTAACACCCTACCGCATTGCTTAATAGACCGTGCAAGGTTATCGTGGTATTCGTAATTGCCAACATCACCCTCTTTTTGCAAAAGAGCTTCTTTCTTGCCGCTTGAACCGGCGCTACTTTCTTGGCCTATCCCCGATTTTTGGATACCTGTAGTGTCCTTTAGCTCCTGGTCTGCTATCTGTGTCAGTTGCAGGTTGCCAGAGCTTGCTTGGGGTGGTGAGTTCTGGTTAGGTCCGCCTGGAATAGCTGGATCCGGATTGAACAACCTGTATTTCATGGGGGCGTCACTTTTCCATTGGGCTTCGTGTCCCTTTATCATCTTGGGCGTTACGTCAGTCGGCGGTATCTGTTGCAAGGCGACGTTGATAGTTTCTGCTGTGCGCTGGAAGTTGTAAATCTTCTGCGGGTCTTTAGCATTTCGGATCACGCCTCTGAGATCGCGTTTGCCCTCAATGTTGATTTCCTTGCCCCATACTGGAATGTGCGGGATATATCGACCATCCCACTTAAACGGACCATCTAAAATCTGCTGGCCGTCCACCTTGTACAAAAGGAGCTTGAAGCTATCAGTTTCCTTCTCGTCCACAACTTGCGGGGCTATTTCCACTGGTTCAAGTTCGTCCTGTATTTTCTGCCACTTCTCGCCATCCACAATACGCCCATCATCAAGGAGATAAATAGTCTTCTTGTCGGGTCGCTTTACCCAATAGTCGGCAATTCTTACCTCGTCTTCCTTGGCCCACCATATCTCGTTATCTCCAACGGAAGACTCCATTTTCATGGGCGTTTTGCCGGGATAGCGAATCTTGTACTCACCACGGCTCACCATTTCTGTCACGATATGATAGCGCCTGTCCCTTTCCTTGCCAGATGCGTGGTACTTAGGGTCAAAATAATGAGAATATGAGTTAGAAACCTTGTCAATCAGCAAGTCACGCACAAACGGGTTTTGGTCATTGTCAACAATAGACACGGAGAATACGCCACGCCCCGAATCTACGGCCCCTTGCTCCGCTGTCTGGTAGGCTATGTCGGCGTTTGATTGTTCCTGTATGCTCCTGATTAGGCCCTCGCGGATTTTAGCCGCGTCCTTGTTTTCTTCATCGTTTGTAGTGGCCCTGATCTTGATAGTGATTTTGTTCTGGCGAGCGTCACCTATCACTTGATCGCAAAAAGTGGGCAGTTTATTGATCGTCAACATGGGCAGGTTGACATCTTTCTTTTGCCGATGGGCAATAATCTCATCCGGCCACTGATTCAGCCCGCCCTTCTTGAACTTCAGATCATCCAGGCCAGCCGTGCGCTCGTCATGCTCTGACAACCCAGAGTCGCGCATACGGGACCGGACTTCTTCGATCAGTGCGGATTCAGACTTGTTCTCCCGCGTGTCAACAACCTTTTCGCTTTGGTCTATCTTGTCGGGTTCAGCCATCTAATTCAATCCATCCGTTGTCGATCAAGACTTGAAAGATTCCCTCGCTTAAAGCATCACATTGCTTTTCGCCCTCTGTTTCCACAAACATTTCGTGGCCCAGGGTAGCATCAAGACCGTGCAGGACTTCATGGATGACAGTTACAAGGACAGCGGATTCTGCTCGCGCAGTTCCCCCGCTATCAACGCCAGAAATTCGTATTTCTTTTTTCGGGTGGTCACACTGACCAAAGATGTCTACCCTTTCCCTGAACTTGTAGGGGAACTTAATCGCGAACGAATGTCCGCCTATTTTAATCTTGTCGGGAATTTTCATTTTTTGCCCTTCTTCCCATAGGTCTTCGTCATGGCCCGCTTGATCTTTGCGCCCTTCTTAGTCAGTGGCATCTTCCTCCTCCGCCTCCAAGGACTTCTGATACTCCGTAAGCGCCCTGAAAGCGTCCATCTTCAGCCGCGACACGTCCCCGGCCCTCGCTTGGTTTAGCTGACGCTCCAACTGTAAGACCCGCTCGGCCATTTGCGCTATCTGGGCCTCTGCATTTAATGCTCTTAGTTGCCAATCAACGGGGGCTTCCTCTTGTGCCAGCGCGGGTGAAGCTGCCAGCATCAAGGCCACAACTACGATAAGTAGCAATGCTTTTCTCATAGTTCCTCCCTGAACTCTATAATGTCCGGTTTGAAGTCCATATCCACCAATACGGCCCGCCTCCACTTGCCGTCAATGAGGGCATAACACTCTACGTGGGGCACACCATTGACCGTTGACCGCACCATTTCTGTTTGCATATCTGGATAAGCATAGTGAATAGCTCCCGCCACACAAGCCGCCCTGTTGCCACAGTTGCCCAAGTCAATGTAGGGACCGGAAGCGCAAGCGCAGAGGGCAAGGATCAGGACTATGATTGCCAGTTTCTTCATCGTTCCTTCTCCTTTTTACCATTGTTGTGCTTTTACTCCGAGCATTCTATACACGTCAGAAGCAATAGTAAGAACTTTCTCACCCACCTTTGTTTTAC
>SDBU01000822.1_pt1 | contig 44893 bp, 43 predicted proteins | sample 2277071 | NCBI WGS metagenome assembly SDBU01 (sample SAMN10397929, study PRJNA504765) | marine sediment metagenome | isolation source: marine sediment core GS08_GC12, 126 cmbsf | place: Arctic Ocean: Gakkel Ridge, Loki's castle | collected 2008
ACCAATCGTACCAACATTAACGTGAGGCTTCGTCCTCTCAAACTTGGCCTTAGACATCTCGTCCTCCTTGAAAACTGAAAACAGCAGAACTCATTTATAATGCTCCCTCTACATTACTCCCAGCGTGAATAGTTCGATTAATTCTATACCTGATGGAGCCCACGGCCGGGCTTGAACCGGCGACCTCTTCCTTACCAAGGAAGTGCTCCACCTCTGAGCTACGTGGGCCAAAGAAAATATTGGAGCGGGAAACGGGACTCGAACCCGCGACCCTCAGCTTGGAAGGCTGACGCTCTAGCCAACTGAGCTATTCCCGCTTATTCCTCTGTCCCTTAACCGGCATTGAACCGTCCTGACTATTGCCGGATAAGCGCAAAAAAACACTTCAGACAACCGTCCCCGAAATCTGCGGGGTATCATCTTTGCCTTTGTCGGTCACTATAACTCGGGGTGCCAATCTTCAGCTTTATCCCGGCGCCCTTGCATTCAAGTGGTGGGGAGGAGTGGATTTGAACCACTGTAGGCAGCGCCAACGGGTTTACAGCCCGTCCCCTTTAGCCACTCGGGCACCTCCCCCGATCTATCATTAATATGGTCGCAAAAAGTCCATTACTGGCTTTTTGCTCTGCGGAAACCGAAAAAACTCGTTTCCGCTTCCCTCACGTATCAATGACTCAAGATTTACGTCATTGTTCCGGGCGCCCATGCTCGGGCGCGATGACAACATCTATCAAGTACACAAAATGTACCGGATTTCCCTGAAGGTGGAGCTGGCGAAGGGACTTGAACCCGCAACCTGCGCATTACAAATGCGCTGCTCTACCAATTGAGCTACGCCAGCATTACCCGCCGCATTCCAATGAAAACGCTATCCACGTTTTTCATGAGAACAACACGCTCATTTATCGTTTCGAAATTCTTTTGTCAAGTGTTTTATTGCAAGGCTGGTTTCAAGCTCCAAGTTTCAGGTTTCAAGGGTATGAATGCCAATCCTCAGAATATTATATTTATGTGAAATTTGGAACCTGAAACCTGAAACCAGGTCAATCGATTTTGTCAGAATGTTGAATTAAGTAGTGCAGAACAATACCAGTGGCTACAGATACATTGAGGGAGTTAACATTACCTGAGCCGGGTATTGTTACCAGTCTTTCACACTCAGCCTTCAATCTCTGGGTAAGACCCTTATCTTCACCTCCCACAACCAGCAGGTTTTTCGGGGCGATTTCTGTCCAGAAATCAAGGGGCTCACCCTTCAGTTCCACTCCAGTCACTTCAAAACCAGCGGAGGAGAACCGACGGCATGCAGAGGTTGCCGAGGATGCTCGGCACACGGGGAGGCTTTCCAGAGCACCGGCAGAGGTCTTCGACGCCGTCGGGCTGATGGGGGCCGTTTCCCTTCCGGGGATGATCATTGCCCTGACACCCAGGAAGGAACAGCATCGCGCAATGGCTCCAAGATTCCTGGGATCTTCAACGCCGGCAGCCAGGAGGACAAGGTCCCGGCCGTCAGGTGGTTCAAATCGAAGTAACTCTTCGATTGAGTATAGCGGTAAGGGCCCGCACTCCAGGACAGCGCCCTGATGTTTACTGTTCCCGGCGAGTTTCCTCAGTTCCTCTGTGCTTGCCTGGATAAGCTTAACACCGGCATTTTCAGCAATATCGGCAAGCTCACGGGCTCCCGATTTTCTGGAAATCAGCAGACGGTATAAGGGCCGTCGCCGGTGTCGTAAAGCTTCTTTTACCGGTTGGATGCCTGTTAAGATTTGTATTTCATCCATATTATTTTTTTGGTTTATGCGGTCCCGCCTATGGCGGGATTATCAGTCGTCGGAAATCCTCGATCACGCCAAAGGCGTGACGGCCTCGTGTCTTACCCATTTTCCCTCGCCTCTCACGAAAAAAAACAAGATAAGACAAATAATATTGAATTAAGTATTACTTTGGACATGGAACCTGGAACTTGGAACCTGGAACCGCGACACTCAGTCGTCCCTATAATGAGTTTCTAGATAAATATTTTTTCCTCAGGAGTCTTTGCCTCTTATTGGAACTAGTGTCGCACCCTGCGGCGTATCCTGGATAGAGAACCCCAATTCGGCGATCTGATCCCTCAGCTCATCGGCGCGAACCCAGTCCTTATCCTGTCTGGCCTTTTCCCTCCCGGCAAGAAGCGCGTGGGCCTCATCGTCAGGAACACCCCCGGCGTCTTCGATCCCGAAGTACCTGTTTCCCTCTTCAATACCGTCCTCGAAGAACCCCAGGACAGGGCCAAATTCAATAAAGAAACCGTCTACCCCTTCGCGCCAGCCTTCGCTGACTGTCCCGTCGGAAGCGTCGGCCCGATCCAGGACTGCGTTGAGAACCGGCAGAGCCGAGAACAGGTGTCCCAGCGCCGCCGCCGTATTGAAGTCGTCATCCATGGCCTCGACAAATGCGGGCCTGGCATTTTCTGTCAAGTATCTGAGCGATTCGCCTTCATCATTATCAACATCCCGGTCCAATGTCCCGGCCCTGGCTACACGGACAAAGAGGTTCATGAATCGCTCATACCTGACCCGCGCCTCATCCATGTGAAAATCGGAAAAGTCCAGAGGGCTTCGGTAATGTGTGGACAGAAGGAAAAGACGGATCACTTCTGCCGGATATTTTTCCAATACTTCTCTGATAGTGAAGAAGTTGCCCAGGGACTTGGACATCTTCTCGTTGTCGATATTAACAAAGCCGTTGTGTATCCAGTATTTTGCAAAGGGCTTGTCGTTGGCCGCCTCCGACTGTGCGATCTCGTTCTCATGATGGGGAAATATCAGATCCTTGCCCCCGCCGTGGATGTCAAAGGACTGGCCCAGCAGAGCCATGGACATGGCCGAACACTCTATATGCCATCCAGGACGACCATCGCCCCAGGGGCTCTCCCATATGGGCTCTCCGGGTTTCGATCTTTTCCACAGGGCAAAATCCAGGGGGTCTCTTTTCCTCTCGTCCACTTCGATGCGCGCTCCAGCCTTCAGTTCGTCCGGTTTGCGTCCCGAGAGCTTGCCGTAAGGCTCGAATTTGCCTACCTCATAATACACGTCCCCATCGATATCGTAGGCAAACTCCTTATCAACGAGAGTGTTAACTGTTTCGATGATCTGGGGGATGTAGTCCGTTGCGCGGGGTTCTTCATGGGCTCTTAATATCCCCAAAGCATCCATATCCTCATCGTGCACGCGAATATATGTTTCGGCGATCTCCCCCCAGTCCCTGTTCTCCTCCAGACTTTTAGCGATTATTTTGTCGTCAATATCTGTGTAGTTCCTCACGTATGTTACCTCGTAGCCAGAGAACTCCAGGTATCTCCTGATGACATCGAAGGCCACCGCCGATCTTGCATGTCCTATGTGGCAGTAGTCGTAGACCGTAACGCCGCAGGCGTACAGACCCACTTTTGGGGGGTCTATTGGTATGAATTCCTCTTTTTTACCGCTGAGTGTGTTGTAAACTCGTAATGTCACTGCTTCTCCCGTTTATGCGACCGTCCCGGCCAACCTTCGGTTGGAGTCCGGCTGGCCTTCGGCCAGAGCCCAACGTCCAAGGTCCAACGACCAACGTGACTAATAAATGCTCTAATTTCTAATGCTCTAATGTTCTACTCCCACACCCCCATATACCGTTACCCCCATACCCCGATACACGTAAGCTCCGTGTCCTCCGTGTCTCCGTGGTGAAAACCCAAAGTCTTCCTCTGTGTCCTCTGTGACTCTGTGTTGAAAAAAACTTCGACTTCGACTACGCCCTTCGCACTCAATCGCTGTGGATTTTTGTTATCATAGCCACAGCGATTGCCGCCATACCTTCTTCACGTCCGACAAACCCCATTCCCTCACCGCGAGTAGCTTTAATATTTACCGCTCCACTACCCAATCCGGCATTTTCGATATTCCTTACCATATCCTCAATATGCGGTGCCACCACAGGTTTTTCCGCAAGGAGTGTGATGTCGGCATTGGAAACTTTCCAGCCCTGTTGAGACAGCAGCTCAATCACCTCTTTTAGCAGAGCAACACTGTCCGCATCCTTGTAGGATTCATCCGTATCCGGGAAATGGGAACCGATGTCCCCAAGGCCCGCCGCTCCAAGCAGGGCATCCATCAGTGCATGGACAACCACGTCGGCGTCGGAGTGGCCCGCAAGCCCCCTGTCGTGGTCTATTTTGACGCCGCCCAGTATTAATGGCCTGTCATCTTCAAGGCGGTGGGTATCGTAGCCGATGCCTACTCTGAATGGAATGTCGCTCATATTAATGCTCCGATTAAGTTGTTAGTTGCAAGTTGTTAGTTGATAGTGACATATGACTTGATAATTATTTTACTAACAACCAACAACTAACAACTATCAACTATTCTTACTATTAATTATCCACCTGCACTGCTCCAGATCCTCCAGGGTGGTGATCTTCAGATTCCTGTGATCTCCCTTTACTATCCTCACCGAATGTCCTGTCCACTCAACGATCGAAGCGTCGTCCGTACCTATGAAGTCAGCCTTCCGGGCTCTCTTGTGAGCGGCCACAAGCACCTCTCTCTGGAACGCCTGAGGGGTCTGTGCAAGGAACATTTTGTCCCTGTCCAGTGTCGACGCCACCGTCTGGCCATTATCCTCCGAAAGCTTAACAGTATCGCCAACGGGTACTGCCGATACGGCCGCACCCCATTTGGCCGCCGCTTCGAGGACTTCCTTTACCAGGTGGGGGGTCACAAAGGGCCTGGCCCCGTCATGGATCAGGATGAGATCCCGGTCCGGGGTGATCCTCGAGAGCATGGAAGCCACAGTGTGCTGTCTCTCATCACCACCGGCCATCACATCAACTTTGTCGGCCAGATCAAATTTATCCAGGATCTGTTTCTGGCACAGTTCGGTCTCTCCCGGACGAACAGCTGTGAGGATACTGTCTAGAAGCGGACTTTCCAGGAGCGACCTCAAGGTCCTTGCAAGTAGAGGTACGCCCAGGATGTCCAGATATGCCTTGCTATATCCCAGACCCATCCTGAGGGCTGAGCCAGCTGCCGGCACAATTGTAAATACTCTCCCTTTCATTCTTAAAAGAGCTTCCCCTGATCATCCTTGTCATCGGCCCCGGTCCCGGAGGCTGGTTCCCCTTCTTCAGCACCTCCATCTCCCGGAAAAAAGAAGAACCTGCCGAGCCCCCTTACGTAACTACCGGCAACTTCCCTGCCCTCCTTGCCGGCAGTAGCTTGTGCAGTGCGCAGCATATCCAGTTTGGCGTCAAGATCGTCAGCAAAGTGGACCACCATCGCCTCCGGTATGACTGGAACCTTGGGAGAACCGTACTCCAGCTGACCATGATGGCTAAGAATGATGTGTTTCACCTCGAGGGCAAGTCCAGCGGGAAAATCCGGGACCTCACTGATCCATTTTTCCAGCATGGCATAACCTATGGAGATGTGTCCCAGCAGTTGTCCATGGATGGTAACTTCAAAGGAGCTGCCGACTTCATATTCCTGGACTTTGCCGATGTCGTGCAGCAGGCTGCCCGCGATGATGATATCCCGCCTTAGCCACGGATAAGCATCGGCAACTGATTCGGCAATGGTGCAAACACCAAGGGTATGCTCCGCAAGACCTCCGATACTTGCATGATGCATGGTGACGGCCGCCGGAGAAGTAAAGAACCTGTTCATGAAATCCCCGTCTTTTTCCACCACACCCATGAGGGATCCAAGATCTGAGTCACTTATCTTATCTATCTTCCGGTTGAATTCCGACCTCAACTGGTCTTCCGAGTAGCTTGAAGATGGATAGAGCCTGCGGGAGTCGACACTTCCCGTTTCACGTGCAATAGAATCCACTTTCAACTGGATCTGGTCCTGGTAGAGCACCGTTGTTCCTTTTACGTTGACGGCATCACCCTGGTCCAGAGAAGGCAAGGACTTCATCTCCATATCCCACATTCTCGCCACATAATCCGATTCCGAGTTGCCAAGCACCAGTGCAAGGTAAGGCTTGCCAGCTCTGGTCCTGGATTCCGAGATATCCTTCAGCAAAAATACCCCTTCGAAGTTTTCGTTTTCTTTAAGTTCCGGTTTCATCTTTGTCCCTATTAATTTAAAAGCCATTTTCACCACAGAGTCACAGAGGACACAGAGATTTCTGTGGGGTTAATCTCACGGTTAATACCAACTAAATAACATTTCATCAATATGCGCTATTTGCAAATGACTTTTCATATTAATTTAAGATTTAACAAGATTTTTTACTGTTTTATTTTTGTAAACCCCCACCAGGATTTTCTCTGTGATCTCTGTGACTCTGTGGTGAGAAAGAATCTTCTACTGTTCAGCTTTTATTTTGATCTATTCTGAAGTGTCAGCACCATCGCCACGTGCCCTGCAAAATACTCCAGCATTGTTACAGTCTCCGGTGAGATCGGACGGTGCGTTTTCTTTCTGTCCCCCCCAATTACACCGAGGACCTTCCCCTCATGATCGATCAGTGGAACATTAACGAAGATCCTGGATCTGACGGCCGGGATCTCGGAGTAAGGGTGGGCTATCCTGAACTCTGCGGGAACCGCCGACTTCCCATCGAAAAATATCGTCTCGGCGGTTCTGTAAGCCAGTGAGATCGCCCCACCGCGTTCATCTGTGGGAACCCTGATATCCTCGATGGGGTAATCCCCGATCCCCACTGAGGTACGGCACTGGAGCAGTTCCCCCTTTTCATCGGGTAAAAAAAGGTTGAGGCGGTCAAGCTCGAAAAGTTCCTTTGCCATTATCTCCTGAATCCTGTGGATAACCTGATCCATCTGTCCATCAAGAAGGAAAGCACCGGACAGTTCATTTTTCAGCTCATGAAGCCTTACAAGGACCCTGTTGCTCTCGGTGAGCTCGGCATTTACAGCTTCCAGGTTCATCTGAAGCCTTATCAATTCCAGTTCCATCTCCACACTGTCTGATAAAGCAGAAAGCGTGCCAATCTGATGTTCATCCGTACTGTGGGTTCCGGGGGGGAATATCAGCGTCAGGGCCAGAGCTGCTCCTTCCTCGCCGTATCTGGAAAATCTTACAGCTGAAGCCTCTTTACCGTCTCCCATATCTATCCTGGAGGAACTGCCGTCATCCGGTTGTTCCTTCAGGGCGTATTCCTCAACAAACTGTCTGGCAATGGGGTCCGGATCGCCAAGGTAACGCACTTCCTTATGAACATCTTCACCGCTCCTGGTCCAGTGCTCAAAGAATATCCATGGAGCTTCGCTCACCTTGTGGGCGTAGGAAAGGACCGCATCGTAGACTTTCTCGTAATCTCGAAAGGATCTGATAAGTGTCCCGAACTGGTGAAGGAGGGTAATCTCGGAAAGTACCAATTCCTTTTCGGCATTAGCCTTTTCAAGTGCGGCGGTATAGCGTTTGACCTGATCGTGGGTTTCGGAAAGTTCAGAGGTCAATTTCCAGGCACGTTCACGCTCACCCACTGGTCTTTCCGATACTACCTTGAGGAGTGGCACCAGGAGCCAGAGCAGACCCACACGGATCGCTATGTCGAACCAGTACGCCTCATTAATGGTTGTCATAATGGAGAGGATATACACAGCCGTCCCGGCAGATGGGACCATGAGGACCTGGATCCAGGTCGCGAAGGGTGAATCCAGGGCGATGATCAGGTAGAGAAGCAGATAAAAATCACTGCGTACGCCTCCGGTCAGGAAAACGAGAAGTCCAACAAATAGTATATCCACGAAAGCCGAAATACCCCGCAGGACTGGTGTCAGGCCATGGGACCTTTCCCGGAAGAAAACCGCACCGGAATACACGGCAAAGGAAAGAACAAGAATCCGCACGGCCACAGCCTGTGGATCTCCATCTCGGAAAAGACTCCATGTGAGGACTACCGCTCCAAAGCCGAACCTCAGCAACAGCCTGGGTATTGTTGAGTTCTTTACCGGAAACATATCAAGCCAACTCCGAGAATATTCGCGGCAGGGCCTGGGTTACCAGATTCATGGTTGGATAATCGATGTTGAAGGCGTTGTCCAGGATGGAATGTCTGACATAGTTGGGATAATCGGATATCCAGAGAGACTTCACTCCCAGTAGAGCAAAGGGAGTATGATTGCTCTTACCGGTCCTGGAGCGGACCCTTTCAGGTGTGTAGCCGAGGTTGCTCATGACTTCAGCAGCGGTGTGAGTAAGTTCCTCATCAAGTACAGCCTCCCTGTCCCCAGTGATCAGACACAAGTTTGGCCAGCCGACAGCATCAAGATTCACCACACAGGAAACGTCCTTAAGGAGATTCCTGCGGTGGAGGTCCGAGGCCAGCGTGTGCGCTCCTACACAACCTTCCTCCTCACAATCAGCGAAAAAAAACCTGACATCGAAAGGAAGGTCTTTCCACAGTCCGTTCCTGATAAATGCCAACATGACACTGACACCCGATGCGTCATCGGAAGCACCCGGAGTCCGGGGTCTTGTATCATAATGGGAGGTCAAAATGGCATGCCTGCCGTCCTCCTGTCCGTGTCCAGCGATAATATTTCTGCATCGAATCCTCCGCCGCTTTGATCTGACGGAGATCCTCGCCCTGCCGCCACCGGCCTCGAGGAGCTTTTCAGCTATGGTCTTTCTGATGGAGATCCCCGGTATGGGAGCCTGACTGTAATCGCAAGCTCCAGAGTAGAGCTCATCAAAATGTTCATTGTACCAGAGGAGTGCAGGAGCACCCTTGAGGGCCGCTTCCGTTACCTTGGTGGTTTCGTGGCTCTTCCAGAGCTTTGCAAGGTGAACCTTCCCCGAAAATTCATATCCCGAAACATAGTCCTCGCTGCGAGCGTATCCCACCGGCACGATCTGGGCCTCGACTCCCTTAACTGTCGGGGAACCGATCCCGGGTAAAGCATCTACCTCTTCAAAACCCTTTCCGAAGTCTATCTCCAATAACCAGTTCCGGGGAACTGTTATATCCACGTGAAACGACTGTGTTCTAACCCACAGCCCCCAGGATCTCAATCGATCAACCAGGTAGGAATAGGTTTTTCTGTGTCCCGCAGAACCTATAAAACGGTCCTCATAGGATAGACTTAATCGGTCTATGTACTCCTTAAGTTCCTTTTCCATAGTCTGTGCAGTGGTACCCGCAACTCTGAAACATCCCCCCAGAGCTTATGAGTCCCTCTCAAAAAGTCGCTGTCGCACTTTTTACGAGTCCATAACTATATATTAAGGTTATGGATTCGGGCGCCCATGCTCGGGCACGATTGTAATGCGATGCAAGTTATTGATTTGGGCTCCCTCAATGGGCGCGTTGATGACTTTTTACGAAGTCACCAACTATTACTCAATTAATGAACTTTCTAATTCCTCGATGAGTTTTTCCAGGTGTTGCCTCATAGCCACATCGTGGTCCGGCGTGAGAGCCATGGCAAGCTCAGCCGATATCAGCGCTTCTTTTGTATTGCCAAGGAACTTGAGAACCATGGCTCTGGTATCCAGATACGGGTAGAGAGGCTTAGGTGCCATATTTATGGCCCTGTCGGCAAGACTCAGGGCTTTACCGTGTTCGCCCAGATTCGTCATCACCCAGGCATAGTTATTCAGCATAACCGGATCCTCAGAACCTGACTCTATCGCGTTATGGTAGTTTGATGCAGCACCTTCCAGATCGTCCTCCATGAAGAGCATATCGCCCATATCAATATAGGCTTCCGGCCGGTCAGGTTCCCTCTTGATGGCGTTTTTCAAAACGTCCTTGGCACGCTCTGTCTCTCCGGACTGCCTGTAGATAGTGGCCAGAGTGATGCGATCTGGATAGGGGACTTTTGAAGTATCCTTCACACCACGGCCTGCGCATCCTGCGAGGATAATCATTATGAAAATCAGAATCGATCTAACGAAGGGTAACTTCATGCGCTCTTTCCCGAGAATGACAGATGCCACCATCCTGACCTCATCCACATTTTCCGCAAATTGCTCTCCTTCATCCAGGATTCTACACCGTTTCCCCACAACAAAAAGTAACCAGTCGGCTGATCAGTGAATCCGTTGACCACTACATAGTGACCGATATCACCTTTCGAGGCAGGATATCTCACAAGCAGGACAAGGGGATACCCTGAAGCAAGATCTCTTCTCACCCCGGCAAAATTCCCCTCTCCCTGTGTAACATCAAGACCGTTTCTTCGCGCTTCCAGGAAAAGATCCATGGTCAGGGTACCCCTGACCCCGGTGAGATAAAGCCTTTGGGCCATCTCCTCAGGATCGGCCTCCTTCCCGAGATAATCCATAACGGCAGCCAGTGCCGAGGTACCGCACTTTTCAGGCTCCTGAGTATACGGCTCAACGTTGAGCTTGACAACAGGGAAGGGCGCCAGATTACTTAAAACCAGGGGAGAAGCACAGGAAAGTGAAAAACCGGCTAAAAAAAATACAAGGCACCAGATCAAAGGGTGTTCAGACACCCTCACTTGATCACGATTTCCTTATCCAGAAGCTTTAGGATGAGGACGACCAGAAGGGCCAGGATCGCAAGGCTGATGAGAGTGCCCACCCCGTTGCCTCCGCCCTGTATTGTTTCAATGTCCGCGAGAACAGCACGCCGTTCTTCGGGTGTCATGTTCAGCAGGCGGACTTCTATCTCTTCTGTGGTGAGACCCAGTTCCATTAGACGCTCACCGAGGAGACTATTTTCCAGATCTTCCTGCAGGGACGAGGTATCCCCGGCCCATACCACAAGATCTTCGTGAGTGGGCGTAATAAAGCCGGCGTATGCAACGGATGGAAGGGACAGAAAACCTGAAAAAACAAGAATAAGATACCAACAGATGGTGCGCACAGCGGGATTGGTAAGCAGCCTGTTCATTGTTTGCCTCCTTCTCTTTTCAAAGCTTCGTCCATGCTTCCCGACCTGAAACCTTCCAGGTCGATAGTGATGTATCCGAATCCCAGGTCTTTAAGTTCAGGGATCAGGTCACCGTTCCTGCTGACGGCCATCAGGTCATCGATGCGCTCGACGGGAACTTCTATCCTCACGATATCACTGTGGACCCTGAGGCGCACAGTATCAAATCCCGACTCCTTCAGCAGCCGTTCTCCCCTGTCCACTCTTAGAATATCCTCCCGGGTTATACGCTGGCCATAGGGAAAGCGGGTTATAAGACAGGGGGCAGAGGGGCGATCCCATACCGGCAACCCCAGCTTTCTGCATTCGTCCCTTATCTCCGGTTTTGAAAGGCCCGCTTCACGCAGAGGACTGCGAACCTTGAGTTCCGCAAGGGCATCCAGACCCGGCCTGTAATCTTCTACGTCATCTGCATTAGTGCCATCAAGTACCCAGGGTATTCCTCTCTGGGCCGCCAGAGAGACAAGATGGGAAAAGACGGCCATTTTGCAGTGATAGCATCTGTCGGGCCTGTTTCCAGCCACCTCTTCTATGCTAAGCGGGTCTTCTTCTATGGTGTGTACCTTGACACCCATGGTTCCGGCCAACGCGAGGGCCTGCTCCGCCTCACCCTCAGCCTGCAGAGAGCTTTTAATGTGGACGGCGAGAACAGCATCACGTCCAAGAACATCCATCACTTCACACAGAAGAAATGTGCTGTCTACACCTCCGGAATAGGCTACCAGAGCCTTGCCCATCTCATTTATGACCGACCTGAGTCTGGCAACGCCTGGATTGTCTCTTTGCTGGGAAAATTCGCCTGGTTTCAAAGGATAACTCCGGCTACAGTATCAAATTGTTGTTGCTGCCTTACGGCTGTCACATTCAGATGTGATAAGTGTATGGGTGATCGAACTCCCTCTCCACACCAAGCCGTTTTGCCCTGTCACACAGCTCTGCTATTGTGATGGAGTCGAAGAACTCTCCTATCTTCTCGCTGACCTCTGCCCACATGTCTGTGGCAACACACTCTTCCTTACGGGGACATATTTTCTTGGGAGTCTCACTGATACAGAAAACCAGTTCGAAAGGTCCCTCAGTTGCCCTGACGACATCGCCCAAAGTTACTTCACTCGGCTCCTTGAGGAGAAAGTACCCCCCGTTTGGCCCCCTCTTGCTGCCAATTATTCCTGCTTTTTTCAGACGCTGAAATATCTGCTCCAGATATCTGGGACTTATTTGTTGTCTTCTCGAGATATCCTTGATCTGAGTCGGCAGACCCACTGAGTGATACGCCATATCAAAAAGAGCCCTTACTCCGTAACGGCTCTTTGTTGACAGTCTCATCGCCATAGCATGCCCCCTTTTGATGTTTTGCCCATAACTCACCAATAATTGATAGGGTCGTAAAAAGTCCATCCATGGCTTTTTACTCCGCGGAAAGCGAAAAGTGTCATTTTCACTTTCCGCCCAAATCAATAACTTGCGATGCAAGTCATTGATTTGGGCGCCCCTCAATAGGTGCGTTGATGACTTTTTACAAAGTCACCATAATCACAGTTTTTGAAACAGTTTCCAAATTAATTTCTTCAATCAATTACGTCAAGTATATTCTTGATTAAAAATGTGGTGTTTTTCAGGTTCAACGTTCAATGTTTGATGAACAGAATAAAATACTGGATGCATAAAGTCTAAAACAAACTATAGGCTCTGAGCATAGGGCGCTGAGTTTATGCAAAATAACAAGCAATAACTAATATCTAATTTCTAATGCTCTAATGTTCTAAACCCAATATCCGATTTCAAATCTTGAATTGCGCTATTATTTTAACGTTGAACGTTGAACAGCTACATCAGGTATTAATCATGAAACTAAACATCACCAACCGATGGGACATTACTCCAAGACAAGCCGTAAAACTGCAAAAGGAACTTTCCACAAGGATCACGGGCGGCAGGCTCCCGGAAACTGGAAAGATCCTGGGATTAGATGTCTCCTACCGCAGAGGAAACAAAACACTTACAGCCTCTGCAGTCCTCCTTAGCTTCCCGGAGATGAAAGTTCTGGGAACCTGGCGCAAGGACGGGGTTATGGAGTTCCCATATATACCCGGGCTCCTCTCTTTCAGGGAGGTACCTCCCCTGCTGCCCCTTCTCGGCCAGATACCGGAACCGGACATAATAATGGTTGATGGTGCAGGGATCGCACACCCCAGAAGATTCGGGCTGGCCTCCCACCTGGGCCTGATCACCAACAAGCCCTCTGTGGGATGCGCAAAGAGTTATCTTTCTGGAGAGTATTCCGAACCGGGAAAGGATGCCTTTGAAAGGGAGCCTTTGGAGATGGAAGGGAAGCTCGCAGGATACGTGCTGCGCTCGAAAAACCGGTGCAGGCCGCTTTATATTTCACCTGGGCACATGCTGGATCCGGCCGAGGCCCTAAAGTGTATTCTACTCTGCCTCAGAGGCTATAAGCTTCCCGAACCCACAAGGCTGGCTGACCTTGTCAGTAAGGGGGGTGAGATCCCGGGGGTGAACGTAATAACGATAGAATAATCTGGAGGTTCAATATCCCCGGAAGTCCAAGGTCCAATGTCCAAAGTCAAACACAATTATTTCAGTAATTAATTCTCGTGGGACTTGGGACCTGGGACTCGGGACTCCAGCCGATGGCTGGCTGATCTTGGATCTTGGGCCTGGGATCTTGGACCAGTCCCCTAAAAACTGTACTTTACCCCTACCCCCGTCGACGGTCTGGGGGACGAAATTACCGTGGGGAAAAAGGAAAGTTTTTCATCAACCGGTTTAGTAGACAGGTTGGCAACAGTCCTCCCGATGGTGAGACCCAATACCGCCCCAAAAAACACGTCAGATGGCCAGGCATGTCTGTCGTAGAGCCTGGCAAGACCAATCCCCGTAGTCAGACTGTAGATAGCTATCTGGGGCAGGAGCCTTTGTTCGTGGGCCAGAACAGCGGCAAAGGAAAAGGAAAGCGCGGTATTCAGGTCCGGCATGGACCTGTTTTCAGTCAGAATTTTGAATTCACCGGCATCATTCGCCTGATCCGGTTCTACATGTCCAATAAGATAACCCGTACCTATGGCAACCAGAGCAGTTAGAGCCGATGCCTCCAGACCCTGCAGAGACTTGGTCTTAAGTGTCTGGCTCTTTAGAAACCCCCCCAGGAGGTACATCCCTGCCGCGATCTCGGGTATGTTGGATCCGATGCAATTGAGCCGACTGTAAATACGATCAGAGGTTTCCCCTCTTTTCGAAGAAATGTCGTCGAGATACTCATCATCGAAATCAAGAAGATATATAGTTGTGAGCAGTGTGACCCCTAAATAGGCAGTCCCTTTGGGGGTCATCCTGAATTGAGCAGAAAGCAGGTAGTCAAGATCCCTGTCCAGTTTTTCCATGATCATATCGAAGGCGGGATCCAGTTGGGGATGACCCTCGTCAAGCTCAATTATCGTCAACTGCCGCGAATCCACTGAAACATCGCCTTGGGCGTGGACGCTCGGTGGAAGCAGTATTGTAAGCCACAGCGCTGCAACTACGGAGAGAATCACAGTCCAGTATTTGTATGGTCGTAAAAAGTCCATCCTTGGCTTTTTACTCCTCGGAAAGAGAAAAGTGTCATTTTCACTTTCCTCACAGGATTTTGTTATTGTCGCAAAAAGTCCAAAAGCGGCTTTTTGCTCTTCGGGAAGGGAAAAACGTCGTTTTCCCTTCCCTCACGAATCCATAACAATATATTTAGGTTATAGATTCGGGCGCCCACGCTCGGGCGCGATTGTAAAGCGGTGCAAGTCATCATTTTACCGGCATACTATCCATCGTCTCCATCGTCTGCTATGGGCTCTGATGTATCGCCAGCCGTAACATCTTCTGAAGGGGCCTGTGTTACATTGGAATAGACAACTTCAGGTTCAACTGGAAGAATCACTCCAGCTGAGATTATCATACGAAAGGCCTCATCAACGCGCCAGGTGAGAAACGTAAGCTCGTTTTCCGGAACTATGTAGAGGAATCCGGAGGTAGGGTTGGGAGTTGTGGGTATGAAGACAGTATAGGAGCGTCCGGGGATCTTCTCCCTGAGTTCTCCGGTACTCTCACCGGTGACAAACGCTATGCTGTACATCCCCAACCTGGGATATTGTACGAGGACAACCCTGCGAAAGCGATCCTCCTCGTTTACGATAATGGCTTCCAGCATTTGCTTCGATGAAAAATAGAACCATCGAAGAAGAGGTATCTTTTCAAGCAGCCTCTCACCAAACGCCAGAAGCTGGCGGCCGATCACGTTGGCCACAAAAGCTCCGATCACGAAGACCACCATAAAGGTGAGAATCAGACCCAGGCCCGGAATTGGGAATCCTATCAGGGCTTCAGGACGGTAGGGTGCCGGGATCAGATGCAGAACCTTGTCAGTCCACCTGAACACCGTCAACAAAGCCCATACCGTTAGAAGAACCGGAATGAGAACAAGGATCCCGGTGAGCATATATCTCTTGATTATCGTCCTGAGTACGTGCAAATCCACCTCCACTCCGCAGTGCTTGTCTGATTGACTACCCCCAATTCAGGGCATTCTATTAGAATTACGGACATAGTTGCAAGTTTCATGTTGCATGAATCAGGTTTCAGGTTTCAGGTTTCAGGTTTCAAGTAACGAATAACCTTTCCAAATAACATATATCCTGAAACGTTAAACTTGAAACTTTTTTTCAACAAACACTTGATTTTTCTTTTCTGTTGGTTATATTGCCGTGTTAGCACTCAACTGGCAAGAGTGCTAACTGTTTATTCCGGCTCCGTGTCTCTATCTTCTTCCATCATCGGAAGATACCGGGGCAGCTTATCAGCCGAGATCATTAACTACTTCATGATGAAGGAGGAAAGAGCGTATGAAGATCAGACCATTGCAGGATCGTATTCTTGTAAAAAGACTCGAGGAGTCAACTAAAACCAAGGGTGGGATAATTATCCCCGATACGGCTACTGAAAAGCCCCAGGAGGGTGAAGTTGTAGCATTTGGTAAAGGAAGGGTGTTGGAAGACGGTTCCCAACGAGCTCTTGACGTCAAAAAAGGGGACAAGATCCTTTTCGGCAAGTATGCCGGAACCGAGGTCATGATCAAGGAAGAAGAGTACCTTATTATGAGGGAAGATGACATCCTCGGCGTAATCGAAAAGTAGCCGATAACAGATATTAAAAGGAGGAATTATCCAATGGCAAAACTCATAAAATTCGATGAAGACGCCAGGAAGCAGCTCCTCGCTGGAATTAATCTCCTGGCCGATGTGGTCAAGGTTACCCTTGGTCCCAAGGGACGAAATGTGATCCTGGAAAAAGCTTTTGGTTCCCCTACGGTAACCAAGGACGGAGTAACCGTGGCCAAGGAGATTGAGATTGAGGACAAGTTCGAGAATCTGGGCGCCCAGATGCTCAGGGAAGTTGCCAGCAAGACATCCGATGTTGCAGGTGACGGCACAACAACTGCAACTATTCTTGCACAGGCTATCTATCGTGAAGGCATCAAGAACGTTACAGCCGGCGCAAATCCCATGGATCTGAAAAGGGGTATCGACAAGGCAGTCACAGCGGTAGTTGAGCATCTGCACAAGATCAGCAAGCCCACGAAAGACCAGAAGGAGATCTCTCAGGTTGGCACAATTTCAGCGAACAACGACCATTCCATCGGTGAGATCATTGCCGAGTCAATGAGTAAAGTCGGCAAGGAGGGCGTTATCACCGTTGAGGAAGCAAAGGGAATGGATACTTCTCTGGAGGTAGTGGACGGTATGCAGTTTGACCGCGGATACCTCTCTCCCTATTTCGTTACCGACCCGGAGCGAATGGAAGTGGACCTCGAGGAGCCCTATATTCTGATCTTTGAAAAGAAGATCAGCGCCATGAAGGATCTCATCCCGATCCTCGAGGCGGTTGCCCGTGCGGGCAAGCCCCTTATGATCATAGCTGAAGACATCGAGGGAGAGGCCCTGGCAACACTGGTTGTGAACAAGATCAGGGGAACACTCAATTGCGCTGCTGTAAAGTCACCAGGATTCGGCGACAGGCGAAAGTCCATGCTGGAAGATATTGCAACCCTGACCGGCGGCCGTGTTATCTCGGAAGATATCGGGATCAAACTGGAGGCCATCACCATAGAAGATCTTGGACAGGCCAAGAGGATCAGCATCAACAAGGACAACACCACTATTGTTGACGGTGCCGGCACTAAAAAAGACATCGAGGGAAGGGTCAGCCAGATCCGTGTCCAGATCGAGGACAGCACCTCCGATTACGACCAGGAAAAACTCCAGGAGCGGCTTGCAAAGCTCGTAGGCGGAGTCGCCGTCATCAAAGTTGGAGCAGCAACTGAGACGGAGATGAAAGAAAAGAAGGCACGCGTTGAGGACGCCCTGCACGCAACCCGCGCTGCGGTGGAAGAAGGGATCGTTCCTGGCGGAGGCGTAGCCTACATCCGCTGCCTGCCTATTCTTGAAAAGTTAAAGCTGGATGATGACGATCAGCAGGTGGGTGTATCCATTGTTATGAAATCTCTGGAAGAGCCCCTGAGGCAGATAATAGCCAATGCTGGACTCGAACCTTCTATTATCGCCGACAAAGTCAAGAAGAGCGACAAATTAGGATTCGGATTTGACGCCGCCGTGGAAGATTATGCCGACCTGTTAAAAGCCGGCATAATCGATCCTACCAAGGTTGCCAGGTCTGCCCTCCAGAACGCCGGCTCCATCGCAGGCCTTCTCTTAACGACTGAAGCAAGCGTCGTGGAAAAAGCCGAGGATAAAGAGCCCATGGGTGGTGGAATGCCGCCTGCAGGCGTACCTGGAATGTATTAATAGTCGTTTCACATATTGCAAAAAAGCCCGGGAGATTCCCGGGCTTTTTTGTGAAGTCAGAATTCAGAATACAGAATCCGGAATTCAGTATTATATCACATGATTTTTTTGCAAACTGACTACTGACTTCTGACTTCTGGATTCCCGATCAACGACATCAATATTACTTATCATTACTTATCAACATCCGTCACTTTCACATTTATTGACCCTTCCGATAGCCTTGCAGACAGCTCTTCACCAAGATCAACATCATGTGGCCGGCGTACAGCCGCTCCATCCTCCTTGAGTAGAATAGCGTATCCCCTCTTCAGGACAGATTCCGGACCCATGGAGGCAAGAAGGCCGTCCAGACTGGTAAGGTGCGATCTTTTCTCCGACAGGGTTGCATTGACCCGATTCTGCATCCTGAACCCCAGTTCATCCAGTCTCATCCTGGCCCTCTGGAGACTGTGCTGCGGAGGCACCAGCCCGGATTGAGCCGCCAAAAGCATCTTCCGCGCGTTTTCGATCTTCCATCGCGCGGAGGAGACCAACCCTGACAGGAGATGTCTCAATGTCGCTTCGACCTCTGGTCTGCTTTTTGCCACTATCTGGGCGGCCGCAGAGGGAGTGGGCGCCCTGACATCAGCCGCCATATCCGTCAGGACTGTATCGATCTCGTGTCCGACGGCGGAGACAGTCGGTATCAGGCACCCGGCAACGGCCCTCACCACACCCTCATCGGAAAATGCCAGTAGATCCTCGAAGGAGCCACCACCCCTTCCTATTATGATCAGGTCCACATCGCCATGGTCCTCCAGCAAGCGTATGGCGTCAACAATGGATTGGGGTGCGTTTTCACCCTGAACCAGGGCCGGGGAAAGAACCACCCTCATCCCGGCTTCCCTCTCCCTGAATACCTTCTGTATATCCCTGATCGCCGCCCCGGTGCTTGAGGTGACAATACCAACTGCGGAGGGGAAAGGAGGCAGGGGAATTTTCCGTTCCTGATCGAATAGGCCTTCTTCTTCCAGCCTCTCATATAGCTTCTGGATCGCAGCCTGGAGAGCACCAATACCCCTGGGCTCCATCTCCTCAACAACGATCTGATATTCACCCCTGGGTTCATAGACAGATAGCTTGCCTGAAACAAGGACATGTGAGCCGTTTTCAGGTGTGAATGGGAGCCTTGCAGCAGTCCGGCGGAACATAACAGCCTTCAACTGGGATGATCCGTCCCTCAGGTTGAAGTAGACATGACCGCTCGTGGAAGTTGACACATCAGCCAATTCACCCTCCACCCAGAGGGATGGAAAGGCCGCATCCAGGGTGGACGCGATCATCTGAGTGAGTTCAGTTACGGTAAGTGGACCGGGCCTGCCCATTCCTCGGCCTCAGGGGGAGACTGATCGGTCAAGAGACCTTGATATGCGTTCGATGGATTCCGCCCTGCCGGAATCCGCATCGATAGTCAGGACGGCACCATTCAGAACCGGAATCCCCTTTGCCAGGTCAAAACGGGTGGGTATATGGGACAGAAATCTCTTTTTAGCGGCCTCATAATTGATGCCTATGACGCTGCCGTCTTCGTTTCCCGTCATTCCCAGGTCAGTAATGTATGCTGTCCCGCCAGGGAGAATCCTCTCATCGGCGGTGGCGATATGGGTATGAGTTCCCAACACAGCGCTGACCCTGCCGTCAAGGTAAATGGACATCGCCCTCTTTTCCGAAGTTGCCTCAGCGTGAAAATCCACGATAACACATGATGTCGATTCATCTATCTTCTCAAGGACAGAGTCCGCAGTCCTGAAGGGACAGTCCACGCACTCCATGAATACTCGCCCGGAGAGATTCAATACAGCGACATCGACTCCGCCTGGTGTAGAAACGGTGCAGAACCCTGACCCTGGTGCAGCCGGAGGATAATTCGCAGGCCTCAGGAGATTTTCCACCTCATTCAGAAGGGGTTCAGCTTCCCTTTTATCCCAGACGTGATTACCCGTTGTCAGGACATTCACTCCATAATCGAAAAGTTCGGATACCGTCTGTGCCGTGACTCCGAAGCCACCGGCAACGTTCTCGGCATTTGCAGCCACAAGATCGATCTTGTACGAGTCGATCAACCCGTCCAGGAGCTCTCTAACGGCTACGCGCCCCGGTTTGCCGACGACGTCGCCTATGAATAGTATTCGTATTGTGTTACCTGCCGCGGTTTCGGTCATTGTTTTCCTTCGATGTACTAAAACGTTTAACGTTCAATACTCATCGTTTGTTGACCCGGAATTCAGTAGGCAGGATCCAGAATCCAGAATTGTGAAGTATAATCATTTATTATTTAAGCTGACTCCTGAATTCTGAATTCTGACTTCTGCTGTCAAAATCTAATTTCTAATGCTCTAATGCTCATACGCAAAATAGGATCAAGATCCTATTTTGCGTAATCCACCGCCCTCGTTTCCCTGATCACGGTTACCCTGATCTGTCCCGGGAAAGCCAGTTCCTTTTCAATCTGCTGGGCGATCTCCCTTGCCAGAACTGAAGCCCGCTCATCTGAGACCTCTTCGGATTCCACCATTATCCTCACTTCCCTGCCAGCCTGTATCGCGTAACTCTTGTCGACACCCTTGAACGATTTTGCGATCCGCTCAAGATCATCGAGGCGCTTAATATAGGTCTCGAGCATCTCCCGCCGTGCCCCCGGCCTTGCGGCCGAAAGCGCGTCGGCGGCCTGAACGATTATCGCCTCGATCGAGCCGGATTTCACCTCGTCGTGGTGGGCGGCGAGGGCGTTCACGATCTTCTGTGATTCGCCGTACTTCTTTGCGAGCTCAGCTCCGATGAGGGCGTGGGACCCTTCCACTTCATGGTCCACAGCTTTGCCCACATCGTGGAGGAAACCAATTCTCTTGGCATCCTTAATATCCAGCCCGAGCTCTGCGGCGATGATCCCGCACAGAAAAGCAACTTCAAGGGAGTGGGACATTACATTCTGGGCATAACTCGTCCTGTACTTGAGCCTACCCATGAGCCTTATAAGCTCCGGATGGATCCCATGCACACTTACGTCAAAAGCGGCCTTTTCCCCTTCTTCCTTAAGGGTGGTCTCCATTTCCCGTCCGACTTTCTTGACCACTTCTTCAATTCTTGCGGGGTGGATCCTTCCATCGGCCACAAGCCTTTCCAGCGCAATCCTGGCAATCTCTCTCCGGATCGGGTCGAATACCGACAAAACCACAGCTTCCGGCGTGTCATCCACTATAAGATCAACCCCGGTGGCACTCTCAAAGGATCTGATGTTCCTGCCCTCTCTCCCGATTATCCTGCCCTTCATCTCGTCATTGGGCAGAGAAACCACTGTCACCGTCTTTTCGGCAACGTAATCTCCCGAATATCGCTGAACCGCCAGGCTTATGATCTCTTTTGCCTTCTTGTCGGCTGTTTCCCTGGCCTCCTCCTCAATGCGCATGATGGTCTTTGCGGAATCAATACGTGCTTCTTCCACCATCATGGCCTTAAGTTCCTCTTTGGCCTGCTGTGCTGTCATGGAAGAGATGGATTCCAGTTTTTCCTTCTGCTCGTCAAAGAGTTTGAGATACTCCTTCTCCTTCTCCGCAATGGCTCTCTGCTGCCCCGCTACCGATTTTTCCCTGTTGACTAATTCATTCTCCTTCTTGTCGAGATTCTCGAATTTCTTGTCCAGGTTCTCCTCACGCTGCTGAAGTCTCTTTTCGAGGTGCTGGATATTTTTCCGCTGATCCTTTGTCTCTTCCTCGAACCTCGACCTGGACTGGAGGAGGGACTCCTTGGCCTCAATCTCGGCCTCTTTACGAAGATTTTCAGCTTCTCTGGTAGCCTCATCGATAATGGCCGAGGCTTTTTTGCCGGCAGTTTTTGATGTTACACCCTGAATTAATATCCTCACAATGTAGCCGGCAATGATCCCCGTAATTACCAGAATTGAATATATCAGTATATTGCTGCCAGTCATTTGTGTGTCCTCCTATAAAAAGTCCCTGCAGGATCTGGCCGCGACAGACGTCACAACCTTGTGCACAGGAACATCATGTGTTTCAGCAGGCAGGCTCTTGAACAATTGAAACTCGAAGCCAAGCCCTATAAGAACCGCTTCTGGAGCGACCAGTTCAAGGAGTCTGTCGAAATATCCGCCGCCCATCCCCAGTCTGTTTCCCAGTCTGTCAAAAGCAAGTCCAGGAACCAGGAAAAGATCGACCTCCTCGACCGGGATGATCCTCTCCTCGATGACCCGGGGTTGCGGTACAACCCGGCCTTTGGCCAGAAGGTCCTCTTCGGAGTTGATCTGTATGACTCTGATTCCGAAGCCCTGACGCCATCCTTCCCAATCCGGGATAATTACTCTCTTGCCGGACCCCAGAAAACTTCTGATCAGGAAACTTGTCTGTACCTCCTTGCCGACACTGGCATAAGAACAGATCGTTCCAGACTCGCCTACTTCCTCCTGGTCTAGAACGAATTTCGCCACCTTGTAGCTTGCCTTCTCCACATCCTCTGTAGAAAGGGCCTGCCTGATGGCTCGCATCCGTTCTCTTATTTCCTGCTTTTCCTGGGACAGATTTAACGACAAAAACCCCCCCAGTTCAATTGGGTTCAACTGAACAGAACCGGAGAGGCCTTTAAAGGTGCAGTCCTAAACTTGAAGTAGATCTACATCTACTCAAACACTCCAGACAGGTGAATCCGAAGAAATCAACTCTAATTGATGTCCAGGCGCTCAAGTATATCTGAAAGGGCAGTTGATGCCCGTAAAACTTGATAATTCATCTCAGAAGTTATCTTCAAGTTTTATATTGAACTGGACTTTTTGGCCTCAATGGACCGGTCCAGAAATTCACTAAACCCCCACCCATGTCGTATTGAAGTCCAACTTTTGAACCTGGCCTACCAAGTGGGTCTTACAAGGGATGCTTCAGGCTTTTCGCGTTAACGAACATGCTCACCACATCCACTACTAAAGTCCCATTCACTGAGTGTTGGCTCAAAAGCGACAGGCAAACACGATCAGGGCAGGGGCATTAATAATCTATCAGATTAAGCAAGTGCCATCAAGGACAATCGAAATTCATTTTGTGATCAAGCTGTTATTATCGCAAAAAGTCCATTAATGGCTTTTTGCTCTGCGGGAAGCGAAAAGCGTCGTTTCCGCTTCCCTCACGGATCAATGACTCAAGGTTTACGTCATTGATCCGGGCGCCCATGCTCGGGCGCAATGGTAATAGGTAAGTCATCACTTTTGATAGTGTCATTCCTAATCTGAAAGCGGGCAGATCATCAACCCTCGAGGGCCTTATCAATCTTTCTTGACAGGTTTTTCATGCGGGATTCAAACTCATCAGTTTTCTCCCTGAGATCAAAAAACTCATCCGCGATATTCAGAGCGGCCAATATGGCTATACGGGAGGTTGATACCGTATCGGTAACCTGGGAAATTTCCCTCATCTTCCTGTCAACGTACTCTGCGACTCTCCGGACGTACTCAACGTCCTTTTCACCCCTGACGGTGTAGACTTTTCCAAAAATTTCGACGTCTACTCTTCCAGGCATGGTAATTTATCCTCCAGATCAGAAAACAAACAATCCTAATAGAGATCCTTGAGTCTCTCGATTGCCTTTCGGATAAGCTCGGCTGCTTCTTTATCAATGATCGAGGCGGATTTTCCTCTGGCGGTGCTCTTCAGCCTTGAACTACCAGGGGACACCTTCTGGTTGTTCAAAAGTCTGTCTACAGCCTCTTCAAGGCCAATAAATGCGTCTTTCAGATCTTTTTTCGCCATAGCGTGTTGGATAAAATATAGGTAATTCAATAGGTTCTGTCAAGCTCATTAAGAATGAACTTTAAAAGACTATCACAAGGGTAGGTATATATTGGTAAAGAACAACTACCTTTAGAGTTTACTTTAACTCAGTCATGGAAATTAGAAATCAAGTTACAGGCGCTGGGCGTCAGGCTCTGGGCGCTGGGGTGAAAATGACTGGACAGGGTGACAAGCTCTATGGATTTACCTGGGACCTGGGTCGTCCTTCGATCCCGCTGGGGCGGGACTCAGGATCGTGAGCTGGTCGAACGGTGGGTTATGGGACCCTACGCATAGGCGTGGCCGATCTTGGATCTTGGACCTTGGATTTTGGACCAGAATACCTGGAACTCGTTTTTACTAGCGTACTATGAATCCTTTAAGATTCTTCTCATCCCTCAGAGCAGCCAGGGCCTTTTTAGCGTCTGCCAAAGTCCTGAAAGGACCTATTCTGACCCTGTGCCATACACCACGAGGCCCAAGGTCTGCCTGAAAAACCGTCCCTGTATATCCGGAATCGCCGAGAGTCTTAAGAAGTTCCTGTGCCTTCTCCCGCTTCCTGTAGGATGCAACCTGGATCACAACTCCCTTGCCACCACCAGTCAAAATGCCCGGAGCCGAGTTCTTCTTCTCCTTGATATCGGACTTTGGACCACTGTCCCTGATCGCGGGTCGGGTCCGTGATGGCGGTTCTGCTTTCGTCAGGGCTGAGTAGAATGTGATCGAAGGAGCCGTACTTTCTTTGGCAGGTATATCCGTTGGGCCCTTGCCGGTATCAATCACTGGTGCTTTTCCTGACTCGGTAATGTCGGTGCCCTCCATCCCCTTCCGAAGAGAGGACTTCAGGCCCATGTAATAACCCACCGCCAGGGAAATGGCAGCCACAAGAACCACACCCGCGACAGCAGCACTGAACTGCCCAGGTGTCAACCTCAGCAATTCTTTTGGAGATGCGGTTCTCTTTCCCTTCGCCACTCTTACATCCTCTCAGGGGTGCTCACTCCCAGTAGGCCCAGGCCTTTTGCGATAGCGGTGCGCACCGTCACCATCAAGGCCAGGCGGGCTTCACTCAGCGAAGGATCATCTGATAGAACCCGGTGATGAAAATAGTAGTTGTGCAATGACGTGGATATATCTCTCAGGTAGTTTGTCAGACGATGTGGCTCCAGCGCCATAGCAGCACCCTCTATGACATCCGGAAGAGCGGCCATGTGCCTGATGAGCTCTTTTTCCTCAGGCAGCTTGAGCGCTCCGATATTGACATTCTCTGGAGAGGGTAATTTGAATCCGTTTTCCTCCGCGTTTCTCAGGATGCTGCATATCCTTGCATGAGCATACTGTACGTAATAGACCGGGTTGTCATTGCTCCTGGCCTTGGCAACATCAAGATCGAAGTCCAGTTTGCTATCCGCTTTTCTTGTGAGAAATATGAACCTGGCAGCATCTTTTCCAACCTCTTCGAGCACCTCTCTGAGGGTAACGAACTCACCAGCCCTGGTTGACATTGCCACCGGCTTCCCGCCACGCAGGAGGTTGACCAACTGAACAAGTATGACCTCCAGGTCGTCTCTGTCCCTACCAAGGGCAACGACACCGGCTTTCATCCTTTCGATGTAGCCGTGGTGGTCGGCACCCCAGATATTGATCACCTTATCGAAACCCCTGCTGAATTTATTCCTGTGATAGGCAAGATCAGATGCAAAATAGGTCGCGGATCCGTCGGCCTTTATAACAACCCTGTCCTTGTCGTCTCCAAGAGGCGTACTCTTGAACCACAGAGCACCCTCCTCCCTGTACAGGTGATTCTTTCCCTCCAGGTCTTTCAACGTCAGATCAACATCGCCGTTATCGAAAAGCGAACTCTCGTAAAACCAGTGGTTGAATAATATGCCGAACTGCTCCAGGTCATCCTTTATGTCATCCAGGATCACACCAGCGGAATACTCAGCGATCTCTTTCGTATCACTTTCAGGGTTACCATCCAGGTAAACATCGCCCCTTTTCTCTTTGAGCGTCATTGCGATATCCCGGATATATTCTCCCCGGTATCCCTCTTCGGGGAATTGGTCTTCTTTGCCGAACAACTCCAGGTACCGGGCCCGCACTGATCTGCCAAGAGTGTCGATCTGGTTTCCGGCGTCGTTAACGTAATATTCCCTGGAGACATCGTAACCGGAAGCAGCAAGCACGTTTGCCAGCGCGTCTCCGAGAGCAGCACCGCGACCGTGGCCCACATGAAGGGGACCCGTGGGATTGGCGCTTACGAACTCCACCTGGACCTTCCTTCCCCGCCCGATGTTGTTGTCGGCGTAGGTTTCACCCTCAGTCAACACCGATTTAAGAGTTCCTGCCCAGAATTCCTCCGTCATCGTCAAGTTAATGAAGCCGGGACCGGCAATCTGGATGTCATGGATCATCCCTCCCCCATCAGTCTTCTTAATCCATTCCGCAAGTTTTTCCGCTATCACCCGGGGGTTTTCCTTTACCCTGGACGCCAAAACCATCGCAATGTTTGTGGCGTAATCACCGAACTTCCTGTCCCTTGTTATCTCGATAATCGGGATCGGTAACTCATCCTGAGGCACTACACCTTCGGACGCCGCCATTTCTACAGCATTGCAAACTATATCTGTAAGAGAGTTTTTCAATTCCTGGTCACCATCTCCCCGGGCACGCTTAGGCGTGGAGTCTGGCTGGCCTATGGCCAGAGTCCAACATCCAAGGTCCAACGTCCAAGATCAAGGATCGTGATTTGTAAAACAGGCTATAGGCTTAAAACAAAACTATCAACTAACAACCGATGTGCTGTGAGCTATGAGGTTTGTGCTTCAGTCAACATCTATGAAGAATTGTGATTTTATAGATGTAGCCCAGAGCCCATAGCCCAGAGCCTATTAAGCAATGCTCTAATTTCTAATGCTCTAATTCACTCCCCCTCCCCTTATATTCCCCTCCCGCCAGGGGAGGGGTTTAAACCTCGACACCTCGATACTTCCATACCTATAACCCCCTCCTCCCTCTTTCCTTCTCCCTCTTCCCTGTTAAGTTTCATGTTCTCCTTCGCAACCGAGTGATTACACCTAAAAACCCGGCCTCTTTTGACTTGGCCGGGTCATCATCGCTGAATGGAGCGGGCAACGGGATTCGAACCCGCGACTTTCAGCTTGGGAAGCTGACACTCTACCAACTGAGTTATGCCCGCGTTTTAAAAAAAGTTCCAGGTTCCATGTTCCAGGTTCCAAGGAAAAACAAGGCGAGAGAAAACGGGTGAGATACAAGGCTGCAGAGAGGCGCCAGCCGGAGACGTATATGAGGCATACGTCGAGGACTGGCAACGACTGAGAACGAAGTAGATTGCCTGTTTTCGCCGCCGCATAAAATTAAAACCCTTATTCGTCAGAGAAAGTATCTTTAAAAAACTCCTCAAACCGTTCCTCCAAATCCTCCGACTCATCCACCCCATCACTCTGATCCATAACCACATCTCTAAAATCAGATTCTGCCGGACTCTCGATACCGCCGCTCTCCTGTACCCAGTCCACTGTGGGAAGGTCAACGGCAGTCTCGGCGGGAGTGATCATCCCTTCGGCTCTAAAGCCCAGATCCGATGCCATTTCTTCGACTATGTTCATATCTATGGTACGCTCCCTCATGAGGAACCCCTGAAACAGAGCATTATCACAGAGGATATTGATCTTTCTCGGGAAGCCTGTGGAGTATTTATATATATGCTTCATGGCTTCATCCGAAAAAATCGAATCTCGAAGTCCCGCGACAGCCAGACGATGAACAATATACGCGCTCGTTGCTTCCTCTGTCAGGGTCGAGAGCCGTATCTTCATGGACACTCTTTGCAGAAGCGGAGGATCCAGATTGAAATTCTCCTCTATCTCCGGCAGACCGAAAAAGATAAATGTGATGAGTTTGTGGGCGGTAACTTCCAGGTTCAGAAGACCCCTGAATTCTTCCATCAGCTCTTTGGAGTTGAGCATCTGGGCTTCGTCAACGAGAACAACCGCTTTCTTTCCAATCTCGTGGAGGTGGAGCAGCCGCCTGTAGAGTTGGCCAATAACCTGGATCCTCTCTTTGGCAGGACGCTCGACTCCCAGCTGTATGGCTATTTTCTGCAGCAGCCATTCAGGGGATATCTCTGAATGAAGAATGATCAGAAGCGCTGACTCATATGCCTCAACGGGCAGATTATCCAGCATTTTGCGGGCAAGGGTTGTTTTACCAGTCCCAATATCGCCTATAACAACCGCCAGGCCCTTCATGGTTTCGGCAACGTACATCATCCTCGTCAGTGCTTTTGCGTGCTGAGCACTGTTGTAGTAGAAGCGCTCGTTAGGAGCGTTGCTGAAAGGTTCGGTTTTCAGACCATAAAAATCAAGATAACTCAATTTGCACCTCGTTAGATATAGGAGATCCTGTCCTTCTTCCCTTTTTTGGCGGACTTACCCACGTCATCGCTTAAGCCCTCCTCTTCCCTCGCCATTTCTTCGACCTCACTAATGAGGTCGTCAAGCATTCCATCCAGAGCAGCGGATTCAGCATCGGGCACCGCGGCTGCGGCCGGTTCCACCTCATCGTTACTGGTTATAAACTCTTTTACCCTTTCAATGTCGCCGTTGATATTTTCAAAGGACGGATCAAGGTTTTTGACCGCTTCATAAGATTCAAGAGCGCGGTCGAAATCTTTCTGCGTCTCCCTCACCTGGCCCAACTGATAGTGCAGGCCCGAGAGGTTCTCCTCGCCAGCCGAATCCATCGCTGTTTGCAGAGCATCCACCGCTGAATCGTAATCCTGCTTTTCAAAGAAGCACAACGCTGTCAGGCTCAGGCTGTCCATTAAATGGTTGGTGTCCCGGGAGGCCAGCTCGAACTCCCTTATCGCGTCATCGTAAAGGCCCATTTCCTTGTAGGCGATCCCGAGGTTATAGTGTGTTTCGTATTCCCCTTCGCCAAGTGTTTCGGCGATACCCTTCTTGAACTGATCGAAGATCTCCTCAAAGGTGACCGGTCCCCCTATTGCGGGAGCGGGTTCTATATACTCTCCCAGCTCATCCGCAAGCTCCGTCCGCAATTCATCTGCAAGATCAAGAAAATCATCGACATCCGGCACGGAGTCTTCAACGATCAGCTTGCTTTTAACCTCAGTGAAGGGACCGTCATCATCCAGGATCTGAGCACCCGGGGGCGGAGGAGGAGCTTCTGCTTCAGGGGCGGCTGGAATATCCCCGCTGAGATTATTGATCCCGTTACCAGCCACTTTATGACCAGGGGATTTTTCCACGATCTCGCTATAGATCCTCAGAGCCTCATCCTCTAGACCCTGGGAGAGGTAAAACTCGGCCTCTTCGAGCTCCTCGGCAAAGGGATCGGCGCTCTCAGGCTGTTTTTCCACCTCAGCCTCCACCGGAACCTCGAGGTCGGCGGTCACTATAGTGTCCGGGAAGTGGGATGCAAGCTCTTCAATAGCGTTATCATCGGGCGCAATACCCTTAAGCCTGACAAAAGCAGTTTGAGCCCTTTCGGATTCACCCTCTTCCAACAGGGCATTTACCAGGATTATACCTTTCCCAATGGATTCTTCAGGTGATGTTTCGCAGAGCACGTCGAACATTGCTTCAAGAACACCAGTATGTTCTGGATGGTCGGCAATTAACGGCTCCAGAATCTGAATGGCTTTATCGTTCAGACCGTAACGCTTGTATACATTCGCCTCCACCAGGAGATCATCTATGGAAACCTCCTTTTCGGGGACTTGTATTTCGGCAGCAGCCTCTTGAGTTTCCAGAGAAATTTCCTCTGCCTCAGGCTCATCGCTCTCTACCTCATCCGCCTCGGTAAGGGGCGTTATATCCATATCTTCCAGTTCAGGTAGAGCCTCCAGATCCTCCGGGACTTCTTCGGTTTCTGGTTCCTCCTCCTCGAAGTCGTCAACCTCTACAGTTTCAAAGACGATCTCAGGCATTTCATCGTCATCGATCTCCTCTACTTCCATGATCTCCATAGATTCCGGAAGTTCACCATCCTGGAGTTCCTCTGACATCAGTTCCTCGCCAAAGGAGGCAAGTTCCTGAAGCTCCTGTACATCTTCATCCGTTATCGGAATTTCCTGTTTCTCTTCAGCAGGTACCTCAACCGCCGCCTGTTCATCATCTGCCGCTAAAGGTTCAGCCAGATCCTGATCCATCAGACCCTTGACGTCATCGCGGGCCAAAAACGCTTCGGCCACTTCATTTCCGGGGTCCAGCTCCAGAAGCTGAGTGAACGCTTCTGCAGCACCTGCCAGATCGCCCTTTTCTGCCAGAGTATTTCCCAGTGTCAAAGTGAGCTCGACCTGACTGTCCCTGTCCCGACGAGTGTCTGAAACAGTGATCAATCCCTTAAGCGCTCTCTCATCGGCAGGCACAGCTTTCCTTATCTGACGATAGAAGGCCTCGGCCTCATCAAGTTCCTCGCTTCTCAGATGATTCTGCGCAACAAACAGATATTCACGCAGGACGCCCTCCAACTCTCCGGTTTCCAGGAAAAGCTCCAGGGAGCGGCCTATCATCTGCTCTCCACCCTCCGGATCTTCCAGCCTGAAAAGAATGCGCCCAAGAAGCAGGACCATCTTGGGATCATCCGGCTCCATTTTCAAAATTGCTACTATCGCTTCCTTTGCCTCCTTGAAGTGACCACTCTCAAGATAATGTGCACATAGCTCCCTACGGACAGCCAGATTTTCAGGGTTCAGAGTTATGATCTTTTCAAACAGTGCTGAAGCTCTGTCATGGAAACCTCTTTTGCTGAGAGTCGATGCCGCAAGCGCAAAGGCCTCTGCCGCATCCTGCTTCTTCCCCATCTTGGCTAACGTTTCGCCAAGACGTACCTGGAAGCCCAGGTTCTCAGAGTCAAGTTCCGTCATCAGTTTGAGCACCTCTACCTGCTTATCCTCGTCCTCTTTTTCCTCGTAGTGCTCAAACAGATGCTGCAACTGCGAGATCGCCTCACTCTCAAGTCCCTGATCTTTGTAAAGTCCGGCAAGTTTCTGGTAGGCTTCAAGGTATTCCGGATTCAAACGGAGAATGGTTTTGTAGACGGCAATTGCTTTGGGCGTAAAATCATCACGTATGTAAACGGAGGCTACCTTCTCGTACTGTTCGATAGCAACCTTCTTCCTTCCCGCTCTCGCAAGCAGATCAGCATACCGCAACCCCAGCCTGTGGTCTTTGGTATCGAGCTTGACCAGCTGATCGAAGGTCTTTATCGCACGCTCAACATTTCCCTTGGAAAGCTGTTTCTGAGCCTGCTTGAGAAGTTTGGCCTTTTCACCCATTTTTCAGTGTCGCCTTTTGTAAATACCGCCTTTTGTTAATACCGATAGAACAGTTAAAACTTCCAATAAACTCTATATTACATCAGAACCGTGTTTATAAATCAATATGTCGCTGACAGTGACCGTGTCCCAGGACCCATGTCCCAGGACCCAGGTGTGTTTATCTCAGGTCCATGATCCTGAATCGTGATGCGTAATGCGTGATGAGTAGAAACAGGCTATTGGCTGCAGGCTATAGGCTATAGGCTATAGGCTAAAAAAAGTACCACAACCCTGCCCTTTCCTCCCCAGCGCCCAGAGCCTAACGCCCAGCGCCTATAACTCAATTTCCAATTTCCATTTTCCAATGCTCTAATTTCTAATACTCCAATGTTCTAAAACTACGACATCATCTCCTCTAAAAAGTTCGTGCTGTATTCGCCCTTTTTAAACTTCGTTGTAGCAAGGATCCTCTGGTGGAGAGGTATTGTCGTTTTGACACCGTCTATGACGAACTCATCCAGTGCGCGTGTCATGCGGGCAAGAGCTTCTTCCCTGTCCCGACCGTGGGCGATAAGCTTGGCCACCATGGAATCGTAAAACGGCGGAATGAAGTATGATTCGTAGGCGGCCGAATCTACTCTGATACCTGGACCTCCTGGCGCATAGTAGAAAGCAATTGTCCCGGGGGAGGGCCTGAAATTCTCCGGGTCCTCAGCATTGATCCTGCACTCAATGGCATGTCCTCTCATCTCAACGTCTTTTTGCTCAATATTCAGGGTCTGACCAGCGCTGATCCTGATCTGCTCCTTGACCAGGTCGATCCCCGTTACCATCTCAGTAACCGGATGCTCAACCTGGATCCTTGTGTTCATCTCCATGAAGTAATAATTCATGTCTTCATCCAGAAGGAACTCAACAGTCCCGGCATTCACGTAACCTGCCTCTTTGGTCAAGTTTACTGCAGCCTCACCCATCGTCTTTCTGAGATCCTCATCCAGTACCGGCGAGGGAGCCTCCTCTATCAATTTCTGATAGCGCCTCTGGATACTGCACTCCCTCTCACCCAGGTGAATGACCGAACCGTGGTTGTCGGCAAGTATCTGAAATTCCACGTGTCTCGGATTCGTGATGAACCTCTCCATATAGACATCGGGACTGTTAAAGCCGGCCATAGCCTCGGATTGGGCAGCTGAAAAAGCCGTCCTGAACGATGCCTCTGAGTGAACAACCCTTATCCCCCTGCCGCCACCTCCGGCTGCCGCTTTTATCATGACTGGAAAACCCAGATCCTTTGCAACCTTAAGGGCGACATCCGGATCCGCAAGACCCTCTCCACCCCCTTCCGGAATTGGTAAGCCAACCCGGACTGCCAGTTCGCGAGCCTTGATCTTATTTCCCATCAGCCTTATGTGGGCGGAATTCGGTCCAATGAAGGTTATACCGCTGGCCTCACAGACTTCTGCAAACTCCGGATCTTCTGCCAGGAAACCGTAACCTGGATGGATGGCCTCTGCATCAGATACCTCCGCGGCGCTGATGATCGAAGGAATGTTGAGGTAGCTCTGTTGGCTGGCGGACGGACCGATGCAGATGCTCTCATCCGCAAACCTGGCGTGAAGGGCTTCCCTGTCCACATCCGAATATACAGCTACGGTCTTTATGCCCAGTTCGCGGCACGCCCGTATAACTCGAAGTGCTATCTCACCTCTGTTTGCCACCAGTATTTTTGAAAAGAGCCGAGACATATCAGGCCAGATCGATGATGAAGAGGGGCTCGCCGTATTCAATCGGCTGGGCGTTTTCAACCAGAATTGCTGAGATCTTTCCATTTACCTCACATTCGATCTCATTCATGATCTTCATGGCCTCAACGATACAAAGCACAGTGCCCTTACTGACAGCCCCTCCGACTTCCACGAAGGGCGGCGACTCAGGTGAAGGAGCTCTGTAAAAAGTTCCGACTATGGGCGAAGTAACCAGAAACTGATTCTCGCCTACTGTAAGCTGGCTCTCAGTGGGCCCAGCCTCTGATGGAGCCGGCGCGGCCGGTACAGGAGTCAGTTCGGATATCGGCGCAGCCTTCACCGGCGCGTACTCACTGGCCGCTTCCAGATGACCCATCCTGATCCTGACTTTGTTGTCCCCCTTTTTCAGGGAAAAATCCTGTATCTTGTATCTCTTGATAAGCTTCAGAAGCTCTCTTATCTCCTTTAACTCCATAATATTCTCCCGTGATAGTATGCTACCTTGCGCGCTCTGAATATTCTCCCGTTCTCGTGTCTATCTTCACCACGTCACCCTCTTCCACGAAAAGGGGAACCTGAATGACTGCTCCAGTCTCAAGCTCGGCAGGTTTGGTTGCCCCGGAGGCCGTGTCTCCCTTGACACCGGGTTCGGATTTTACGATCTTAAGAGAGACAAAAATAGGCAGTTCCACACCTGTCGGTTTGCCATTATACAGCTGAACCGTAACGGATATCTGCTCCTGAAGGAATCCCACTACGTCACCCAGTTCATCAGAGGAAATGGATATCTGATCATAAGTATCCAGATCCATGAAATGGTAACCACCTCCGTCATCACCGTAGAGGAACTGCATCTCCTTCTCCTCAAAATCCGGTCTTTTCACCTTTTCTCCGGATCGGAATGTGTGATCCAGCACGCTCCCGGTTAACAGGCTTTTGAGCTTTGTTCTGACAAACGCCCCGCCTTTTCCGGGCTTGACGTGCTGGAACTCCGTGATTATAAAGGGTTCACCTTCGAGTTCGATCTTCATTCCCCTCCTGAACTGGTTTGTAGGTATCAACTTCTACTTCCTCCCTCTTTCTTTATATGTCCAGGTGTCTGGAAACTCCCTTAAGAGCCAGCATATAACCAACTGTACCGAACCCGGTCACAATGCCTGAAGCACCATCGGAAATAAGCGAACGATGCCTGAATTCCTCCCTGGCGAAAATGTTCGATATGTGGACCTCGTAATAGGGCAGTTTAACAGCCAGCAGAGCGTCACGAATGGCTATACTGGTATGGGTATAGGCTGCCGGGTTGATTATGATGGCATTATAATCCTCAGCAGGGGCCCTCTGAATCTCGTCTACTATCTCTCCTTCGTGGTTCGACTGGAAAGATCGAACCTCCACACCCAGCTGTTTGCCAACCTCGGCAAGCTCAGAGTTTATCTCCTCCAGGGTTACCCCCCCGTAAACCTCCTCCTCCCTTTTCCCGAGAAGATTAAGGTTGGGACCCTGTATGACAAGAACTTTCATCAATCGAATTCTCCCACGAGACCAGGAATGGCCAGTCTCATCAAGTAACGTGCTTTTCCGTAGTTACCATCCGGATCCAGAGCAAGGGCGATGAAATATTCAGGGTTTATCAGCCTGAGTATAAAGACGCTGCCAGTCGTGTTGATGATCACTTCCTGCACCTCACCGGCATTCAATGATTTAGATGCATTCTGGATACTCTTGATGGCATTTGCATACTCGATTCCTACAGTCTGGATATTGCAATCCGGATCAACGATGTGCTCGCCAATGGGGATGCCGTCCATCCCCATTATCACTGAACCCTGAACCCCGGTAGCACCTGTACAGATCTCCTCTAAAACATCCTCGAAAATCATTTAGGTCGCATCCTTTCCACGTTTTCGAGCCAAGCCTCCAGGGTCTCTACCAGATCCTCCTGGGGAATTTTGCTCTCCCCGGCCTCACCTTCGGGACCGGCAAAAGTCTCTTTGACCGTGGGGGTCGGTTCTGCCGCTTTATCATCAAGTCCCTTGAGCTTCGAGGCCACTTCCTCGTCAGCCGGCTCGCTGTCAAGCAACTGCTTGTATATCCGGGCGGCCTTTTCAGGCTCACCCTGGTCCGCATAGAGATCAGCAAGGGTCTCGGTAGCGATCTCCGGTTCACCGGAGGGGCTGTCCTGAACGCCGCCTTCTGGAGGCATCTGCTCTTGAGCCTGCTGGACACCGGATACTTCCGGTTCCTCAACCTGGAGGGGTCCTTCGGGCACCTCTTCCGAAACCGGGAACGGAACAAAGTCAACCGGTTCTTCCTGGCTCTCCAGCTGAGGTATCATTTCCCTGGAAGCATCCCCGGTTATGTCCTGACTCTCTGGCTCCTGTGAAAGACCCTGATCATCTGACAGTGGCGGTAAATCCCGGCCCCCAGGTGAAGGATCACCTGGTTGATCGGGAGGCATTTCAGCTACTCCCGTTTCCACATCCGGCTCGCCGGCAAGTGACACATGGTCCTGTAATCCCGCTGTCCCTGAAGACACCATTTCCTCAATTTCCATATCCGGAACGGGATCATAGACCTGGCCGGTAGCTTTGGAAGCTTTTGCAGCTGCCTGTTCCACACGGTCGAGGTCGGCTACTATTTCCCCGTCCTCCGGGCTAAGAAGCATTGCAGCCTTGAGTGCCTGTCGGGCAGTGTCAAATTCTCCAAGGGCCATTGCGGTCTTCGCCAGGGATTTCTGGGCAATTAAGTTCTCCGGAGCATCATTCACTGCCTTGGTAAGAGCATCACTGGCTTTCTTGTAATCACCCTTCTCCAACATAATCCTGCCTGCCACAACAAGCCCCCCGACATAGTCAGGGTGTATCCTCAAGCCGGAATGGGCCGTGGCAAGAGCCTTGTCCAGATCTCCTGCTTTTCTGTACGCCTCGGCAAGAGGAGCAAATGCCCTCGAATCCGGGTCTTCGGCCAGCATCTGCTCGTACCGCCGAATCTCTTCCTCCCTCATCCTGTACCTCCCTTGCTCCCCAAAGCACAGAAAAACCGGAATGTACCTAAAGGGGTCTGAAAAGACCTTTTATAGCAAAAAATCACAATATTTCCACACATATTAGCCTATTTCTTCATTTATACAAAGTAGTCAGAATCCAGAAGTCCGAATTCAGAAGTCAGAATTATTACGGATATTAATTCAAATTTATGAGTTACTGGTTTTGGAACTCAACTTCTTAAAATATGCATTCTGACTACTAACCACTGGCTACTGACTCCTGTATTCTGACTACTGACTACTTAACAACGCTTCCACAAGTATACTCGGGTCCGGCAGGGGTACGAACTTTACCGTTCCAATACTCTCCAGAAGAACAGCAGTTACCGAACCTTCACTGCTTTTCTTGTCACGGATAATGTACTGATAAAGATCGTCTCCCACGTCTATGGCAGGCACCGGGATCCTGGACAACAGATCCATGGCACGAGTAAGCTGGCTTTCCGGAAGGCCGGTCATACTGGCAGATACTGTCAGTGCCGCCCTCATTCCCAGGGCCACCGCCTCACCATGTCTGATCTTTCCGTAGCCACATGCAGCCTCGAGGGCATGGGCAATGGTATGCCCGAAGTTAAGCACCCTTCGCAGTCCGGTTTCGGTCTCATCAGCCTCAACTACCTCGGCCTTCCGCCTGCAGGCAGCATGGATAACCCTTACCGGATCCACCCCTCCCGACGGCCCAAGGTCCTGGAATTCCATGAGATATTCAAAGAGCTCGGGATCGAGGCTCAACGCTATCTTGATCACCTCTGCCATACCGGAGTACCAGTCTCTCTCATCAAGAGTACTCAATGTCTCCGTATCGATGTACACTGCTCCCGGCTGATAAAAGGTTCCCACCAGGTTCTTTCCCTCAGGTATATTTATCCCTGTCTTGCCCCCTACACTGCTGTCCACCATCGCCAAAAGGGACGTGGGCAGCTGCACGTACAAAACGCCTCTCAGATAGACGGATGCGGCAAACCCGGCCAGGTCTCCCACAACTCCACCACCCATGGCCAGCACCAAAGAGTCCCTGTCGAATCCGGAACTGGACATGGTTCTTTCGAGCCTCTCAATCTCAGAAAAGGATTTACTGATTTCTCCTTCCGGGATCCTGTAAAAATCAGCGGCAAACCCGGCTTGTTTGAGAATCGCACCAAGCCTGTCTTCATAAAGAGGTCCTACCCTGTCATCGGTGACTACAAGGAGCTTACCCTTCCTGTCACTGCTCTCAAGAAAAAGAGGCAACTGCCGCCAGGCTCCAGGTGCTATAGATATAGAATAGGAGCGATCTCCCAGAGAGATCCTCAGCTCAGCATCCAATTCCCTGTTTCCTTTACCTTGTCCAGTATGATCCCGGCCACCGCCTCCGGAGTGAGGCCATCGGTATCCACTATGATATGGGCCTGATCATATACGCCAGCCCGCTCCTGAAGTCTGCGACCCACATTTTCCTTAAGCGTCTCTTCACCATCCAGGAGAGGGCGACCGGCTTTGCCCCGGCTGAGACGTTCCACCAGTGTATCCAGTCCGGTTCGCAGGTATACCAGTACTCCAGAGCTCAGAACCTTTTCCAGGGAATGAGGGTTCAGCAAAGACCCGCCTCCGAGAGCGAGGACACCCTCTATCTCTACGAACTCATTAAGCAGAGCAGCTTCCATCTTCCGGAATTGCTCTTCACCGCCACTTCGGAAAATATCAGGAATACTCATTCGGGCTGCCTGCTCGATCAGGTCATCCAGGTCGTGGAAGGAGGACCCCAGTTCGCGGGAAAGGAGTTTCCCGACGGTGGTCTTTCCGGACCCCATGAAGCCTGAGAGGAAAATTCTCTTCAAAGATTCCGGATATAGGTCTCGTATGCCTGCCAATTACGCTGCATCTCCTCTATGGAGTCCCCACCAAACTTGAGACACATGTGTTCGGCAACCACAAAGGCTACAACTGATTCGGCTATGACACTGGCCGAAGGTACCGCCGTGATATCGGACCTTTCAACGGCTGCCGGCGCCTCTCGCTTGCTGATAAAGTGCACTGATTGTAGCGGTGAGGTAAGGGTGGGAATAGGTTTCATGGCGCCCCCTACAACAATTGTCTCACCGTTGGACACCCCGCCCTCGATACCCCCTGCGCGGTTCGTCTCCCTGAAAAAGCCCTTTGTGCTCTTGTAGCTTATTGCGTCGTGTACCTCTGAGCCCGGAAGCTGGGCAGACCTGAAACCTAAACCTATTTGCACTGCCTTGATCGCCGGTATGCTCATCATAGCTCTTGCCAGATCTGCATCCAGGCGCCGGTCCCAGTGAGCGTAACTGCCCAGTCCAACGGGAACACCAAATGCGCTAACCTCGAAAACACCACCGAGGGTTTCGCCATCAGACCTGGCTTTTTCGATGCGGGCGATAATATCGGCTTCCACCTCCGGGTCAAGGCACCTGACTTCGGATCCATCTACCGCCTCGACCATCTGGGGCATTGAAAGCTCAACTTTGCTCTCCTCAGAACCACCTATTGACAGGACGTGTCCAACGACCGCGATACTGAACTTCTCGAGTAACAGCTTGGCCATGGCACCCACCGCGACCCTGGCTGCAGTTTCCCTGGCGCTTGCCCGTTCCAGGACGTTTCTGAAATCTTTGTGTCCGTATTTGATACCGCCTGCCAGATCCGCATGGCCAGGCCGGGGGCGTGTGACAGCCTCCACGTCTCCCACAAGTTCCTCAACCGACATAGCCTCTTTCCAGTTTTCCCAATCCCGGTTGGAGATCCGCAGCGCTACAGGGCTGCCAAGGGTCTTGCCTCCCCTAACTCCCGAGAGGATCTCGACCTGATCGTGCTCTATCTTCATCCTCGCACCCCTGCCGAAGCCCGCCTGTCTCCTTTCGAGCTCATTGTTTATAAATTCAGCATCTACAGCAAGTCCCGCAGGAAGCCCTTCCAGTATGGCAATGAGAGCTTTACCGTGAGATTCACCCGCTGTCAGGAATCGAAGCATCTTTTCCTCCAAAAAAAACGCATCCGCCGGGCACGGCGGATGCGCCTTCCTGTACCGTGCAGGCCGCTTATCCCTCTATAATAGAGGCGTTTATGAAGATAAGCAGCTCCTCCCGTGTATTTTCTATGCTCTTGCTTTTAAACAACCAGCCCAAGACAGGAATCTTGGAGAAGAATGGCACTCCACTGCCGCCATCCTTCTTGTTCTCTGTATAGACTCCGCCTATAACCGCAGTGCCGTGATTTTTAATGACTACTTTCGTTTTCAGTTTGTGTGTGTTCACACCGGTGAACGTATTCGCATCGAAGATCGCCTGCTGGCCCTTGCTGTCCTTTTCCACGGCAACATCCATGAAGATATCCTCGTTGGAAGTCACCTGAGGCGTTATCTTCAGCCTCGTCCAGATATCGGGGAAGGAAACTTCGGTCGTGGTGGTCGTTCCTCCCTCACTCACCTCTGTTGAGGTCCTGTTCTCCGGGAATGGGTTATTGACCTCGATACTCGCGGTCTCGTTCTGGATTACCAGAAGCGTGGGGCTGGAAATGATCCTGCCCTTGTTTGCCTGCTCCATTGCACTGAGACGAAGATCGAGATTGTCGAAATTGTTTATGCCGCCAAAAGAGAAGCCTAGTATCGCCGTGGGGCTCGACGCCGGAAGGTTGACCAGGAAGTCACCACCGCCGAGGGATGAATCTGCTCCCGCCACATTACCGAAGATGACAGTACTTCCGTCGTTATAAGCTCCACCCCACTTTATACCCAGGGTCTTTGAGTAGGACTCATCCACGATCACAATCCTGGCCTCTATCCTGACCTGTGGTGTGGGGATGTCGAGTTTAATCACGAGCTCGACGATCTTGTCGATATTTTCCGCAAGATCCTTGACGATCAGGGAGTTAGTCCTCCTGTCAGTGTTAATCGTTCCACGGGAGCTCAGGAAACTGGTCATCTGGCCGAGCAGTTCATCTGCTTTTGAATAACTCAGGGGAACTATCTTCAGAACAAGATCCTCGGCCTTCATCTGGGCTTCCTTGGCCTTCAGGGCAGCTGTGCGCTCACTCTCCAGCTTCTGCAGGGGCGCTATCCGCACAACATTAAGTTCCTTTATCTGGCCAAGTCCCTTTGACTTGAGGATTACGTCAAGGGCCTGATCCCAAGGAACATTGATCATCCTCATGCTGATCCTGCCACCCACATCGTCGCCGGTTATAATATTGAGACCGCTTACCTCGGCGATCAATCGAATGACATTTTTCAGTTCGGCATCCTGAAAATCCAGAGTGATGAGTTCACCGGTGTACATTGGCCCAGCATCAGCAGGAGCAATCTCTTCCACTTCCGTACGAACCTTTGGAGCCTGTTTCTTCACCGAAGGGGTCGGAGGTGCCTCAACAATCTGTTCCGGCGCTTCAGGTGCCTTTAGGACAGTAGCCTGGGCAACTTCCGGAGCCTGCTCAACCGGCTGTATCACCTCGGGAGCTGAGAGAATTATGGAAAGAGTGCCGCCCGACTGATCGATCTCGAACAGGGTTCCGGGCGTCAGTGTAAGGCTGACCCTTGCCCCCTCATCTCCCTTGGGATTGAAAGAGGAAAGAGCCTGGAGGGGTCCGCCTTCGTCTCGTGTATCAATGCTCCTCACAAGACCTGCCGGCAGTGTAACGTCAGCAAGATCCACCAGAAGATGCTTCGGGTCGGGCTGGCTTACGCTGTAGGTAACAGGATCATCGGAGATCACCATTACAGTCCCGTCCTCTCCATCTGCCCTGTAGCGGATATCGGATACACCCGCTGCCGCAACAAGTGTAACCAATGGGGTGGGAGTTGCCACAGGTTCGACCTCGGGTACCGGAGCGGGAGCTGCAACCTCTTCAACGACTACCTCATCAACTACTTCAGGGGGCTCCGGCTCAGGCGCAGGAACTACTTCAACAACTTCTATCTGGGCGGCCTGCACAACACCCAGTGAAAGAATCAGCCTGTTACCTGCTTCCTGGATGCTGTAGGGAGGAACATCTTCCCTGTCGAAATCAAGGACGAACCTCAATTTGCCTTCCTTGCGATGTTCGCCGACTCTGATACGATCCACGTTGTAGGTATCAACGGGGATCACTCTGGGTTTGAACCCTTTTGTCACACCCCATATGTCTACAACAAGCCGCGTCGGGCCCTTAAGGTTAAGGGCATCGTACTTCCCCACAGCGCCATCCCCGATAAACTCCACATCCATGCCTTCTGATGTCTCGGAGAACACCACATCACTTATGGTGGTAGCCGGATCCAGGGGTTCTTCCGGCATCGGAGCTGGCAGAGCAGCCTCGGTGACTTCAGAGGGCTCTTGTACCACAGGCCCTTCAATCGTTAATTCCACGACCTCGACCTCGGGAGTCTTTTCCAGTGCCTCTGGAGGTATTTCTTCTTCCGACGTCGCGGTGACGGGTTTTAGAAAATCAACGACAACATTATTCCCAAGCCTCGATGTCTCATAATCCCACAGTTCGAACAGGGCTATCTCCAACCTGCCGATCTTACCGGCATCCTCATCGTACTGAATAGTCTGAACAGTGGAGACACTGCCGAGAGAAACATCTATCTGCTCGGCAAGTCCTGAAACATCTGTATCGGCAAGGTCAACAATGAGCCTTGCCGGCTCGGAGAGCCTGAAAACAGTGTAGGCCAGGGGAGCAGTACTCTCAATGGTCACACGAACACGGTCAGGGAGATCTTCCCCTGAAACCGACAGGACCCTGGCCACCGCCGCTTCTTCTACTGAAGCCCTCATCTGCCCTCCCGGTCCCGCACAACCGGCGGCAAAGACAGCAAGGACAAGCAGCGCCAACGGTAACTTTCTGAGCATGCTTTTCATCACAAATTCTCCCCTTCTTCCCTACGGAGCCTGAGAACCGTTTCCTGTTTTATTTTCTCTCCCAGGTAATCCTCAAATTCTTCTTCAACCACTACTTCATCTAATGTGATCCTGACGACCTTTCCCCTGTTCCTGCCCATGGCAGTGCCGGGGGTAACTACATGCGCTTTTCCATCAGGAGTCAGAATCTGGGCGACACCCTTTCTACCAAGAAGAATGATACCCTGCAGTCTAATATCAGCTAGAGAAACTCTCTGAAGAGGAGTCAACTGTTCCAACGGGATATCGTCTACCTTCTTAATATCGAGGAGAGATGCGAAGGGATCCCTGTAATCTGCCGGATCGTAACTGAAGGGATCCTCGACAACCCCGGCATCGCCGGATGCAGCCGTGGCGGTGACAGCGCTCGTCCTCGGTTTCAGTGGCGGTAAGGGTTTGCTGACTGTGGGAGAAGAGGATTTCTTGCACCCGGAAACACCAACTCCTACAACCAGAACCAGAATCAGTAGCGGAATCCTGCTAAAGAATCCGCGTAAAACCAGTCGCATTGAATCAGCCCCCCTTTTCAATGTAACGGTAAGTTGTAGCGAGGGCACTCACGTCCAGCACTATAGCCCCGCTCTTATCGTGTTTTGGATTGCCAAGCGTGATGTCACTAATATTAATTATCCTCGGAAGCTTGCTCACAGAGTCCAGGAACATCCCCACCTCGTGATACCCACCCCTGACCTTGATCTGAATAGGAACCTCAGCGAAAAAGCCCTTGTCAACGTCCGGCCTGGGTTTAATGAAGATAACCTCGAGGCCGTTTATGGCACTAAGATTATTCAGGGTCTGAAGCAGGTTGGGGATCTCCCGGCTGTTGGGGAGTTCCCTGACCACCAGTTTGAGCTGGCCGCTCAGCTTATCCACTTCAGCTTTGAATCTGGGAAGGTTCCTGGCGATAGCTTCATTTTCGTTGAGTTTTGCCTGTTTGGAGCTGTACTGGCCCTGGAGCCTGTTTAGCTGCTTTGCCTTGCTCCTGTAGACGAGATGCCAGTATAGGCCCACAATCAATCCTGCCATAAGAATGAAAAGCAGTACTTTCTTCCTGGGCGACAGATTGGCTATGGTTTCAACGTCAATTGCCATGGTTTCTCCCTTCAGGGTTTATACAACGTCTCCACTTTCGATGGTTTTCAAGCGGAGGGAAAAATCGTTGATCCTGACTTTACGATCCCCCACACTGGAATCTTTCTGGGTTGTCACCTCCAGCTCCACCTCGCCGAAATAGGATGAGTTTTCCAGGTTCCGCATAAAGTCCGCTATCCCGTCTGTGGAGAGTGCTTTACCCCTGATAATGACACTGCCGCGCCTTTCCTGGTAGAACTCCAGCCACACTTGAACAGGCAGCGCTTTGTTTATCTCATCAAGGTAATGGACCTGGGCCTGCCTGTTGGCTTTCAGGTGCTGTATTACCCGGATCTTATCCTCCAGGACCTTTTTGTCCCTCTTGAACTTCTCCACTTCCTTTACGACCTTTGAAAGGCGATTTATCTCCTGATCCGCCTTGGTGATCTCCAACCTGAGATTTTTTATCTTTTTTGTAGTGGAAGTGTGCCAGTAAAAGACCCCTATAAAGACTAGTGCCAGAACAAGTAAATACAGGATCTTTTCCTGTCGGGCACCTAATTTCCGCCTTTCCTCTCTAACCGGAAGCAGATTGATCTTAATCATCGGTCCATCGCCTTTCTAATGGCCAGTCCCATCCCAATACCCAGCATGGGAGCAATATCGTCCAGATATTCCTGATCGAACTTCTTTTTATTGTAGGCGATACTCTCCAGGGGATTGATCATCTCGACCTTAATGCCGAGCCTCTGTTCGATTGCCTTGACTATACCTCTGACCTTGGAACCACCTCCACACAGTGATACCCTGCTCAGTTGTATATCGGGGTTAGACGAATTGAAGAAATCCAGGGACCTCTGAATCTCCTGCCCAAGGTTGTCGGCTATGACGCTCAGGATCGGCTCCACGTCCTCCGGACCCTTCTCACCTAAGGTTTCGCCTTTTTTGAGTAGTTCGGCATCCTCGAAGCTGACCTGAAGCTGCTTCTGCAGCGCTTCGGTGAACTGATTCCCGCCTACTGATATGTCCCGGGTAAAGATGGATATCCCGTCCCTGATAATGTTGATGTTTGTAGTAGAAGCACCCACATTCACCAGTGCCACAACTTCGTCTGAAGTCAGCACATAGTTTGTCTCGTACATATTTTCAAGGGCGAAGGCGTCAACATCCACAATCACCGGGTTTAATCCCGCATCGCTCACAACAGTCGTTATATCGTTGATGACATCCTTTTTCACGACAACGAGAAGCACATCGATCTTGCCCTCATCTTTCGAGGCGCCCAATATTACGAAGTCCATATTGACCTCAGAGGCATCGAAGGGAACATACTGTTCAGCCTCAAACTGGATATTCTTTTCCAGTTCGTCTTCAGTCATCTCCTGAACCTTGATCTTCTTTATGATGACGGAGTGGCCCGAAACGGAGACCGCAACATCCTTGACCTTAAGCTTGATCTCCTTGACCATCTCCCGCAGAGTATCGCTGATAACACCTGCATCCATTATGGCACCGTCGACGATAACCTCCTGGGGGAGCGAACGCACACCCAGGTTTATGAGTCTGTAGCCCTTACCGGTCTCCTTGAGCTGGACAATCTTGATTGAACTGGATCCTATATCCAGCCCCGCCACCGATTTTCCGCCTGATAAGAGTGCCATCTATACCCTCCCCTAATCGAGAAAAACGCTCTCTCGCTCTTCAAGCCCCATTCCAAGGGCTTTAATGATCTTTCTTTTTGTGTCCATCCGGCAGGGAAAACCCTTCTCCACTCTGTCAATGGTAAGGGCAGATATACCTGCCTCCCTGGCGAGCTCCGCCTTGGACATCATCTTTGCCTCTCGTAAGTTCCTGACATTATTGTTACCACGCCGGCTCTTTTTAACTTTCTTCATATCCTTCCTCAACCCTTGTTAATTATGCATCGTTATCACTTAGTTTCACTTAATATATATTAATATATATGAAATTTTGCGTAACTATGATTAATAAAAAATAGTTTGTCAAGCAGTATTTTAAAAAAAAGTCTTTTTTTACCGTAAGTTATACTTAACACTTAAACAATATCCACAACATTATGTGTTCAAGTCAGGTTAAAACCACAACTAATTGTGTATAACAGGGAGGAGGGAGGAGGAAAGAGGAAAAAGGGGGCTATTAATGCGTAACGGAGTATCGGGGTATGGGGGTAGAACAATAGAGCATTGGAAAATGGAGATTGGAAATTGAGTTATAGGCGCTGGGCGTTAGGCTCTGGGCGCTGGGGTGGAAAGGGCAGGGTTGTGGTACTTTTTTTAG
>SDBU01000823.1_pt1 | contig 44878 bp, 79 predicted proteins | sample 2277071 | NCBI WGS metagenome assembly SDBU01 (sample SAMN10397929, study PRJNA504765) | marine sediment metagenome | isolation source: marine sediment core GS08_GC12, 126 cmbsf | place: Arctic Ocean: Gakkel Ridge, Loki's castle | collected 2008
GGAGAGTAACTATAAATTCCACTTCTTCGCGTGGTGGCAGAATCCGGAGTATAGGATTGAGTCAGGTCCGTTTGAGCTGGCAGAGGACGAGAAGAAACTAAAGGACGCGCTCGACCTTGACTGGGCACAGTTAGCTTGGCGACGGAACAAGATTAGAGGCATGAGTAGTCCCGAACTTTTTCCTCAAGAGTACCCGTCAACTTGGGAAGAGGCGTTTCTCACGTCTGGCAGCATGTACTTCGACTGGACAGCACTCAAGAAGATGGAAGACAATGTTCGTCCGGTTAAAGGTACATACGACATCCGCGATGCAGGCGGGGAGATTAAACTCGAACCGAGTCCTAAAGGCTGTTTGACAATCTGGCGAGGTGTGGAGCGGAACGCGAGGTACATCATTGCCGGCGACGTAAGCGAGGGCATACAGGGACTGGACAGGTCAGTAGCAGACGTATACGACTCTGTCTCATGGGAGCAGGTAGCCCAGTGGACAGGGTATACCCCTCCCGATAAGTTTGGCGATATAATGATGTGGATAGGTGCGGTCTATAACTGGGCTTTACTCATCCCGGAGGTCAATAGTGTGGGCATGGCTACTGGGCTGCACATCAAAAGCACTCCCTATCCTAATCTGCATTACGAGCCTGAACGTAGCGACAATGAAGGCGTGGGTTGGAAGACCACGGGAAAGAGCCGACCGATTATGTTAACTGACGCTAGAGAGGCAGTGAGAGATTTCGACGTGCGTTTAAACTCAAAGGATTCAATCAACGAGTGCCGGACGTTTGTTGTAGGTGATAACGGCAAGGCCGAGGCCCAGACAGGTTGTTATGATGACCGTGTATTGACATTGGCTATTGCAATACATCAACTAAAAAACCTACACTATAACCCTGAAGAACGGAAACAGACATTCAGAGAGGTGCTGAGCAGGACGCCCAAGAGCAGGCGGGGGATTACAGCACCGAGGTTTAAGAGGTCGGTCGTATGACGAAAGTGGAAATAGAGATTTTACGAGCGAAACGGGATACCTACTACCATTGTGTGGCCATAATGGATAACAACAAGAAAACGAGCCACTATGACCTTACGTCCATTTTTAAGCTGAAAGCATTATCAATCGAAAAGGCCATAGAAACATCAAAGGAGAAACCATGAGCTACGAGTATAACCCGAACAAGACGTACAACCCCGCCGACCTCACCCCGATGAACCATCATGTCATGCTGATAAACCTGAAAGACACCACAGTCACCAAGAGTGGTATTGTGCTGGCACAGCTGGAAGGCAAGTACAAGAAACAGCGTCCGTCAAAAGAGGGAATCGTTTACCGCCTGGGCAGGAAGCAGACGCCTGAGTATTCAGAGCTTCGCCAGGGTGATCGTGTGTGGATGATGGGTCATGTAGAAGCAGTCAGCTTCACCTGGAAGGATGAGGAGTACCAGATCGTACCCACCGAGTTCTTGATAGCATTCGAGCATGCACCGGGAGGCAACAATGGAAGAAAAGCCAAAGTTACAGCCAACACCTGAGGCTGACGAAGAGATGGTGAACTTCACCACCAAGAATATGATGACTATGGGCTTTTTCGGCAAGGACGAGGACATTGCCATCATTGTCATCCCGACCAAGTTCGTCAGTCGTTTGCTGATGACAGGCTTTTTAATGCATGACGCAGTTAACATTTTAACCAAGTGGTACATTGACCATGAAAGCCGTAAGAAGAAGATAATCATAGCCAACGGTCAGCAAGGTATGAGGGGATTTGTAAGCAAACTCACAGGGAGGTCATAATGCCCAAAAGATTTAAGGCAAAAGCAGATGAAAAACCAGAGTTCTCTAAACGAGTGGGTGGTGTATCTCCCCTTAAGGGAGAATCAATTTTAGATACTGTCAAACGATTAAGGAGGCAAGGTGCTAGTCAAGCATCTGTCATAAGTGTATTGCCATTCTGGCTTGCATCAAAAATCAATAAGATACCTACCCAAAAATGGGCGAGGCAAGGATACCGAGCTATAAAAAAAGCTTTGAAACAATCTAAACCATCTAAAACTAAAGGTGGTTACACAAGAACTGCTGTAAAATAAGAAAGTCAGGGAGGTCTTAAGACATGTCAAAGCATAAAAAGAAGCTTCCGAAGGTTAAGTCAGTCAAACCAGCGCCGGTAGTGAAGGCCGAGAAGCCCAGTCTTGAAGCACGGGTGATAGAACTTGAAGGCGATTTGGTCAGGCTCGGCAAAGCTCTCATTGCACAGTTTGGACTAGGCCCTATGGCCGATGAGATAAACCGGATAGTCAGCGAGAAGCAGGACAGGTAAGGAGAAACAATCAAATGGCCAAATCTAAACCTAAGTGCGCGATTGAAGAGTACGTCCGTGCCTGTGAGATAGCCCTGAATGTTCAGCAGGCATTGCCGAAGCCCGCTATCACAGCGAAAGCCGAAAAGGTGATGCACCAGGCTCTTGACGGTCTCGTAAAGAATCTCTGAGCAAGGAGGAATAATGCTTAAAGCAAGCAAGCCAGATGCAAAACGTAAGCCAGGGGGCGAACTCCCCTACAAAAGTTTCGAATCTGTAACGGGGGGACCTGACGAGGAAATGCAAAAACCGGGGCTTCATCCCGAGAAGGGCGTTCGTGGCAGCAAATCAGTCAAGTACCACAAATAGGAGGTCACATGGCGCGATCAAGGATAAGGCGTGGCGATGACAAGGTGCAGGCTTCAGATAAGATGCACTCGCCAAAACATTTCGTCAAGATTGGTTCTGGCAAGAAATCAAAGCCTGTAGCGAGGTACTGACATGGCGAAGAAAAGGTTTAAGGCGAAACGGGAAGACGAGCCAAACTTTTACATCACTTTGCCACTTGCGAAAGCAAGTCCTGCGGATAAACGGGCAAGCAAGAAGTATATGTCCAAGCACTCACGAGAGAGATTTAAAGAGATGTACACCCCTAGCGAACGAAGGAGAATCCGCAAAGGTGTACGCCCGTGGGTGAAGAAGAGAAAAAAACGTAGAGTTTCTACTTCAGCGATAAGGGGATAACATGCCTACGAGATTCAAGGCAAAGGGTGAGGCCATTCCCAGTTTCGCAATGCGTCATGCTGACGTACCGGGAGCCGGGGCTAGGAAAAGGCGCAGGGCATACGGCAGGAGTCCCCGGAGCAAGAAAGCCAAGAAAGCCAAGCAAGCGAAGGCCGGTGTCGTGATGGGGGAATATAAGTGCGGCACACTTCACTCTGGCTCAGGTGCGAAAGTGACAAAGAGGTCACAGGCTCTGGCGATCGCAATGAGCGAGTCAGGACAAGCAAGGAAGAAGCGAAGGGGATAAATGCCAGAGAAAGAGCCTTACTGTGTATCTTGTGAAACGCATCTGAAGTCGGAACTTGTTTGGAGTAATGAGTTCGGAGTTCGAGAACAAGTGTCAGGCCCAATGTACTGCCCGAATGAAAAGTGTGTTAGATATGGACTAGTCACGGTCAAGGAACTATGGAAATAGGCGACAAGCAGTGGAACAGCAACATTGCCAGACTGGCCAACAGTGCCAGACGGGTAGCAATACATAGCATGGTTGATGCGGGATTTCCAAAATGGCAGGCGAAGCAGATGTTGAGCAAGTGTAGAATCAAGGTAATGTAATGAAGAAGTATTTGGAAGACATAGGACGTACTCAGTGTAGATTAAAACCCTCTCAAATCAGTGGAGTGGGTGTGTTTGCCATTCGTCCCATTCCAAAAGGGCAAATAGTTTTCAACAGCAAAACAAGGCATGTTGGAATTAAAAAATCTGATTTCAGACATTTGCCCAGGGGCGTCCGTAACTATGTTTCCGATATGCTTGTTGAGGATGGAAAACATGTTTGGTACCCAATTCGCGGGATGAATATGTTGGAAATGTGTTTTTACCTGAATCATAGCAAGCCCAAACATAACGTGGAAAACCGTGATGACAGGTTTATCGCTTTGCGGAAAATAAAAACTGGTGAAGAACTGCTCTTAGATTATAACTGTCTTGATGAGGGAATAAATTACACGGAAGCTTTTTTCAAGAACCCATGTTCATAAAAATACCACCACCACCTGATGAGCTGAAAAAGGCAGACGCTGCTGTATCAAGAGCGAAGCAGATGTTTAAGGCCCAGCACATCAGCATAACCCAGGAGAGGCGCGAGAAACTTGAACGCAAGCTCAGACGCTGGCTTGAGACATGTAGGGACAATACCGCAGACCTACGCAGTACACTCCGTGACCGCAATAATTTCCTTGAAGGTAATGACGAAAAGACCGATTTTCCTTTTGGTGAGGACTCGTCAAACATTGACATCAGGTTCGCTTCCAATCAGTTCAGGACATTAAGGGCGGGGTTCATACGCGCGGTATTTCTCGATTCTCAACTAGTGGTAGCCAAGCTAGGGCCGGGGGCCGAGCGGAAACTGATTAATCCTCTGGAATCCGCGGTCAACTGGACAATCAGCGAAGGCACCAATATGCTGGAATGCCTTAAAGACACATGCTTACCGGGCTACCGCGACGGCACAGCGCTTATCAGTGGCGACTGGGACCGTAGGATAGAGCATGGTGTTGACTTTAAGATATACGAAACCGCCGAAGAGTTCACGATTGACTTTGCCACAGCCGAAGACGCTGGCATGGGTGAGGAAGCATACGACGAAGCCATTGAGCATGTTGGACAGCCTGAGCAACAGATACACGGCGAGTACGAAACAGATTTCGTCTCACATGACGGGCCGATGTACACCTTGTTCCCACTGGCTCATTTCCTCTGGTATCCTCTGTACTCAAGTAAAATAGAAGACTTGGCTATGTACGGATATACATTCAAGCAATCCGGTGATGAGTTCGATATCCGCACCAAATACAACGAGTACATAAAAGACGTGGCCAAGGAAGTAAGGAAGCCCCGTGGCCAGAGCGCCGACCCAGATGAGTGGGACTCGGCAAGAGATTTGGTTGAGGGCATAAGTTCAAGCGGTGACCAAGGCGTTTCGTACAATCTAGCCAGACTGATGGTCAAAATAGATTTGGATGGTGATAAGATTTCCGAGCGGTATTCGGTAATCATGGAGATGGACAAATTTAAAATCCTGAGTATACGCAGATATGGACTCCGCAAGAACGTGCCTGATATTATACCGTTCAAATTTGTCAAGCGTGACGGAAGGTTATTGGGTGATGCTTTACTCCAAGACGGAATTGACCTTTACCGCGAGTTGAACGCCATTCATAGACACCGCTCAAATGTTCGCCGGGTTACGGACGCACCCACGTTGATAATGCCGAACAGCCTGAAGGAAGACGTTGACTTGGCCGGTGAGGACATGATGTTTCGTGCAGGAATGACAATATGGGTTCCGGATGCGTTAATGCGTACCGGTAAGATGCCCCGTCAGTTGGAGCTTTACAACCTGGACAATACCAACAATTCCCGCGACGAAGAAGAGCTGGTTATTCAATACCTCGAAGGACTGGTGGGACCGACACAATCACAGAGCGGTCAAGCCTCAAAGATAGACCCCAGAGCCCCGGCCCAAAAGACCCGCATGCTCTTACAGCAGGCCAATACACGCACCGAGGATTACATAGACGTTTGGAAAGAATCAATCCCCCATTTGGTAAGATTACATTTGGCCTTGTATTTTCGTAATGCACAGGGTAGAATAGAGTATATGGCCGTAAAGGATGGCGAATCCAAGGTAGCCAGTATTTCAATTAAAGAACTTTCACAGTCAGGGGTTTCATTCGCATTAAAGGCCAAGGGTGCCATGACCTCGATTGAGTACGAGATGGGCAAAATAGCCGCTCTAGCCCAGAGTGCAATGTTATTCCCTATCGCAATCAAGATGAAGCCACAGATACTCGTGTCCCTTTGGAATGATTATGTCTCGGCAAGTAGAATAGAGAGACCAGAAAGATTCCTGATCGAGATGAAAGGTGGTCAGTTGGGTCAAGGTCAGGAGCAGCAGCTATTGACAGCCTTAAAAGGATTTGGTAATGTTGCAGGCGGTGGTGGGACTCCAGGCGGAGGGCCAGTTACTGGACCGGCGATTAAATGAAACGAATACCATTAACACAAGGCAAATTCGCTCTGGTGGATGACGAAGATTTTGATAAAGTAAGTCAGCATAAATGGAGTGCAAGAAAAACTGGATATGTTTGGTATGCTATGACGAATATCCCAACAAGAAACACCAAGCGTAGACAAAAACTACTTTTGATGCATAGATTCATTATCAAAACTCCTACAGGAATGGAAACTGATCATAAGGACAGGGATGGCCTTAATAATCAGAAATCAAATCTACGTTGGGCGACTTCTGCGCAAAACTCAGCAAACAAAAAGCGTCAGGAAAATAATACATCAGGATACAGAGGAGTCAGTTGGAAAACCCAAAATAACAAATGGCAGGCAGCAATCCAATACTGTAGAAAATGTCTTTATATTGGACTTTTCGATACTAAAGAAGAAGCAGCGAAAGCATACAATAGCAAAGCTAAAGAACTTCATGGCGAATACGCCAGAATCAACGTGGGGGTTACATGATAAGTGTTCAGAAGTCCAACGAAATATATTCAAGGGAAGCGAAGGTAAGGGTGTTGAAGGAGAGGCTGAAGAGTCTACAGGATTTGACTAATACAGGAAATGTCCCATTTCCAAAGGGTTGGAAACTAGTGAAAGCCCAAATTGAACTCAGGATCAAAATAAACGAAAATTGTCGTGCTATTGTTTTAAGTCCTGAACTAGCCGAGAACCTGACAAATGTCGGAGCTGACGTAAGATGCTATCAAAAAGTAATTTGTGAACTTGAAGACATAATAAATTCGGTGGAAAAAACACAGCCTAAAATCGACCGATTAAATCTAGCAATAGGCGAACACCGGGCCAAGATTAAACTGCTCAAAGGGGACAAACAATGACAACCGAAGAAGAAGATGCAGCAAAGGCAACCAAGGAAGCCGAAGACAAGAAAATTGCCGATGAATCGGCTGAGAAGAAAAGAGTTGAAGATTTGGAGGCAGAAAATAAAAAACTAAAAGATGCGGCAGCTTCAACAGGTTTTGTCCAGCCAGTAGGTCAGAAAATAATGACCTCTGAAGTAATGAGGAATCTTCCTGAAGAGAAATGGCAAGAATGGGAAGAACGGAATCCAGGCAAAAGACGCGAAGATGCAATAGCTTTTGTGGCACACATGGAGCTCAAAGAACAGGGCGACACAATACAAGCCCGCACGAATGTTGAGGACGCAATAGGCGATGCAGTTACCGCCGATGCACAGGTGGGTAAGTTAAGAAGCGGGATAAAAGAGTATTTTAAGGATGTCCCGGCCTCAGAGAAACTCAATCCGGAAAGGGTGAAATATCACATGGAAAGAGCCAAGACATACGCCAAAGGAAAGAACCCCATTCCCGCCCCAGCCAAGACCGGTGATCCCCTACTCAACAGCCCAAAGCCCGGTGAGGGCAGTGATAACGATGATGACGCGACCAAGGGTAAGGCCCCAGGATCACCAGGTGAAGTCATGGAAGGCGTGGGCATGAAGATAACCCTGCCCGATACCGAGTCGTCAGCGAGACTCAAGAAAGTGCAACATCCAATAGACCCCAACGGTGTTCAGTTTGCCAACAAAGAAGAAGAACCCAGATTCTCATGATTGAATGACATTTGGCAGACCATTGTTCCCGTCCGGCACAGCCAGAGACGGTCGGATACGTCCCAACAGCGCCAATACTGGTAGAGGCCAGGGGCGCGGTGGGAACAAAAAGATAGTCCACTGCAAGCAATGCGGTTTCCCCTTCGACAGCAAGAAAGTTAGAACCCACAGCGGGACCTATAGTGGCAACGGTGCCCAGGGTCCCATCACCGAGCACGATACCACCTACACAGATAATTACGGTACAAGCCGAACCTCAGAGTATGGTTCGTCAACCCATCGTAAAGGCGCAGGTTGCCCACTTTGCAATAGTTCGGATGGCGCGGAGTAATCAGCGAGTGCCTTCACCGAGAAAGCAGTGAAAAGGAGTATTTGAATGAAAATAATTTCAAGCCATAAGACCCCTCTGATGAGCGTTGCCATTGACGGAGCTGGCATTGACATAGTTGAAGGTGCGGTGATAATGCGCGGAGCCACCGATGAGACCGACAAGGGTTGCGGAGTGGTCGGCGCGACAGCGTGTACCGACACAATCGGCATCCTTCAGGAACTGCATGATTTTTCAGATACCGGCGATACCACGATGGAGGATGGGCTGATTTACGTCACGAGAAAGGTTCAGCCGATTTACCCCGGTGATATCGTGGCCGCAGAATACGACCAGACCGACACTGCCGTGATAGATTCCAATGTGAACTCAACCTCAATCACAGCGACTTCCCTGGAAGACAATATTGATGCTGGCTGGATTTACATGGTTTCCGGAACCGGGATAGGGCAGTTATTTTACATAACTGCTTCAACAACCGGGGATGCAACAATCAAATCAGCATCTACTGTGACCTGCGCTGAGAACGACACTTTCATCAAAATACTTCCCGTCTTACATCAGTACGAGAAGATAAACACCGCCGCCGACAAGATCGGCACTGACGACAGCGTAGGCGGGATGAGATGGATAGTCCTTAAAAATCAATTCAAGATCAAGGGTGAGGAAGGCTGGATAGACCTCGACCCGACGATTCACCATAATTTCCGTGGTGGCGGGCTCGACACCCTCGGAATCACATTCAGGGTATTGCTTTTGCCGAGAGACACAATATTTAACGCTGCTACCTAATACATCGAGCGTTGGCAACGAGAAAGAAAGAGTACAGGAGTAAAACGAATGCAGATAATTTCAAGTCCGAGAACTCCGTTATTGAGTATTGCTATGGACGGTAATGCCACCGACATTGTTGAAGGTGCGGTGGTGATAAAAGGATCAACTGACGAGCAAGACAGGGGTTGTGGGATAGTCGGTTCCGGAGCCTGCGCCGATGCGATTGGTATACTTCAGGAATTGCACGACGTTGACGAGGTAGGAAAACTCGACACCACAATGGAAGACGGGTTGATTTACACCCGAAGAAAAGTAATGCCCTTCCTGCCAGGTTGCATAGTGGCCGCAGAGTACGACCAGGCGAGCACTATTATCATGAGCGCCAGCGTAAGTTCAACCACGGCTACCCATGCCAGTCTGGAAGACGACATAGACGGCGGGTGGATATATATAGTGTCCGGCACAGGCATAGGACAGTTGATGTACATCAAAACCTCTGCCGCTGCCACTGCCACATATAAATCTGCATCCACGGTGACTTGTGTTACCAGCGACACTTACATCAAGATTCTCCCGGCCTTTCACCCGTTACTGGCAGTCAACACCGCTGCTGACAAACTTGCGAGTCAGGCTGCAGCCGGCGGTTTACTGTGGATGGTCTTGAAGAGTCAGTTCTCCCTGCGGGGTGAAGAGGGATGGACTGACCTTGACCCGACAGTGCATCACAATTTCATGGGTGGCGGTCTTGATGTCATCGGTATCAAATTCCGTTCCCTGCTTGCACCACGAGATACGGTTTTTAATTCTGGTGCCTAACATCGTGCGACTACAACGAGCATTGTAGAAAAAGGAGTTTAACTATGGAGATTATTTCAGGTCCTAAAACACCGCTAATGAGTTTCTCAACTGACGGTAACGGCACGGACATAATAGACGGCGCTTTGGTGATGGCCGGAGCCACCTACGGTACGAACAACAGTTGCGTAATTCTTGCCACAGGAGCTTCCGCTGATGCTGTGGGGATCATGCAGGGCCTGCACGATGCTTCAGTGGATACCGACACCACACCGGATGACGGGCTGATAGACATAAAAAGGAAAGTGGCCCCGCTTGTACCCGGCTGTACAGTCGCAATCGAGTACGATCTGGCAGACACGGGGGCAATGGATGCCAGTGTCGATTCCACTTCCATAACCGCGACCAGCCTGGAAGACGACATTGACGGGGGTTGGATATATGTCGTCTCTGGTACCGGAGTCGGCCAATTGCTCTACATCAAAGCCTCCACAGGAGGAGACGCAACGATCAAATCGGCATCTACAGTGACTTGTATCGTAGCCGATACGTTCATTAAAATTCTACCTGCTTTTCACCCGAAGTTTAAGCTCAACTCGACTTCCGACAAAATCGGCACCGATGCCGCTGTAGCCGGAAGCCCTCTGATATGGGTGCTTCTAAAGAACCAGATGAGGTCCACCGATAGTGCGGGTTGGATAGATTTGGACCCGACTATTCACCACAATACAGTAGGACTCGACGGTAAGTTCGTTCACTTCAGAGGATTGTACGCACCGCGTAATACAATTTACTGCCCTGGCGTTTAAGGGTCTTCGAGCTTGAAGTCCACCTCAGCAACTACCATTACTTTCACCATCGTTTTTTTTCAAGGAGGCAAATCATGGGCGTGATGAATCAGGCCAACTGGAAGTACATCGTGCAGAAGGACCTCAGCAGTGTTTTTGAAGTTGACTACGGGGATTTCCAAAGCATGATCGGTGCAATATACGGTCAGAAAACCCCTGACCAGGCGATAGTTTACGAACTGACGCTTGGCGACCTCGGTGCTGTCCCAGTCTTTGACGGCGAGATAGCATACGACGAGTCAAAACAGAACTATCGCAAATCGGTTGAAGAGATCGAGTATGCGATGGGTGTCAAGGTGACGAAGAAACTCCGTCGCAATGACCTGTACGGGGTGGTTCGCAAACAGGTTTCACTCCTGGCCGAGCGGTTCCGCGCCAAGCGTGAGGCAATCGCGGCTTCGATATTCAACGGAGCATTCTCCACCGCGACTGTTGGTGACGGACAGGTGTTGTGCTACTCAGCGCACACATCAAACGTGGGCGGAAGCAATCAGAGCAATGCCGGTAGTACGGCGTTCTCCCCGGCCGCTGTTGAGGCGACCAGGCGGTTGATGATAAAGTTCAAAACCAACCGTGACAACATCATGACAAGCTCTTTCCCGGACTGCCTCATCGTTCCCACGGAGCTCAATGAGAAGGCGTACGAACTCATCAAGACCAACGGGAAGGTTGACACGTCGTTAAACAACGACAACTTCCACAAGGGCAGATACAAGCTGGTGGTGTGGAACAACTGGCTCACAGACTCAAACAACTGGTTCTTCGTCAACTCTAAGAAAATGAAGAGAGAGTTGACATGGTACGACTGGAACCCGACGGAGTTTTTCTACGCCGGCGAGATGGACACCATCACGTCCAAGCATGCGGCATACATGAGCTGCAACGCCAGCGCCGTCGATTGGAGCTGGATATTCGGTCATAAAGTAGCGTAACAACAACGTCTACAACACAGGAGGGTCAACATGGGATGGCCAAAAGGTAAGCCACGAAAGGCAGTAAAAACTGCCGGTCCAAGGCCGATTATGTCAAATTCGGAAGTGGAACGGATTAGAGGACTTATCAGTGAGGACGAAGGATATTTGAAAGGGTTGGATACGGGGCCAACGGAAACCGAGGCCGGACCCATGCAAGTATCCCAGGGAGTTGATAAAGACGGGATAATGCGGAGAATAAATCGCAACAAGAGGGCACTGGATGCCCTTGCTCCCAAACAAGCGAGTACAAAAGAGTCCAATAAACTTCACGCCCAGATGAAGACGGACGAGGAGTGGCTTAGAAAACACATGATGACCCGGAAGATGATGGATGCCTTCCCATCAACAAACGATCCTGTTAAGGAATCCAACTACCAACAGGCTGTCAAAAAAGCAGTACAAGACGAAGTGGGCAATCCTGAGTTTGGCATAGTGGCAAGGCGTTACAAGGACGCCGCCAGACAGGTTGACCCGAGCGATCCTGAACTCTGTAACATAGAGAGGCTCAGAGCGAATTAAGGGAGGATACAAATGAATAGGAAAAGACTGTTTTTACCAGTCTTGCTACTGATTTTAGCAGGCTGGTTTGTGACCGATAGATTGACAGCCGAGTCAGGAGACAGCGCGACCTTTGGTTGGGACGCTACTAACGAAGTCAGTATTATGCGGGCTAATTCCTCGTATAACGTCATCCCCGGAAAAGATGATACCTATGACCTCGGAGACGGCACATTTCAGTGGCAGGATGCTTATTTCAATGGCACCGTAACTGCCGATGGCATCTCCAATGCTGGTACACTGTCACAGACAGGGACTCTTGCTATCACCGGAGCGGCCTCAGTCAGCACAGACCTGACCGTGACTAACAGTTTAATTCTTGGAGCAGGTGCCCATCAAGAACTGGTAACAAGCACCTCGATTACCGCAGCCCAGGTAGTGGCACTCAACGGCACACCGATTACTATAGTAGACGACCCGGGAGACAACTTTGCCATTGTATTCCTGGACGCGGTTGTTCTATTGGATCACGCTGGCTCTGATTATGACGGGGTTGCCGGGGGTGAGGATATAGTGTTTGCCTACACCGATGCTTCAGGCATAGCTGTTGCTGAAATCGAAACACTGGGATTCATCGACCAAAGCAATGATGAGTTACGGATTGTATATCCCCATTCAGGAGCGACTACGGTTGATTCAAGTCTGGTCCCTGTGGCGAGCGCACCTCTTGTTATCGCTATACTATCAGGTGAAGTAGCGACCGGAGGAGGCACAATCGACATAGTAATACATTACAAGATCGTTCCTACAAATCTGTAACGGAGGCGATTATGCGAAAAGGTTTATACGCCGTTCTTGTCTTAATGTGTCTTTCAGTCGTTACCTTAAAACTGGCCTATGTGGAATCGGGCGACAGTGCCACATTTGGTTGGGATGCCACGAATCTTGTGAGTATCATGAGGGCCAATTCATCCTACAATGTCATTCCGGGTAAAGACGACACCTACGACCTCGGAGATGGCACTTACCAATGGCAAGACTTCTACCTGGACGGTACTTTGTACGCCGACGGAATAACAAATGCCGGGACATTCACTCAAGGGGGCGCTGTCACTGTCACCGGAGCCGCCAGCGTGAGTACGGACATGACCGCATCTAACAGTCTGATTCTGGGCGCTGGTCTTCATCAGGCACTTGTGGTAAGCACAGGTGTTACCGCTACCGAAATGCAGACGTTGTATGCGACACCGGTTCGGATGATAGCAGCACCGGGCGCGAATTTTGCCATCGTCTTCCTGGATGCAGTTGTACTCTACGACCGCGTGGGCGCAGGGTATGATGATGTAGGTGCAACAGAAGACTTGGTCTTTGCCTATACAAGTACAACCGGCGTGATTGTCGCTGAAATAGAAACTACGGGATTCGTCTCCGAAACAAATGACGAGCTCAGAGTTGTCTATGCCCACACAGCGGCAAATGGCACTGATTCAAGTAGGGTACTGACTCCGAATGCGCCGTTGGTAATAGCATTGCTTGTCGGTGAAGTTTATTCAGCGGCAGGGGATTCACCGCTTGACATAGTGATTCATTACAAAATAGTCGCAACGAATCTTTAGGAGGAACTATGCCGAAGAGTCATATACTGTGCGCTTTACTTTCCGTTTGCTTGCTTACCAGCCTTGCGATGGCAGTCCCTCGCGGTTCTCCTTATGTCGAGATGGGTTCAATCAACGAAGGCAATATCAGGGCAGGGATATATGTAGCCCTGTCTTCAACTGCTTGGACGGCTGTCCTGCCCAAGAGAGCGACTAGACGTAATGCGATCCTGCAAACATTGTCCAATTGCACTTACGATATCTGCCTGTCTTCGATGAGCACTGTTTCTATAACATGTTCAAGCACAACGATTGGCATACACATCGAGCCAGGTGGAACGGTCAGGGAGTACAGCGAGTCAATCCTTTACGGCAGAATTGAGGTAACAGGTTCCGCCGTAAAAGTTTATGGGATGGACTATTGGGACAGCTCCGATTAAAATAACAGGAGGTCGTAATGAAAAACCTTTTGATTGGGATGCTGTTGCTTATTACCACATCCCTTAAAGCCGCAGAGATAACCCCGGCGCACAATCCAAGTACGATCGAGGGCGATAAAACGTTTACCGGAAGTGTAGCCATTACTGGTACTCTGGGCGTGACTGGTATTATTACCGGCGATGAAATCACTGCCAACACTATAACAGTAAGGACTGACCATCTTTATATTGCCGGTGACCTTCTATCAATCTCAAGCATTACGGCTCCGATGTTCTATGGGAATTTGACAGGTGATGTAACAGGCGACCTCACTGGCAATGTAACAGGTTCCTCCCTCACGGCTGTAGACGTTTCCGGTGCATGGGTGTGTGATGATGGTGGGAATTGCTGGCACGTTGAAGATGGCGGATTCATGGGGAATATAGCCAACCCTGGAACATATCTTGAAATTGAGGATAATACCGCAGGTCAAGTATCTATATGGCTCGAAAATAAGAACGGGGATGGTTCAGCGGGGATAAATATTTACTCTGACCAGTTTTCGGATGGATTGAAACTTGTTCAGCATGGCGACACCGACCCTGGTACTTATTTTGGTGTAGACAGGGCGACATGGGCTTTTATATCGGGTCAAAATGATGGAGGCTTAGGTATTGGAACGTATAAAAACTTCCCATTTATATTTGCCCAAAACAACACCGAGGTAATGAGGATAGACACCGACGGGGAGGTAGGCATTGGGACACCTTCTCCAGACTCCGCATTTCATATTAAAGCAAGTGTTACAGGGTCATATGGACAGATAGTTATTCAAACTCCTGCTGATGATGTGGACTCTAATGTGGCAATTACGGCGTATGAATCAGATGGTAGTGGCGACCTCGACCAACAACTCTGGTATCTTGGAAGCTCATCATCTGGCGATGAAAATGTTATTCTCCTAAACCGGAGGGATGCTAAACTTCAACTGGCAACAAGTGGTTACAACCGTATAACAATTTTAGGCAACGGCGACGTAGGTATTGCGAATACTCCTACCACCTTGTTTGAGGTTGGTGACGGCACATTCAACGTGACGATAGGCGGCAACGTGGGAATCGGGACGACGAATCCTGCCACGCTTTTAGACGTTGAAGGTGTAGCCCAATTTGGCGATATTCTTACCAAATCAACAGTCGCTGATACAGGCCGTTGGACACAAGCCTTTGACGCAAATTGCATAACCGCAACGCCTGACGCCGTTGGACAGCTTTGTGTTCAAGATGATGCGATAGATACGATTTTTGTTGCGTCAGATACAAATGCCGGTGGATTTGTAGAGATATTAACGGAGGCCGACCTCCCTTTTGCACAAATGTATATTTCTACAGATAATGCGAGTCATACAGACATTACAGGCAATTACGTTTTCGTAAAAGCAACAGGTACATGTGGCACGGCGAGCTTGAAGCAGTTTACTGAATCTGCTGAATGCACCTTGCGTTATGATGGAGCTATTACAAGGGATTTCTTAATCACAGTGTCTTTGAGTGTATCTAAAACAGATGGCGGTGCCACAACTGGATATTTCAGAATAGTGAAAAATGCCACTCCGGGTGCCGGTAATGATTTCCTGATGCAGTCTATCCGTTCATTGCCGAATACCGCCGATGTTGGCTCGGTGACAATCACAACAGTACATTCCCTTTCAACAAACGAGACTATTGAATTATGGATTACAACGGCAGATTCAGACGATATAACAATCGAATCCATGAGCCTCGCGGTTCAAGAGAGATAATGTTCAATAAACTCCGGGGTGAAGAATGAAACTTTCGGCAATCTTAATCGGTTGGACATTACTACTGGGGATCGGACTCATTCTCCTGAGCGCGACCGTTGAAGACAGACCTATGACAACGTGCGAGACAGTCAGCGTGTTGCACTGGCCCAAAGAGGACGTAAGGGAAGTATGCCACGGCCGGGACTCGTGCACAGATGGTGGGGGAAAATTTGAATTTTACGCAATATCTGAGGTAGAAGGCTTATAATGACCGCATTAAGCATTGGACGTGCCAAAGTACCCATTCTGGCCTTAATATTGGCCTGTGGGGGCATTTCTGGGCTGTTTACAGGCATTGCAGAGGCCCGGACTGCAGCCGAATTGGTCACAGAAGCCAGGGAACTTGCCCGCGACCCCTCTGCTACTGGTAGGACAAGGTTTACCGATGCCCAGATACTTAAATTTATCAACCGGGGGATGCGGGACACAATCTCCTATACGCAATGCCTCCGCGACAACTATACCTTTGAATTGGTGGCATTGACGACATGGTACGATCTACCGTCAAATTTCATCTCAGTAATCCGTGTCAAATTAAAAGCAGAGGACTATCTCGTTTTGGAGGAAAAAAGTCTGGCCGGATTGGACAGAGAAACCGAGGGATGGGAAACTGTGCAGGGACAACCTGATGAGTACTACGTTAGTTTTTCCAGCCGTACAAAGATAAGTTTCTACCCTATTCCGGCTACCCACACAGACACAGGAACGATTCATATAGATTATTATACCCAAGCGGATATCCTGACTGTTTCTGACACGCCTTTTAATGCTGTCACAGAATTTACACCATTTCACTCCATGCTTTCTTTTTATGCCGCCGCCGAGATGACAGTGATTGACGGTCTTTTCGGATTGTCGGACAGGTATATGGCCAGATATATAACAGACCGGGAAAGGTTTAAACTATCTTGCATCCAAAGGCCAGGATATAGGCCCTCGATTTCTCCAGGGCCACGTTAAGATGAGAAAAACACTTTTTTTTTTATTATTCCTCATAGGTTCTGCATCCGCTCAATCTCCTGATAAACCCTTACAAACATTCAAACTTCCGCAATTAAATGGTGGCGTTAATAGCAGATACTCTTCACATATGATTGGCGACAATCAAGTTCAATCTGCTTTGAATATGTACTGGGATGAGGATATTGGCGTTACCCGTCGCAAAGGATTTGCCAAGTACAACGCTACCGCGATCACAGCCGGCAAGACAGTACGGGGACTCTGGCCTTTCACCGCAGACGACGGCTCACGTTACATGGTAGCCCTTTGCTCTGCCACGCTTTACCAGACAAGCGGAGACGGTTCTTTCACCAAGATTACCGGAGCCGAAGGACTATCCGAGACCGAGGCGATGGACGCCGTTACCACTCTTGGCAAGATATGGTTTGCCAATGGTACGGATACAGTCTTTTACTGGGATGGTGCGTCTACTGCCACTGTATCCGGTGCGCCATTGGGTGACAAGATTGAGGCATGGCGAAACCGGGTAGTAATTACCGGCAAGTCAGGCGAACTTTCTTATGTCCACATGTCGGGTGAGTTAGACGGAACAAATTTCACAACCGGCCCCACAAGAAGCACGAGCCCTGTTTCCATAGCCATAGGCGGTACAAATGCCAAGCCAGTCAAATGTATGTACGGGGGTTATCGTGATGTATTCATGGTCTGGACAGAAGAAGAAACTTACGGTATTTACGGCTTTGGCTTAAAGGATTTTATCGTAAGGCAGTTAAGCAACGAAGTAGGTTGTATTGAGGACGAATCAGTACAGGAAAAGGGTAACGCTCTGTACTGGATGTCCAAACGTGGAATTGAGAAGATGTCAGGCACTACGGTTGAGACTATCTCACGAGGTGTGAATGATGTCTACGATATTTTAATAGACAACATAGCCAATTCAAGATATGTCTTGGACACAACACAGGCCCATTTTGAAGCGGGTAATCTAACGGCTTCGGGTCCCGGAGCACCCATGTCGGCCACACGAAGTCCGGGGAATGTGGTGGCTACTACTTGGACAGCCACGGATACGAGTGGTGCGGATTTTGGGGCAGGGACATCAATAAATGTTACGACCACAACCTCCGTAGTGCTATCTTACGCTTTTACAGGTTATGGGTTTGAATCCAATGATTTCACTAATTGGACCACAAGTGGTTCTGGTTGGATGATTACCTCTATATTTCCTTGTCGGGGATCTTATAGTGCAGCAATTCTTTTTGCAGATGGTTGGGGAAGTGCGGGTTCAAAAGTTCAAATATTAGATGGAAGTGATGACTCTGTTTTAATTTCCAATACTCCTGATGTTTCATCCTGTAATGATGACGATATTGATGTAGGTGCATTAACAGAAGCTACTCTAAAAATACGATTTATAGATGGCGATTCCAGCCATTCTTTAACTTCTGATGCTTTTCACAATCCCAAAAATACCATTAACCTTAGTCATATATCGCACTCCGGTGTATGGGGAACTAGATTTAGTTTTGACATGCTGCCACTTATGTATCTTTCATCAGGTACATTTATCTCTCAAAAATTCGACACCACTGTTTCTACTCCCGTAGGTGGGCCATTTAATGTAACAGACAGTAGACCTTCTGGAACAAGTCTTTTCTACGATGTCAGGGAATCAGCTGTTGAGGGTAGTGGTTGGGGAAGTTGGGTAGCGACTACCGATACTTACCGATTAGCGATGTCAAAAAGGTGGCAACAGTACAGAGCGAGGTTCTACACCAATACTCAATCTGCAACACCCCAACTAAACGATGTAACACTTAGTGCCACGACGACAGGCTACTTCATCCATCAGGGTTTTGCCACAGGTGCAGATATAAGCTCTTGGGGTAATTTTGTGGCTAACTATGTAATCGCTGGATTAGCGACAGTGACCTTTGTTTTAAGCACGGGAACGAATCAGCATGACGTTACATTGTCAACAGCAATCTGGCATACACAAATAAACAATTCAGTCATAACCCTTGATACCGCTACTTATGTAGGCGTGAGAACGTATATCGGTCCGACCTCAAGCACGGACACAGCTTCACTTCAAGACATTTCAATTTACTGGAATGAAGGTGCATTCCGTCCGGCTGTTGCTACGACTATCTTCGACGACAGGTATTATATGTCCTACACCTCAAGCAGTATCAGTGGACAGCAGAATGATTTTATAGGCGTATTCGACCGAAACAATGCACCCACATTCCTGACAGGAATGAGATGCTTTTCATTCGGATTGTACGAAAGAAAATGGTTCTGCGGTTCGGCTATCGATAACGGTTACGTCTACCAACTGGAAGTAGGCGAGGATGACGACGGTGAGTCTTATGCTTCGAGCTTCCGCACAAAGTCATATTCATTTGGAGATTGGGATGCAGAGAAAGAATTTGTTAAAATGTATGTGTCGTTGCAACCAGAGGCAGAAGTCAGCCTTAACATAAATATCACGCCTTACTACAGGGTAGACGGAGGGACGACAGCTTATTCGATGGGGAGTATCGATCTTGGCGAAGATGTATCGGCTGGTATTTTGATGGCGAAAGTCCCCTTCCCTCTCGCTAATCCGTTAAGTTCGCGTTTCTTAGATATTGAGTTCCGGAATAGTGGAAAGAATCAAGCCTGGACCATATTCGGAATCTCAATTTTTTACCGAGTTTACGACGTGAAATGATATAATACTTATATGATTAAACATTATCTGACTTGCAAAGAATGTGGCAAGAAATTCAGAACATCCCCCTCTAAAATAAAAGATGGTCGTAAGTTCTGTTGCAAGGAATGTAAATATAAATATTGGCGTGGGAATAACCATCCAAACTGGAAGGGAGGGTTAATTAAAAGAAAATGTCAAATATGTAATAAGGAATTTTGGGCCATTCCTGCAGCGGTAAAAAAGGGTAGGGGCAAATTCTGCTCTCATGGTTGTCAAAACCTATGGCGTTCGCAACATATAGTGAAAGAAAATCACCATAATTGGAACAGTATACTCAGAACTTGTCAAATTTGTGGTAAAGAATTTCACAGAAAGGCATGTCATGTGAAAAAAAATTGGGGAAGATATTGTTCTCGTAAATGTCAAGGAGAATGGCAATCCAAAACCCTTATTGGGGAAAATAGTAATAATTGGAAAGGTGGATTGTGGCCTATTCATTATCAAGTACGAGCTTCCAACGAGTATATGCAATGGCGAAGGCAAGTTTTTGCTAGAGATAACTTCACATGTTGTGAGTGTGGTGATAAACGCTGGAGAAATCTCCGCGCGCATCATATTAAGCGATTCGTGGTAATCTTGAACGATATCAAACAAAAATACCCATTACTATCTATTGTCGATATGGCAAAACATTGCCCTGATTTGTGGAACATAAGAAACGGAATAACCTTGTGTGAGAAATGCCACAGAAAAGCACATGCAATAAAGAGGAGAATCTGCCACGCCAAATCATGAACAGACGACATTATGTGATTTACTGGGATGAATCAACTCGGCAGAGTGAGGTCACCGCCCCCATGACATTAGAAGAGGCACGGGAAGCGGCGAATAAGTTAATCAATATACATTCGGACAGAAATGTTTATATCGCTCGGGTTGTAGAAACTTTATGGTTTTCACAAGATACTGAAGACGAATTAACACGGAGGCAAAATGCCAAATCAAACAACACCTTTACCAACCCCACAACCAGTTAAATACGACATGCCAGGTGGACTATCTCCTAGTCCTGGATATTCGGATATTCTGGGAATGTTGACCAGACCGCGACAGAGTTACACGGAGATGGCTTTTCCGTCCGTCCTGCCTTTACTTCAGCCACAGGAAGGAATGGCACCTGAAATCGCACAGGCTATCGAAATGGCTAGGTCTATAGGTGGTGAGATGACGGGACAGGACGTTGCCTCTACCCAGACCGAGATGATGAAAAGAGGTCTGACAGGCTCAAGCATAGAAGCCGGAGGAATGGGGGAAGCAAGGTTTTTGGGCGGTCAAAGGACAATGGCTACGGTAATGCCTATGCTCATGCAACAGGCCCAACAGAAACAACAGGGAAGGGAAAAACTTGCTGGCTTTCTATCCCAAGCATACGGAATAGATTTGAAAGGCCAGGATGAAATCCTTGACCGTATAGCAATGGCTATGGGTGAAGAACAGGCCAGATCACAAGAGGCTCAAATGTTCCAAGAGTACTTGAAATATATGGAAGAAGGTGGTAAGGAAGATTTCTGGAGCTGGAAAGGTGCCGGAGCAGGTGCCGGGACAGGGGCAGGAATTGGCACAGCTGTTTCGCCAGGTTGGGGGACACTGATAGGTGGAGTAGGAGGAGGGTTGGTAGGCGGTCTTACAGGGGGTAGAGATTAAAATTTAAGGGAGGCATCATGGCCAGATATATTCAAAGACCCAGTTCGAGTTTAATGCAGCAAATTTTGCAACTTGTGCAAGGACAACAACAGGAGAAACGTGGCGAGAGGGCCGCTTTCAGGCGAGATATATTTGCCGGAGGGGAGTCTGTAGCAAGAGGTTTTCAACAGCAGCGTCTGGAAAAGAAACAGGCAGAGGAGCGGGAAAAGGAAAGGAAGCAGAAAATAACAGCGCAGGATGCTGCGACGAGAACCAAGATGATGATGAGTGGTTACGGTCAGATGGTTCAACCCACTCAAACACAATTACCTTCCGGGGTTGCAGGGCCACAGGAAGCACCACAATTCCCAGCAACCTCAGTCCCCATACCGAGTATGGGCGGTGGAGCAATACCGGGTATGCAATGGCAAAAAAGGGCAAGGCCGAGGGCCGGGTATACAGAGATTACACCATCAATAGTTAATCTCATAAAACTTTCCAATCCCAAAAGAGGGGCAGAGGCAGAGGGAATGCTCGGCACATTTAAACCCACCTCTTTGGTTAACGCATTAATGAAACCAGCCAGAAAAACTGGAATGACATTAGTCACACCGGTAATGGCGGAAGTAATGATATCCTACAATCCGGAAAAGAAAGAAATGATAGAGAAAATGATTGACACAGATCAGTCTGATAAAGTGGTTTCATCTCTATTAAGACGACCACTAGCCCCCAGAGCCGCACCTAAAACAGAATTTGAAAAGTATCTAGCTACCACAGAGGGAAAAGAGATACAGAAACTGGTTGCTGCGGGGAAGGGAATCCCACCTGCTTCTGCCGAGAAACTTAAATCTCTGGGTGTTACAATAGAGAAAAAGAAATACAGAGTGCCGTGGGCAAAACAATACGAAGTTCCTGAAGGACTTGTTCCGGAAGAAATGAAGGAAAAACCCAAAGAGTACAAAACTGCCGAGGATGTTAAGGCCGCTTTTGCCGCAGGTGATCTAAACAAAGAGGAAGCGGCTAAACTGTTGAGAGAGAAATTCGGATATGACTAAAAATGCTTTAGATTTTCTAGAGGAAGAACCTAAAAAATCGGCTTTATCTTTCTTGGAAGAAGAACCCAAGAAGTCGGCTACGGCATTTTTGGGAGAACCGGATAAACCATCAATATTCCCTAGCAAAGAACACATACTGGCACCTTTCAAGGAAATCCCGAAAATACCGGGGGCAGTTGCTAAAGCCGCCGAGTTCATACCAAGAGGTCTAGCAAAGGGGCTTTCGTTTGGCACATGGGCACCCGGACAGGAACCTATCTCACGACCCGGTAAGGTTGGTGAGATTACAGGCGAGATGATAAGCGTAATCCCGTGGTTTGTCGGTGCCGAGGCTATTGCTACTGGATTGCTGGTCAAGGGTGGTTTGAAGTTACTTGCGCCATTGTCACAAGCTGTTTTAAGGGCAACCGGGGCGGGTATGGTCTACGGCACAATGGGACAAATTGCCAAAAAGGGTATTGTCGAAACTGTAACAGACCCAGTCGCTACGGCCCAAGAAGCGTCATTGATGGGCTCGATATTTGCACCATTCGGCGCAGTCGGTCATGGTATAAGCAAACTTATTACAAGAATAATGAAAATCCCTTCTGTACCCAAGATGGCAGGTGGGAAACTGGTACAAGCTGAAATCCCTCCCCAACAGGCTTTAGGTCAAGCCATTGCCGCAGAAGTACAACGCTCCGAATACCCGCAGGTAGAGGGTGCGAATATTATTCGCGCAATGAGAGGCGCAAAGGAATTTAATATCTCAGTCGAGACATTATTGACAAATGCCGAGCAACAGGTATTGAAAGAACCGGCGCTCAAGAGTGTATTGACCGAAGCCGCCAACGACCCTGCGCTTGCATGGAGAGGACTACTGACAAAATCTGAACGAATGCGCTTAAAAGCACCTTTTGCCGGTGAGGAATACGTTGTCTTGGGCGAGTCAATGGGTAATTTGAGCCACGGTGAGGCCGGGGTTTCAAGTAAAGTTGTTCCTGCCGCAAGAGTCTTAAAGGCTTCACTAGACCCCAAAGCAGCACCTGAAGGATTAGTAGATGCCGTTGCCGTGTCAAAATACGAACAGGCCATATCGGGAGCGAGACAGGTGGGGACTGAAACTGAATTACTGACACAGATTGAAAAGATTAAAAAAGACCCTATTGCCTGGAAAGAAGCCGTTACTGAATATGGCAATCGTAAAGGTTTTGACGTGATAGACTTTGGTAAGGAAGAAATAAGCGTACTCAATGCCGAGGCTATTTCGCCCAAGCTAACACCTGAAATACGGGAACAGATTAAAAACTCTCTACCCAAACTCTTGCCTGCCGATGCTCTTGATATAATGCCCCAGATTAGGGAAGCATTGCAGACTATACCTACAAAGAAAGAAATCGGAATAAAGATATGGCAGTTAAAGCGAAGGATGCCCAAATTAGCACCCAAAGACGTTATCCGCGAAATGAAGGGATGGGCGTCGGGGTTTACTTCGGCAGAGCGACAGGCTAAGTTTGTTGACCCTGAAATACAAGGATTGGGAACTAAAGTCAAAGATATAGGGCCTATTCAAGATTTACTGACCGACTGGACCCATGCAGTGGCTAACTCCGATCCGACTGGCACGATAATGAAAAAGCTCATTTATCCTTTCAAGCGGGCAGAGGTGGATGCTAAAGTATGGGCATACAAGATAAAAGCAAATCTTCGCAAAACCCTCAAATTCGATAGAGGTTCAAAGGCATCTGCCGCCATGCAGAGAATAGGCGAAAAAGAAGTCTATCCAGAGCGGGTATTGCCAGAGGACATAAAATTCGACACTCCTGAAATGGCGAAGAATATAGAACAGATGCGGGGAATGTATAACTGGTATCTGGATTCAGTATTAAACCCCGTCCGGGCTTCTATTGGAAAACTACCTATCCCCAAACGCAAAGACTTTTTTACCCATTTTCAGGACATGGCTGTTATGGAAAGGATATTCGGTGGCGCACAGGAAGTCCCTGATAAATACATTGCCGAGCCATTTATTAAAAAGAACGAGCCATTTTTCCGTTCAGAACTTCAGCGAATGGGTGAGACTTGGACAGAGGACGCTATTGCCGGATTCGATTTGTACACCGACGGAATCTCACGGGTATTATTCCTAACCAATCCCGGCACGAAGATAAACATAAACGCTAAATTTCTACCGCCTAATCTGGGTAAACATCTAACAGACACAGTGTCTTACGCCTTTGGTAAGACCGGAACAAGTAAATGGAGTACATTCTGGCGTGATAGTAAACTAGGTAGAGTAGGTAGATACCTAGCCAAACGCACTATTTCTAATCAAGTTGTTGGACGATTGGCTACCGGAATGGTTCAGTATGGTTCAGTACCTTTCGTTGCGACAAAGGGTGGGACATGGAATATGGTAATGGCCCACATGGATATATACGGGTCTGGGGCGGCAATGCGTAGGATGTTAGCTAGGAAACTATCTCCGGCGGTAGCTTCCCATGCTTTGGACACGACCGAAATCAACCCTGCTGCTTTTAGTAAGATAGGCGACCTCTTGAATCTTGTTGTGCGTGTACCCGATAATGAAATGTCACAGTTAGCGTTTTGGACCGGAATGAGACAAGCCTCACGGATGGGACTCAAAGGGATGGACAGAGTAATTCATGCAGACACACTTGTTAATTCGACCAATGCTACTTATTTACGGTCAAATACTCCATCATTATTGCAGGGTGAACTTGCCGAAGTTATGATTCCCCTACAACGACAAATGAATTCTTTAATGAATACTCTTGCATTAGACTTCTGGAAAAATGCGACATGGGGGCAACGATTGAAAAATGCCGCTGTGATGGAGTTTACTGGAATTGGAATGAACATGATTACACGGTCCATAGCCTACAGTTTGGGATATGAAGAACATAGAAAAGTTTGGGACCCACGGGATATGATACCGTTATATTGGGCAAGCAAATACGGATTTCAACCACCGATAATCAGGGCGGGTAACAATCTAGCCAGAGGTTCAATAGGTATGATTTCCGGTAGAGAGGGCGCAGGAAAACAATTTGCCAGAGGTGCGCTAATGGTAGCCCCTCCCTACGGTGGGAGGATGGTTATTGATATCCTTGAAGGAATACCGTTAGGTCGTGAGCCTAAATGATAAAGATAATCATATTCCTTATTATGTCAGGTTCACTTCTATTCGCCCACGAACCCCAGTGGCAACCCGATACCCTGGAAACCGAGTACGATGTCTCAGCAATAACACAGGACTTTCGTAACCTTGCCGGGGATTTGAAAAATAAAGCCGGTGTAAATGATGATAATGAGTTCACGGGGGAAAATACATTCCTCGGCAGAGTCGGTATTGGGACTACGATCCCTCTTCGTAAATTCCATGTAGAGGATAAAGCTACCACTTTTGTTGCGCTTTTCAAAAATACCCATGCCAGCTTGGGACACGGTGTACTCATATATGCCGGAGATAGTGCAAGTGAGTATATCCTGCATCTGGTGGATAAGGACGGGACTTCCCGTTTCAGGTTTATGGCAGATGGCACAGGTAAAGCAGATGTTGCTTGGATCACATTTTCGCCAGACATCAGAAAGGATTTGGAAATCTCCACACCGACCGCCTCAAACTATCTTCAATGGGCTTTGAGCGATGCAAAGAAGGAACACAAACCATACGAGGGTATTCTGGGAACGAAAGAGGAATCTGATTTATATGGCAAGGATGCCGCCAAGATAGCAATAGGTACGGCTATGTGGGCTGAGTGGGCTATGCAGAAGATTACTGAACTTGAGCAGCGGATAGAGGAATTAGAAGGGCCATAAGCAACGGGGTATTGAAAAGTGACTGGAAACCTGTTATCCTATGAGAAGGTAGGCAACTACCATGCGACTGGTGGCGCATTTTCATTTTGGAGAGGCTTCCCACCAGGAGTCTCTCCAATTTTTCATAGGAGGAACAATGTTTAAGAAACTCTGGATACTTTCTGTTCTGATATTAACGGGATGCGCCACGCCGCCCCAAGTCTGGCGCTACCCGGATTTCACGATAATAAAAGCAAGCCAGAGTACGATTGATAGGGTATGCAAACCAGACCGTATATGGTTTAAATGCTGTTGGAAGAAGGCCAAGAAAGAAATTTGGGTTGAGGAATTTTCGCCAGAGTGTCTTGTGAACGAACTCTGCCATCAGCAGGGAATAGATGTAGAAGTCTGCGAAAGGGATTACAGGTGGGGGAAATAATGCCAGAATACGGGCCGGACGGTGAGGAACGACGGATCAGGAGAAGCCAATGAGCATGGAAGAGGACATTGGGTATCTGAAAGGAAAAATGGAATCGGCGGAACAGAACAGTCAGATATTCCATGCCACAATGTTCAAGAAATTTGACGATATGGATAAAAAGCAGGATAAAGTTTTACTGGTTGCAGGTGATGTCAAACGGAATAAGAAATCAATCGGGCATCTTTGGAAAGCTGTTGTAGCAGTCCCCACGCTGATATTTGGTGGGAATATGTTTGGTGCATGGTGGTTAAAAAGATGAAAACGATACCAGTGGAAATCCTTGTGAATCTGTGCAATTCCGTCGTAATCAATCCAGCGTATCAACCCACTTGGGTAAATAAAATCCTATGGACCCGGTGCAATTTTTCCTTTCAGCTTATTGCCGGGGTGTTCGGTCTTAAATTCAAGGGCATGGCGAATAAGATAATCAAAGAAATCCGCCTTTGCCCGGATTGGCGCAAGGTTGATTTTTATGATGCTTCCAAACTTGTCAATCAAGGTGCGCTTATTGTTGCCGTCGAGGAAGGATTGATACACGGTCATATTGCCTGCCTCTGCCCCGGCGAAACTGTCTGGTCAGAAAAATGGAGTTTGGACTCTCCACTGTGCGGCAATGTAGGCAAGAATAATTGGCATCCCTTGCGTGGCGTGAACTGGGCTTTTGCACTTCGTCCCGACTTATTCGTCTACGACCCCAAGCCCCCAATTTCACAGGATGATTTAATAACGACAGCAACAACAGATTATCCCGACACGACGACCAGGCAATATTGTGCTTGACAGAGTATGCTGAAGTTTATTAAAAGTAGAGGCGTGAGAATAAGTATAAAGATAGGTTCACTTTTCAAGAAGCGGGAAACCGGAGTGACAAGAAATAACAAGAATCGGTATCACTGGGTGGAGAGGTTGCTAAACAAAACCAGATGAAGACTTTTAAAGGCTGGCAGGTAATCCAAATATTCGGCATACTGTTTGCGTTGGGATTGTTGGCCGGATTCTTGGGTTGTGCCATTGCCCCAAGCCGAACAAAGATAGTCTGGTTTGATGGAAAGGAAATCAAAATTGACGCTCAGGACGGCTCGGCGGTGACGGTAAAGCTGGACGATGACATGGTGACGGTAGACAATCGTAAGCCTTCAATGCTGAGAGATTTCATAAACTTGTGGATGCTCAAGGAAATTCAACAACCTGTCGTAAATAAATAGGGGGTGCAAATGAAAGCGATGATTCTGGCGATATTTATGGTGTGTCCGACCTTGAGTTGGGGGCAGGAAACCAAACTGATAGACTTTGAGAACATCTTGTCATTCACACGCGCAGGGGTCTTCCACGCTGATGAGGGGCAGAAATGGGCAATGGCGTATGTGCCTGTTATCTCAATGTTCGGTATAAGTAGCAAGGCAGAATACGTTAATCTCAACGTGGGGATAACCAGTGAAATGAACACAGGGGAAAAGCAATTCTTAACCCTGATAGGATTTCGGATTGATACTTTCCTGGCAAAAGTGGCAAGACTTCCCTTCGCCGAGAAAATCCTGTCATTTGCGACTATTCCATCTCTGGAAATTGCACCAGGGATTATGACATCTGATTTTAAGCGGTATGTGTGGGGCATTGGACTCGCTTACAAGTTCTCGAAATAGGGAGGATTTATCAAACACAATATCAATCTTGACGATTTCGATATACAGGTTGCGTTGAAGATGGTTATAATCTTCAGCAAAGCAGTTGACGGGCTATCCGCGAGCATAAAGGCGGTCGCCACAGCCATCCAAAAGAAGGAGGCACACTTCAAATGAAATTAAAATTATCAGGCTGGAAATCTTATATTGCTGGTCTCGGCCTTATCCTGACCGGCATAGCGGAAGAAATTGAAAAGAATAAAGAAGCGGGCGTGATTGCCATTGCCCTCGGCTGTATTCAGAATGAGAAGGTTTGGCTCGGCCTCTCCGTAATGGGACTTCGCGCCGGAATAAAGAAAAGTGAAGCAAAAAAAGCAAGTTGAATCCCTACCAAACCGTTGCGCCGCTTGCAAGCATATTTTTAGCAAGAGAGAGACGCAATCTCTGGCCGATAACTTGCTAGTCCAATGTTCGCAATGCGGGAAATTCTGTTGACGCTTTGACTTACCTCCAAGAGCGTAAGCAACGCCTCGGTGCTCGAAACCCGCCGAGGCGTAGCTTTCTCGACGAGAAAAAATAAGTCTTGACAAAGTACAGTTCATGTGCTAGACTGTACCAGTATGAAGGTGCGACCGACCGTGAGCGGCGTTTGTTTTTTCAGGGGCATTCTCACGGATGTCCCTGATTTTTTTGGAGGCAAATATGAAAGATCACCTGAACGTCTTACCACACGGATACCATGACTGGCGCAATCTGCCGGACAGTCCTGAAATGGTGGATGAAGATGATGAGTGCATAGAAGGTGGCGAGCATAGCATGGATTCCGAAGGTTACTGCCGTCAGTGTGGCCGGCATGAGAGCAACTGCTTTGGCGACGAGCCGGACAGATACCATCAGATGGTTGACGACAAGCTGGATAAAGATGTAGGAAGCTGGAATAAAGATTATTAAGGAGGTAATATGGAAAATGAAAAAGCAATAGCAAGGAAACCAGAAGAAGAAAAAACTGTCGCACCAGAAAGGCATTTTGACAATCAGTTTGACATTGCCAGATTATTGCCTACTGCCGGGACACTCGAAACGACAGACGAGCAGAAGAAGATACTTTATGCTCCCGTCAACGAAGCAGATGTGGAAATACGCCCTGATGGGTTAGTATATTTACCGTGGATGGAATATGTGTCTAGGCTTAATGGTGCTTATGGGACACAATGGAGTCTTATCCCCAACGGTAATCCTGTAATTAAAGATGACCAGATAGTGTGGGGATTTTATCTCGTGGTCAAGGGGAAGTTGTCCGGCTATGCCATCGGAGGCCAGGAGTATCATCCCAATAATCCGAAAATGAACTACACGGATGCGATAGAAGGAGCGAAATCCAATACCTTAATGCGCCTCTGTAAAGGTTTAGGCATATCCCTTGAACTATGGAAACCGTCATTCATCCGAAATTGGAAATCAAAATTCGCAGAAAGTTATATAGGGCATGACCGAAGTGGCAAAGAAAAGACTTTTTGGAAGAAGAAAGGGCAAACAACCTCTTCAACACCAAAACCCGAACCTGTCCACGAGCCAGTAGCAGACGCCCCACAAGAGATAACAGGCAAGGTTGAAGTAAAAGTCATGATCCAGACTCACAACTGGAAGAAAGAACCATTAAAAGACCCCATTTACAAAATCCGGGTCAAGGGGATAGACTTCACGACCTTCAGGAAAGACTATGGCGATCTTGCCGAAAAGTGCCGTACAGAGGATAGGGATGTAAGCATTTCGTACATCACGAAGAACGGGAAATACCGGAACATCACGGAATTAGTCGAGGGGGTGCAGTTCTAATGGCGAAAACCAAGGCGCATGTGCAGTACCGACTCGCTGACAAGACTCGCGTTCCAGGTGTCACGACCATCACAGGTCAATTAGGATGGAACAAACAAATCCTTGTCAACTGGGCTAATCGGCTAGGTTTGGAGGGAATAAACTCGGCGAAATTCGTTGATGATAAAGCCGCCATTGGCACGATAGCACACGGACTCATTCTCCAACACCATAGCGGTGAGAAGTTTGATACCAGCGATTACTCCAAGAATCAGATAGCGTCGGCAGAGAACTCTCTGCTTTCCTACCTTGAATGGGAGAAGGGAAAGAAGATAGAGCCAATACTGCTTGAGAAGCCGTTAGTCAGCGAGAAGTGGAGGTATGGTGGAACGCCTGACAATTACTGCAAACTTGATGGGGTGTTCACATTGCTGGATTACAAGTCAGGTAAGGGGATTTACGACGAGCATTTTATTCAGGTAGGAGGGGGTTATCGCCAATTACTTATTGACCATGATCATCCAGTAGACCAGGTGATAATACTTAATGTGCCGAGGACAGAAGATGAGTCCTTCCAACACGTCGTAGTAAAGAAAATAGGCACTTGCTGGAGGATATTCATGTGGTCATTAAATATCTATTATCAAAAAAAGGAGTTAGGCAAAAATGCTTAACCTACCCTCAAACATAACAGAGTGGCTGGAAATAAACAACTCTACTCTGCTGAAAGTGAGAGATTTGCTGGCGGAGAAATTATCTGATAATCCGGTACTTCTCACGCAACAGTTGACCACTATCGAGGCATGGCAGGGTCGTCTGTCAACAATGCAGGCGGAGGCAGATTCCTTGCTGGATCTAGCCGAATTGCGGGAACTGACTAACCTTGACTCCGATCTGAAAGCACTTGAGCGCGAGGTGAGACTAAAAGCCAACGTAGTCAATGAGCGAAGGATACGGGATATCTGTCTAGGACTGAATCGTGCCATAAGCGGCAGAATAATACTCGGAATGTCGCTAATTAAGACGTATTCGACTACTACTCCGCAGACGGGCGGACGCTGGCAGAATATTTAAGGAGGGGTGATGGTAGAGAATGAGAAGGAAAACTTTTGTTTCACAGTAAAAGATGTGCGCAAAGCCAGATCCGCAGTGTATGCGGAGTGTTTGGATATTGCGAAAAAATATATCTTTTTTACAGGTTCAAAACCCATCATTGCTGAAATTCGGAAATCTTGGGATAAAGCACTGAAATGAAGATATATACTGGTAATGCCTTCGGGAAGAAACTGGATGAGGTTAAGAAACACGATTTGGGCATTATGATTTCTTCCTCACCTGTCACAAAACCAGCGAAGGAATTTTCTCAAGTGTTTTGTGCGCTGGATAATGGGGCATTTCCGGCATGGAAAAAGGGTTATCCATTTCAGGAGAATGTATTTCTGAAAACATTGGACGAATGTTATAGATTGGGTATACCATTAGATTTCATCGTATGCCCCGATATTGTAGGTGGTGGGCAAAGGTCTTTGGAATTTTCGCTTGAGTGGGCCGAAGGAAGACTCAAGACAGCTCCCAATCTTGCCCTTGTCGTTCAGGATGATATTTATACTAGGGAATCCATTTGCACATTATCGTCTCCGATTACGCCAGAAATGCTAGGGCATTACGATATAGAAAGATTCTCGTATATCTTCGTCGGTGGTACACCGGAATGGAAGTGGCGAACTTTACCAGAGTGGGTTTCCTTCTGTAATGACAGGAAAAGAGCTTGCCATGTAGGTCAATGCGGGACATTCGACAGATTAAAATTGTGTAAAAGCCTTAAAGTGACATCTGTTGACAGTACGAGTTTTACTCGCAATGAATCCTGGAATATAATTGAGGAATTTAGGGGAAAGGATTTGTTTGAGCATGTCGCATCCAAGTCCCTCTGATACAGGGCGGGAGAACTTAGAAATGAAGAAAAAAGGCTATTTAATTAAAGACGCGATAATACTTACGTCACGCCGTTGCCCTTTGGCCCAGTACATAAACTGGGACGAATTCAACAAAATGATGAAAGAGCCGGTCCCAGAAGACCCCATTACAAGATTTCTAAATGGAGGGGGATTTGGTAATAAGGAGAGGTGATGATTAGATGGTCAAAACGTAGTGGTTGTTCTGGTTGGAAACAGTTTAAAAAGATGAATAATGTAGGCAAAGCAATGGTTTTATGTGAGGAGCTTATGATATGTCCAAATGAGCATCTAGGTTTTTTGAGGGAGGTATTAGAACGAGTGTCAAAGGTGGACAAAGTTAAAGGTAGCATGAAATAAGGCAAGGGAGGAACTAGCATGACAGACGAAGACGCGAATGCTTTACTTGAGATAATCAACAGCAGCTATGGCCCCCTATCCCTGATCATTTGGCTAGAGCTTGCAAAGATAGGAATGGAGGCGGGGTAATTCAGGGAACCGTACGGCGAGGCAATTCTCGCCATCCCCACGGGGCTTTGTATCCTGTGGGTAACGCGGCGGTGGCTGAAAGGATTAGGCCGAAGCTGAATGTAAGGGAGCCTTAAGGTATGCTTACCTGCCCGCCGCACAGATTTAAAAGGAGGTAATATGCCAGAAGAAAATAAAAAGCTATGTCCATTAAGTTTTGCCGCTTCAAATCCAAATCCTGCGGATTATACTTGTGAAAAGGAAAAATGCGCGTGGTGGATTGCCAACCCCGGCGACTGTGCAATTACACTTGTTGCAATGGGTTTACTGTACCCAAAGCAGAATATTCCATCATAGGAGATAAATCATGGACATCCTTACCTACGTTGCCAGTTACGTTTTATGTTTCATTGGAGGATGGGTAGCGGGTAAATGCAGGGAGGATTACAGGGGGGAGTATAGGAAGTCCAAGAGCCGGACGATCATGATGCGACCGACAGAAAGCACAGCTCAGTACATGATGGGTAAGCACAGGTCGCGAGAAAATTAGCACCTCTTGACTTAGTGTTGTTTATGAATTATACTAATAGTGTAGGATTGCAGTATCACCCGACCAGTCAGCGGGTTTTTGATTTGAGGGGCATTCTGACTGGATGTCCCTCGTTTTTTATGACTAAGAAATGTGAGATTTGCGGGAAAGAAATTAAGACTTGTCCTAGTCAAAATAAAAGATTCTGTTCCAGAAAATGCAAAGGAATTGCTGAATCAGGGAAAAATCATTATAGGTGGAAAGGTGGTAAAATTAAGAAGTATTGCGAAATTTGTGGAAAAGAATTTAAAGTCTTCCCATCTGATATCGGAAAATTTTGTTCTCGTAAATGCGTTTATAAATTAAACTCCCTAATTAACAGTAAAAGAATAGAGAGAATCTGTCAAGTCTGTGGAAAAAAATTCTTTTCTGTTCCATCTCTAGTTAAAATGGGTAGGGGAAAATTGTGTTCGTGGAAATGTAATGCTAAATGGCTATATCGAGGGAACCAACCATATTCACAGAAAGCCAGAAGAACATGTAAATATGAGAAATGGCGTTCTGCTGTATTTAAAAGGGATAATTTTCAATGTCAATTTTGTGGTATACGAGCAAGTAAGGGAAGAATAGTTCGTCTAAATGCTCATCACATAAAGAGTTTTGCTGATTTTACAAAAAAAAGATTTAACATCAATAATGGGATTACACTCTGTAAAAAGTGCCATAAAGATATAAATAAGAAAATGCCTCTATTTGCTATACATTCAGTTTGCAGTAATTAACTGAAGGGGGGTAGAAGGGGTCAAATTCGCCGCCAGTGGCACTTTCAGGGTATATGGCATAGAATGGCATTAAACGCTGTATTAGAGCAATTAAATGAAGATAACGTGTGGGATGTTACCAGAGGGCACTTGAGAGTACGGGAGGGGTGATGCGAAAATGGAGATGCACCTATCAATCAATGACAGCTTTTTATGAGATGGGAGTTTATTATGCAGATACCAAAGAAGATGCTGAACGAGAATGTAGAATGAGAGCAACAGCTTTTACATCTGGAGAGAAAACATTGATACATGCTCATGAGGCAAAGGAGGGGTGATGATTACATCTTTCGAGGAAGTGAAAATGAGGGCTTCAAAAACAATCCGAAATGATAAAGGGAAGTTAGTTGCTCGGACAAAGACCTTTTATCAAACGCTAAATCCGTTCAACAAGAACAAGGATGGAAGCATCAAAAACCGTGAGCAGATTCAGAAAGAACTTCTGCTTGAAATCAAGGGATGGCAAGCATGTTGACAAGGCGACGGGGGAAGTGGAAAACCGTTGAACATGGTTTCTGGAGAACATACAGAAACGGAAGAACAAAGCCATCATTTGCACGGTATCCTCGATATGCAAGTGATAAGGATTGTAAGGCGAGGGTGCAGATTCTGGCGTAGTCCCCCTGATGCCGAGGGGGTAAGGAGGGAATATGACCGATTATAAATACTGGCTGTGGTGGAGAGTAGGCTATATGGTGAGCAGGGAAATGATAAACATTGCTTTAAAAATAGGCGCGAGAAGCCCACTTCTAAAGGTTGGCCCTCCGGATAGCTTTTGTATACTTGAGCAATTATGGGCGATACGGGAAGGGTTGGCTTGAGGGGGGTTGACAGGCAGGGCAATTTAAGGTAATATAATGGGGAAGGATTGAGCGAAATGGCAAACGATAACCACGGGTTGCGCTTTTTTTATTCCCTGTACCAATCTTACAGGGGTAGAGTTTGCCTACCGTGGTTACTCTGCCCCTGTACCTATTTCTGCGAAAGGAGGACACTGCCACGCCACGCATAAGAAATATAAAACCTGAATTCTTTTTTGATCCTGAATTGGCGGCAATCGGAACCATAGCACAACTTTTCTTCATTGGCTTGTGGTGTCAGGCTGACAAAGCAGGCAGAATGAAGGATGAATCTCTTGTTTTGAAAGCAAAGATATTTCCATACAAGGACATTGACACCGAGAAAATAATCTCTGAATTAACCCCAAAATTCCTGACAAGATATACCTCAAAAGATGGTAAAAAGTATATACAAATCAACACTTTTTCAACTCACCAACGTCCTCACCATACTGAACAAGAAAGTATACTCCCCTCTCCAACGGGTAAACAACGGTGTAATGTACGTTCAACAACTACCTATAAGGGAGAAGGGAAAGGAGATGGAGATAGGAAAGGAGAAGGGAAAGGAAAGGCTTGTGTCTATTCCGAGGAGTTTGAAACTTTCTATCAAGCCTACCCTCGCAAGGTTGAAAAGTCCGAAGCCTTCAAAGCCTGGCAGAAACATACCCCTGACCTGCAAGTTTGTCTGAAAGCAGTTGCCGCCCAGATCGCTTCCGGCCAGTTGAACACTGTTGAGCCGAAATTTATCCTTTACCCAGAGCGCTGGATTAAGCGTGAGAAATGGAATGATGAAATTATTAAGCAAGGAGGCAGTCATGGAATCAGCAAAAAAATTGTCGGGGAAGCTACGCCAGAACCTGGAAAATATGCAAAGCGTGAAACCATCATTAAAGGGGATTGATTACTGCCCTGATTGTGGGTATTCAGCGAAATCAATGCCTTGTGGATACTGTGAGGAGATAAAGCGTAAAAATATTCAAAATAACATGATACAGAAAAGGATTGATACTGTAAATTTAGGTGGAATCCGGGCCTATGAGGATTTTACCCTTGCTAAATTCGACAACGTGCAAGCCAAAAAAGCCTGTGCAGGTTTTCCCGATTGCAACCTATTTCTGTATGGCTCTGCCGGGACGGGGAAAACTCATCTAGCAACAGCAATTATCAGAAATCTTTTTCCTTTTGTTCGTACTAAACCACAGGAGATATACAGAAGATTACGAGATTTTAGCGACGAAGATAGAGATGAATTAATTCCATATTACATCAGTGTCAATCATTTAATGATAGATGATTTAGGCACAGAGAAAATGACAGACTTTGCTTTTTCCGCAACCTACGAAATCATTGACGGGCGATGGATGAACAAAAAGAATGGATTGATTATAACCTCAAACCTATCTGTTGATGGGATAGCGCAACGTCTCGGCGATGATAGGATTTCTTCACGGATCGCAGGCATGTGCCGGATTATAAAACTCGAAGGCAAGGATAGAAGATTATGAAAAAGCAAACCGGACCGCTTGACCCGCTATTCGTCTCCAAATGCCACTCCTACTCCACAGTAGACTACCGTACAATAGTAGAGGACTCAAACCCTTCAAAGACTCTCGCAGTAGTAGGTCGTTGTCACGCTTGCCAGGGTATTCAAAAAGTAGTTGAGTGCTCCTACAACATAGACAGGATCAAACTAGCCCAAGCCCTACACGGAAACAGTAACTGGTTTTTAAATAGCGAGGTAGTGAAAGGGTTGCGGGTTAAACCTGACAAATTGCATGGCGAGATAGCGAGTCCGAATATACCTACGCCCGGGCGGTCGGTGGCAGAGAAAAGCGTACCGAGGGATATCACGGAGCCGAAGGGTGAGGCATTTGAAGAAACTGATAGCGGAGGTGCATTCTGATGGCGGAACCGAATGAAAAGGATTGGAGATTGGCAAAGAAGATTCGTTGGGACTATGATAATGTGGGAATGAGGTCATCTACAATATTAGAGCAGGAACAAACTATTGCTAAATATATCGCCGAACTCCGAGCAGAGAAAGAAAAAGCTGTTAGGGAGGCGATTGATGCCATACAAAAAATAAATAAAGAGAATTTTGAAAGGCTTGTAACTGGGTTTTGGGATCGAGGATTGATAATCCGTGACGATTTGGAAAAGACGTTGGAAATAGTAAAACGCCTTGAAGTAAACAAAGCAATCGCAGCGTCGGAGAGGAGGTAACATGACCAAGAGAATGAAGGTGTGGGTTAGAATATGGGATGATGGTAGAATATTCTGGTTGGGGGAGCGCACCGACATTTACAAAACACGCAAGACATCTAATGTATGGGGTGATAATGTCCGCAAAGCCACACTATCCTGGGAGGAATGATGCCAGAGCCGAATGAGCGGGATTGGAGGGATGCAGATAAATTCATAGCAGGTGATAATATACACGGTAGACTTGCTGTAAAGTTTACCGAACTCCGAACCGAAGCCGACGCCAGAGTCCAGAAGGCGTATGCGGAGTGCTTGGGGATTATAAAAGACAACGACCACATGAAGTATTATAGTTGGGAGTGTTTTTGTCGTCGAGTAATTACACGAATCCAAAAAGCCGCAGACAAGGCGAAGAAATGAAAGTACTTGATTTATTCGCTGGATTAAAAGGATGGAGTGACCCATTCAAAGCAAGGGGACATGAGGTATATACGATAGATAAAGACCCAAAATTTGATGTTGATTCGTATCAGAACATTTTTGAGTTGCATCGTGGACATATGCCATGGATTCCCGATATTATATTAGCATCCCCGCCGTGTGAGGGATTTAGCGTCATGCAAATAGGTAAAAATTGGACGAAAGAACATGAGCCTAAAACTGGGAAAGCAATAGAAGCATTAGATCTTGTGTCAGTTACTCGTCAGTTGATAACAGAATTTAATCCGAAATTCTGGATTATAGAAAACCCACGAGCCAAATTAAGGAAGTTGCCTATTATGGCGGGACTTGAAAGAAGAACTGTGACGTATTGCCAATACGGTGAGAAGCGCATGAAGCCTACTGATTTGTGGGGCGGATTCCCGCCGAGTTTGGTACTAAAACCCATTTGCAAAAACGGTGATTCATGCCATGTAAGCGCACCGAGGGGATCGAGGACGGGGACGCAAGGAATGGACAGAGATTTATCAGCCAAGATTCCAGAGCAATTAGCTTTGGCGATTTGTTGTGCGGCAGAGATTGATATGAATAAAGCAAGGGAGGGGTGATGAGAGCAATAAATCCAAAATATCCAAGTCGGCACGATGGTATTCAAGTCATTGCGAGGTAAGAAATGAAGGGTAGAGATACGTTCTTATTGTTGTGTATGATTATAGGGCTTGCGCTTACACCGTGGGCTATTGTGTCGGTTGTGTTTAAACTGATCCGTCGTCCCGAAGATTGGTTTCACTGGTTTTAAGGAGAAGAAATGAGGCATACACTAGGTTGGTTTGAAAATCGAGCAGGCAGTAGAATCTACCGTCACAACGGCACTTGCCCGTGTCCATGTTGCAAAAATGTGTTAAAGAATGGGCTGGTAGTTGCTAGTGAGGACCATGCAAATTACTTGCACATGTGCCAGAATGAAATGGGACTTATCTATTCAGACAAGCCACGGGGTAAGAAATGAAGCAGAGAAAGCCGATACGGAAGCGGTCAAAGAATAGAATACCTGCACTCAAGCGAAAACTTCACACCGTTTGGGCAATAGCAATTAAACTCCGTGATGGTAACAGGTGTATGCTTTGCGGTAAGACCGAGCATTTGAATAGTCATCACTGTATTGTGCCGGCAGCAAGAGGTGCGGCGATTAGATTTGAAATGATGAACGGAATAACTTTGTGTGCATTTTGCCACATGAGAGTACATAGCTCGACCAAAGCCCAATTAGATGACTATATCGTAATCTTGAATAGCCGGATATCCCGCGAAGACCAAGAGGCATTGGAAATCAGGGCAAGCAAGGGGCATAAATTTGATGCTTCTGAATTGGAAGAAATGCTGGATGCTTTACAAAAAGTGGTAAACGATGCGAGGGAGGGATGATGAAAAAGGGATTGATGATGAAGTATTTTGTATTGAGTCCACTGAAGGATGATGTTTATGGTAAGGCAAGTCGTGCCGCCTGCCGAGTGTATGCCAAAACCATACGCCGGGATAATCCAGATTTCAGCATGGAATTGGAAAGGTGGATTGTAGACATTGAGTTTGAAATCCAAAAAGCCATCGACAAACCCCAATGACTAAAGAGAAATGTTTTATGAACATGTCACCAGACGACAAGATACTCGCTTGTGTCTATAAGTGTCGGGAGTGTAAGAGACGGAGAGTGAATGCAGTTTTGAATATCCCCAACCCCAAAGGAGAGCCATTGAATGGTTTTAAGGGGAACAAGAAATGATATGGCTGATACTCTGCGGTATGGCGATCATACTTGTACTGGTGGTCTATGCCTGCTTTTGCGTTATGCCGAGGGTTGATCCGTGGCCACAGGATAAGCCATGAGAAATAAAATTCTACTCATTCCTATCATTATTGTTGTGGCAGTTAATATCCTTGTTGCGTGCCTTGTGATACATCGAAACACTGTTAATAATGGAGTGAAGCATGGTAGCTCTCTACAACCTTGCAAGCCTGGATACAGGATAGTCTACGAGAACGGCAAGGCAACGAGGCTTATTGAAGATTGTTTTTGAGGATGAACCATAAGCCAAACCTAAAGCCATCCCTTAATGCATTTTCTATCGTCTGCCGAAAGCCATGCCTCTGTGCTAAATACTTTGCTCATATTGCCTGTGATCCGCATTCCTGTGATCCGCATTACTGCCCCTCCGTGATTCTTCTCGCCTTCGCCGTGACGCAGTGACAATTCGGCAGGTGTTCCGTCCATCAGTTTTATTTTCAGCGTTGTCATTTGGCCTCCTTATCCGTATTTTTTGATTATTCTCAATCGTTCAATTTCTTCTTTGTACTCTGAACAGTTAAATTTATCTTTATGATTATTCAAACACTTCCTATCCCACAATTCGCAAACAGTCTTATAACCTTTCTTGGTTTCAACGCATCCTGCATATTCGCAAATATCGCTCATTTCCCTGCCTCCCTTACGGCAATTTCCTCACCGGGACTCCCGGCAGTAGCAAGTTTCCATTTTCAAAGTAAGCTATACAATTACGAAGGATATGCGGAAGCCTGTCCGCTGTCGCTGTGACCTGTACGCCGCCACGTTGTCCAAATAAATGAAAATTGATTCTGAATATTCCTTCAGAGGGAACCCATGCACAGTCAAATGATTTTATGGATGTAGGAAAGCTAATCATTTTCTCTCCTTGAATTTAACTTCTGGCACATAGCTGTCACAGTCACAAAATTCAGTATCATTAAAACATAGTCCAGTACACCATCTGTCCCCATTTTTTCCGTGTTGACTTCGGGAATGTCCGCAGTAGCACTTTGGCCAATTCGATATGCGATATTCCTTATTTATCATTTCGCTATCTCCTTAATACCAACCGGCTTTCGCTATCGTATTTACAGGATACCTCGCCAGCACCTGCGGCCCATATCTCGTATTCTGCACCAGATTAAATCGCAATGCGCCCTGATCGAAAACAAGCTCCTGTAATCCTACTGGCATGATAACTGTCCCACCCTTGAGCGTGAGAAAGGATGCGTGATGGACAGAGAAGGTGGCTGTTCGGATCATTTGCTTTTAGCCTTGTCTGCGACTAACTTTCTAATCTCTTTTATATCAAACTCGTCTATTCCGTTACCCTCGAAACTATTAATATCCAACCCATCACTTTCCATGATATCTTTTGCCATAGTAGGCATATCGTGTGTCCGAATAATACAGGCAATAACTGCCGCATATCCTTTCATAAAATTTGTATCTTCCACATTAGGCTTTGACATCACCACCCTCCGCTTTTGCGATTATCCTAGTGACAGTTTTTTAAGAAATTCTGATATGGCTTTGAATTTTGTTTTGCATATTGGAGATAAAAGATATTCAGCTTTTCGAGCATTGTCAGTTTCTCTTACACAAAGTAAGTCTTTATCTGGCCCCGTCCAATATCCAAAACCCCATTCATAAGGCAATCCACCGCCACCACAACGCCAAAATACAGGAAGATTCATTTTGTTTTTCCAATTTCTTATAGACCTTTTACTAAATGAAAGTTACTCTTATCAACGTCAATAACTGTTGATACATTCCCAGTTCTTTTAAGTTCACTTAAGAAACTCACTCGCCTAAAGACCAGGTAATCGCTACCTAGACTAGATTTTTCCGGCAATACATACCATCTATGCCCCAAATATGATACTTTTTTCATTTTCCCGCCTCCTATTTTCAGCTAACTATCTCTATCGCCGCCAGGATTGCCACCAGAAACCCCAAGAAGCTCCAGAAGTAGTTGAGAACGTCTGCGTTATACTGCGTCTTCTGCTCGGTTGTCATGATTTGGGCTCCTTAAATGCGCCACCATGTAGACATTCTCGGCAAAAATCAAGGTATGTTCCCGAAACTGTACCAGGTATCCGGTCAATCATCCTGCGTTTGTTACAGAAGGAACATTTCCCACGGAATCTATTTTTCAGTTTATAAACTGCAGGGTATTGTTTCATTACGATACCTCATAAGCCCGTATTAACATTCTCTCACTAGATGAAAAGGCTCTTGCTTTTGCTCTACATTCTCTCAACACAGTTTCTTTATCATTAGCATAATAGGTCCCAAGTTCATAATAAGCCGTCATTGATTGATAAACACATTTCCATTTTTTCATTGCCTGTTCTCCCTATTATATCCCTGTTTCAATATTGAATTAACACTATTTTGATATCCTAGTTTCCATGATTCTGTTTCACCTTTCCACCACAAGGGATGTTTTGCATCCTCGCCACTTCTTTTTGCCATTTGCTGTCCTCTTTTATGTCCTTTTTGATATTCAAGGAGTTTGTTAAGTGGCAGTGCGCCTGCTTCAAAAAATATCTTCATCTTACCTCCCGATCCTTGCCTTTTGTTTTCGCAGCCTTGAATTTATCCCGTAGGCGCCAATTTAAGTACAGTGCGGGAGATACTTCTGCGTATTCCATTGCATCAAGTTCGTTCCCAAAAACTTTTACTGCTTCCCGGTAAATCTTTTCTTTGTTAGTCATTTCCCCGCCTCCTGCTTCTCTGCTGTTTTCAATTTTATCCACATGGGGCAATGATATTCACAATCAACGGATATTTTTACTTGATTACACCCTACGCAAATTTTACATTGTTTCATTACCTTCCCTCCTGATACTGTATGGCTATTCTGATTCTGTCTGCTCTGGCTTGTGATGCTCCCATCCTACCATCTATGTGTATTCCTATTTTAGCGATACGTCCAAAAAGGAAAGGCCCCGGATTTACTGTATCGGCAAGGAAACAGCGGCCTCCGGGGCCAGATATTTGACTAATTAAAAAAACCGCTTGCTCCCTTGCCATAACAACAGTCTAACAGATAAACGGGGAGAAGTCAAGCCCTATCTTAAAATAGTTTTCTCGACGACAAATCACATTCTCCAAAAAATAGAAAATAGTTTCTTGCACAAAATAGCGTAGCAGAACAGACAGAGGATACTAAGGAAGCATATGTCTAACCCTTGACAAGCAGTTGAAATCAGTCTATACTGTTACCAAAGAATGACGCCAAGAGATTTGCTTAAAAAAAATACAGGTAAGAAGCTAACCAGGAGACAAGAGAATATTGCCCGTATATCCGCAGCACATCCCGAATACACACAAAAGGAAATAGCATCTAAATTGCTACCACAGTCATCTACTAGGTCAGTATCAGAGGAGCTGTCTAAACCTCATGTAGCTGATAGGCGAGAAGAGTTGAGTAATCAAGCCCGTCAGTTAGTAAACGAAGACCCTAGCTTCAAATCAATTTCTTTCAAGGGTACGCTAGAGAAGATACGTGAAGGTGTTGAAGCCGAAAAGACCGACAAGGCAGATCACCACGCTCGCAGACCTTACGTTGAGATGGCTGCTAACATCAACGGGCTATTAACTGACGCTCGCAAATTGGATGGCGTAGGCTTGACATTCAACATTGCTATTTTGCAGAATGAGGTATCAGAGGCTAGGCAGGCTAGAGGGCTGGACGTATGAGCTCACCTAGCCGGAGATTGTTCAGCCTGGGGCAACGTCGTGAGAATGAGAAACGATTTAAAGAGCTTTTCACGAAAGGACGAACACAGAGTAGATTTGGTTTGCTAGCAGCCCCGCGCTCTCAAGCGAAAAAACTAGCAGGATTTAAAAAATGATAAAGCAAGGTGACTCCGGAATAGACAGCAAACAGCTTCGGTCCAGCCCTTGCAGCCAGTCAATAGAGCTGAAGGCCCTTGTAAGAATGCGAAAAGCAGGCAACGTGAGCACTTCGACCTGCGTTAAAGGGATGCCGAAAGGCGAGCATTCTCCGCAAAAGACGCAGAGATTACTGCGAGTAGTGGATAGTTTTAAAATTGATTTTTCCAATTTTACAGCTAGTCTGACCTAGCGGCAAGGTACTTTGAGGCTAAGAACATCAGCCTAGATATGAGGGTAGACACTCTATCCCATAAAGCAAGTGCTATATGAAGAAAGGTATTTTTTGCGTTAAACAGATTGCAAGGGCCGCCCTTCTCCTTTTGCGGGGGGAGGGGCAGATTTAGGAGGATTATGAAAAAAAGAATCACCGTAACATTCACCTGCAACCATGACAAACCTGTAATGTTCCCGATAGTCAAGAAGTATTGGGACGCATACCCGGCAGAGGAAAAGATGTATTGCCTCTGCGCAGGGAAGGATCGTCCAGCATCGTGTATGAAGTTTAGCGTTGAGGTCAAAGAAGATGTGGGGCCTAACTGATGAGGGAGATTCTTTTAACTCATGGTCAGGTGACTCTGGTGGACAATGAGGACTTTCATAAGTTGAATCAATACAAATGGCGAGTGAACACTAGAAGGCTTAATTTGTATGCAATAAGGAGAAACGGGAAAATGACATCATCGCGCATGCATCGTGAAATCCTGAATGCCCCTTTAGGGATGGAGATTGACCACATTGATGGTAATGGTCTTAATAATCAAAGATCCAATTTGAGGGTGGTAACTCATATGCAAAATATGCAGAATGCTAAAACGCATAGAGATAATGTTTCGGGATTTAAGGGTCTTTCTTGGGATAGGAAGGCTTGTAAATGGATGGTGAGGATACAACTTGAGAAGAAATATCTGTTCTTAGGACTATTTAAGTACAAGTGGTCAGCAGTTAAAGCATATGATCGTGCCGCTCTGAAATTCTTCGGCAGATATGCAAAATTGAATTTCCCAACAATGAGACAATGTTCACCATCGCAGGCGTGAGAAGTCTTAATCACTGAGTGCGTATAACAAAATTATGGTTCCCTCCGTCCAAGCCCCGAGGCGGGTTTGTCACCTACGTCTCAATTATCCTCGACAATATCCTAGCCGTCCACCGTTTGAAGATACTCAAGCGCAAAGGTGACGATACTCTCATGTTGGCCATGCCAACCCGTGAGAGAATGGACGGAACGCATGAAGACATATTCCACCCTATCTCAGCCATAGCCAGGAAAGAGTTTGAGCAACAGATATTCAGCTCCTGGGCAGAGAGATGCAAGCAGAAACCCACATCACAGCCAACCGAGCATGCCGAAGTTAAGTAAAATAGAATTACAGAGGAAGCTATCAGATGCCAAGTACTGGATTGAAACCTTTTTCTGGATCGTTGACAAGAAGAGCGTTAAAGTCCCTTTCATTCTCAATGTCAACCAGGCATTATATTACGCCAAGCGCACAGGCCGCGACATCATCCTCAAAGCCAAGAAGATGGGGTTCTCGGCGCTCATTACCGCGATATTCCTCCATGCCTGCATTACCCGTAAGTACACCAGAGCCGTGCTTGTTTCTCATGAGAAAGAAGCTACCGTGCGACTATTCAAGCGCGTGGTGTTCTATCTCAAGACCTGTGGTGTCAGTATCAAGATTTCCGATGAAAGCAAGCAAGAGATCGTCTTTCCAGACACAGAGAGCAGTTTCTGGATCGGCACAGCCGGTCAGAGAGCTTTCGGTAGAGGTGACGACATAACACACTATCACATTTCCGAGATGGCCTTTTACGAACACCCCGAGATATTAACTGGGATTGAAGAGGGATGTGTCGATAATTCATATGGCGTGATCGAATCAACCGCCAATGGCATGGGTAATAAATTCCATGAGATATGCTTGAAGGCCATAGCCGGGGAGAGTAACTATAAATTCCACTTCTTCGCGTGGTGGCAGAATCCGGAGTATAGGATTGAGTCAGGTCCGTTTGAGCTGGCAGAGGACGAGAAGAAACT
>SDBU01000824.1_pt1 | contig 44844 bp, 25 predicted proteins | sample 2277071 | NCBI WGS metagenome assembly SDBU01 (sample SAMN10397929, study PRJNA504765) | marine sediment metagenome | isolation source: marine sediment core GS08_GC12, 126 cmbsf | place: Arctic Ocean: Gakkel Ridge, Loki's castle | collected 2008
CTCAGCTTCAAATGAAAGCAACCGTTTGCCCCACTTGTCCGCAATAGTCTCTGTGCCCTCAATCGTATAAAGGAAGTACTCGCTCAGGCCTTCCTTTTTGATTTCCTTGCGCTTCAAGTCCTCAATACCACCCAATCGGTTGTACAATGCGAAGTCATTAAATAGGACTGCCCCATTCGTCACAACTATATCACCAAAGTCCTTATCATGCTCTCTTATTCCAGGTCTATCGTACGCATATTTCCTTTTTGCCAGTTCAGCGATTTTGTCGAGGATATGGACCTTGCCAACAATCAGCCGGGTTTGGGCCTTCTCGTAATCCTCGCCGCTATTGTTCGTAACCCGCACATAGCCCTGCAGTTGCATCGTCTTTTCGTCTTCGGCCAGCGTTCCCATATAAAATGCCCGCCAGGAAAGTCCACTGGTAAAATATGTAATCTCGAACGGTACCTGGCCGCTGACCTCAGAACGAATCAGCCAACGGCCAAGCTCCCGCAGCCTCGCTGGGAACACCAGCTGTTGTATATCAATCTTATCAGCCTGGGCCATGGGCTCCAAACTAAGTGAAGTCGGATCGATAAGCGTATTGGCCCACATAAACTGCAGCCAGTTCCAACCTTTTTTAAGCGTCAGGTTCCGCTGCTCCCGCACGAGAGTCAAATCAGCGGAATTGTAAATGGTAAGCTGCACCTTGTCCCGTCTCGGCAGTACTACCAGTTCAATCGCACTGGCTGGGGCAAAAGGTGGCCGCTCAGATATTTGTTCCTCTACAAGTTCAACTTTCGCAACTCTTCTAAACCTCCCACCAACTTTTATGTCTGATTTAGGTACTCCAAGTGAAGGCTTGCTTGTTGCAACTACGCTCCTATCGGAATCCACAGAACGCGAGAAATCTGCTGCTTTATCACCATCTGTATTCTTTACCACTAAGTCGCCATAATCTTTAATATCTTTAAGCTCTCTCGGCTGTTTTTCTATCAGATGATTAGCCAGTAGTATAAATCCCACCAACAGCACAGCCGCAGCCGCACCAAGCCAAGCGGGTTTCTTAAACCAGATAATCCTCGTCCGCACTGGCCGAGCAGCCTGCTCTACTACACGCGAAACCAAATCATCAGAAGCCTTAACCTCTTCTCGCAGCAAATCCAACGCAGCGAATTTGCGCTGTAGTTTCTCCAGATGCTCACGACACTGAGCACAGTCCTCCAGATGCCCGGCAATTTCACTAACCCGGACATCCGAGGCCAGTTTAAACTGGTATTCGATAAGCTCTTGCTCTGTAAGATGAGCTTTCATTTCATTTCTTCCGAAATATCAGGTAATCTATGCGCCAACGTTTTAAGCGCCCTGTACATTTGTGTCTTTACCGTCCCAAGAGAACAACCAAGAACTTGCGCGACATCAGGATAACTTAGCTGCTGGAAATAGGCCAGAACAAGCGTCGCCCGCTGTTTTGTGGGCAGCAGTTCAAGGGCCTGCCGGACTTGTTCTTTCTGTTCAGCCGTAATAGCCTTTTGAGAAGGTTCATAAGAATTATCCACCACAGCAATCGCACTGAGCTCTTGGCAATTTTCACCGTCACAATCAATTTTCTGATTCAGTGATACGACCTGCAGCCGCCTGCTTTTCCGCATACCGTCAATAGCCACATTCGTCGCGATTGCAAACAACCAGCTTTTAATTCGACTGCCCCGAAAAGTATCGGCTTTCTCATGAACACGTTTGAAGGTCTCCTGAAACAAATCCTCTGCCTGTTCTCTACTGCCTGTCATTCGCGTCAAATATCCCAATAAACTGTCTCCGTATCGGTGTACAATCTCACCGAACGCCGTCGTATCGCCCTTAAGATGGGCGTCGATTAAGCTTTTGTCAGTTTTCACCATCGAGGCCATTTACTCCATCTACCAGTATAGACAGCTATTTTAGCCTATCGGTTGACAAATAAATGTAAAATATTCGTAAAATTTGGCCTTCTCGAAGCCTCGCTGTATAACCGCAACGATGCAGCAGCCGCTTTCACCGCAACGGTTCAGAAAATTTTTATGCAAATACCTATGACTTCAACATTTAGGAACCGGAAAAAATTGTATAATCGCTGATATATTATCTTTTGGTTGCAGTTTGGTTGTGGTGTTTTCCATCGGGCAGCTTGCTGCTGGAAATGACTCCGAGTTCACAGGTAGTAATATTTTCCTCCAGCCAAAAACTCGGGTATTATCTTATTTCTTTGACAATACTCTATCCATAGCTTCGATAGAGGACAGGTACAGTCCATTGGAATAGTTGGCCAGGATTCGCATTGCTGTGGCTTTATCCTCAGGGTACAGCCTACAAGCAGATTCCTCAAGAGGGCGCTGCAGGCTAAGGGCATTGTTCTCGATTTGCTCAGCCTGAGCCTTTACCCGTGTGATTGTGTTAGCAGAAGCACCATGAACTTTGTTATAAAAGTTGGAGAATGTCCAAAAAGCCTGCAATGGATCGGCCCGGAAAGCACGGCCGACTCTTTCGTTATAGGAGATTATTGACGGTCTTTCCGATTTTGAGGAAAAACCTGCAGGGAAATCAGAAATACCAAAGTGAAAAGGAATATAAAATGAAGTACGGGGCGGAGCAAGGCAGATCCAGTAAACAATACCGATATCCAGAGGCATGTTCCTGCGCAACTGGACAACAAAGCTGGTCTGCGTACTACCTCTACAAATCGCACAAGCACTTTTGTCCGTATTCTCCGTCAATGATGATGATTGGAGTATTTTAGCATCATTATCGTGACGCAGGATCTGTTTGACCTGAGCTACATCCACTTTTTGCTTCGGCACTACAGAAAAGGGCAAGTTAGGGCCGAGTGGAATCGGTTTGGCGACAACATAACTGAGACCGCTCCACTGTCGGCCAAAGTTGGACAGACTTGAAGCCGACTTGGGATTTGCATAGACCCGAGCAAAATCAAACGGTACCCCTTCTTCGGGTTTATACCAATCCCTTGAAACGGCGTATTTGACGATATCCTTCGAAGCCAGGAAGTTGGCCCTATCTGACAGGTCAACCTGGTGTACAGTAAATGTATTGGCTATCATTGCCACTTGTTTATCTGGGACCCGTTTAGCCAGCCAGTGCTTTCCATTGACGACGCTGAAAAGCCACCCTTCATCGGGGTCACAGATGATATAGGTTCGGCCGGAGTCGATATAGCCGAAGCGCTCCACAAGTCTCCCAGCTAACAGGACACCTTCGCGTGCAGTCCTGGCCCGCTCAGCCACGAGGCGTCGCAGCATGTAGCCTATTCCGCCATCTGTAATTTCAGGCTTATCTTCTCGTGAGGGGCAATTGTCCGATGTGATGCTAACGCCCCATTCATTGATGTAACTGTCGGAGAAAAGCATGCCCGGCATTTCTGACCATATATAAGCCCAGGTTTGTTCGACCTGATTTAATTGGCCTCCATTGAGGAGCTTCACTTTTTCTCCCGGTGCATGTTTTCTGCGTGGGATTTTGTGATGATTCACAATTTGAGGGATAGTGTCGTCTTCGTTGTGAGCCATAATCACATACCCGTCCACTGAAGCATCCTTGCCTGCCACTATTGAAAAACATCCCTCGCATGGTGCTGCCGGCAGCAGGAATATGGTACCCAACACAAACAGAGCAAGAACCGCTAATATTCTGAGGAATGATTTCTTTACAACCATATTTGTATCCTTATTAAGTTAGCCAAATTTTCCTACAGTTGGCCTTCGGTTGAAGCCACGACCACGGCACAGGAGGCATCACCTGTCACATTTACCACGCTGCGACATATATCTAATAAAAGTCCTTTTAAGAGCTTGGTGTGTAAAGGATATTTCGGCAATTTCATCGATACTCCTGACCACATACTTTTAAAGTTTAAGCGTATAATAATAAAGAAAGAGACAGAAGTCAATCCATATACGGGCTGTGAGCAGTCAGGATCATGACAGGAACCAGGGACTTGCAGTTGTAGAGCATTTCAATTATTATTATAGCAGTAAGAATCGGTACACGATTTACATATAAGTTGTAGCTTTGGAAGGAAGGTAAGCCATGAACAGGCAAAGCAAGAGAGCATTGGTATCAAGAGTTAGTAGTGTCTGGATTTTAGGTGCGGCTTTATCGATATTAGTGTGCTGTATGTTTTGTAAGGCTGCAACGACTGATGATATACCCCCCAGGGCCAAAAAGCGGGCGGGAGTAACACTCCTGAAACGGGATAAGTGTGACGACAGCTATAGGCTCTATTCAAGCCGAGGTACTGAGGTCGCCCATATTATTGATCTGGACGGACGGGAAATCCACAAGTGGTCGTATCCACAGGGCCATACATGGCACCTGGCTGAGATGCTGCCCAACGGTCATCTAATCGCTATCATCAAGGATGTGATGATTCTTGAATTAGACTTCAACAGCAAGCTTCTTTGGAAGTCGAAGTTGAGGGCCCACCACGACTTCGCCCGTTTGTCCAACGGCAACACGCTAGTGGTATCCCGTCGGCCCCTGCCGAATCCCTGGACAAATTCAGGCAGGCTCACCTGCGATATCCTTGTCGAACTTACGCCTGAAAATAAAGTGGTCTGGGAATGGAAAGTCGAAGAACACGCCAAGGAAATCGCTCAGCATGTACCGTTACAGATGCCACCGTCGAAACTGTTCTCAGATTGGCCTCATATCAACACGATCGAGGTCCTACCCGAAGGACCTGCGGCTAAGAAAGACCCGCGATTCAAGGCAGGCAATCTCCTCTTTTGTGGAAGGCACATCGACACAATTGGAGTCATCGACAGGCAAACGGGAAAGGTCATTTGGGCCTGGGGACCGGGAGAACTCCTTGGGCCGCACATGCCGACCATGCTTCCAAGCGGCCACTTGCTTATCTATGACAACGGGTCCAACAGGTCAACTCAAGTGAGGGGATATACTCGAATTCTGGAACTTGACCCTGTTACCGAGAAGATTGTGTGGGAGTATAAGGCCAAGCCCCCAAAACACTTTTTCTCCCGTGCAAGGGGCTCGAACGAGAGATTACCCAACGGCAATACCTTGATTGCCGAATCTGACCCCGGCCGGTTCTTTGAAGTTACGCCGCAAGGCGAGATGGTATGGGAGTTCTACAATCCCGACCTCCATAAGAACGGCAGCCGAATGTCACTGTATCGGACTCTCAGCTATACACGAGACTTAGTCGACCGACTGGTAGAAAAGCATAAGAAAAAATAAATTGAGAGAAACTTCTATTAGTTTCGCAGCATCGGTTTAGCCCGCTTCACAAACTGTATGGCCACACCCCAGGGATCACGCAGCATGGCTAATTCGTCACCGCTTGGGGTTATGGTTACTTCTCCAACGGCAGTTGCACCGGCAGCTATCAGTTTTTCCCGAATGCCCTTTACATCGTCTACCATGAATGCAATATGAAGTAAAAGCGGATCCATCGAAGCGTAATCGGGTACGGCATCGGGTGGATTGTGGTATATCTCAAGCATCATATTTCCTCCAGCGTCGGAAATAAAATGCATATTGACCGGAGGCGGTCCCTTCCTGACGAGCTTCATTCCCAGGTTCCGACCATACCATTTAGCCATGCTCACAGGGTCCTCAACATTTATTGCGACGTGTTCGAGACGTATTCTATTTTTCCTAACCGTATTGTTGGCTCCTTCAGTCGGACTGGCATGCATGTCACTGCAACCGGCTACCAGCGCTACGGTGAATATTACAAACACACACAAAAGTAAACCGAATCTAAATTTACGAATCATCGAACATTTCCTTCCAATTATATATCAGGATTAAAAATCTAATTCGCTAATAACTACCAACTTCACATCGTTTAGTAAACAGAATAAAAACTCTATTTCTCTAAAGCTTTTTAGCTGCTAAATGAGGGTTGGCGGAATTAAACCACCGACACACGTATTTCCAGTGCGCCACAGGCTTTTGTAAGTTCTTGTGTTTAAACGAGTAAAGGTTACCAGGAGCTATTGCCGACTTTCCGTACTTGTCTTAATCGAAAGACTGTCACCCTTAGCCAGGATTACGGGCTTTCGAAAGAGTATGCGCAGCTTGCCCGCCTTCGGCGGGTCGAGTTGATAGCGAATCCGGACATCTTGACCGTTGAGCTTGCAGGTGACACGTGTGGGCCTTACGCCTTCGGCCAATTCTCCGTAAGGAGTCCCAAGGACAAACCGCATTTCGTTTATTTTAAGTGTTCCGTATTTAAGCTCTATTTGATTTGTTTGGCTTTGCCCGGAGATTCTCTGCGAGAAGCTTCCCCACCCTTGAGCAGTAATAAAGGCGGCCTTGAAGTTCTCCGGTTTTATCCGCGGGGCAAAGGCCAGATATCCTTTGGGGCCATGATATTTGTAACCACAGGCAGCGATGAAGGCACCGTAACTTGCCATGGCACGGGCGTAATGGTCGGAGCATTCGATTTCATTATAGGGGTTACGCAAAGCAGCGTTGTAGCGGTCATGGATGGCGCGGGCGACGGCTAAGCCCTCAGTAATCATGCCTTCCCAAATCATGTGCGAAGCCACCTGCCATTCAAAACCGGTCATGCACTCATTGAAATACATGTACTGCCAGTGTTTCTTGAAGTCCTCCCGCAAGCCGCCCTTTGGCCAGGTACACATAAGCAGGCCGGCATCACCGGCCATAGCATACCATCGGCCCCGCTTGAACTTCTCGCGGAAGGGGCCGACATCAGGCACAAAATTATATTTCCACAAGGCACGCAGGGCGCTTTTGATTTTCTGTTCATCAAACAACCGACCGAGTCCCACTTGGAAGGCCCAACTCTGGCCGAAAACCTGGTCGATGTAACAGCCTTTGCCGATGCCGATTGCATTGAGGTGATTGGGATCTTCGATTTGGTAGAAGTATTCGCCATTGTAAAGCTTCAGAATATTCCGGCGCCCGCGTTCGGCGATATCTTTGCAACGTTGGGCGAAGTCATCGTCCTTCATTTCGATGGCCATAGCCTCGCCTGCCCGCAGAGCTGCGAGGTAGAGTGAAGCCAGGAACGAAATCTTACCGAACCAGGCGGCATCGAGCGTGTTCGGCTGCGAACCTTCAACAATACCGTCGTCATTCCCGTCACGCTGAATCATAAATTCGATGCCCTTTTTGACATTCGGCCACATGCGATTCAGGAAGGTATTGTCGGCTGTCATCTGATGTTCCCGGTACGCACCGAGTATACGGCCGCACTGCCCATCATGGGCCGGGTGAGAACTTTGCTGTAGGTTGGCCCGATGGCCGATGCCGCCATCTGCGTGAAAAGCTACGCCAAAGTCCACCTGTTCGCGATGGTTGCGTTCAATTTCCGGAAAGAGACGACCGATCGCCTGGGCATAGTGCCAAACATGCGTGCATGTGCCGTGGCAGCAGCCGATACCCTCCCATGCCCAGAACCGGCCGTTCTTAAAGCGGTAGCAGGTGCTGGTGGCCAGAGTAGAGGTGTTGGCCATAGTTCGGTCGAGGAACCAATACGGCAGGGATGAGTCATACCATGTATCGCACCACAAGCGGGTGGATGTGCTGAGCCGTTCAAAGTTTTCGGCCACGTATTGAGCTACGGCCTGGGCATTGGAGAAACGGCTGGCATAGTGCCGACCGACATTGTTCATCCCGGCTACCGACAAATTCGGGAAATGCCATGTAACGACAAAGGTAATGGTTTTCTCCTGGCCGGGCTTTAACGAAATCCTTCGGCCGACAGAACCAATTAGTTTATCGCTTAATGGTTTGCTTGTCTTGTCGAGACGCTGCTGGAACCGGCCGGGCTTGGATATCGAAGCCGAAGCCAGGTCTCCGGGGCTGCCATCGAGCAAGGCCAATCCCATCGTGCCAAAATCATGCAGCTCATTTAGGACAAGTGTCTTTGCCGGCTTGTCGGAAAAGACGATGTGGTCCACGCCAACGTTGCCCCAGCCGCCGGTTTCCTTGTCCACAATCTGGATTTGGGCCTGTTTGCCGTCCCATTGCGTCACGGTGAAGCTGCCCGGATTCATGCGATTGTTGTTCCGGCCGGTTGCGGATTTCACTACCGTGCCGTCAATGAGCATGTCCATACAGGTTTTACTCTTGTGTGCGCCACCGCCAATGAGGAAATTAATATACTTACGCTGGATGACAAAAGGTTTGCTGGTGAGCGTCCCGACGTGCTGGTCACCGCCGCGCACATCTTCACCCTGTCGGACATTGTGAGTATTGACTACACGCTTGCCTTTGCCGGCGACGTCGCCCTGGTAGCTTGGCATATCGGCCATTTCGATGGGTGAATCGCCCAAAGCGGTACCGGTGGCCGTCCATCCCTCGTAGTTATCTTTCTCGAAATCTTCAAATAATATGTCGGGCCGGGCCGATAAACCCTGCTCGCGAATCGGCTCAGCGGAGCAGGACAAAAACGTCATGCCTCCTCCCTTTGAAATACGATTTTGGCGTATACCGGAAACCTGCTCGCGATGGTATAGGCAGATGGCATTTTCCAGCCAGCCGCTTATTTCAGCCGTGACCGTTTTGCCGGATTTGTTCTTAACTGTGTAGCTCATTACAGTTGCAGGGAGAGATGAATCATCTGTATTAAGCGGGATAAAAGGTGAGTACGCTTCTAATTTGACAGAAACAGGACAGCCTTTATCTCTGTAGGTCACCCGGCCGATTGGATACCGCCCCTCGAATGAAATATTCTCAAAACCGCTGTTGTCTAACGGGTGGACTTTATCATCGATGCGGATTGCAAAGCCCTGATCAATGGGGGATTCCTGTGGGGCTGGAGATATGTAGTTTGCACCATTGCGTGTCCCCACTGATTGTTCCTTATATTGCACCTGTCTGGGTAGGATCCCTTCGACAAAACGGTTGAAAATATCCCAGAGCCATAATTTACCGTCACCACCAAGATAGAGGTTTCCAGTGAACAATCCGCCAATCGGCATACCAATATGCTGCAAAGCAGGAGGATCAGTCACTATAGTAGGTTCGCCCCGTGCAGTGAGCGAAGCAACCCATCGGGGATTGAGTTTCTTATCGATAGGAATCGTTTTAAGGTACTCGTTTTCTTCGAAAGGGCCGGCTATAACCGGCAGCTTGGTGCTATTCAATACCGCCCCGGCGGCCCCGACTGCAGTCAATGCCATAAAATCCCGGCGATTTATTTTAGTACAATCACACTTTTCATCAGGAAACTTATTACTGCAGCAGCTTTGTTCGCTGGCAGCACCGATTTGTTCTTTGCCCATGTCACATTCTCCCACTTTTAGACAGGACTAACAAAATAAAACAAGAGAAAATCCCGTCTGAAAAATTCAAACTACCACAGCTCTTTGATTGCCTTAACAGTTTCGTTAACCAGGATTTGTCCCCCTTTCGGCCCGACAACGAATTTGTCGGCGCTGTAACCACCCCCCTTTATGGCCTTTTCTGTCGGCAGATATCCATTAGTCTGACAGGACAATTGCACAAGTAACGTTAAGACCGCCTTGCTGCGGGCCTTGATACGAATACCATAATCAATATATAATTCGAAGGGATTGGTCGCTATCGCAATATCTCCCAGTCGAATCACATGAAATTCAATGGGTTTAATGGGATCGGTCTCGTAAAAAGGCAAAATGGCAGGCTCATTTTCAGGCAGGTCCAAACTCACTACTTTATGTCTGAACGGCATCTTCCATTTGATGTCTTTCCTGGCCAGCGGGAATACATCATCAACTGCATTCGCAATGCGCCGGGCAATCTCCTGCCGCCTCGATATGCCTCTTCTTTTCAACATAATCTCATCTGCCTTTCTGCGAAAGAGCAGATGCGGTGATAGGTCTCCGGCAGGAGCACATTGTGGCAAGATAAAAAGGTCCTTGGAATATCGCTTTCTAATCTCTTCTCTGACATCATGCCAGAAATCGGCTGAGATTTCACTCAAGTTTTCCGTCTCCTGTGAGGTACAAGCGATGTTGATTACGATCCCTGTTAGTTTCTCCTCCGGTCGCCAGAAGAACAGCATTTCTACTGCATGGTCTTCAGAGCCCTCAATATTTGAGAAGTTCTCTGCGTTTGTATTTCCATACATAACGGACGAGCCATCGAAATATTGTGCACGCCGATTCATTCCAACCACAGCGTGACCGAGCGCCCAGCTCATACCCGCAGGTTTGCGGTTTTGCCAGGCCCCAACTACAGCTTTGGCAATTCGCTCCACAAAGAAACTGCCGTATTCGGATGCCTTCATAACACCTTTATCCTTGCTCACGTCATAAAGGCCCTTGAAAGCATTGTCAATGAAACCCGGAGCAGTGTGGGTATGAGTGGCATTTAGAAATAGTTTACGAACATCAAAATCCGGAATTTGCTTTTTCACCAGATCTCTGATCCGCTGCTGGATTTGCTTGCGGATAAATATTACATCGCATGAAACCATAATAGCCTGCTCACTGTTTGTTCCCCCGCCGCGGGTTTCCATAGCCAATACAGTCGCCGTAAGGGGATCAAGAGTGGTCCTTGCAATCCGCTTGTGCATTTGTCCAATTACAACCACGGGCTTTTTCGGGGTAATGTCAACAGAAGACCAGCCGACGTAAAAGGAATTCTCTTTTGCACCTCCCGCCGAAGAACCTGGATTCGTATTTTCTGACCTGTTTTCCTCTTTCACAAGACCAATCTGCTCAAAGGGAATCCGTTTGAAACCGAGTTTATAGGCCGGTGAATCGTCCTTCAGGCGGAAATCTCCGCTCGCTGCATCGACAAAATGCGGGTCGCCCTCTCCCGAAAGGGATGCCTCTTGGCAGATAAGATTATCCTGGACGGTGACCATTTCTTTAGTTGCGCCCCAACGGATTGTCAGCCATTTTTCACTCCGCAGGATGCCTTCCGGTACAACGCAAATATTACGTGCCACAAGGATGTTGCCCGGCGGTAGACCATCGGCCTTGTCATAGTACTTTTGCAGGTCAGCCAGTTCCGGATATCGCGTACTGTAGGGCGGCTGTTTCCAGTTCATCCTCTCCAACCGCTGTTTCATCGTCTTGTAAACCATATTGTTCCAGACGGGAGATTTGCTTAAACCCCGGCCATCGATATCTATTGCCGGGTCGCAGTCGATGAAGATGTTGTTCTCGACCTTGAAGTCCCGTCCGCCGCCGAGAAACACCGCCCGGTGGAGCTTCCACAGCACATTGCCATATATCTGCGTACCGCTGACACAGTCATCCATATAGATACCCATGGAGCCCATACCCACTCCGCCGGTATGGTGAATGAAGTTATGACGTATGATGTTGCCGCGGAATGTGTAGTCCCTGCCCGTGTAGATAGCGCCGACATCGCCGGTTTCAAGACAAACATGATGGATTTCGTTGAGTTCGATAAGGTGGTCATTGCCTCCGAAAAGGATGGCGCAATGAGGATGGTCATGGATCAAGTTATTGGAAACGCGAATACCCACACCTGACATCGAAACGGCAGGCACATAGCATTTTGACCATCGAGCTATGTGGTAAATATGGTTATTGTAGGCAAGGTGACGTGCCGGGGCCAGTGTCTTGCGGTCTCCTCCGCTCAAAGAGATTCCGCCATCGCCCATCTGATAGATTTCACAGCCGACCACGCTGTGGCCCTTGCCGCCATTTACCGTAACGCCGTAATTTCCAAGGTTGCGCAGAGTGCAGTTTATAACATTATTGCTGCTTCCGCCTGAAATCCGAACACCGGTCCCTCGTGCACATTCAAACGCCAGACCTCGAATTGTAATATGCGAGGTATTATTTAGATAAACCATCGGGTCTTCCACTATTGAAACCATAGTTCTACCCTGCTCAATAGGCGCCGGCGGCCAAAAATACAGAATCCCGCTTTTACGGTCCAAATACCACTCGCCCGGCTCATCCAGTTCTTCAAGGATATTGAGGAAATAAAATCGTCCACCGGTGCGGAAACCATAGTTTCCGTGTGGCGGGCTGGTTTTGATAAGACGCTTCTTAAGGTCAATCGATGCGATATGTTCGTAGGAATTCGCCCAGTCGTAAGCCCAGTATCCATGGACCCAAACGTCACTGGTGTCTTTCCACCGCTTAGGGCGTTCGCCTTCGTAGTTAAAACCTCCGCTTAGTTCACCAAGTTTACGACCATGACCATCATCTTTGGCCTCAGTAAAGCCGGCAATTTTTAAGAAGCTGTCATTCGGCCAGCGGGCGATGTTCATCGGTTTGTCCTGAAAAAATAGTTCCAAAGCAGCAGGTGAAGTCCCGCGAGCAAAACCTCGCGACCGGAGTTGCCCGAAGTCGTCGATACCTTGGGCCTTCAGGTCGGTCTGATAAACCTGCCCGTGGGCGGCCGGGTCAAGCCGGTCCAGTATGGCCTTCTCCTGTACCTTCTGCCAGCCGCTCAACTCCCGGCCGCCAATAATGCGGACCCGTTCGCCCGGCATAGCCCGGTAAACAATCGGCGTCTCTGATGTACCCGAATCCCCGGACGTCAATTCAAAGCCTCTGTCCACGTAGTATTCCCCGGAGCGAATCCACACGGTGACACCCCCCTCAGGTAAAGCTTCGGCCTTCTTCAGTTTGCGGATAGCATCCCTTGCACGCTGGAGAGTGGCAAATGCCTTAGCGGGACTGGTGCCGGATGCCCCATCATCTCCATCGGGCGAGACATATAAGGCATATTCGGCCGCTGTTGCAGAAAGCGAAATCAACTGCACAAATAAGATCGCAAGAGTCACAAATAGAAATAAGGACCGCAGTTTCATAGAACCTCCTTCGCATTTTGGATTCTTTAGCTTTCTCAAAGCCCCGCCAGTTTCAGAGTGACCGGGCTCGAAATTGGATAAGAAAATGGACCGGCGGGAGCTTTTTTGCCTTTCCAGACTGAATCGAAGAAATCGTGTGTACAAATTCCGAGCTTTGGAAACCGTGGAAGTTTTTCTTCAGTCGACCAGGTAAAGCCCAGTGTTTGCTGATTAAAAGAAGCATCGATTTTAGCTCTTTTACTGTTCGGCCCAAAGCCCTTCTTTTGCCAGGCATTGAAGTCAAATGGGCCGCCGCAATCAACGAATATATTATAGTCAGAGAGATTGTCGTCATCTATAAAGGAAACACCTCTTCGCGCTTTGACGAAGATATTATTCAGCACGCGGTTTCGCTTGCAGGTCGATAGCCTTCCGCCGACCATCCGGCCTTGACAGATTCGCATCTCGACGGCTTCTTTAGTACAGTCAGCCACAAAGTTATGCGCCACGGTCAGCTCGTCGCAGTCATGCTGATAGATACCACTGCCTTTCACGTTCCAGACGAAGTTGCGATCAACTATATTCGGCACTTGTGAGGCCTCGATAAAAATCGCCCCGTTGACCGATTCGATATTGGCCAGGACATTTTGAGTGACTCTCGAATTGATGTTGTCATAATCCATCCAAATTCCGGGTGCCGCCTGAATATCGGTAATAATATTTCGCCGAACAAGTGTGCCGCGGTTTAATAACAGCTTAATCGCTCCCGTTTCCCAATACCGCTGCACGTCCTGCCACCCACAATGATGAATCCGGTTGTTCTCCACAAGCCCGTTTTTCACTAACAGCCCCTGAATCCCACCTGTGCCGCACTCGTACACCTCATTGTTACGGACAATCATATACCCCGGACTTTTCTCGGCACGCTGCCTGTCAACCGTTCGGCCTGTTTTGCTCTCATCCGTCCGTGCACCGACTTCGATACCAACTGAATTAACCTGCCTGACAATATTATCTTCGATAATCCAGTGATGGCCGCCCATCGTAAATAACGCTCCAACTCCTGTCCGCGGAAAGCCATTGCCGGCATGTTCGAATATAAAACCCTTTACCCGTATGTACCCAAGGTCGGTAACAGCAGGCCTGAAGATATGTTGTTGAGTGGTTATCTCAAACGTTGCCTTATTCGGATTGATGCCGCCGTAGGGATGGATATGTAATTTTTTATCTTCTTTTTCCACCCAGAAGGAACCGGGCAGCCTAACCATGTTTCCGTGCGTCGCCTGCTGAACCAGCCGTTTGCCATCCTGGAACACCAGCCCCCGGCCCAATGTGTAAGGAAGTTTGCCGGCCCATTGTGCCGCCCAGGGCATAACGTCGATGTCCTCTTTGCTGGCGTTTTCTGTCAGGAAAGGATTGTCCGATTCAAAATAGTTGTCCGGCAAAGATATCATCCATAAGTTGAGTGCGGCCGGCTTTGAAAGCGAGACACCGCCTTTCTTTGATTCTGTCCATTTCGTTTCGAGGACTCGCGAACCTTTTACAATGACCTTGGCACCCGGTGCAACTTCGTAACTAATCATTTTGTCCGGCCCATCTCCGCCGAATCTCGGCTGAATCAGTTCGCGATAAATGCCGGATTTAACAACGACTTTCTCACCGGCGCGTACTACCCGGGCAGCCCTGTTAATTGTCAGAAAAGGCCTTTCTTCGCTGCCGTCATTATTATCCGAAGCACGAGAGTAACTCTGGTCAACGTAGTAAGTCCTCGTGTAGACAGTCCGGTCACTCCAGGTCTTGAAATCACTTCCGTCCGGGAGAAGAACAGGAGGATTCAACGAGACATAAATACCCTTTTGAGCAAATAATCCAACTGGTTTCAGCGCAATAAACAGCCAAAGACACGACAGCACTATGACAAATCGTTTAATCTTCGCTTGCATACAGAATCCTCCTACCTGCTATTTGCCGGAAACACCAGGGTCATTGTGAAATTTAAACGTCACTTTTTCGCATCTCTGACTGGGCTATAAAAGTCAGCCGCGCTTGAAATAGACCGGATTAACAGGACAAAACAAGAGAAAATCCTGCAAATCCTGTCAGATAAATTGCAAATCAGCTATATTTTGGCTACATTGGAAGTGCAATGCAAGGGAAAAATGAAGGATCGAGGCCGATGATGCTGATGAGAATGAGCAGTTTAGTCTTATTTTGTTTAATAGGCGGGGCTGCGCCAATAAATGCTGAACACCTCAAGATATGTCCAAAGCACCCTTATTACTTTCGCGACGGTGACCGGCACGTAGTGCTCGTCGGTGTTTCCGACCGCGCCTTGTTCACCATTTGGGAAAACGATAAGGGCTTTTCGTGGCGAAAATATCTCGATGACCTCGCAGTCCATCATCTCAACTATGTCAGGCAGGATGTGTTCAGTTGGGGCGCACTATTGGGGGCGGTGGAGTATCCGGCCCAGCTCTCCAGCTCAGCTCGGCTCTTCGTCCGCACGGGACCAGGCAAGGCCATTGACGGCAAACCAAAGTTTGACTTGACTAAGTTCGATCAGTCGTATTTCGAGCAGCGCCTCAAGCCGTTTTTACGCGAGGCGGCGAAACGAGGCATTTATGTTGAGCTGACTTTGTTTGAAGGCTTCAGAGCACGCGGTGATTTCAAGCATAGTCTCTACGCCGAGGCGAACAACATCAATAGGCTCGGCCTGCGACCTGCTGGAGTGACGTCTGATACAGCACTTGACAATCCACGCCTGATGGCTGTTCAACACGCCTACATTGATAAGGTGCTCACCGAGACAGCACAATACCATAACGTCATTTACGAAATAGCGAATGAAACCGGCGGCAGGCGATGGGTCGCACATCTCATTGACTACATACATAATCACCCAACGCATCCCAGCCATCTCGTTTCCGCCGGCGAGCAGACATCTTCCTTTGATCCTCGCACAGGCGACAACGACATCGTTGTCAAGCATCGTGGAAAGGGAGGCTTATATGCGACTGATGCCGATGTCCACAATCATCATACAGCCCTGCTGCGATTCCGTGTCGGAAAACCGGTCTGCCACAACGAGTACTTCCTGTACGCCAACGCCAGCACGGATGATGTCAACTTCCCCCGTAAGATAATGTGGGCCGACTTCACAGCAGGCGGGCATTCCAATTTCTACGATTTCACATTCTGGCGTGGCACGGGCCGAACAGTCAACGATGGTCAGCCATCACGCTCGCCACCTACTGAAATCCTCCACGGCGGTCAGTACCTGCTCGACTTCCTCGCTGACAACGATGTCAAGTTTTGGACCATGGCACCGCACGATGAGTTGGCAACAGTCGAAGAAAACCAGAAAACCTTTGTCTTTACTCTCGCTGCGCCTGGCGAAGAGTACATCTGTTATGTGCTTGGCAATGGCCCTGTAACGATTACTCTAAAGCTGCCCACTGGTTCCTTCACGGCCAGATGGTATGACCCAAAGCGAGGTCGATTCCTCGGCTCTACGCACCGAGTACAAAGCAAAGGTCGGCATCTCTTTCAATCACCGACTTTCGAGCAGGATATCGTATTGTATTTACGGCGTTAAAGATGCCAGGGGCTCCGCATCGGACGTGAAAGCATCCGGTTGGCCTGCTCGTCATTTATAAATCGTTCCTTTTCCGGGTCCCAGCGCAGTTTGCGTTTGAGCGTCATGGCGATATTGCCGAGGTGGCATACGGACGTGGAACGATGCCCGACTTCTATCGGTGCAGCCGTCCGGCCGCGTGTCTTAATACAATCGATAAGATTGCGGTGATGGTCATTGCTCTTGTAAAGTTGGATTTCATCAGCCCCGATAGTTGAATCCTTCACCGATTCCGGAGAGCTCGTCAGTTCGCCCTGATGAAGCTGAATCCAGCCTTCGGTGCCTTCAAAACGCATAGGGCCACCCTGGTCGGTTTTCATAAACATCTCGACGCCGTTGGCATATCGGGCCCGGAAGTGGACTTTAGTTAATGTCGTAAACAGCCCATCTTTAGGATACTCCCCACCCAGGTCTTCGACTTCTACCGGCCCGGTCAAGTCCGTGCCGTTTGCCCATTGAGCAACATCAATCCAATGTGCGCCCAGATTTGTCGTCTGGCCCCCGGAATAGTCCAGGCCGAACCGAAATGTATAAAGACACCGGGACGTGTGATACGGGACCCAGGGGGCCGGCCCCAACCACATTTCGTAATCCAGCCAATCGGGGACAGGCTCCGGCCGCCAATCCTTAGCCGGTGCTTCTTTATTGTTTGTTCCGATAGATGTTATGATTTTCTTGAGCCGGCCAATTCGTCCGTTGCGAACCAGTTCGCAGATAAAGCGAAATTTTTGGTCTGAGCGCCGTTGAGTTCCAGTCTGAAAAACAGTTCCGTAACGCTGCACAGCTTCAACCATCGCTCGCCCCTCGGCAATAGTCAGACTCAGCGGTTTTTCACAGTAAATATCCTTGCCCGCTGCCGCTGCCATAACTACGGGTATCGCATGCCAATGGTCGGGCGTAGTGATGCATACCGCGTCAATATCATCTCGCGCCAGTATATTACGGAAATCAACATACGCATCACAGCCTTTGTACCGGCCGGATTGAGTTTTCTTTGCGTAATAATCCTCCACTATCTTGCGAGCAGGTTCCCGTCCAAACCATGCCCCCTGCCAGCCTTTCTTATACCAGTGGCCATATTCGTCGCTCGCCTTTACAACGTCACAAACGGCAACAACCTGCACATCGCTTTGATTCAGAAACGCCCTCATGTTATTGGTGCCCATACCACCCACTCCTATGGAGCCCATGGTAATCCGGCTGCCGGGTGCCACATTGCCCGCTTTGCCTAATACGGATGACGGAACGATATATGGAAACGCAAGGATGCTTCCCGCCCCACGCAGAAAAGCTCGTCGGCTTATTACCCTATCTCTTGACATTTGCACTTCCTTTCCGGTCGCCAAAGTTGACCCTGTTTTCAGAACTGACGCAGACGTATGTCCTTAAACTGCACAAGCATTGGAGGTCCCTGGTGTACCTGCAGCGCGAGCCTGCCGCTGGACACCCGTTTTGGGTCGTTATCCTCAATTTCGCACATGACCACGCCGTTGATTTTCAGCACAGTGTGACCCTTGTTGGTTATAAGCGTATAATCATTCCACTGTTCAGGCTTGACAAGCTTGAGCAACTCGGTCGGATCGCCCACGGAACCGATAACTTCCTTCCTGCCGGTTTTGTCAATGCGAACCTTTTGGCCCCTCTCAGCGAGGATATTGCGCAGGGTGTACTCCATCAGGACGCCGGTCCATCGGCCGTCGGCGCTAAAGTCGGCCTGGGGGCCTACGAGAGCTTCGGCGTGCATATCGGTTCTTTCTTTGCTGTGGAAGTAAATTCCCGAATTGCCACCCTCGATTCGGAACTTCAAACGTAGTTCGAAGTCTTTCAGATCGCCGCCCGTCCAGATAAGGAAATTATTCTCCGAAATACGGTTTTGCTCAGTGGTCTGCCCTGTGATGGCTCCGTCTTTGACAAACCATATTCTGGGATTGCCCTTCCAGCCGGAAAGGTCTTTGCCGTTGAAGAGACTTTTGAAACCAGACTCGATTCTGGGTGCAACTTCGGCACTTGGTGTAGTATCTACAGGCAGGTCACCGGTCGCAAACTGGATACCATCAAGATAGAACCGCAGGATCATCGGGTTCCACCAGATATCTGTTCGATGACCGAATGCACAGTAAAAGACCCGGCCTTTCCCGTACTGCCGTATCCAGGCCAGCGCGAAATCGTCGTCCTTACGGTGTATCCAGGGCACGGTCATATTTGTCGTTTCGGTATCCAGCGAGAGAAGCACGCGGAGTTTGTCACGCGAGTACGGTTCCCTGAACTGAAATACCTCCTCGGTTAGCCGAAAGTCCTTACCCTTGAATGCAGCCAGCAGCGGGTGACCTGGCTCATCCAGTTTTACACCAACTTCCTCGTTCCACGGGTGGCCCCAGTAAGCGGCACCCAGCATTTCAAGGAACTGCGGCCAGTGAGTGTTACCACCGACAGCGTGATGATAGGCAACGACCCCGCCGCCGTTGGAAATCCATTCAAGCAAACTACGACGCAGCAATTGCTCAACGGCATCGATATCAGGACCATACGCCTTTAGTTTTTCCATATCCTCCTGAGTCGGCCGTATCCAAGGTCCGTTGCTGTTGTTCATAATAATGGCGTCGAATTGCCTCAGATTTTTAGGCAAATACATTGCCACATCGTCGCTGACAATCGGCTCGAACGCACCGGTCTTTTCGCCGAGCAGTTTCATCGCGTATTCGGCTTGCGGGATGGAATATCCCTTATGGGGAGATTTGTCCATAAACGGCGTATTCCAGATTAGCACGCGACGATGCTTTTTCGGCTTCACGCGGGCCTTGTTGGGAACTGCTGCTTGAATTCGCTCTGCCTGCTGCTTCGTGACCTGCGCCGTAACAAATGTAGGTAATATCAGAATTGCCGCCGCGAAGAAAACAGCTCTAAAAGAATCCGCCGTAGGTGGACTTAACATTACTGAAATCTCCTTTCTATGATTTTGCTTACAACGACCAGTCCTGTCGGTATTCGCGGCTAAGAGCCTCGTTAGCCGGGGCGAAGCTTACTATTTTCATGCCCAGTGGGTCAAACTCAAGCCTTTGCTCAAATTGTGTGGCAACATTGCCTAAAAGCACAAACTGAGTCAGGGGACCGGAATAATCAAAGTTAGACATCGCTGGCTTCCCTCCTTTGCAGGCATCGAGCCATTCACGCTCATGGCCTCTCGAACGCGGCAGCGAATGAGGCGGTCCCTGGAAGTCCTCGAACTTATCTTTCGGGAGCAAGCTAAAGGAAGTGTTGTGGCCCGTTGAGTGTAACATACCTTTTGTACCCACGAGAAGGCAGCCGGCATGGTCCTGCCATTTCTTCTCACCGGCGTCACCCCAATCGAGCCGTCGGCCCATTAGCTTCTCGATAAGTCCTCGAGGCGCTGGAGCATGACCGCCGCCGTTATACCAGTTTATTCTGACCGGCGGCATATCTCCTCTTGCAGGAAAGTCATAATGTATAATTTCCCGTTTTGGAAATGTCGCCTTATGGAAGCCGGATACTTCAGCCTGCACTCTAATCCGCCGTTCGCCTGAAACCGGCCCATCGGTTTTCCAGAGTGAATCGAGCTTAAGAGCTTTGAAAGGCAGGTTCATTGTATGAGAGGCCCAGTTTCCCAATTGACACGTACCGAAGTCTCGCCAGCCGTGCCATCCGCTGATCCAACGGGAATTATACGGCCGGTACGCCGCCGGACCAAGCCAAAGGTCCCATTTCAGATAATCCGGCAGGTCGTGGACTTTACTGGGATATGGCCGCTCGCCCGGCCCTCCACCTGTATTCCAGGCATGGACGCCCCGGATTTCACCAAGCACGCCCGCCTGGACAATCTCGACAGCCCGGCGGAAGGCCTCACTGGATGTACCCTGATTACCCATCTGGGTAGCTACTTTGTGCTTTGCCGCCAGCTCTTGAAGAACACGCGCTTCTTGAAGGTTGTGCGTTAGCGGCTTCTCACAAAAGACGTGCTTACCCATCTTCATTGCCAGGGCCGAGGCGACTGCATGAGTATGGTCGGGCGTGGCGATGACAACCGCATCGATTTGTTTGTCCATCTCCTCCAGCATCTTGCGAAAGTCATGATACTTTTTGGCTTTCGGGATTTCCTTGAACGAGCCGCCGGCTTTTCGTTCATTAACATCGCACATCGCCACAACGTTTCCACCCACCCTCGGTATTGCACCTACAAACCAGCTTCCGCGCCCGCCAACACCAATAAGCGCGATATTAAGCTTTTCATTTGCTTCGTAACTGAAAGCTGCGCGGCTGTCTTTCAGAACCAACAAACCTAATCCACCGAGGGCGGTGTTGCTGATAAAATGACGACGATCGATTTGCCGCTCCATAATTCATCACCTCTTTCTTGCCAGGATGATTTCTATTTTGTGCCTTCTCCGCCAGTGGCGGAGCAGCCTTATACTGTGGAATTTTACCACTTAAATCCGAGCAATGCAAACCATTTAGGGATGGTTTCCGCTTTCTACGCAACACACGGCCACTACAATCCATAAACCCAGCAGCCGCCTTTTAACAAAACAGCTTGCATAAACACAAAAGATGTGCTAAACTTCCAAACTACAGACTCGTTAAGTAACTTTGTGTATCAAATTACATGCTCAGGATAAATACCGTCGCCGACTCATAGTGGGGAGGCCAAACCAGTTAGTCAAGGATGGGTTTATTTGAATCTTTCAGACACCTGTGCCTGCTCGTACCTGTGCAGGCAAGCACAGGTGCAGACAGGAGTGAGAAATGAGTAAAATGAAATGTTTGGTAGTAATGGTCGTCTTTTCGTTAGGAATATTGGTATCGCCAATTAGCGCAGCTGATGACGCCGACGAGTGGCCTTGGTGGCGCGGGTCTAATCGCGATGCCAAGTCTCCCGATACTGGCCTGCTGAAAGAATGGCCGGCCGAAGGCCCCACACTGTTGTGGCAAGTCAATGGCATCGGTAGTGGTTATTCAACCGTTTCTGTCAGTGGTGGCCTGATTTACACAACAGGTGATGTTGGCGACAAGCTTATGTTATTCGCATTCGATATGAATGGAAAACCCAGGTGGAAAACACAGGTCGACAAGGCTTGGACCAAGAGCCGACCCGGATCGCGGTCGACACCAACAGTCGACAGCGGTAAAATCTATATTCTCTCCGGCAATGGAGTCTTTGCATGCCTCGATGCCAAAACCGGCAAGCAGAACTGGTCCAAAGACCTCAGAAGTTTTGGGGGACAACCCGGTGGATGGGGATACGCCGAGTCTGTCCTTATTTATAATGACCTCGCAATCGTCAAGCCCGGCGGGGACAATTGTATCATGGCTTTTAATAAGATAACCGGCCAGACAGTATGGCAAAGCAAGGGCTTCAAGGCCGGACCGGAATACGGCTCCTGCGTCCCCATTACACATGACCAGGTAACCATGATAGCGACAGGTACTCGGGCAGGTGTTGTGGGCGTCTCGGCAAAGACCGGTGACCTTTTGTGGAAGAACAGTTGGAGCACTAATAATACTGCAAATTGCCCCGATCCTGTATACGCCGATGGTTTCGTCTTCTGGGCCAATGGGTATGGCAAGGGCGGCATCTGCCTGAAGCTAAGCACATCTGACGGTAAGGTATCAGCCCAAGAGGCATGGACAACCAAGGACATGGTCTGCCATCATGGCGGTTATATCGTCCACGAAGGCCACCTCTACGGTAATCACAACGGCGGCTGGTCGTGCCTCGAACTAAAGACTGGTCAGAAAAAATGGCACGAAAAAGCCGTGGGCAAGGGTTCACTATGCTTTGCAGATGGAATGCTGTACCTCTTCGGGGAAAGAGGCGGCAAAGCGGCCTTGGCAACCTGCTCGCCTGAAGGTATGGAAATCAAGGGTAAAGTAACCGTTGAAGGCACTGGAACGAGCTGGGCCCATCCCGTCGTCATAGGTGGACGGCTGTACCTGCGATATGCCGACAACCTTTACTGCTTCGACGTAAAAGCCGGGAAATCATAACGGTTGTCACAGAGTAAGTGCCTGGATGGTGCAAAGCCTTTGAGTATCCGCAGCGTCATTTCAGCGAGAATCATTTTCTTCCCGCTGCAATGCCTCGGTTCCGGTTCGTTAGCCCGAAAAGACAAGCGACCACACACAGGGCCGCTGTCCCAACTCCACCAATGGCGATCTTGTCGAGATTACACTGAACCCAGTGCCATGATTGCGGCAGGTATTCGGTCACAAAATCATGCCGTATAAAGGTTGCCCAGCCGATTACGACGATACTTGCCCCTATCGACACAAGACCCTGCCACAAACGCAGCCTAACCCGTATTAACGACAAAAGAAACAGACCAAGCGTCCCTCCACCAAAGATTGCTGACATCTGCCACCAAACATCCAGCGCACTCTTTGCATTAATCATCAAAAGGGCAAAACCGATTCCCAACAGACCCCATACCACAGTCATCGAACGCAGAAACAGCATGCTGGCTTTCTCCCCGATATTCGGATTAATATACCGCTTAGCGAAATCCAGCAGTAGAACCGTCGCCGAGCAATTCAATGCCGAATCTACGGTACTCATTGCTGCCGCGAGAATTGCAGCGATGATTAATCCCTTCAAACCTGCGGGCAGTTCTGTGGCGATGAAATACGGAAAAACCTGGTCGCCTTTCGTTATATCGGCACCCAGCGCATGCTCCGGCGAAGAGTAAAAGGCAAAAAGAGTTGTTCCGATATAGAGGAAAACTGCCGTCAGAGGGATATATATCAGCATGGCAATCCAGACTGACCGCTTCGCCTCCCGCTCGGTGGCAACGGAACAGTATTTCTGCACATAATTCTGGTCCGCCAGCAAATTTCGCAGGTTCTCGGTGACTCCGAAAATAATCATTACCCATATCGTTCGGTTGGCCAGATGTTCCTGGGTATTAAGAGAAAGCTTCCAACTTCCGAAGCTGAACTTGCCCTGCTCAACAGCCGCTTGTATCAGGGGTTCCGGCCCCGAGAAGACATAGTAGGATAAACTTACCGCGCAGAACAGAACACCTATAATCATAACCGCTGATTGCATAACGTCCGTCCAAATCACAGCCTCCATCCCGCCAAGTAATGTATAAATGATGGTTACCACGCCGATGACTATGATTACAAAACGGATGTCCCAGTGAACAAACGTACTCAGCAACAGGCTGGCAAGGTAAAGAATTACAGCAACGCGGCAGACCATATAGAGCACAAAAGCTGATGCTGCATACACCCGCCCCCAGGCACCGAGCCTCTCTTCCAGAAACGAGTAAACGGAAATCAGCCGTTTTTTTCGATAATATGGCACGGCGTATTTGCAAACCAGCCAGGCCACTGGCACGATACAAAGCGAGAAAATGATAGGATGCCAGTTACTATCGAAGGCCTTACCCGGCGTGGCGATATATGAAATACTGCTCGTATATGCGCTCATTACAGCCAGCCCGGCCGCCCACGCAGGAATCGAACGGCCGGCGACCATGAATTGCTCTGCCGTACGGCATTTACGTCTGTAGTACAAACCCATCCCGATCAGAACGCAGGCATAAAGAACCAGAATACCGATATCAATTTTATCGAGACTGCCCTGCACAATTTTCACCTTATCCGAACCCTGGCCGCCGGCGGGCGAGCTCATTCTATTCTTTCTGCACCTGTCGAGAGCCTCAAGGTCGAGCGATAATGCCCAGCTCTTCGATGTGTCGGCGAATCACTTTACGCTCTGTACGACGGAAACGGTGAAACGGCTCCGCTAAAAAATCACTGCAAATACCCATACATGAAAGCGCACACTTAAGCCCCTTCAAATAACTCGATTCGTATTTACCAACACCGTAAATCCTCTTACTGATTTGCACCACCTTTTTATGAAGTGGTTCGACCGTCGACAAATCCTTTGAATACGCTGCATTATAAAGGTCAACATAAAGATTCGGAACCAGATTAGCACCGCCACAGACACTACCATGAGCACCCGCTAAAACCGTTTCAGCAAGAAGCTCCTCCTGCCCTATCAGAAGGCAGAAATCAGGCTGCTTCTTTAGCAGCGACAGCAACTGGCGGAAATAAACCATATCTCCGGAGCTCTCCTTTATACCGACAATGCCGGTTATGGCAGCCGCAGCCCGCACGGTCTCAGGCTCAAAAACCAGCTTCGTATAACTTGGCATGTTATAAAGGAACAATGGCAGCGGTAGTTCAGGCATTAGATGCTTGAGGTACTCGATTAGTTCCGACTGCCCCGCTGGAAAATAATATGGCGGCGCCAGCACAACAGCCTGTGCACCGGCATCTTTTGCTTTGCAGGCAATGTTTACCGACTCCACAAAGCATGTGTCGGTTATTCCGACCAATACCGGAACACGCCCCTTAACCTGTGCGCAAACGCGCTTAATCAGTTCGCATCGCAGGCGCTGACTAAGACTCGGCGCTTCACCCGTTGTCCCTAAGATAAACAAACCATGCACACCGCCGGCCAGAATGTGCTCAATCAGCCGTTCAAGACCGGCCACATCGAGAGTATCTCGGTCAAGAAGCGGCGTGACCATCGGCGGAATGATACCGCGTAGCGGCCTCGGTAATACGTTCGAGCTCGATTCCATGTTTTATAAGTTCTCCATTCTACAGTTAATCCGCCGCACGTCTGGCGGATTAATTTCACTACACAACTCAAGAAACGCCATAACCCGCTCATCCGGCGTGCCGGCCTCGATGTCACCAACAACAATGTCGCACGGAGCATAGTCGCGTGCGACCCTTTCCAGGTCCGCCCGGATTGTCTCTAATGATTTGTTTACCAGTTCAGTGGGCGTATACATAACCGCACGCCGAGCGGATGCAATTACCTCTCTCGCCTGCGCAAGGTCTGAATCCAGCCCCATATCGATATAGCCCAGATGTGGTATCGTGGCATAATCGTCGATGTAAGGGTCGGCATTCCATGCACAGTTGTGGATACCGATACAGCCGAACGCTTCTCCCATGCGCCTGTCGAAAGGCAGCAGAAGGTCACGGTACTGCTCAGGCGATACCATATTGACCAGACAGTTGCTGACCGTAAAATAATCGACCTTCACACCGCTCTCTAATTGTCGCTTGTGGAGCCGTTTTGCTGCATCCATCATTGTATTACAGATGCAATCGAACAGGCGCCGGCAGCGCTGCGGCGCCTCTATTATATCGTAGAAAAGTTTTTCACCGCGCAGGCGGTAAGCGTTGTTGAGCACACCCTGGAAGTTAATGAATCCTTCGACCCGGCCTTCGTGGGCCGCAATCCAATCCACCTGCGCCATAAGCTCCTGAAAGAAAGGGTTCGTATCAAGCTCGGGAGCTTCAAGACTATCAACCTCATTGTCACCGAGATACTGATGTTCGCAGTTTGGCCAGTTGTTCTCAGCGTATACGATAGGAATCCCATATATCGCAGCCACACCGCTGCAACCGTAGGTGCCTGTCAGCAGGTCCAGTGGCTCATCGGCATTCTCGATACCTCCGATTCCCGTGCCCCCGAATCGACGCTTCAATTCACTTCGCATAGCCAGGATCGTTTCGCGCCGGTATGCAGGTTCGGTATGCCACCGCCGGCCGAAGTCGATACCAAGCGAGGTTCGGTACCAATTCGGTGTGAAGCCAATTTCCGGACGCAGAAAAGGCTCGCTGCCTGTCGCCGGTCGCCGAGTGGCAGACGCCGCCGGGGCGATATAGCTAATCAGTTGGCGGGTTTCCTGTGACATCGTATTATTTAAGTTTCAAACCGCTTGCTTAACTTTTAACAATCCATCCAAAATCTTCAAACTCATTTTATCCCTTAAATCCAACGATTAACAGCACATTTTCAATGAATCCTGGCTCGACTTAGCAGCAAAATGTGTTTTTTGCTTGAAGTACTTTTCAAATGCAGGCAAAATGTATCTAATCTTGTAATCAATGGAGGCCAATTTGGACTATCTGCCCAGGATTTGATTGTAACATACTTATCAAAGGGATTAGGAACCAACAATCGAAACATCACAAAGAAACGCAGGTTACAATGAACAGAAAAATGTTCTGTTACACTATTACAGTCGGAGCAGCAAAATGAAATACTCGATAGTGTGTATCACTCTCGTTTTAGGAACTATATTGGCAGCAGAAGTGGCCCGGATGCCGACCGAGAAGCAATATTCCAACAGTATTGGTATGAAGTTTGTTCACATAGAGCCGGGCACGTTTGACATGGGCTATGGCGGCCAGTTACCTCAAGAGATCCTTGCTGCAAAGGAGCACGGCGGCAGAAGCATCGGACTTTCTCTTTTCGGCAAAGATGGTGATTACGATGAACACCCAACACACAAAGTTACGATAACCAAACCTTTCTATATGGGAGTTTATGAAGTCACCAACCGTCAATATGAACGCTTCGACCCGCTGCATATGCATTTGCGAGGAAAAAGAGGCTTTTCAATCGACAACGATGAAGCCGTTGTTTTTGTGAGCTGGCACCAGGCAAAGGCCTTTTGTGACTGGCTAAGCAGGAAAGAAGGTTTACCCTACAGATTACCGACTGAAGCTGAGTGGGAATATGCCTGCCGGGCCGGAACAAAAACTCAATTCCATACAGGGGACACACTACCGGACGAATTTCTTAAGAACCCGGACAACAGTTGGTATCCCTGCCCGGACAGCAGCAGAGGCAGAGAAGAAGTTGTGCCTCTTCACGTCGGCAGGACGAAGCCTAATCCATGGGCTCTGTACGATATGCACGGCAATGTCGAAGAATGGTGCCACGATTGGTATGGACCTTATATAGGTAACGACCAGAGTAATCCTGTGGGTCGTGCCGATAGTGATTTTAAGGTCACCCGCGGCGGCAGCCACGGCACTGTTGCCTATTATCTGCGAAGCTGCAACCGCATGGGTACACTACCGCAAGATAGGACCTTTATGATAGGCTTCAGGGTTGTGCTGGGAAAGCTGCCTGATACAACACCGCTGCCCATACTCCCCAAACCGCTCTATCAGCAGAACGTCAGGCAAAAAGTGCCAAGCGACGTAACTAAAGGCCCGGACCCGGCCAAGCCCTATTTCCATGGCCCGCGCAACTACGTCAAGATTGACAAAGACGCTATCGGCCCGCTGTTCTCCAGGCACAATCACGACCCTGCCATTGTTGAATGTCCGAATGGCGACCTGATTACCATCTGGTACACATGTGTCACCGAAAGGGGACGTGAACTTGCCTTGGCAGCCAGCAGGCTGCGTTACGGCACTGAGAAGTGGCAGCCCGCTTCGCCCTTCTGGGACGCGGCAGACCGCAACGACCATGCGCCCGCGATGTGGTACGACGGAAACAGGACGATATACCATTTCGTGGGTCTTTCGACTGCCGCCACGTGGGGACCGCTGGCCATGGTGATGCGAACATCCATAGACAACGGCGCGACCTGGTCTCGAGCCAGGTTAATCATGCCGGAGCATCAGATGCGCAATCAGGTTACCGAACCGGTTTTCCGCACCCGCGAGGGTTATATCATTCTGGCTTGTGACGCAACTCCAAGAGGTAGCGGCGGCACAGCCATTCATATCAGCAAAGACAACGGCTTGACCTGGACCGACCCCGGCGGAACTATAGCAGGTATCCACGCAGGCGTCGCGCAGCTCGATGACGGCAGGCTGATAGCATTAGGCCGGGGTGACAACATCAGAGCCGGCGACGAGCAGCGAATGCCTATGAGCATTTCCGTTGATATGGGAAAGACCTGGACCTACAGACCATCACAGTTTCCACCTATTGGCGGCGGCCAGCGCCTTGTGCTCCTGAAACTGCGTCAAGGCCCGTTATTCTTTGGCAGCTTTGCCAACGGAAAACCGCCTGTGATGGTAATCGATACATCGGGAAAGAAACAAGAGGTAAGAGGACTCTTCGGCGCGGTTTCTTACGACGGCGGACTTACCTGGCCGCATATCCGCCTGATTACCGATGACGGACCCGACCGGGAATGCAAAACCACCGATGGAAGGAGCTTCACTATGGGATTGAGCACCGCTGAACCTAAAGGCTACCTCTCCGTCTGCCAGGCAAGAAACGGTGTAATACACTTGATAAGTAGCTGGAACCACTACGAATTCAATCTTAAATGGCTCCAGACATCACCGCCGGCAAAAACAAAAAAACATACTGTTGAGTTGTCAGGACAAACTTTTTTTAGTAAAATGGATACGCAAATTCTTAATTGAATATTCCGAGGACTTCTATGATATGCTCTTTCCCTTTTGCCCACGCACAAGTGTGGGGTCACTTGTACCTGCGATAACGCAAACCCGCCATTGCTGAAAGAGCCCTGGTTGTCGGTACAGATGGAGACAAAACAAGGTAAGAATACAGGAAAGTAAAAACCTTTTACGTATGTTCTAAAATATAGAAAGGGTAAGTTCCGATGAAAAAAACAAACCGATTCTTTGGAGTCCCCGCCGAAAGGCGTCCCGCGGACAAACGCACTCTTTCGCGTTTGAGGAATCTCTTTATGATGTCCGCTTGCCTTTTGGCAACGTCATGCATCTCATTAGCGGCAAAACCTCAACAGAAGACACAAGAGCAAAAAGCCGCCCAGATCCTGCGCACTACTGATGTCAGGGGCGGTCTTGTTGTCCACATTGGATGCGGAGAGGGAAAGCTCACGGCAGCGCTGCGCGCAAATGACAGTTATCTGGTCCACGGGTTGGACAGAGATGCCAAGAACATCGAGCAGGCCCGCAAGCACATCTCCGCCAGTGGCGGACTCAAGCTATACGGCAAGGTGTCAGTCGAGCAGTGGGACAGCGAGCGCCTGCCCTACATTGATAACCTTGTCAACCTCCTCGTGTCGGAACGGCCCATTGACGTCCCAATGAACGAGGTTCTGCGCGTTCTCGTTCCCAACGGCGTGGCCTACATCAAGAATGGCGGCAGGTGGACCAAAACAATCAAGCCACGTCCCAAAGAGATTGACGAATGGACACACTACATGCACGACGCCGGCGGAAACGCGGTGGCGCATGATTCGGTGGTCGGCCCGCCCCGGCACCTGCAGTGGCAGGGCAGCCCGCGCTGGGCGCGCCACCACGACCACATGTCAAGCGTAAGCGCTTGTGTCTCGACAGGTGGGCGATTGTTCTACATTTTTGATGAAGGCGCGCGTTCATCAATTCTCCTTCCACCTAAGTGGACCCTCATCGCCCGCGACGCTTTTAATGGCACAATCCTCTGGAAACGGGGAATCGGCGAGTGGTACACGCACATGATGCGTCTCAAGAGCGGCCCGGCCGTTCTGCCGCGGCGACTGGTGGCGGTCGGCGACCGCGTGTACGTCACTCTCGGAATCGAAGCGCAGGTTACGGCGCTCGAAGCAGCCACCGGCCAATCGGTGCGTACCTATAAGGGCACCGAAGACACCCAGGAACTGGTCGTCTCCGACGGCGTGCTGTTCGTAGTAGCCGACAAGCCGCAGAAGCAGGGCAAAAGCGACAAGCACAAACTCTGGGATGTGGCTCAACGGCGTCTGATGGCCGTCCGGGCCCAGACAGGCGAAATACTGTGGCAGAAAGAATGGACGGTTCTTCCAATGACATTAGCGGCCGACTCGAAACGCGTATACTTCAATAACGGTGAGAAAGTTATCTGTCTGGACCGCACCAGCGGCAGGGAGTTATGGGCCTCCAGGCCCATCCCCCGATGGTCGAAACTCCCGTCGTACTATGGCGCAACGCTCGTGGTATATGAGGATGTGGTTCTCTACTCCGGCGGCGAGAAGATGATCCCGCACCGCGGCGGCAGCGACAAGATGACAGCGCTGTCAGCCAAGAATGGTGAGGTCCTTTGGACGGCCGAGCATCCGCCTTCCGGGTACCAGTCGCCGGAAGATTTGTTAGTCGCCGACGGGCTGGTGTGGGCGGGAGCAACGACAAACGGCGGCTATTCGGGAATATTCACCGGTCGCGACCCGAAAACAGGCGAAGTGAAAGTCGAGTTTCCGCCCGACGTCGAGACCTACTGGTTCCATCACCGCTGCCATCGCGGCAAGGCCACGGACAACTATCTGCTCATGTCCCGAACCGGTATCGAGTTCATCGATGTCAGCAAGAAAAGTTGGGAAATCAATCACTGGATCCGCGGCGCCTGCCTGTACGGGATAATGCCATGCAACGGCCTGATCTATGCTCCACAACACCCGTGTGCCTGCTATCCAGAGGCCAAGCTAAACGGTTTCTCTGCCGTAGCATCTGCGGCGGGTCGGATTAGGCGCAAGGTTTCAGAAGGCGACAGACTCCAAAAAGGTCCCGCCTATGGTAAGGTCACCACAATCGAAGCATCGGGAGAGGCTGATTGGACAACATACCGGCACGATGCGGCACGCAGTGGCTTCACGAAAGTATCTGTCCCAGCCGACTTGAAACGCGCCTGGGAAAACGATTTAGGCGGTAAGCTCAGCAGTGTGGTGAGCGCCGGGAACAAGGTTTTCGTGGCGAAAGTGGACACCCACACGGTTTATGCCCTCGATGCCGGTTCGGGGAAGACTCTGTGGAGCTATACGGCCGGAGGCAGGGTCGATTCGCCGCCGACAATCTATCAGGGGATGGCGATTTTCGGATGCGCCGATGGATACGTTTATTCTCTCAGGGCCTCTGACGGCGAGCTTGTGTGGCGCTTCCGCGCAGCACCGGATGACCGGCGATTGATGGCCTTTGAACAATTGGAATCGGTCTGGCCGGTACACGGCAGTGTGCTCGTACAGAACGGTCTGGTTTATTGCGTCGCCGGGCGATCAATGTATCTCGATGGCGGACTACGCCTGCTGCAGCTGGACCCGAAAACCGGACGCAAGGTTTCCGAGAAGGTTCTTGACGACCGCGACCCGGAAACCGGTAAGAATATGCAGACGCGAATCCAGATTCTCAACATGCCGGTGGCTCTGCCGGACATCCTCTCCAGCGACGGCAAATACGTCTACATGCGCTCCCAGAAGTTCGACATGAGCGGCAAACGCCTTGATCTCGGACCCCACTCAGGCAATCCGGCAGAACAGGGCTCCGTCCAGCGGGGCGAGGGGGTCCATCTGTTCTGCCCCAGCGGTTTTCTGGATGACTCATACTGGCACCGTACCTACTGGGTCTACGGGCGCAGCTTCGCTGGCGGCCACGCCGGCTACTACCAGGCGGGCAAGTTCGCGCCTGCCGGCCGTCTCTTGGTGTTCGATGACTCTACTGTCTATGGTTTCGGGCGCAAAGCAAAGTACTACCGCTGGACCACTCCCATTGAGCACCACCTTTTCGCCGATGACAAGGACACGCCCCGTAGTCTCGCACCAGCGAGCAAGGCCGCTAAAAGTCCCGGTGGACCGTGGATTTCTATCGAAAACTCCAGGAGCCTAAATCCTACGGGCAAACCTCTGGTTGTGGAAGCTTGGGTCAAGGCCGAGAAGCGTAACGGTGTGGTCCTGGCCCGTGGGGGACCCTCACATGGCTACGCCCTCCTCATACGGGCCGGCCAGCCGCAATTCGTGGTTCGCGCGGACCAGAAGGTAAGCGTCGTGAGCACGAAGCGGAAAGTCGTAGGCAAATGGGTGCACCTGGCGGGTATGCTGACGGCTGACAAAAAACTCAAGCTCTACGTAGATGGAAAACTCACCGCAACAGCCGAAGCGAAAAGGCTGATTGGGTCCGATCCGGCCCAGGCTATGCAGATTGGCGCCGATGGCGAGTCCGCCGTGGGTGACTACACTTCCCCATTGCCTTTCACGGGATTGATCGACGAGGTGCGCGTCTACTACGGCACGGTGACCGATGCGGAAATCGCCCAGCACAGTACTGCACCGGGCAAGGCCGCAGCAAAGGATGCCAGGCTCGTCCTGTGCATGACTTTCGATAAAGGAAAGGCCACAGATGAATCCGGCAACGAGAACCACGGCAAGGCAGGTAAACTGAAGACCGAAAAAGGGCGGTTTGGCAGTGCGATGAAGTTCACCGGTGCCGGCGCCAATAAGCGTTCATCTCCGTCATTCCCGCACCGCTGGGCCCGGGACCTGCCGATGTTCGTCCACGCAATGGTCCTCGCGGACAAGACACTGTTCATCGCCGGCCCACCGGACATGATCGATGAAGACCAGATCTCCAAAAGCCTCGACGTTCCAGGCGTTGACAAGAAGCTTCGCGAACAGAACGCGGCACTTGACGGACAAAAGGGCGCTTTACTGCGTGTTGTTTCGGCTTCAAACGGGAAAAAATTGACCGAATACAAACTCGAAAGTGTGCCGGTTTGGGACGGTATAGCCGCAGCTAATGGGCGGCTCTATCTTTCAATGAAGAACGGCCGAGTATTATGTATGAAAGGAAAGTAGGTACCATCAATGAAAAATCAAAAGCAGTTTACAAAAAAGCTAACGTTTGCCTGTCTTTTGGCAGTTGTCTTCGCCCTGCCACAGGCGAGAGCTCAACGTACAGCACAAGTGCGACCAAGCAAAGCAAATTCTGGATGCGACAGGCGTAAAAGGTGGTCTCATCGTCCACATCGGCTGTGGGGACGGCAAGCTGACGGCTGCTCTGCGCGCAAATGACAGCTACATAATCCACGGTCTAAGCAGGAATGTGAAGAATATCGAGCAGGCCCGAAAGCATATCCGGTCGCTTGAGCTTTATGGCAAAGTGTCTGTCGACCGATTAAAAAGTCGCCGCCTGCCGTATGTCGATAATCTTGTTAATCTTATCGTTTCTGAGGATCTCGGCAAGGTTTCCAGGGATGAAGTGATGCGGGTGCTTTGTCCCAAAGGTGTTGCGTACATAAAGAAAGGCAACAAATGGATAAAGACCGTAAAGCCGTGGCCCAAAGAGATTGATGAATGGACGCATTACCTGCACGACGCCAGCAATAATGCCGTGGCCCACGATTCGGTTGTCAATCCGCCCGCGCATCTGCAGTGGGTGGGCAGTCCAAGGTGGTCACGGCATCACGACCGTATGGCAAGTATGAGTGCGCTGGTTTCATCCAGCGGCCGGATTTTTTATATATTTGACGATGGGCCAACAGCTATCATTCAATTGCCGCAGAAGCGGGTACTGATTGCCCGGGATGCATTCAACGGCGCTATTCTATGGAAACGGTCAATACCGTCGTGGCATACTCATCTGTGGCCTTTCAAGAGCGGACCAGCCCACTTGCCGCGCCGCCTCATAGCTGTCGAAGACAGGGTGTATGTCACGCTTGGTTTTCAGGCCCCGCTGACAGCACTTGACGCAGCAACCGGCAAGACCATCCGGACCTACAAGAACACCAACGCCACTGAGGAAGTGATTGCTTCCGAAGGCGTGCTGTTCCTGTTGGTCAACGACAAACCCATGAACTACAACGAGTACAGGCCCGCGGTCAACAATATCGGTCAGGCCAAAACTCGTGTAGAGAAGGAGTGGCCATGGGACGAGCGACCAAGACATATCATGGCTATTAGAGCAGATACAGGCGAGATTCTCTGGAGCAAGGACTACCGGGTCGTTCCTCTGACATTAGCGGCCGACAAAAACGCCGTTTACTTCCACGATGGCGAAAAAATCCTCCGCCTCAATCGCAACAACGGCGAACAACTGTGGGCTTCCGGGCCTGTCTCAAGACTCTCAGCCATTCCAACCAAGTTCGGCCCGACTCTGGTTGTGTACAAGGATGTTGTCCTGTTTGCAGGCGGCGACAGGTTTATGACGGCACTATCGGCGAAAAACGGCAAAACACTGTGGACGGACGAGCACCTTCGTGGTGGTCATAATTCCCCGGAAGACCTACTCGTAGTCGGTGGCCTCGTTTGGTCGGGAGCAATCGCAGGGGGCAAGGATTCGGGCATATTTACGGGAAGGGACATCTACACCGGCAAGATAAAGAACCAGTTTAGTCCCGACGTCGAAACGTATTGGTTCCATCATCGATGCTATCGTGCCAAGGCAACAGAGAAGTGGCTGTTGCCATCAAGAACCGGTATCGAATTCGTGGATTTTGAAAATAAGCACTGGACAACGCATCACTGGGTCCGAGGCGGCTGTCTATACGGCATTATGCCCTGTAACGGTCTGGTATATGCACCCCCACATTCCTGTGCCTGCTACATCGATGCCAAGCTATACGGATTCAACGCCCTGGCGCCTGAGTCTAAAAACCGTAAGGTCCCGAAGCAGATATCCGATGCCGACAGGCTCGAACGCGGCCCCGCATATGGAAAAATCGCCTATAGAAAAAAGAGTATCGAAAATTCAAGAGACTGGCCGACTTATAGACATGACGCAGAACGCAGCGGCTTCACAAAAACAAAAATCCCCGTTCAGCTGAAGCAGGACTGGGAAGCAAAACTGGGCGGAAAACTCAGCAGTGTAGTAGTCGCCGAAGAAAAAGTTTTCGTAGCTTCGGTAGACACACACACCGTTTATGCCCTCGATGCAAAGGATGGGAAAACTCTCTGGAATTACACAACCGCCGGAAGGATTGACTCGCCGCCTACGATTTACCGGGGGCGAGTGCTGTTCGGGTCGGCTGATGGATGGCTCTATTGTCTTCGTGCCTCGGATGGTGTTCTTGCGTGGCGATTCCGTGCGGCTCCCATTGATCACCGGCTTATGGCATTTGAGCAGCTTGAATCAGTTTGGCCAATTCATGGAAGCGTCCTTATCCAGGATGGAATAGCTCATTGCGTAGCGGGCAGGTCAATGTTCCTCGACGGTGGAATGCGCTTATTGAGGCTTGACCCGGAGACCGGGCGCAAAATATCCGAAACTATCCTCGACGACCGGGACCCGAAAACCGGCGAGAATCTACAAGTGCACGTCAAAGGTTTGAATATGCCTGCCGCCCTGCCCGACATTCTCTCCAGTGACGGCAAGTACATCTACATGCGCACCCAGCGTTTTGGTCTGGACGGCTTACGCCGGCACATTGCCCAAACGGATGTCAAAGACCAGTTGGGCGAGGGGGTCCATCTATTCTGTTCGACTGGTATGTTAGACAGCTCATGGTTCCACCGCTCCTATTGGATGTTTGGCAAAAGCATTGCTTCGGGGGCCGGCGGCTGGCCTCGTGCCGGTCGAGCCACCCCTGCCGGGCGACTGTTGGTTCTTGATGAATCCAACGTTTATGGTTATGGTCGAAGGCCTGAATACTACAAATGGACGACGCCAATGGAATACCATCTCTTCGCCGCAGCCAAAGAACTCCAGCGCCTCAAACCTCCCACCCCAAAAAAGCCCGCGAAGACCCGCGCTGCGCGCCGCCAGCAGCAAAAACGACGCGCAAACGCTCTTAATACCAAGCCAGTCTATCATTGGTCGCGGGAAGCACCGATTTACGTACGTGCTATGGTCCTGGCGGATAAAACACTCTTTATTGCGGGCCCACCGGACATAATCGATGAAGAAGAAACGTTCAAGAATCCTGATGCCTCCCGCGCAGCTTCGAAGCTTCACGAACAGACCGATGTATTTGAGGGCAAAAAGGGTGCTTTTCTGCGTGTTGTTTCGGCTTCGGATGGTAAGAAACTCACCGAATACAAACTCGAAAGTGTGCCGGTCTGGGACAGTATGGCCGCATCGAAAGGTCGACTGTATCTTGCGATGAAGAACGGCAAGGTGCTGTGTTTTACCGGGAAAGAGTAGTTGGGTCCGGAGGATTCGACAACACGGTACTACAATTATACTCATAGGCCTTCTCTTTTTATTAAGGCAGCCGTGCTTAACTCGGAAAACCGCCAAAAAAAAGTTGCACCGTGCGGCAATTCCAGTTAGCATAATGTTTTGAAGCCCAGCCCGCCATACCTCTGGCGGGAACGCAGTTTATTTGCAAAACCTGTCTGCCGACAGGCAAGATATCATTAAGGAGGAATATCATGTTCAATCGTTTTTCGTTGTTGCCTGTGTTCAGGAGTATAGCAGCCACCAGTCTCATCCTGGCCTATTTGTATGCAGCAAATATGGCTATTGCCGCTGAGCCGAAAGGCCTGAAGTTTTCAAAGCGATGTTTGATGGTCAATCCGAATGAGGGCTGTGCCATCGGCGATGTGGATCGGGATGGCAAACCAGACATCATCGCCGGGACGCACTGGTATGGCGCGCCGGATTTCATCCCACGGCCGGTTCGCGACATCCCCCAGATATCACTCGGTTTCGGCAGCAAGGGGTTCTATGCCAATAACGCAGACCTCGTTTACGATGTGGACGGTGATGGCTGGATTGACGTAATCTCCGGTGGCTGGACCGAGTCACAGCTTAATTGGTACAAGAACCCAGGCAAGGCAGGTCTCGAAAAGGGCTGGAAATGGGAGCCGCATCTGCTCGTCGACGCCCGCGCCCAGAATGAAGCTTTTGACTTGCGCGACATAGATGGTGACGCAGTGCCGGAAATCGTTGTCCACTGCTGGGTTTCAAGGGACCCTCTCGTAGTCTGGAAGCTGGTAAAGACTGCCGATGGCCAACCGACAGCTAAACGGATTGTGCTGGGTACAAACGGCTGTGGGCACGGTTATGCCTTCGGTGACATCAATGGCGACGGACGAGAAGACATCCTGTGTGGAGTCGGCTGGTACGAGCGACCGGCAGGCGACCCGTTCGCCAAGCCGTGGAAGCTCCATACTGAAACCGCCTTAAGCAGCGCCAGCTCCCCGTTCCTGGTCGTGGACGTCGATGAAGATGGCCGCAACGACATAATATGGGGCAAGGGACACGATTACGGTGTGTACTGGTGGAAACAAGGCAAACCCAAACCAGACGGAACCACTACATGGAAAGAACACCTCATCGACAAGTCGTGGTCACAGGCCCACTCGATGGTCTGGGCCGACCTCGACGGTGACGGCAAGGGTGAGCTAATCACCGGCAAGCGGGTCCGTGGCCACGGCGGCCGCGACCCCGGCGCTAACGAACCGGCATGTATCTTTTACTACAGTTGGGACAGTACCGCCCGCAAATTCGTACGTCATACCATAAGTGGGCCCGGTGGCGGTGTCGGTACCGGCATGCAGATTCGCGTTGCCGACCTTAACGGCGATGGCCGTCCGGACATCGCGGTGTCGGGCAAGACCGGCACGTGGCTGCTCATTAACGAAGGAATAAAGAAATAGGAAAACCATTAGGTAACAGTTGGCCCAAATAGTTTCCAACCAAGACAGATAAAAGATAAAGGAATTCAGCAATGTCTAAGAAATATTTTTTGTTGAGTCTCTCTTTTCTAATAATCTTGTTTTTTCCGGTAAATGCTCTCTCACAGCAGCGTCCAAAGAAAAAAATCGTCGAATATGGCTGGGACGTCCCTTACCCGGATTTCGTACGGGACAATATCCGTGAAATGGAAAAACGGCCCTTTGAGGGAATCATCTTTCGTACAAAGGGCTTTGACCACATCTTTGACACCCGTCCCTGGAAACAGGACAAACTTCAGCCGCAGCTGGATACACTTGCCCAAATCAAATGGAAGAAATTCACAGACAATTTTCTCACTCTCTATGCCGCCAGCAAGTGGAAAATGGATTGGTTCAATGATGAACACTGGAATGTTATCGTCGAAAATATGAAGTTGTTCTCTCTGGCAGTTCGTCGCGGCAACTGTGTGGGAGTCTGCTTTGACCCGGAACCGTACGGCACCGACCCTTGGGTATATCCCGGCTCATATAAAGACAAATCGTTTGACCAGGTCTGCGAGCAGGTCCGCCGGCGAGGCCGACAATTCATCATCGCCCTGCAGGAACACATGCCCCAGATAAGGATATTGAGCCTCTTTCAACTGGGCCTTTTTGGCCATATTGTTGACGAACCTGACCCGAAGATTCGTCAGGAAAAACTGATGAAGAAGTGGATGCCTTTACTGCCTGCCTTTTGTATCGGCATGCTCGAAGGCGCAGCGCCCGGAACCATTCTCATTGATGGCAACGAGTCGGCTTACTATTATGAAAATCCCCATAAATTTTACCAGGATTATCATCTCATCCGCCAGCGTGCCCAAACGCTGGTCCCGAAAGAGCTGCGAAAAAAGTATAACAGCCAGGTGCAGGCGGGCATGGCCCTCTATATAGACCAGGCGCTTGGAAAGCGGACAGTAAAAACCATAAGTCAATCCATGACCCGCGAGCAACAGCTAAAATTCTTCGAGCACAATGTGTATTACGCTCTGACCACCTCGGATGAATACGTCTGGTGCTATAGTGAAAGAATGAATTGGTGGCTGCCGCCGGAGAAACTCAAAAAGGACCGCATCCTGCCGCCGGCAGTTGTGCAGGCCCTCATCTCCGCCAGGCAAAAGTACGAGCAGGGCAAACCCTTGGGTTACGACATCAAAGATATGATCGAAGCCGCCCGGCAAAAAAAGAAATAAGGTTTGATACTACCCCTTACGGTGGAGGAGAGGGTGGCGGAAGCGGTGGCGGTGGGTTGCTGGTTGTCGTGAGGCTCCAGACTGTACCTTTGGTCTTGCCCCAACCGTTGATTTCATCAATACGCCAGTAAAAAGTAGTACCGACAGTCAAAGAGCCGGGATTGAAAGTTGTATGAGTCTGATTGGATAAGAAAAACATCAGATTGGACGTGCCCATATAAACATCATGAGATTCGGCACCAGGGCCTGGCGTCCAGCTCAAGGTGGGGATTATATTTACGTCTATTGCACCGTCGCAAGGATCCGGATTGCCGGCCATCTCAGGTAATGGTGGTATCACAGTAGCTGTCAGCCAGTTTTCGATAAAAATACCCACGTCTTTACCATCCACCACACCGTCTCCAAAAGGCGCCGGCGCTACATCAACTAAGGATCCATTTCCAGAGAAGTGCTGAGCAAGTATCGACAAATCTTTAAAATTAACTTTTCCATCGCCACTGAAGTCAACATCTGAAACTGGCGGTCCCTGCCACAGTTGGATACCATAGTCGTTACCTAAATTGCGTGAATATTTCTTGTCGATCGGATTGTTCCAGTGCTCATGCACGCCAAGACTGGCCAGTCGTGTTCCGTCTCTTTCAGGGTCGTAAAATGTCTGCGAGGGAGGATTGTCCGCCTGTGCCGCTTCATGCAGGTAATCATCGGTTCCCGCGTGGGCGGGACCGTTAGCCTGGGGCCATTCTGTGACAAGAAAGTCAAAGGCCACCGAGTCGATCGCCACCGGATCCTGTGAGGCGAAAATGCTCGAACACCAGTCATTATTGAAAGGTGTCATCTGCCATTTCAGAGGCAGATTATCGGGTGCGACGTGCTTACCCGTATACAACCCGTCAATCAGACAAAGGACAGTCTTGCCGCCTACATCACGGTGCCCCATCAAATCGACCATGTTTCTATAGCTACCACTTGCCGGGATACTAAACGGGGTATCCCAGTGCATATTATAATATCCGCCGACAGCAGGTCCTCTAAGCGACCCATAATGGTTCTTTGCACAAACAGTGATTCCCGCCTGGTTGTAATGGCCCTTGAAAGAGGCAAGATTGATGAAGTACTCCGCATCAACATATGATTGCAGCACATAATCCTGGGTCCTTCCATCAGCCTTCGATGTGCTCCAGTAAAACGGAACAGTAGATTTTGTGATTTTGGTTCGGTTATAGTTCCCATGATAATCCAGATAACGAACATTTGGAAAATCGGGTTGAATCATATCATAGAACTCATGGCACCACATGCAGATCGGGTCACCAACAGTAATATCCGATTCGGCTACCCCCACAACGTTAACCAGTTGATCCAGCAGGGCATGAATTATATGGGGCGAGCATATCGCATAGTCCGGTGTATGATCGTCTATAAGGCTATATTTGTTGTTCGACAAGGCAATCATATCCACAAAATTCACCTTGATCATAACCTGCTCACTGCTACTGTATCCCACATCGCCTCTGCCCTGCTGATGATTAAAATGCCGGAAAATACGGTTCCATGCCTCACAGATGTCCCTTTCCCCGGCCACTGCACAGACCGCTTGCACCATCATCGAATCAACCACATTCTGGTCCGTATGTTCGTCCTGCCACCAGTACTCTCCCGTACCGGGCCCTTCCCAGTCCGTTGCATTCGGGTCATGTACCCACACAACTCGGCCGGGATGAACTCCTTTGGCAACTCCTTTAGGCTCATTGACAGGATGAGGGTCGGCAGCAACTGCTTTTTTCTCTGCGGTCAAGGTCAGTGAAACAAATACACAGCCGACACTCACCACTAAACACAAGATACCGACGAGGTAGCGTGAACGTGAAAAGGAGCTTCTGGCCTTACGAAAGGCTGCCGTGGAAACGCCCAAACCAAAAAGCCATATAATAAAAGCAGAAGCAAGAGGAAAAGCAGCTCGCTGACAGGGATAAGTCGCTCGTGAAGGCTTGGGCACCACGCGGATCAGAAACCAGATTAGCGATACCAAACCAACAACAGGAAACAACCATATTAGCCAGGGATATTTCCCGAATCGTCCGGGCCGCTTATCCGTCTTTGGACAAACTGACGGGGCCTCTTTCCTTTTACTAAATGGCATTTCCACGCCTCCTTAACCTCCGGCTGTGACAGTAAAGCATGGATGCAGGTTGCAGCATGTCCTACTTGCCTGCTCGACCATACCTTGCCTTTATATCATATCTGAGGTCTCTTTAATATAACGCTCGACAACGTCTAATATATCAAATTCACCCTCAAAATGCAACTGTTGTGCTGACAGTGTGGACAGTATCGTTGGCCTCAGGTCCTGCCTCCGACACAGCCGATTGCCAAATAAATGAAAAAGCGGGCGATGGGATTCGAACCCACGACATTCAGCTTGGGAAGCTGACATTCTACCACTGAATTACGCCCGCTTAAATTCTTATTTTGTAATACTATAAGCCAAATCCATAGTTTTGTCAATAGGCAAAATTCCCCTTTCTGCCGAAATTGCGCTTGTCATTTTGAGCGCAAGTAGCCTTTAGCCCTGAGCGGTGTCGAAGGATTAGTCGTGTAGGATGGACTTTAGCCCATGCGGTCATTTCGCGAAGGCAGCGCGTAGCGGAAGAAACTCCTTGTTAGCCCCCGGCACTGTCGGGGGTTGTCTTTATGTTTAGCCCCGTCCTCCGGGCGGGGTTATTTTTGTTCCCGCCACCTGCCTGTCCGCCGAAGACTCGGCGAAGGAGGATGGGCGGGGTTGTCTTTGTGTGTTTCAACTGAAACATAGGTAACAGTTTATACCGATGACATGGGTAACACTTTTTCGGTTAGCCCCGCCACCTGTGGGCGGGGTTGTTGGCCACCTCAACTTCTCAATTCATCATTTCTTGTTCGATATTCGATATTCTTTTTTCCTTTTTTTCTTTCCCTTTTCAATTCTTTTATGCTATTCTGACGCCACTTGCTATGAAAAAGCATCTGGGGCGGTTTTGCGAATTAGAGAGTCTTTCCCTTATGCTCTTGTGCCTTGTATTTGTCGTCTGGTAATTGGCGATGTTGTTATCTTTTCGCCATAGCTCACGAAAGGACTCGATTGCATGATAGGACGTTTGATATTAAAGGTCAGCGGCCTGCTCACCTTAGTCAGCATCTCAATTGTGGCCCTGGCGGGAATTTTACTCGTTGGTTGGTTCCTTCTGGCTATCATTTTACCAAATCGCATGAACGTAACAGCCCGGGTAACCGACAGTGCAGGCCGGCCAATCAAGGCGGCGCAGGTGCATGCTGTTCCCTTGGCCATTTTCGACGCCCACTCAGAAGAAAGCACCAAGCCCGCTCGCGGCAAAGCCCGTATTGTGGTTACCGATGAACACGGCCGGTTCCGATTTAAAAGACTCATCGCAAGCGGCGGCGTAAAGGAGGGAATGTGGCTGCAGGAATACGATATCACGATAAATGCTGAAGGCTACTGGCCCGAACTGATACGCGTGCGGAACAACTGCGACAGGCACATGGACCTCATTACCCTTGAAGATGTCGTCCTTGAAGAAGAAAAACCGGCACCGTCCGGCTAAATACTAACAATTAAATCTGAGGCATTAAATTTGAAAGCTTCGCTTGATGTGGCATCTTTACATTATTAAGGAGAGGGAAAAGTTTTACACGGGAATAACCACCGATCTCAAAAATCGCTTAAACCAACATGGTAACCCTCCATTGCTTTATAAAGAGCATTTTCAAAATAAACATCAAGCTGCCCAAAGAGAAAGTCAGATTAAGGGATGGTCAAAAGCAAAGAAACAAGACTTAATCAAAGGACTCACTAAGTGAGTTTACACTGAGCTTGCCGAAGTGAGACCTGCTCGGAAAGCTTCTAATGTTTAGCTATCCGCAGGTCTCGAACCATACAACAACGTTGACATTTTAGCTCCGGTAGACTGGTAGGGTGGAGCTTGTCCCACCATTATTCTTGTTGACAAAAAGACTCTCGTTGGATAATCTAAAGATTGTGGATGGTTTCAGACGAAAAATCCAAAGACGAAACCCCCAGAGCCAACCATGCAAAAATTTGAGATTTTATTTTCTTTGACTTACAGCCGTTTCTATGGTATAGAATTGTTTGCTTCCACTGATGGAGAAAACTACGCAGGGGAAAATATTTAAATGTAAAATAAGGAGAGGAAAATGAAAGCTAAATGCCCTTTATGCGAAACAGTTCAATCCTTGCCGGATGAATATTCATACAAACAAATAAAGTGCCAGAATTGCAAAAAGCAATTTCAAGCCAATCCGTATATTAGTGATTTAACCCCACAAAAATATACAGCAATTTTGCCCAAATTGTTATTGATTGTAGGTCCTATTGCGTGCTTATGTATTTATTTCGCATATAACTATTATGAATTATCCGCTAATACGAAGTTGGTATCATTGCCCCAACTTACAATTGCTCCGGAAGTAAATAAACCACCTGTAATAATTAAACATATCCCCGAAAACGAAGATTTTTCAGAGCCATTCGAATTACAAAAAACAATCAATAATGCCTGGCAAGAAGAAAAAGCATCATTGGTAGATGAAATGCAAAACAATATATCTGAGATTGAAGCCGTCCTATTTGAAAGAGAAAAAGAAGTAGAGGACGCCGAAAACAATCTTATCCAGTATCGTCAAGAACACGACGCGGAATTGGAAAAAATCTCAACAGATGATAAATGGGGCCGAATGGAGTATGATGGAAGAAGCAAAATATTTGATGATTTTGAGCGAGATATAGATGAAATGTTGTCTGCCCAGAGGGCAAAAATAAGCAAAAGCTGGGAACAAGTGGAAAAAATGCGCAGTATTATGCGAATTGTAAAAAATACTGATGACCCCGACTTGGCATTAGAATTAATCAAAATTGAGAAGCAAAGCCAGGATGAGCTTGCTGAAATACAAAAAAACTATGAAGAACTTCAGAAAAGAAACGAAAAAGAATGGGAGCGAATCCAAAGGGCAAGGCTGCGGCAATTAGAACGTGAATTATCAGAAATCGACAGAAAATATAACGTTCAATAGTTTGTTAATTTACGGCCCCAACAAAAACTTTATGAGCAAAACCAGAAACTTCTTCCGGAAGCCTACTGGGAATAAAAGCTCTTACTGCTCGTCTTGGATGCGGTGATGTTGAGAAAAAAACGCTAATACTTTTTTGAAAGTGTGAGAAAATGGAAACAAAGCAGTCTGATTTTGAACTCAAAATCTGTTTCAGCAAGTCCGGCTCTAAATTCTACGAGCAAGTTATTCATACCGCAAGTAGTGTCGGTAAGTTTACTGAAGGCGAACCTAATATCTTGGTACTCAATAAACGAGAGCTACTCAATAACATTCCAAAAATCGGCGTGATGGTAACGACTATCAAGCGATGGCGTAGCACTAAATTCTATCTTAACAATGAGCCTATTGACTGGCACTATTTTATGAATAACTTTCTCGTTGGAATAAACTGCTACAAGGCTTATCAAGAAGCAGTGATTCAGGAAAATTACTGCTGGACCGAACGAATTAAACCTGGCTGGAGGTGCAGGCAGCTTTGGGCGATTAAGCGTTATATTGACCTGTATAGATCGCCCTGGCGTGAACAATTATACTGGTGGGAAATAGGCTGTTTCATAACAGATACAATTTGGCAGGTGGACAAAAAGGGAATAAAAAGACTACTCAAGCGAGAATCCGAATTGAAGAATTTAAAACTGTGCCCGATATTTGACTTTAACAAAGTTGCCCAAAGTGTAGAAGAATTGCCAGATGCTATCGACACCAAAGAAGAAAGCTGGGAAGTAGAATACAGCAAAGAGCCAGGCGAGTCTAATAAACCAATAAGAATCCGTCCTGCAAAATCCGACCCTTACAATTGGTCATAACTCAGATGGAATGATGCAAGAGAAAAGACCGATAAAGATTTTTCTGAAAGAGTAATACTCTTTTACTGCTCGGCCTCGGTGCAGTGGTGTTGAGAAAGAAACTTTTTAGGTGAAAGGAGAATTGAAGAATGGCAATAACACTATCGCAGTTCTTACATTCCTGTACTACTTTACCTAACATTATCCGAAGCTGTGA
>SDBU01000825.1_pt1 | contig 44822 bp, 44 predicted proteins | sample 2277071 | NCBI WGS metagenome assembly SDBU01 (sample SAMN10397929, study PRJNA504765) | marine sediment metagenome | isolation source: marine sediment core GS08_GC12, 126 cmbsf | place: Arctic Ocean: Gakkel Ridge, Loki's castle | collected 2008
ACTGAGCTAACCGCCCATAAATGGCGCGCTTGGCGGGGCTCGAACCCACGACCTCAGCCTCCGCAGGGCTGCGCTCTATCCAACTGAGCTACAAGCGCCAAAATACTGATAGTGCCGAAGGGGAGATTTGAACTCCCATGCCCTTATGGACACTACGCTCTGAACGTAGCGCGTCTACCATTCCGCCACTTCGGCATAGTAAGACTTATTGTACGATTGACAGAACTTTTGCCCTGGCTCTCAATCTTAATATGTAACCCTCACCAAGTTTAATTGTAGCAACAAGATATCCTCTATGCAACTCTATATATGGCCATAAGTAGCTTGCTCATTTCAAAGCAACATGTCAATACTGTTAATAAGTTACAGGTTAATGGTGAATGAAGAATGTCATTAAATTTATTAGAACCGGAGCTATTGATTAATGATGCATCAAGAGGAAGCGGAGTTCTCTCTACCGTACACTATGGTGGGCGGTAAAGGATTTGAACCTTCGACCTCTCGGATGTGAACCGAGCGCTCTAACCACTGAGCTAACCGCCCTAAAACGTATTTATTTTAGTCTTAAAAATAGGCTTTGTAAAGACAGGCCTTCTTGTTTTGGCAACTTTGCCTGCTCTGGAAAAATCGGCAATAGCATTATCCCGCGTCTTGACGTCTTCCCATGCCTGGGTATAAGATTAGCAAATAAAAAACTGAAGGAGGGAAGAGTTGGTGACAAAGCAGGAAGTTCCTTATCCATCATTAGACACACCGGCCGTACTGGTGAATATGGACAAGCTGGAGGCAAATATAAGAGAGATGTCACAGCTAGCCGCCGAGGCGGGTGTTAAACTAAGACCGCATATTAAGGTTCATGAGTCGGCATTAATAGCCGAGATGCAAATTAAAGCGGGGGCATGTGGGATAGAGGTAGGTACTATGGCTCAAGCGGAAGCTATGGCAGAAGCAGGGCTTGATGACATTATTATTGCTCACCCTGTTTATGGTTATCATAAACTTGAAATACTCAAGAGGCTCCTTAATAAACCAGGGCTTAAGATTGCTGTCGTAGTGGATATGATTGAGCAAGCCGAGGGTGTTTCGCAGGTTGGTCAAGCGGTTGGGCGAAAGGTCCCTATGCTGTTAAAACTTGATACAAATGCCGCTCTAGGTGGGTTCCCCCGTTTTGGTGTTGCCCCGGGTGAACCTGCATTGAATATGGCTAAGAAACTTTGCCAACTTCCGGGTATTGAATTTATAGGTCTTTATGGGCATGCAATTGTTGGCGACAAAACACCAGAAGGTGTAGACAAGATGACTTTTGGAACGGCATCGTTAATGACGGAAACAGCCAAGCTGCTGAGGAAAGAGGGCATCAAGGTAGAGCATGTTTCTATGGGTGCATCAAATACGTTCCGTGCCACCTGCCGTTATTTGAAGGAGGGGAAATTCTCTGAGTTAACGGAACTTCATCCGGGGAATCGTGTGATTGGCGATATCATGTATATGCTGGACCTCGGTAATACAAGAGAAACATGCGCTGTAACCGTGTTAACTACTGTGGTGAGTACGGCACGTTCAAATATGGCTATCATTGATGCCGGGTATAAAACATTTGGTAAAGACTCCCTCATAGCGGCTCGGGAGGCCCCAGGCTTTTTCTGGAAAGGAATGCCTAGCTTTGGTCCTGCCGAGGGGCGTCCTGACTTGTGGCTAGGGGCTCTGGGTGCCGAGACTGGTTATATTTACTATAAGGACCTAAATAAGAAACTGAGTGTTGGCGAGCGGTTAGAGATTGTGCCTAACAATGCCACCCTGGTTATTAATATGCATGATCCAATATATGGAATAAGAAATGGTGTAGTAGAGAAGGTGATTCCCGTAACTGGGAGGGGTCGGGGTAGTTAAGTGACGATGGGGAAGGTTATATGAGTACGCTTTAACCTTTCCCTTCCTTTTTGGACTCAGCCGGTTTTCCCTTATTTTGCCACCAGGCTTTGAGTCGAGCTATAATCTGTCTCTCATACCCCTGGTCGCTTGGAGTGTAGTAGTGTTTGCCTTGAAGAGAAGCAGGCAGGTTCTGCTGCTTAACGAAGTGCCCGGGGTAGTTGTGGGCATATTTATATCCCTTACCATAGCCTATGCCTTTCATTAGCGGTGTCACTGGATTGCGTAGATGCAAAGGTGCTGGCTCATTGGAACCGTGTTTAATCTCATCCTGAATCTCAGAGTAGGCTTTATATAAGGAATTGCTTTTAGGAGCGGTAGCCAGGTAAACGGCTGCCTCAGCCAGAGCCAAGTTGCCCTCAGGCATACCGATGAAGTGGACGGCTTGTTGGGCGGCCATGACTACTACTAATGCCTGGGGGTCAGCCATGCCTACATCCTCTGAGGCAAAGCGAACCAGGCGGCGAACAATGTAGAGGGGGTCTTCTCCCGCCTCTAGCATCCTCCCTAGCCAGTATAAAGAGGCATCCGGGTCTGAACCTCGCATCGACTTGTGAAGGGCTGAGATAAAGTCGTAGTGCTGGTCTCCTGCTTTGTCATAAAGCAAAGCTCGATGCTGGACAGCATCCTCGATAGTAGGCAGTGAGATACGGCGCTTTTTATTGGTATCAGGTGGTGTAGTTAGAGCTGCCATCTCCAGGGCATTAAGCGCAATTCGGGCATCATTATTTGACATAGTGATGAGATGACTTAAAGCATCGTCAGCTAACTCTACATTTAATTTACCCAGACCTCGCACCTCGTCCTTTAGTGCTCTTTGGATTATGATGCGAATTTCATCATCCTTGAGAGGGTTCAAGGTGAGAACCCGGCAGCGGGAGAGAAGAGGAGAGATGACCTCAAAAGAGGGATTTTCGGTAGTAGCTCCGATGAGGGTAACAGTGCCATCCTCGACGAAAGGTAGGGCTGTATCCTGCTGGGCTTTATTGAAACGATGAATCTCATCTATGAATAGAATGGTTTTCCGATTGTACTGCTTACGGCGTTTTTTAGCTTCGTCTATTATTTGGCGCAGGTCAGCTACGCCAGCACTGACCGCACTTATCGGGCTAAAATGTGAAGCGGTGGTATTGGCGATAATGAAAGCCAGGGTAGTTTTGCCACTACCCGGCGGACCCCAAAGGATGATTGATGGGAGTTGACCGGTCTCAATAGCCTTCTTCAATACACGCTCTTCACCCACCAGATGTTCCTGCCCGACAAAATCGTCGAGGGTGTCCGGTCTCATCCGGGCTGCCAGTGGTGCCTCCTGCTCCATTTTTTCCCTGTATTGCTGTTCAAACATGTCCATAATGCACCTTCTTTCAGATCACCGGGTAGGTTATTTCTCAGTGGGCCATCAGCCAGCCGCCGCCAATGTTTACTGCCTGACCAGTCATATAGTCAGACTGGCTGGAAGCAAGGAAAGCCACCAGATTGGCTACCTCCTCTACCTTGGCCGGTCTCCCTAACGGGATTTTGTGCTCAACAGAGGCATAGGCTTTGGCGATGGCTTCCTCTTCACTCAACCCTTGCTTTATAGCCTCGTATATTGCCGGACCACTAGTTCCCCAGGTGGCAACACCCCCGGGGCAAACGGCATTCACATTTATCTTATGTGGTGCTAGCTCTAGGGCCAGGCTTTGGGTCAGAGCAATCACGCCGAACTTTGAAGCGCTATAGTGCGCCCTGCCGGCGGTCGCTCTCTTGCCGGCTAGTGATGAGATGTTAATAATCTTGCCTTCTTGACCCTGCTTCATCATCTGTTTGGCTACTGCCTTGCACATAAGGAAAACACCGCTGAGGTTAACGGCAATAGTTTTATGCCAGACTTCCTCGTTCATATCCACGACAGGAGTATTAGGAATGTCTCTGCCAATTAGCGATGCGTTGTTGACTAGAATGTCTATCTTACCGAATTCCTGCACTGCCTTTTCCACCATGTTATTGACTTCTTGACTCTTGCTAATGTCGGCGGTGATAGCCAGTCCCCGGTGCCCTAAAGCCTCAATCTCCGTAACCAAGCTTTCAAGTCCACGCCACCCTTCTTCCCTTTCCCACGGAGTAAGGTCCTTGAGAGTTTTATATTTGTCAGATACCACTACATCGGCACCCTCGCTAGCCAGTCGCAGGGCTATACCACGACCAAGTCCTCTTTTATTTGAGGTTCCCGTAACCAGAGCAGCCTTGCCATTTAAATTATACATTTTCTTCCTGGCTAGATTTTAACATAAAGATAAAAGGAAAAGAAGCTGACAATGCGAAAACCTTTGTTGCTCTGGTGCTATTTTGTTGCTATAATGGTCAACCACAGCAATGGTGATGCCGAATATTGAGGTTAGCTAATCATAGATTAGGAGGACAATAATGAAATTATCTTCAAGTATGGCTCGGTTAGGAACGGAGACTGCTTTTCAAGTTCTGGCTCAAGCCCAGGCTCTTGAAGCCAAAGGGGTTGAGGTAGTCCATCTTGAGATTGGTGAACCGGACTTTGATACGCCTAAAAACGTCTGCGATGCTGCTAACGAAGGACTGGGTAAGGGTTTAACTCACTACTGTAATGCTCAAGGATTAGTTGAGCTGCGTACTGAAATTGCCAAACAAATGGAAAGAACACGCGGTATTTCGGTAGGTCCAGAACGCATCGTCGTGACCCCCGGTGCTAAGCCCATCATGTTCTACTCAATCCTGGCGTTACTGGAGAAGGGGGATGAAGCAATATATCCTAATCCAGGATTTCCTATCTATGAATCGATGATTGACTTTACCGGGGCAAAATCGGTGCCCATTCCACTTCGGGAGGAACTGGATTTTCGCCTTGATATAGATGAGCTGAAGTCCAAGATTACCTCTCGCACCAAACTCATTATCATTAACTCTCCTCAAAATCCAACGGGTGGAGTCTTAGAAGAAGGTGATATCCGCGCTATAGCTGAGCTTGCCCAGAAGCATAATATTACTGTTCTTTCCGATGAAGTATATGAATACATTCTTTATGAAGGAAAGCATCACAGCATCGTCAGTTTGCCCGGTATGCTGGATAAAACCATCTTGCTCAATGGCTTTTCCAAGGCCTATGCAATGACTGGCTGGCGCCTGGGCTATGCGGTTATGCCACCAGAGCTGGTTGAATCTATTGTACGCCTGATTGTGAATAGCGTATCCTGTACGGCGCCTTTTACCCAATATGCCGGCATAGAGGCGCTAACCGGTCCACAGGACAGCGTATCTAGAATGGTAAACGAATTCAAGAGGCGACGAGACGTAATAGTAGACGGACTGAATGAAATCCCGGGCATAAGCTGCCTCCGCCCCAAAGGTGCCTTCTATGTGTTTCCCAATGTCAAAAAGCTGGGGATGAATTGCAAACAGTTAGCTGATCACCTTTTGCAGGAAGCAGGGGTAGCAACTCTTGCTGGTACAGCTTTTGGGGAGTATGGCGAAGGCTACCTTAGACTATCCTATGCAACATCCCTGGAAAATATTAAGAAGGCTTTAGAGAAGATAAAAACAGCAGTAGCCAAACTTAGGTAGTTATTTGTATCTTTGCACTTCAAAACGGTATAGCTTGAGCGGCTCATTGGGCATGATTCCGGCCTTCTGACAGCAGATATCAATCTGGTAGTCCACGGTATCTACTCCCTCAAGGTCGGGGAGGAGCAAGCCTCGCCTGAATCCACATTCCACTATAACGCCATACTTCTTAGGGTCTAGCTGGTCTTTGCTTGCTATTGGCTCGGGCTTGGTTAGTACATCCACGCTGTAGCTAAGGTCACCAAGCTCATCGGGAGTGATGGGAGGGAAACGCGGATCTCTAGTAGCTGAGCTAATAACATTGGCGATGGTTTCCTTAGCCACATTGGGCATGGTCGGCTCAAGGGTGCCAATGCAGCCTCTTAGCTTGCCAAATTTATGTATTGAAACAAAGACCCCAGCCTTTTCTTTCATCTTAAGGGTAAGCTTTTTGGGCTTGAGGGTCTTACCTTCTTTAACATAGGTCTCTACTGTTTTCTTGGCTAATTTCACTAGTGAATGCATATCATTCCTGGTTGCCTTTTATTATTATCCCGGCATAGCCTACCACGCTTGAGTAATCGCCGGTGATATCACCACTGGTCTGGTATCTAACCAGCTCCGTCTCCTTTCCCCCTAACTCTTTAGCCGCCGAGATGAGACTGACCACTGGTGCATAGCCACACATTGATATATTTAGCTCTTGGACTCGTTTTAGCAGTTCATCCTCGTTCAAATCCAGTATGGCTTCTATAGCTTGATTATCCTTCCTCTGGGCAGACTCTTGTGGCTCATAATGGGTCATGTCGCTTGAGGCTATGATTACCACTTCTTTGCTTAACACTTTAATAGCCTTAGCTATTCCCTTGCCAATTTCCTTATAGATAGCACCGGTAGCGTAGGCAAGTATGATGGGTACAAGCTTAAAATCCCTCTTAAAATATTGTAAAAATGGTAGCTGAACCTCAATGGAGTGCTCGTGTTGGTGGGCTACAATATCTTCTTCTAGGTAGCTAGATGTGGTTAGAATATGCTTGCCCAGTTCTGAGTCAATCTCTACTTCACCCAGGGGTGTGATCCATACACCCTCGGTCATAATACTAAAAGGTTTTCCCATTCCGGTATGGCTGGGTCCCATAATAATAAAAGTATCTTTAAATTTGGTTTTAGATATAGCAGCACCTGCCATCGGCCCTGAGTAGATATATCCAGCATGAGGTGAAACCAGGCCGATTACCTCTTCTTTTACTGCTTTGTCATCAATCATTCCCTCAATCATTGCTTTGAGTTGGGAAGGCGAGTCTGGATAAAATTGCCCGGCTACAACTGGCTCTCTGATCATTGTGACCTCATCTCTGCCTCGGATGTCCTGAAATTAAGCTCTGCCCCGCAGAACTTACACCTCGAATCTTCCAGCCCTACTGCATTGGCTTGGTAACTAAACCTTTGCACTACAAGCTTGCCACAGGAGTAGCAGATGGTGTTCTCACTCTTGTGCCCAGGCACATTGCCAGCGTAAATAAACTTGAGCCCAGCTTTTTGGCCAATATCATAGGCGTGCTCAAGGGTGGATATAGGGGTTGGGGATAAGTGTCTAATATGGTGGTTAGGGTAGAACCGGGTTACATGCCATGGTGTTAATTCCCCCAACTCATCTCGTATCCAGTTAGCAATTCCCTCAAGTTGCTGGTCATCGTCATTCATGGTGGGTATGATATTAGTAACAACCTCAACATGCATATTCCACTTAGTTTTAGCCCGCTTGGTAACCTCGAGTATTCCTCGCCAGTGAGTTACCTTGGCCAGATTACGGTAAAGGGAATCAGAGAAGCCCTTAATATCAACTCGCCAGGCATCTAGATAGGGTCCGATAGTGTCTAGCGCCTCGGGAGTCAGGTAGCCATTGGTCACATAAACGGTATACAGGTTGTTCTCCTTGGCTAGCTTAGCTGAGTCTAGAGTATATTCGAACCAGATGCTGGGCTCGTTATATGTCCATGCAATTCCCTGGCAGTGATAGCGCTTAGCCAGCTCTACCGCTTCTTGGGGTTGGATTTCTCGGGAACCGCGCCACGGCTCATCATTCTCGGGACAGGAAATTTCCCAGTTCTGGCAGTCCTGGCAGTGAAAGTTACAGCCCCAACCGCCTAGCGAGAAAGCCAGAGTGCCGGGGAAGAAGTGAAATAAGGGTTTCTTTTCAATGGGGTCAGCAGCAACCGATGACACTTGGGCATAATTCCTATTGTAGAGGACACCGTCTTTATTCTGATACATTCGGCAAACACCAAACTTGTCTGGATTTATGGTGCAACGCCACTGGCAGATATTGCACTGCACTCTGGACTCCGGCATCTTTTTGTAGAACATTGCCTCGTGCATGATTATCTATCCTGCAATTCTTTAATTTCATTATATCACTCGGCTATTGTCAATTATAGCCAGTAGATTTATTATCCCCCTCTCCCTTGAGGGAGAGGGGGAGTGATGTTAAAAAGAGGGGCGGTTGCCCTTCTTAAACACCTAATAATCTGATTATCCTCAGACCGAAGATCAGAGAGAGGTGAAGCTTCCCTTGACTGCCAGGTAACCAGTAGTTAGACTTGGGTAGAAAGGCAGATAATGAAGGTTATCGGTTTTACGGGTGGTATAGGTAGCGGTAAGAGCGTAGTATCTCAGTTTTTGGCTGAATTAGGCGCAATTATTATAGATGCCGATAAGGTAGGGCATGAGGCGCTCAAACCGGATACCGAGCTCTGGCGGAGGGTTGTAGCTGCTTTCGGCAAGCAAATTCTTACCCCCAGTGGCGAAATTGACCGTAAAAAACTGGGTGAGATAGTATTTGGCAATCCAGAGTCTCTATCACGGTTAAACCAGATAATGCACCCCCAGATGTATGATATGGTAAAGGCTCAGATTGAGGACTACCGACGGCAGAGAGCAGGTGTAGTTGTGCTTGAAGCTCCTCTTTTACTGGAAGCTGGCTGGACTTCATTAGTAGATGAGGTGTGGGTTACGGTGGCTCCTGAAACTACAGTACTCAGACGGCTTAGTGAACGGAGCGGATTATCTCAGGCGGAATCTCTGACTCGCATCCACTCCCAATTATCTTTAGAGGAGCGGGTAAAGCAGGCTGATGTAGTTATAAATACTGATTGTAGTCTTGATGAGCTAAGAGCCAGGGTAGGGAGGCTGTGGGAGAGATTGCAATGTTGAAAAATGAGCACGGCGACTTGCATTTTAAGCTTGATTATGGTATATTTCTGTTAGATAGAGAGTTGAGTAGCTAAGTAAGTGGGGATGAAACCCACTTTTTTGTTGTATAAGAAATAATGTAATTGGAGGTTTTAATCCGAGATGAAGAGTGATTTTTTGCTCGCTATCACCCAACTCTCGGCTGAGAAAAACCTGCCTAAGGAAGTGGTTATTGGTGCGGTGGAGGCAGCGCTGGCATCAGCTTATAGGAAGGATAAATTCACTGCTAACCAGAATATCACGGTTAAGATTCATCCTACTACCGGCGAAGTTGAAGTGCGGGCTGAGAAAGCTGTAGTTGAACTACCTTCGGATAGTCGTTGTGAGATATCATTAGATGAGGCGCGCCAAGTCAAGCCAGATGTGCAGATTGGCGAGACTGTTATAGTAGAAGATACCCCGCATGATGCTGGGCGCATTGCTGCTCAAACGGCAAAGCAGGTCATTCTTCAGCGCCTTCATGAAGCAGAGCATAGCGCCGTGTTTGAGGAATACGCTAATAAAGAAGGTGACCTCGTTACCGGGGTGGTGCGGCGTATTGAGCCTAGGCAAGTATTTATTGATTTAGGTAGAACAGAGGCAATACTGCCTGCAGTTGAGCAAATGCCTACTGAGAGGTATCGGGTAGGTCAGAGGCTCAGGGTTTACCTTTTAGAGGTAATTCGGACTAGTAAAGGACCTCGGGTGGTGGTATCACGTTCCCACCCCAATTTACTTCGTCGGCTCTTTGAGCTAGAAGTTCCCGAGGTTTTTAACGGGGTAGTGGAATTAAAATCGGTCGCTCGTGAAGCTGGCTACCGGAGTAAAGTAGCTGTAGCGGCACGCCAGGAGGGTATTGACCCAGTTGGTTGTTGTGTTGGCTTGCGTGGTATCAGGATACAGAATATTGTCAGTGAGTTAAATGGCGAAAAGATAGACGTCGTTACGTGGAGCCCGGATACCCCTGTGTTTATTACTAATGCTCTTAGCCCAGCTCGGGTATTGAGTGTTAAGCTGGATAGAGATACGGAGATAGCTACTGTTGTTGTCCCTGATAAGCAACTTTCATTAGCCATTGGTAAAGAGGGGCAAAATGTTAGATTGGCGGTTAAACTTACTGAGTGGCGAATTGACATTAAGAGTGCCTCGGAGACTGAGGCAGAAATGGCAGAAGCTAAGCTTACAACCGAAGCGGAAGACACTAAAGCTGGTGAAGAACTTCCTGCTGAAATACCAGCCATTGCCGAACCAGCTTTAGTGTCTGCAGAGGCTACGGAGCCTTCACCAGCTCCTGATACTACACCTGTTCCTCTTGAACCGTCGGTAGCACTGAAAAAACCCCAACTCCGGTTTGCTGAGGACATCGCAGTACCTGCACCTCCTAAGCCTGCAACTAAATCAAAGAAGAAAAGGAAGAGCGTTCGAGGCAAAGATAGTGCTGAGGATGGCATCAGGCTTAAGAAGCAGCGCCGGACGCAGGAGATTGATATTGATGAAGGAGGAGGGGAGTATTAGGCAGCATATACCACAGCGAACGTGCATGGCTTGTCGTAAAGTAAGACCTAAGCGGGAGTTAATCCGTTTGGTGCGTATTGTTGATGGTAGTGTGGAGGTTGACATTGATGGCAAGAGGGTGGGGCGTGGTGCTTATTTATGTCGGGAGCAAAAGTGCTGGGAGATTGGGTTAAAAGGTAATCAACTAGAGTATGCCTTACGGGCTACTCTTACCCAGGATAATCGAGGCCAGCTAATTAAGGCTGCTGAAAAATTATCTTTTCCAGCATTTTAGATATAATAGGGACTTCCTATAAGGAGTCAACGAATGGCAAAGACAAGTAAAAAGGACAATGTTCTGGAGCCTCTAGACGAGAAGGTTAGTGACGATTCTTCATCGTCAGAAGCCCGCCCAATTGAAATTCCCCATACCTTGAGTGTGAGGCAACTGGCTGATCTTTTACAAGTTAGTGCCGTAGACATTATCAAACAGCTAATGCGAAATGGCATTATGGCTAATATTAACCAGAGCATTGACTATGAATCAGCGTCTACTGTGGCAGTAGGCTTTGGTTATAAAGCACACTTGAAACCTCGGTCATCTCAAGGTTTAACCAGTACTGTTAGTGAGGCTAAAAGACGTCGGCAGGTCCAGGATAAAGGGCTCAGCGGTCTTAAACCACGGCCACCAGTAATTACTGTTATGGGGCATGTTAATCATGGTAAGACTAGATTACTTGATGCTATCAGGCAGACTAACGTGATGGATACTGAAGCCGGAGGCATTACTCAGCATATTGGCGCTTATCAAGTTGATGTTGATGGGCAAAAGATTACCTTCTTAGATACCCCGGGACATGAAGCCTTTACTGCAATGCGAGCTCGCGGAGCGCAGGTAACTGACGTCACTATTTTGGTAGTAGCTGCTGATGATGGAGTAATGCCGCAAACTTTAGAAGCTATAGACCATGCTCGAGCGGCTGGAGTGCCTATAGTGGTGGCTATTAATAAGATTGATAAGCCTGAGGCCAACCCAGAGCTTGTTAAGCAACAGCTATCTGATGCTGGTTTGCTTATTGAGGAGTGGGGAGGTGATGTAGTATGTGTCTCAATTTCGGCTAAAGAGAAGACAGGCATTTCTACTCTCCTAGAAAATCTTATGGTGGTAGCTGAGATGGAGGACCTCAAGGCGGACCCCTCTCAATCGGCAACAGGAACAGTTATTGAAGCTAATCTGGATAAGACTAAGGGGCCCCTAGCTACTGTGCTAGTTCATACAGGAACCCTAAGGATTAGCGATACTATAGTAGTTGGTACCACTTGGGGTAGGGTAAAGGCCATGTTTAATGACGCGGGTAAACAGGTGAGGAAAGCTGAGCCAGCTGCCCCCGTTGTACTTCTCGGCTTAAACAGTGTGCCTCAAGTGGGGGATGCCTTAATTGCTGTAGCTAGCGAACGCCAAGCACGGTCTCTAGTAGAAAAGCGTCAATCGGAGATGCAACAAGAGGCATCACTATCACTAAAATCGGTGAGCCTTAGCAGGCTCTTTGAGCAAATAAATACCGGGCAAGTAAAAGAACTTAATGTTATTCTTAAGGTCGATGTTCAAGGCAGTCTTGAACCGATAAGAAATTCTTTGGAACAGTTGGGAACAAAGGAAGTCCAGGTTAGAGTTATTCATAGTGACAGCGGTAATATTACTGAGAATGATGTCATGTTAGCCATTGCTTCTAAGGGGCTTATTATTGGTTTTAATACGGGCTGTGAATTGGGGGCGCAGCGATTGGCTGAGGTGGAAGGCGTAAGTATCCGTCATTATGATGTGATTTACAACTTGGTAGATGATGTTAGTAAAGCCCTCAAAGGTATGTTAGAGCCCTCTTATGTAGAGGTTATTGATGGACGGGCTGAAATACGGGCTACCTTTACTGCCGGTAAGAAGGGGCAAATAGCCGGTGTCTATGTTACTGAAGGTAAAATAAGCCGCGGTGCCTCAGTCAGGGTGAAGCGTGGCGACAAAATAGTATGCGAATCTACTGCTAGTAGTCTGAGACGCTTTAAGGACGATGTTGGGGAGGTTGTTACTGGTTATGAATGTGGTGTAGGCCTCCAAGATTTTAGTGAGCTTAAGGTTGGTGATGTGCTAGAGTTTTATAGTACGAAGGAAGCTGACTAGAGGGAATAGTTATGGCACATCGTATTGAGCGGGTAAATAGCCTCCTTCGCCAGGAAATTAGTGAGTTACTTCAGCACCAAGTTAAAGACCCGCGACTTGGCAATTTTATTGCGGTGACCGCGGTTTCCACCTCTCCTGACCTGAGACATGCTAAGGTATTCGTCAGTCGTATAGATGGCGAGGGGAAAAAGCAAGAGACATTAAACGTATTAGCTACTGCCGCTGGTTTCTTCCGTAAAGAGCTGGCTAGGCACCTGAAGCTACGACGTATTCCTGAACTAAGCTTTCAGTGGGATGATTCTATTGAGCGGGGAACTCATCTTCTAGGGCTGATTCATGAGGTTACTGTAGATAAAGACCGTGAAGTCAAAGCTGGAAGTGGGGGGGAGTCAGTGGTCTAAAGTGACACTCCAGCATCAGGGTTAATGGTGGATGGCATACTAAATATTAATAAGCCTCAGGGTAGGACCTCTTTTAGTATTGTGGCCATGGTGAAACGATTGACTGGAGAGCGGCGCGTTGGACATGCTGGTACCCTTGACCCACTGGCTACAGGCGTTTTACCTATTTGTCTTGGTCGGGGAACGCGAGTTATCGAGTTTTTGATAGATGCTACTAAGACTTACCGAGCTCAAATTGAATTGGGTTTAGCTACAGATACTTATGATGCCACTGGTAAAATTACCCACAGGGGAGACATTTCTCAGATTACTCGGAAGCGGTTGGATTCAGCACTGGCTTCTTTCCGTGGTTTAATACAACAGATCCCTCCAATGTATAGTGCCGTGAAATATCATGGTAAACCACTTTATAAATTGGCACGGGCTGGTATTACTGTTGAAAGAAAGAGCAGACTGGCTAAAATCCACCACTTGAAGCTTGTAGACTGGCAATCACCTATAGTCACTATAGAGGTAGTCTGTGGTAAGGGTACCTATATCCGTTCACTAGCTCATGATTTAGGGCAAGTCTTGGGCTGTGGGGCTAATGTGAAGAGCTTGACCCGCTTGAAGTGTGGTCTTTTCGATATAAACGATGCCCTTTCAGTACCTCAGCTTGAGGATGCCTTTCGCTATGGCTATTGGCAGCACTTTATTTATCCCCCAGATATTGCGCTTTTGCACTGGGTAGCTATGATTGTTGGTGATGATACGGGACAGGTTATAAAGAATGGGTGCCCTATTAGTTGCCTTGAGCAGCACCCTCCAGAAAGGTCTTCTCTTGAGAATCGTTGTCGTGTCTATACCTCTGGCGGTTGCTTCTTAGGTGTGCTCCGCTTCAACCCTGAAAGAGAGCAATGGCAACCAGAGAAGGTTTTTCTATAAATGAATTACAATTTTGGTGAATAATTGGTAAATGTAAGCTAAAAAGGCCTTGATAGCGTGTGCCCAAACTTGACAGCTTGCGTATAATAGAGATATAGTTCAACCAATGTTAAAAAGGAGGTGACGAGAGGTGCAAGCGTATTGTTTTAAGTGCAGAAAAAAGGTAGAGATAAAGAATCCCCAAAGTGTTACTCTGAAGAATAAGAGGCCAGCTACGCGGGGGGTTTGCCCAACGTGTGGGACTAAAGTATTTAGAATTGGTAAAAGTTAATTAGTAGTAGCTGATTTTGCTGGTGTTAAAAGCAGGGTACCTCTCAGTAGATAGCTGCTGAGAGGGCAGGTAAGTTTTCCGTTTAATGCCTGAGATTTATGGCCAGGACCTGATGACAGGGAGTATTACCTGACCAATACTGTGAATAGGGCTCTAGCCAGAAGTAGCCCTTTTATAATGTGATTTAGATGCTGGGAGTAGCACAGTCAGTAAAGCAATGGTGCGCTCATCCTTTGCGAGTACTTTTTGGATTAACTTCAATACGCAAGTGTACTATTGCCTAAAAGGGTGTGGATTGGAAAATTAAAGACCGCTTTTCATCTCTTTTAAAAGTTATAGTAGCAAATTATCCGATGATACTGATCGGTGAAAATAAATCATAACCGGCGTAAGCCTCTCGTGGCAACCTTCCCACTATTAGAAAGGAGAGTGATTGAATTTTGAGTAATATAAATGTAGCCATAATAGGAGTAGGCAACTGTGCTTCATCACTGGTTCAGGGTGTGCACTTCTATAAGAAAGCTAAGGAGACTGAGTTCGTACCTGGGCTTATGCACGTTAATCTGGGGGGATACCATATAAGCGATATCAATTTCGTAGCTGCCTTTGATATTGATAAGAACAAGGTTGGAAAAGACTTAGCCGAGGCAGTTTTTACTTCACCTAATAATACCTTTAAATTTGCTGAGGTGCCGACTACAGATGTTAAAGTTCAGCGAGGTATGACCCATGATGGTTTAGGAAAATACCTGTCGCAGATAATACAGAAAGCACCGGGTTCAACAGTTGATATAGTTAAAGTTCTTAAGGAAACTCAAGTTGATGTGGTGATTAACTATCTACCAGTTGGTAGCGAAGAGGCAACTAAATGGTACGTTGAGCAGGTGCTAGAGGCTGGCTGTGGCTTGATTAACTGTATCCCGGTTTTTATTGCCCGCGAGAAGTACTGGCAGGGACGCTTTGAAGATAAGGGGCTTCCAATTATTGGGGACGACATAAAATCTCAGGTTGGAGCTACTATAGTCCATCGTGTTCTTACCAGACTGTTTAGGGATCGTGGGGTTAAGCTACTGCGGACCTACCAATTAAATTTTGGTGGTAATACTGACTTCCTTAATATGCTAGAAAGGGAACGCCTTGAGTCTAAGAAAATATCCAAGACTAACGCTGTTACCTCTCAGATGGACTATAAGCTTGCCCCCGGTGATGTTCATGTCGGTCCCAGTGACTATGTTCCCTGGCTGACTGACCGTAAGTTTTGCCATATCAAAATGGAAGGACAAACCTTTGGCGATGTTCCTCTGGACTTGGACTTAAAGCTTGAGGTGTGGGATAGTCCTAACTCAGCAGGGGTGGTTATTGATGCTATCAGGTGTTGTAAACTTGCCCGAGACGAGGGATTAAAAGGGGCACTGGTAGCTCCCTCAGCCTACTTTATGAAATCACCACCTGTTCAATATACTGATGACGAAGCTCACCAGATGGTGGAAGAGTTTATCGCTAATAATACTACACAGAGTAAGAAGCAAAGCTCTTCTCCAAGAACCTAATTGAGTTAAATTGTGGCGAACTACATTTTCAGCGAAGGTTAAAATAGACGTAGTGGCGGATTTACTGAAAAAATGCTAACAAGATTTCAACAGTCTTAATGGGGGAGGTTTTAGATAGCTACCTATGAAGATAGCGTTGGTCTCTCCTTATGACTTTGCTTACCCGGGTGGTGTTGCCAATCATATTTCTGCACTAGAGCGTCGCTTTACACAAATGGGCCACCAGGTCAAGGTTATCGCTCCCGCATCTAGAGCAGTCTCCGCTTTTGGTGACAGGTTTATACCTATAGGTAGACCTTACCCTTTTCCTAGTAGCGGTTCCGTTGTTCGTGTTCCCATATCGTTAAGGTTAGGCTCTGCAATAAAAACTACTCTTAGGAAAGAGAATTTTGATATTATCCACCTCCATGAGCCCTTTATGCCTATGCTCTGTAGTGCTGTGCTCCGTTTTTCAAATACAGCTAATGTAGGCACCTTTCATGCTTGCCAGGGTAAGCCCGGCTATAATTGGGCGAGACCTATCAGTACTTGGATGATACGCAGGCGGGACCACAATCTTGATGGCAGGATTGCAGTGTCCAGACCAGCTATGGAGTTTGTCAGTAAGTATATACCTGGAAATTACACTATTATCCCTAATGGTATAGATTTGGAGTGGTTTAACCCTGATGCAGCCCCCATTGATAGATTCTGTGATGGCAAACTAAATATTCTATTTGTTGGCCGTCTGGAGAAACGAAAAGGTTTGAATTATTTGGTTGAGGCTTATAAGCAGGTTAAACAGGAAATACCTGACTGTCGTCTCATAGTAGTTGGACCTGGTACCATACTGCGTAGGAAGTATGAGAGACAGGTTAAGAAGAACAGCTTGAAGGACGTTACTTTTGTTGGCTATGTAACTGCTGAGGAGTTACCCAGATATTATAAGACAGCTGATATTTTTTGTTCCCCCGCCACTGGCCACGAAAGCTTTGGTATTGTCTTGCTTGAGGCTATGGCGATGGGTAAGCCAATTGTTGCCTCTGATATAGAGGGTTATGCCAGTGTGGTGGCTCACGGGGTTGAAGGGCTATTAGTGCCACCAAAAGATAAAGAGAAATTAGCTCAGGCGCTGATTTCTCTTCTGACTGATGAATCACTGCGGCAGCGGATGGGAGACAAGGGGAGACTTAAAGCAGCAGAGCATGGCTGGGAACGTATAGCCCAAAGGGTATTGGACTATTATGTTGAGGTGCTAAATAAAACCCGGGGAAGGAACAATTCGAGGATTTAAGGCTCTCAGCTTAAGTAAAAAAATGGGAGACGGCCTGGGTGGTGCTGTGTCAGAAAAGCGAGTTCAATGAGTAAGTTATCCGAATTTCGTAAGGCTGGAGCTTATTATTTTACCCAACCGGTAGTGCGATTTCTGGTTAAAACGTCTATAACCCCCACCGCTATAACGCTCCTTGGTTTTTTATTGACTTTGGGTGCGGCGGCGCTGGTTGCCACAGGGCACCTTTTTGCCGCCGGCTTTGTGGTACTTGTTGCCGGTTTGTTTGATATGCTGGATGGAGCACTGGCTCGCAGCACTAATCGGGCTACTCATTTTGGTGCTTTTCTTGACTCCACACTTGACCGCTTATCTGAGGCAGTGCTGCTGCTTAGCATTTTATTCCTGTACGCTGGGGAGCAGTCAGTTATTGGGATTTTAGTTATTGGTGCTGCCTTGCTTGGTTCACTACTGGTGAGTTATATCAGAGCTAGAGCTGAGGCACTAGGCCTGAAGTGTCAGGTGGGATTGTTTACTCGACCGGAGAGGGTCATTGTACTGGCGTTGGGGCTTTTGTTAAGCCAACTAGCTAATGCCCTAATTATTGCCTTAGCTGTTATAGCGATATTTAGTTTTATTACTGCCGGCCAGAGGGTACTTTATGTATGGCAACAAACAAGAATTAGATAACTTAATGCAGGAGGGAAAATAATGCCAGTTATTGCTGTTATTGGAGCTCAGTGGGGAGATGAAGGGAAGGGTAAGATAGTCGACTTGCTTGCTCAGAAGGCAAAAATGGTAGTTCGCTTTTCCGGTGGTGATAATGCTGGGCATACCGTCGTTAATCCCTATGGTGAGTTTAAGCTGCATATTGTTCCTTCCGGGATTTTTTATCCGCGCGTGGTTTGTATTATTAGTAACGGGGTGGTGATTAACCCCTCGGTACTACTTGATGAGGTAGCTCAGCTTAACCAGCGTGGCGTGGATACTACCAATCTATTTATCAGCGACCGGGCTCACTTGATTATGCCGTATCATACCCTTCTTGATGGTTTGGAGGAGGAATCACGAGCTGGAAAGGCAATAGGCACAACTCGTAAAGGTATCGGTCCTGCCTTTACCGATAAAGCAGCCAGACTAGGTATTAGAGCTGGCGACCTTCTAGATAAAGAGGCATTACTAGAACGACTCCGTTTTGTGCTCGACTACAAAAACACTATTTTGACCAAAATTTATGGGGCTAGCCCTCTGTCGTTGGATGAAGTGTATACTCAGTATTGCCAGTATGGAGAGCGTTTGGCTCCTCATATTCGCGAGACAACCATAATGCTGGAGGAAGCGTTGAATAGGGAAGAATTGGTTCTATTGGAGGGAGCTCAGGGGACTTTGCTTGACCCCGACTTTGGCACTTATCCCTATACTACCTCTTCCTCACCGCTAGCGGGGGGAAGCTGTGTGGGCGCCGGTTTAGGCCCTACCAAAGTTAGCCGTATTCTGGGTATATTCAAGGTTTATTGCACTAGGGTTGGCGGTGGTCCGATGCCTACTGAATTGGAGGATGAAACTGGTGCTTCGATTCGGGAACGAGGTCATGAGTATGGCACTACTACCGGCAGACCCCGCCGCTGTGGCTGGTTTGACGCTGTGGCGGCTCGCTTTAGCACTCGGATTAATGGCTTTACTGGAATGGCACTTACTCGCCTCGATGTGCTTGATACCTTGCCTCGTCTCAAGATATGCGTGGGCTATAAACTAGATGGGCAGACCATTGATTATTTCCCGGCTAATGTAGCCGCTTTAGGAAGGTGTCAACCTATCTATGAGGAGCTACCTGGCTGGCAAACTCCCATCAGCCATATTCGGGAGTATAAGCAATTGCCGCTTGAGGCTCAGCAATATGTAACTAGGCTGCAAGAACTAACTTCCTGCCCGATTAACCTCATCAGTGTAGGACCAGAACGAGAGCAAACGATTATGGTGAGCAGCATCTTATAGGTAATATCGGAGAGATGGAACTAAAAACTGTCGAGACAATTGATACTGACGTTCTGGTGATTGGTGGTGGTGCGGCGGGGTTAAGAGCCGCTATTGAAGCCAAGAAGCATGATCTCGATGTACTGCTAGTTTCTGAGTCACGGGTAGGTTATAAGAATAATACGGCTATTGCTGGGGGCGTGTTTGCTGCCTCAGGTATCACTAAGAACCCTAACGATTCTGCAGAAATACATTACCAAGATACTGTTACTGCTGGGCGTTTCGTTAATAACCGGAAACTGGTGGAGATTATGGCGCGTGGAGCCACCCAACAGGTCTATGATTTAATGGAATTTGGCGTCAAGTTCGTGAGGTCAGATGATAAGCTTAGGATATGGCATGGTCCGGGTCATACTTATCCCCGTAGTGTTGTTAGTGAGGGAAAAGGTATCGGCATTACTAAGCCTATGCGTGACTATGCCACAAGTAGGGGTGTCCAGTTTGGAGAGGGTATCTTGGTAACCAAGTTATTGAAGTCGGGTGACATGATTGTTGGGGCGTTAGGGATAGACAATACTGGGCAGGTACTGGTCATTAACGCTAAGTCCACCATCTTAGCCACTGGTGGGGCGGGAGACATCTACCTTAGGAATGATAACGCTGTGGGGTCAACCGGAGACGGCTATGTTTTAGCCTATGAAAATGGCGTTTCTTTGCGGGATATGGAGTTTGTTCAATTCTACCCCACTGCGGAGGGGAAATATGGGAGGAGACTCTGGGGCTACGTGAGATTCTGCCGTGCCGGTGGAATTTTCAGGAACTCTTTAGATGAGGACACCATGGAAAAGTATGGGATAAAGGAGTTCACCTTTATGACCAGGGACATGATGTCTCGGGCAATAATGACCGAGGTAACTGAAGGGAGAGGTATTGGCGATTACTTGGTTGCCGATTATAGCAAAATACCGGAAGAAGAATTTAAGAAACTTCCTCAGGGTATGCAGGATAGACGTCACTTGGAAGAGGTTCTGATGGCGCCTACTGTTCATTTTTTTATGGGTGGGGTGAAGATAAACGAAAATTGCGAGACTGGGCTTGATGGCTTGTACGCCGCTGGTGAGGTTTGTGGTGGAATTCATGGGGCGAACCGACTGGGTAATAACGCTCTCTCTGAGATGTTTGTTTTCGGTGCGATTGTTGGGGATAGTGCTGCTGGTAGGGCGTTAGAGATGAAAAGAGTGGCTGTTCCCCCAGGTGAGGTGCGAGCTGAAATGGAAAGATTGAAAGAGATAACCTCACATCAAGGGAGAGAAAATATTGGAAAGATGAAGCAGTCATTAAAGCGAGCGATGTGGGATAAAGTAGGGGTAGTAAGGAATAAGGAAAGCTTGATGGAGGCACGGCGGGAGATACTTTCATTAGGGGAGCGATTAAAGAGAGTATCACTAGAAGGCTATCGGCAGTTACCTCAAGTAATTAAGCTAGCTAATATGTTAACTGTTGCCGAGATGGTCTGTAAGGCAGCATTAGAGAGGACTGAGAGCCGGGGGGCTCATTATCGGGTTAACTATCCGGAACAAAATGATGAGCAGTGGCTGAAAAATATATATATCACCTGTGAAAACGGGGACATGACATTACGAAGTGTGCCGGTAGCAACCAAAGGTGAAAAAAATTAAACCAGGCTAATACCCAATACCTCTATATCGGTAGGTCAATTTGGTAGTTTTTCAGCGTATCTTTGATGATGCTGGCTGTTTTTTCATCTGGCTCGACAAGGGGTAGACGTGGTTTCCCCACATTGAAGCCCACATGGTTAAGCGCATATTTAACCGGACTAGGATTGGTAACAACAAACAGAACCTTAAATAGGGGTAGCAGGTGGCGATGAATACGGGCAGCTTCATTAATTTTACCGTTAATAAAGCTATTAATCATTTCACTGATTTGTTTACCAACAAGATGGGAAGCGACGCTAATTATCCCGTAGCCGCCCATAGTCAGTATCGGTAGGGTCTCATTATCATTGCCGCTCCAGACTAGGAAGTCCTCCCTTGTATTGCTAATTATCTTGGTAATTTGGTCAAAGTTACTACTGGCTTCCTTTATTCCAATAATATTATCAATTTCACTTAGTTTAATAGTAGTATCGGCTGAGAGGTTAACACTGGTGCGTGAAGGCACATTATACGGGATACAGGGTAGCTTAGTACTCTGAGCGATAGTTTTGAAATGTTGGTATAAGCCTTCCTGAGTAGGCTTATTATAATAGGGAACTACTTGTAGACTACCATCAACCCCGATTTTTTCGGCTTCTTTGGTTGCCACTAAAGCTTCGGCGGTGTTATTGCTGCCGGTGCCGACTATTACTGTCCCTCGCTCACCTATGGCTGATTTAATCTCGGCGAAAAGGCGATATTCCTCAGTTCGGAGGAGGGTGGGAGATTCGCCAGTTGTGCCTGCCACTAGCACTCCATCGCTTCCTGAATCAAGCAGGGCTACAGCTAATTTCTTAGCTTGCTCATAATCGACCTCCCCTTTTTCGTTAAAAGGGGTTACCATCGCTGTTAGTAATCTTCCTATTTTCTTCATTGTTCTACCCTCCTGGATGTACCCATTCTTGTTTAATCATTTCTTCGGCAATCTGGATTGTATTTAGAGCTGCCCCCTTACGTAGATTATCGGCGACAACCCACATAACTAAACTGTTTGGTTGAGAAACATCTTGGCGAATGCGCCCGACAAAGACCTCATCAGTATCGGCGGCTGACCAGGGCTGAGGGTAAAGACTAACTAATGGGTCATCTAATACTTTGACTCCTGGTGCTTGGGCGAGAATACGCCGTGCCTTATCGGTAGACATAGGCTGGGAAAATTCTACGTGTATAGCCTCGCCATGTCCTGTAAATACCGGGACTCGCACACAAGTAGCCGAAATAGCTATATCAGGAGCATGCATTATCTTCCTCGTTTCTTCCACCATCTTCCATTCTTCTTTAGTATAGCTGTTATCCAGAAACACATCTATCTCTGGCAGTACATTAAAGGCTATTTGGTGAGGGTAAACATGAGGGATAGTGGGTTGCCCATTCAGTACCTGCTTGGCTTGTGCTGTTAGTTCTTCCATTGCTGCTGAACCGGTGCCTGACACTGCCTGATAGGTGTCAACGATAATGCGTTTGATAGGGTTGACCTTGTGCAACGGGTATAGAGCCACTACCATTTGAATAGTGGAGCAATTGGGATTAGCTATGATTCCATTATGCCGCTTAATATCTTCAGGATTAACCTCAGGCACTACCAGAGGCACATTACGCTCCATTCTAAAGGCGGAACTGTTATCAATAACTACAGCGCCTGATTCAGCGGCTATAGGTGAGAAGTAACGACTAATCTCAGCGCCGGCAGAGAAGAGAGCAATGTCTATGTCTTTGAAGGACTCGGGGACAGTCTCTTCAACTTCAATCTCTTGATGAGTGACGAACAACTTCTTACCTGCTGAACGGTCTGAGGCAAGAAGACTAACGGAATCCATTGGAAAGTTACGTTGTTCTAATATCTTGGTGAACTCCTGTCCTACAAGTCCGGTAGCACCAACAACGGCAACTTTATACTTCTTCATCACCCCTCCAAACCAAGCAGAGTATCAAGGCCGTAAATTAACCCTTTATGTTTAACTACTTTCTTGATGGCTAGTAAAACGCCTGGTATGAAGCATTCCCGACTAATGGTGTCATGTCGTATGCTTAGTGTTTGCCCTGGTCCGCCTAGGAGTACCTCTTGATGTGCCAGAAGACCGGGTAGGCGTACACTGTGGAGAGTAATACCTTCAACCTCTTGCCCACGGCTAGGTTGGCTTTTGTCTTGCTTTACAGGACGAGAGAATGGTTTACCTCTGGCGGCTGCCATTGCTTTGGCGGTAGACAAGGCAGTTCCTGAGGGCGCATCGATTTTCTGGTTGTGGTGTAACTCTATAATTTCGGCATCGTCTAGATATTTGGCTGCTATCTTGGCTAAATGTATCATTAAGACAGCTCCCAGAGCAAAGTTTGGTGCTATCATTATCCCAACTTTATGAGTTGTGGCAAGGCGTTCCATCTCACTAACATCTTCGCTAGTTAAGCCAGTGGTTCCAATTACTACATTAACACCCTGCTTAGTAGCTATGCGTACTGCGGGCATGGTAACTCGAGCAGTGGTGAAATCTACTAATACATCGGGTTGGCAACTAGTGAGGATATAGTCAAGATTGGAGGAGAAGGGCACCATGCCCGAGCCATCGGCTAAAGGCAAGTAATCCTCAGTGGCCTTTAGTTCTACAGCGCCTACTACCTGCATTTCAGATTCACGGCATAGAGCGTCAATCACCTCTCGTCCCATTTTACCTAATGCCCCTTGAACTACAACTCTTAGCGGCTTCATGACTTAATCTCTTTTAGTAAAGGAGGTCTTAGTCTGCTTATTTTGAGGGGGACGAGACCCGCGCTGCGTTTTAAATGGATAGTCTTGAGATGGTGAGTCTTTTGCCTTAGCCCCAGGCGCCTGAGAAGACTCTTCAAATACAGCTTGCCGTGACAGGTTTACCCTGCCTAGATTATCAATAGCAATTACTTTAACCGTAATTTCGTCACCCACTTTAACTATGTCCTCAACCTTGGATACTCGGTAGTCAGCTAACTCGCTAATATGGACTAAACCTTCTTTACTGGGAAGAATTTCTACCATAGCACCGAAGTTCAACAGACGGGTTACTTTTCCGGTATATATGCTACCAACTTCTACTTCCTTAGTTAGACTTTCAATGATTTCAATGGCTTTACGAGTGGCTTCCGCATCAGATGAGCCGATAATAACGGTGCCATCATTATCAATATCAATAGTGGTTTTAGTTTCCTCAATAATTGACCTGATGGTTTTACCTCCGCTGCCGATTACGCTGCCAATTTTATCAGGGTCAATCGTTATTTTATGCATTCGTGGCGCGTAGCGGCTGACTTCAGATCGGCTAGAGCTTATGGTTTGATGCATTATTCCCAGAATATGCAGACGAGCCTCTCTAGCTTGATTTAATGTCTTTTCCACTATTTCTAAGCTTACGCCTTTGAGTTTGGTATCCATCTGTAGTGCAGTGATGCCCTCAGTAGTACCAGCTACCTTCAAATCCATATCACCGTGAGCGTCCTCTATGCCTGCAATATCGGTTAAAATAGCATATTTGTCTTTGTCATCAGTGACTAAGCCCATAGCTATCCCGGCTACGGCTCTCTTGGCAGGTATTCCCGCATCCATTAGTGATAGGCTTGAGGCGCAGACACTAGCCATAGATGTGCTACCACTAGAGCTAAGAACCTCTGAGACGAGACGGATAGTATAAGGGAAATCTTCCTCACTGGGGATAACTGGTAAGAGAGCTCGCTCCGCTAGAGCACCATGTCCAATTTCACGCCGACCGGGTGAACCTATTCGTCGTACCTCGCCGACAGAGAAGGGAGGAAAATTGTAGTGGTGAATAAAGCGTTTAGTCTCTTCTATACCTAATCCATCAAGCTGCTGTACCTGTCTGGTAGAACCTAGGGTAGTAATTGTCAGCACCTGCGTCTGGCCTCGGTTGAATAGTGCCGAGCCATGGGTGCGAGGTAAAAGTCCTACTTCACAGCTGATGGGTCGAACCTCCGTCAGATTGCGGTCATCAACACGCCGTTGCTTATCAAGGATATTAGTTCTTATTTCAGACCTAATCTTTGCCTCGAAAGCAGAAAGTATATCTTCCTTGGCGAACGATTCTCCCAGGTTCTCCACAAGTTCTGTCTTTAAATCACTGAGTGCCTGTTCACGCTGAAGTTTCTCTGGTTGGTATAAACCCTTCTTCAGCTTTTCATCAGTGATGGACGAAATTGCCGAAGATAACTCGGGGCTAATCGGGCTGATAGGGGCTTCTATCTTAGGCTTACCGCAAGCCTGCTGAATTTGTTCCTGGAGCTTGATAATGTCTTGGTTTGTTTCGTGACCAAATTTGATTGCCTGGAAGACAATATCTTCCGAAACTTCGCGGACTCCTGCCTCAAGCATTACTATCGCTTGCTTGGTGCTAGCCACAATAAGGTCAAGTTGGCTGCTTTCAAGCTGGACTAATGTTGGATTTAATACTAGCTCGTCATTAATATAGCCAATATGAACCGCACTCACTGGACCTTCGAAAGGCATTTTTGATATTGATAGGGCTGCTGAACTACCGATAACAGCTAGGATATCGGGGTCATTTTCTTGGTCAACGGAAAGAACGGTAACTATAAGCTGGATATCGTTACGCCACCCTTTAGGCAGAAGGGGGCGCAGTGGACGGTCAGTGAGGCGGCAAGCTAAGGTTGCCTCCTGGCTGGGGCGCCCTTCTCTTCTGATAAAGCCACCCGGAATTTTACCGGCAGCGTATAACCTTTCTTCATAGTCAATGGTTAACGGCAGAAAATCTACTCCCTCACGGGGCTCACTACTGACGCAAAGGGTAACCAAGACTACAGTATCTCCATAGCGAACAGTTACCGCTCCATCGGCTTGGCCGGCGAGCTTTCCCGGGTCTATAACAAGGGTTCTCCCCCCTATTTCACACTCGAAAGGCTGAGATTTTAGCAATGATTTCTCCAATATAAGTTTTATTTACGTAGACCTAGCTTCTTGATTAGACTGCGATAGCGGCTTAGATCTTTTTTACTCAGGTAAGCTAGTAGTCTTCTTCTTTGTCCGACAAGCTTAAGCAAACCACGTTGTGAGTGGTAATCATGGCGATTAGCTGCCATGTGACCGGTTAGCTGGTTGATTCTTTCAGTAAGTAAAGCCACCTGAACCTCAGTCGAGCCTGTGTCTCCTTCATGGTGCTCAAATTTGTTTATAGTAGTCTTCTTATTTACTTTGTCCAAATTATGCCCATTCCTTTCATAAGCTAAAAGATTATACCATAAGTCACGAAGACTGTAAATGAAATATGGTTGTTTATTAGTTTCAACCCTTACCTTTTTATCAGGGGAGCTCCTTGAGCGACTTGCCTTGACTTGACGGCATGAAAGGTGTATGGTTACAGTGATAGGTACCTTGGTTTAGTGCTGTTTCTAAGCTAGACTCTGTAGAACAGCTGACAGTATGTTCGGCAAGGGGTTTTTTGGGCCAGGAGACTGCATCAAGAACAAGGGAGAACAAAAATACAAAGGAGGTGCAGTTATGGCTCTGGAAGACAAGACCTTGGTGTGCCGTGATTGCGGGCAAGAGTTTGCTTTTACCACTGGTGAGCAGGAGTTCTATTTATCTCGCGGGTTGCAGAATGAACCAAGTCGATGTTCGGAATGCCGAGCCACTCGGCGGAAAGAGCGCTTTGGTGGCTATAGTCAACCCAGGCAGATGTATCCTGTAGTGTGTGCCGATTGTGGTGCAGAAACTACAGTGCCATTTGAGCCTAGAGAAGGGCGTCCGGTCTATTGCAAAGAGTGCTTTGATAAACATAGGGAATCTGACTAAGTTTAGTCTTTTTAGAGTGAGATATCCGTTTCAGTTTTCCCATCTGAGTTACCAGTGTTCCTAAGTAGTGTTGTTGGTAAGCTGGATTTGATTTATCTGATTACTAATGATTGTATAAGCAATGAATGTTGGTGCGTGTAAGGTTAAGCTTCGCTTGCCTGAAAATTTATCTCTTAAGGGTAAGCGGCAGGTATTGAAATCTATTACGAGCCGGGTCAGAAATAAGTTTAATGTTTCGGTGGCTGAGGTTGATGACCAGGACTTGTGGCAATCGGCTGCTCTCGGGATTTGTTGCGTTAGCAATGATAGGCGATATACTAATGAAGTCCTCTCAAAAGTAGTGGACTTTATTGTTAACAGTCGGTTTGAAGTGGAAATTCTTGGCTATGAAATTGAGATTCTGCCTGTTCTTTAAGACCTAACCGGGTTAAAGCTTTATGGATACCTCGGCTTTCCTTCATGCTATCACCGCTCAACCTGCTTATGACGGTCAGATAGCTCATATCGAGTCTATTCTGCCCCGTGATGCGAACTATGCTGAGTTAGACAAGCCTCTGGTTAAAAGCCTGCGAGATTGCCTTAATGAACGTGGGTTATTACCTCTCTATAGCCACCAAGCTAAAGCGGTGAATAATGCCCGGCAAGGCAGGAATGTGGTAGTAGCCACTTCAAGTGCCAGTGGTAAAACCCTGTGTTATAACATCCCCGTATTAGAGGCAATCTTAACCGAGAGGAATACTTATGCCCTTTACCTTTTCCCAACCAAAGCCTTGGCTCAGGACCAATTGCGTGGTTTGCAGAAGCTAGTTTACCCTCATCTATTCAAGATAGAAGAATTGGCCACCTTTGATGGTGATACCCCCCAGATTGAGCGAGCTGAGATAAGAAAACGAGCCAGGATAGTGCTTACCAATCCAGATATGCTCCATGTTGGCATGCTACCCAATCATCAATCCTGGTCAAGGCTACTCCGTCACTTAAGGTATGTGATAATAGATGAAGCCCATGTCTATAGAGGTGTTTTTGGCTCACATGTTGCCTGTGTGGTGCGTCGCTTGCGCCGTCTGTGTAACTTTTATGGTTCAGCCCCCCAGTTCATCTGCTGTTCAGCTACTATAGCTAACCCCGGTGAGCATGCGGAAAGACTAGTAGGTTTACCCTTTACCGTAGTTGACAATGATGGCTCTCCTCATGGGGGGAAGGACTTTATCTTCTGGAATCCTCCAATCATAGATGCAGCAAGGAGTGTTCGGCGTAGTGCTAATAGTGAGGCAACAAACTTGTTTACCGATTTAGTCAGTGGTGATATTCGCACTCTAACCTTTGCTCGTACTCGCCGGTTAACCGAGCTTATTTATAGCTACTCAAAGCGAAGGTTGGCTGAAGTCAATCCATCCCTGACCGAGAAAATCAAGGCTTATCGGGCTGGTTATCTTCCTAAGGAACGGCGTCGAATAGAGCAGGAGCTTTTTAGTGGTCAGCTTCTCGGCGTGGTGACAACTACTGCTTTAGAGTTGGGTATAGATATCGGTGACCTGGAGGCTACAGTGCTTACTGGCTACCCGGGGAGTATTGCCAGTACCTGGCAGCAGGCAGGTAGAAGCGGTCGGGGTAGAGGTAAGTCACTGAGTTTTCTTATCGGTCTGGATAATCCGCTGGACCAGTATTTTATGCGTCACCCTGATTTCTTTTTTCAAAAAAGTGTTGAGAATGCCTTAGTCAACCCTGATAACCCCTATATCTTGAGAGCCCATCTTTTGTGTGCTGCCTGGGAGTTGCCATTAAGTGGTGATGACGAGCAAAATTTTGGTCCTGGCCTAAACCATGAGAGGGAAGAATTGGAGCGGCAAGGCATATTAAAGGAGCGTAAAAGCAGGTGGTATCTTTCACCCCGTATTGCGTATCCAGCTCAAGCAATCAATATCCGTTCTACTTCTGGGGAGAACTTTACTCTTATTGACACCTCCAGTGGTTCCTTGCTGGAAACTGTAGAGGCTAGTGTTGCCTTTTTCCAGATACACCCTGGGGCTATTTATCTTCACCAAGGAGAGTCTTATTTAGTCACCGAGCTTGACCTAGTTAGCCGCACTGCCTACGCGGCGCCGACCAATGTTGCTTATTATACCCAGACTAAGGAACTTGAGGATTTACGCATTATCAAAGTAATCCGAAACAAAAACTGTGGGCCGGTGAAGGTATATCTGGGAGAGGTGGAGGTTACCAATATTGTGGTTGGTTTCAAGAAGAAGGCGCAATTCACCGAGGAGATAATTGGAGAGGAGCCCCTTGACCTGCCACCTCAGCACTTTCCTACCGTCGCCCTGTGGTTTGACCTGCCACCAGAAGCCATGAAACGGATATTAGAGGCACAATTAGACCTTGCTGGAGGTTTACACGCTGTTGAGCATGCGGCTATTGCTATTCTCCCCTTATTTGCTCTTTGTGACCGCAATGATATCGGTGGCGTATCCACTCTCCTCCACTCTGATACCGGAAAAGCCCAGATATTTATTTATGATGCCTATCCTGGTGGTGTTGGTATTGCCGAGAAAGGGTTTGACTTGGTGGAGGAGTTGTGGCAAGCTACGCTAAAGGTAGTTACCGAGTGCCCGTGCCAGGAGGGATGTCCTAGCTGTATCCAATCGCCTAAGTGTGGCAATAATAATAGACCTCTGGATAAAAAAGCAGCCCAGGTGCTGCTTGAGGGTCTGCTACATTAAGGTCTATAAGGCAGGTAGAGGAAATAAAGACAATGACAGCTAGAATGAAAATCTATATTGGTTTACTGACTCTGGGAGTGCTGCTGGTCGGAACCGGTGTGGGGCTACTGTTCATTTCACCACTGACGATTGATATTCCTGAGGGTGAGCCGGTTATCACGATGTCCAATTCCTATAGAATCATTGGTAGAGGACCGGCTCGCTTGCGCATTTATGAAGATGGAGCTTTAATATATTATGAGGAAGAGGGAATACCTCCGGACTCTACTAGAACATGGAGAACAGGGCAGCTCCAGCAAGAAGAACTAGACAGTTTACTTGCCTTTTTCCAAGACAGCCATTTTGAGTCACTGGGCGAAATCTACCAGTTTCCCGGTGAGCAGATTAGCGGCGCCACCAAAACGGGTGGCATGAGCTGCGCTATTTCAATTAACTACGGAGATTTAGACAAAACGGTACATGCAGACTGGTATCTGACTCCTGATGGCGGTATAACATACCCGGATATGCCGTATCCGCTTAACGAGATTTATAGAATGCTCAAGCAAATTGCTGAAAATAGCACAAGAGAAGTCGCCCGTGAGCCTATCTAGGTTTTTGACCTGTAGAGGTGAGAAATGAAAAAGTGCCTGTTATTAGGGTTAGCAATAATGTTTCTGGTTGGTCTCGGAGGAGTGGCTGGCTGTGGTCCTGCTACGGTGACCTTCCCTGATGAGAATCTTGAGGCAGCTATAAGAGAGGCTATCGGTAAGCCTGAAGGCCCCATCTATCCCTCGAACCTCGAAGAACTTACCACTCTTAGCGTACGTGAAGTAAATATCACTGACCTCTCTGGGTTGGAACACTGCTCTAACCTTACCGAACTCCTGCTTATTGAGAATCAGATAAAAGACATTTCGCCGCTGGCTTCGCTGCCTAACCTTACCAAGCTCATCCTTGCCGGGAACCAGACAAGCGATATCTCACCTCTGGTTTCGTTGACCAACCTTACCATGCTTGAGCTTGGCGGTAACCAGATAAGCAACCTATCACCTCTGTCTGCTTTGATTAATCTTAGTTCCCTCGGCCTTTCGGCAAACCAGATAAACGACATTTCGCCCTTAGCCTCCCTAACCAACCTCGGACACCTCGGGTTGGACGGTAACCAGTTAACCGACATTTCGCCATTGGCTTCTCTCTCCGGTCTGACCGCCCTCGAACTAATGTTTAACCAAGTAGATGACATCTCACCACTGGCTTCGCTGACTAATCTCCGTACGCTCTACCTTAATTTTAACCGTATAACCGACATCTCAGCACTGGGTTCACTAACTAGCTTAACCGTGCTCAGGCTCTGGAACAACCAGATAAGTGACATCTCACCATTGATTTCTCTGACTAAACTCCGCACGCTCTGGATTCTTGAGGGGAATCCTCTGAGCACTGAGTCGGTGAATGTTTATGTCCCTCAACTAGAAGAAAGAGGAGTGGAAATCCATTAGTGACGTACTGTTTTGGTGATAACGAGTATGGGGTTACTAGAAATATTAAACTTGTTGGGTGAATAATGATTGTCATAGATATAAATCCAGTTGCTTTCACCATAGGTTCAATAAGTATCCGGTGGTACGGTATCTTTATTGCCCTGGCTATTTTGTGGATAGTCTTGTGGTTGGTGTGGCAGGTAAGGAAGGGAGCCAAGGTTTCATATGATACCGTTTTTACCGTCGCTCTGGTGGGCGTTCCATCAGGAATCATTATAGCAAGATTACTTCATGTCATTGACCTATGGGAATACTTTATACAGAACCCGGGGGAAATTATCGGTGGGAGTGGTTTGTCTGCCTATGGCGCTATTCTGGGTGCTTCTCTTGGTATCTGGATTTATTTTAAAGTTAGCAAGCAGCAGAGTGGCTACTTTTTTGATTTATTAGCGCCGGCTGTCATATTGGCTCAGGCCGTTATAGGCAGAATAGGCTGCACTATAAACGGCTGCTGTTATGGCACAGCGACCTCTCTCCCCTGGGGCATTATCTATACTCGCCCCAATAGTCTTGCCCCTGTCGGAATCGCAGTTCACCCTACTACGGTTTATGAGCTTATATTTGGCTTGGTAGTCTTTGGGGTGCTACTTAAGTTGAGGGGACGATTCAAACCTGAGGGTTCACTATTTCTTATTTATCTCAGCCTATATGCTATATGGCGGATTGGTATTGATTTCATGCGAGTTGGGACACCCTTCCTCTTTGGCCTGCATCAGGCTCAGGTCATAAGCATAATCGTATTAGCCATCGTCATTCCCTTGCTGGCTTTGAGGACACGGTGGGTGAAGGCGGAAAGTTCTACCGGATAAGAGAGGGATTGGACTAAGATGTGCATTTCAGTCTGCCAATTGAACAATCTGACGAAATGTATCTCTTGTGACTTAACTAGCTAATATGTCAGGAAATAGCTGGCGTAAAATCAAGGATATTGAGTCTTAGTTTTTCCTTTCCACCCCAGCGGTCTATTTCCAGGTTATACACGATGTCAAGGGGCGAGGATACCTCATCCACATGGTTACCTAGTCTGAAACCTACCCCGTCCCATGTAGTATCACCCTGTTTCAGCTTTAGCCTCAAATGTTCTCCATTACCCATAGTCTGGCAATCAAGAATCTCTACTCTGCGACTGAGGAAGGTGGGTAGAGGATTGCCACGGCCAAATGGAGCTAGCTGTTGAATTATGGGGAAGGTGTCTCCGCCAAGTTCAGGCAGGGTAATTTCGACATCAATATCCAGGCGAGGACGGAGGTCAACCCCCTCTAGCTGGGTGGTTGCTATTTCTGAGAGCATTTGCACTAGGCGGGGCAGATTCTTAGTCGGCAGGGTAAACCCGGCTGCCTGAGAATGTCCGCCAAATTGAGCTAGGAGGCTACTACACTGGTTCAGAGCGGAGATAATATTAAACTCAGGGATACTACGGCAGCTACCGCCACTCATCCTCTCGCCAGTTCTAATAACGATAGTCGGGCGGTAGAATTCCTCTGATATCCTGCTGGCTACCAGCCCAGCGATGCCAGCAGGATATTCCCTGGCGCTGGCTATCAGTAGTGTTGAAATCCCTTGAGCTAAAATTTGCTCTCTGGCCTTGGCCAAGGTATTAGTTGTTAGTTTTCGCCGTTCTGTATTTTTTTGTTCTAGCCATTTAGCTAACTGTTGTGCCTCCTCTGGCGAGTTTGTCATCAGCAGTTTATAACTGGTCATGGCGTGTGCCAGTCTGCCGGCGGCGTTTAACCGTGGGGCTATGACCCATGAGATACTTTCTGCGTCAAGGCTACCGATGTTTAATTCTGTCTGGGCTATAATCTCCCTGATTCCGAGGCGAGGGGAAGTATTAATTAGCTTCAGCCCTTCTTTAACCAGGTATCGGTTCTCCCCTAATAAAGGTGCCATATCGGCAACAGTTCCCAGGGCTGCGAGGTCCATCAGCTCATTCGCTTGTTCTTCTTTGCCAATACTCTGGAATAGAGCCTGAATCAGTTTGAGAGCTACCCCAGCGCCAGTCAGTTCCGAAAAGGGGTAGGTTGAATCAGCTCGCTTGGGATTGATAATGGCAATAGCCGGTGGGAGTTCTGGTGGGGGGGTATGATGGTCGGTGATAATTATATCCAGCCCCATTTTTTTTGCCTTCTTGACCTGAGATAAGGCAGTAATTCCGCAATCAACAGTGATGACCAGACTAATGCCTTGCTGGTAGAGATTTTCCAGAGCAGTGGTTTTAAGTCCGTAACCTTCTGTCAGGCGATGGGGTATGTATGGGATGACTTTACCGCCAAGGGTTGATAGTCCCTGGACTAGTAAGGCAGTAGCGGTGATGCCGTCAGCATCAAAATCGCCATAGATAGCAATATTTTCCCCTGAAAGCAAAGCGCGGTAAATCCTGGCTACCGCCTGGTGTCTATCAGGTAAAAGAGAGAGATTGCCTGATAAACTCTTATCAGCAGTGATGAATTGGTTAAGCTGGGAAGGCTCAGTTAGGCCACGGTTATACAGTAGTTGAGCTATTAATGGGGGGAAAGCCGAAGCGGCAACCAAATACTTGTCTGGAGCAGGCGGCAGAAGGTTCCAGTGACTATGGTTCAAGCTTATACCTCAGAGCATTTTCGGAAGACCAGAACTGAGTTATGCCCGCCGAAGCCGAAGGAATTGGACATAACCGTGGTAACCTTGGCTTGACGAGCTATGTTAGGCACATAATCCAAATCACACTCGGGGTCAGGGTGGGTAAGGTTGATAGTTGGCGGTATGAGCCCGTGCTGAATACTCATAATACATATCACTGCCTCAACAGCGCCGGCAGCCCCTATAAGATGCCCTATCATTGACTTAGTGGAGCTTATTGGAGTACGGTAGGCATCGTCCTCAAATACAGTTTTTATGGCCGTAGTTTCCATTTTGTCGTTTAGTGGCGTAGAAGTACCGTGAGCGTTAATATAATCAACTTCGGTGGTGTTAAGCCCTGCCTTCTGGAGGGCTATTCGCATGGCTCTGGCGGCACCCTCCCCATTTTCGACGGGTTGAGTAATATGGAAGGCATCAGCACTGGCTCCATAGGCTAGAATTTCAGCTAGAATGTTAGCCCCTCGCTTTTGGGCATGGGTGAGGTTTTCTAGGATAAGGATACCTGCGCCTTCACCAATGACAAAGCCATCACGTTCAGCGTCAAAAGGACGAGATGCCTGTTGCGGTGCATCATTTCGGGTGGAGAGGGCATTGAGGGCATTGAAACTGGCGATACCTATTGGATTTATAATTGCCTCACTGCCACCAGCAATCATTGCCTCAGCATCACCTTTTTTGATGAGTTCATAAGCAGCACCAATGGCATCTGAGCCACTGGAGCAAGCTGACGTGATGCAGAGATTTGGCCCTTTCACTCCCAGAGCAATTGACGTCTGCGCTGCTGCCATGTCCGATATCATCATTGGTACCAGGAAGGGGCTTACTCTATCAGCTCCTCTTTCTAATAGCACTCCTATTTGTTTAGATAGAGTAGTTAGACCGCCGATGCCACTGCCAATTATAATGCCGATGTTATCCCGGTTATCAGAATTAATTTCCAGTCTGGATTGCTCCACTGCTTGTCGGCTAGCAGCTACGGCTAGTTGAGCAAAGCGGTCCATACGGCGGGCATCCTTGCGGTTAATGTAATCAGTAGGCTCAAAGCCCTTTACCTCGCCAGCAAACTTGGTGTTAAGTGGCTCGGGGTCAAACAGGGTAATGCGGTCAATGCCAGACTTACCGGCGGTAAGACCTTCCCAAGTGGTGGAAGTATCCAGACCAAGAGGGCACAGAGTACCAATACCAGTAACCACTACTCTGTCGTTAGGGTTGCTTATCGACTTCATCTATATGGTTTCCCTCCTACAGAGTTTTTTACGTGACAAGTTTCCTTCAATCTAAAATAGGCTTAGAATTTATTTCTATGTAAGATTTCCTTCAGATCTCTTTTAGGCACATGCAGTACATTGTCTTCATCTTTCCAGTATTTGACAGACCCCTTATATTCTTCTACAACGGGGCTCTCATCAGGATAACCCAGGGCTAATGTCAGCATGATGTTATAATCTTCGGGGATATTGAGTAGCTCTCTTAACCTATCATTGTCATGAGTGCTGACGCGGCAGGAGCCGACGCCCTCTTCAAAAGCGACCAATATTATGTTCTCAGTAGCTAAACCAGCTTCAAAGTGGCTGGAAGCTTCATACTTTGTTCCCTTCTTTATCACGCCTATAATGTAGGCCATCGGTTGGTGTCCTGCTGGAGGGTCACCAGCTGGCCTAATATATCCAGCCCATCTGATCATGCTAAAAATCTCAGGTAGCAGTTGTTCATCATCAATAATGACGTATTCTAGAGGTTGCAGGTTCGCCCCGGATGGTGCTAGTCTAGCGGCGTTGACACACCTTTCCAAAATTTCATACGGAATAGGCATATTTTTAAATCGCCTGATTGATCTGCGCTTAAGCGCTAGGTCATAGGTGCTCACTTCTCACTCCTCTCCGGATGGCTATAGACTTACAGGGATAGGATTTCCGATAGCCAGATGGCAATTGACCATCTTAGAATATGACCATTATAATGCATGTATAATCGGATGGTCAACTTGCGTAAGAACGAAAGTTCATTTATTAAGAGGGCTGGAAGTATGAAGGTTGCATTAGATAGCCTGGGTTGCAAACTTAATCAAGCAGAGATAGAGCTTTTAGCTAGACAATTAGCTGAGGCGGGGTATAGGCTGGTATCTCCGTCTGATGAGGCTGATGTCTATATACTGAATACCTGCACAGTTACCCGTATTACTGATGGCAAATCACGTCGTCGGCTCAGGCTAGCTCACCACCGAAATCCTGACGCCTTGATTATTGTTACCGGTTGCTATGCTGAGCGAGTGCCTCAGGAGCTGGCCCAAATTGAAGGGGTTAGTCTTGTCTTAAACAATGAGCAAAAACCGTATTTACTGCGGCTATTGGAAGAGTCTGGTTACCCAAGTGACTCTGTCGATGTTCAGGGAAATTCAATCAGCAGTCGTAATACTGGTTTCAGAACCCGTGCCTTCATCAAGATTCAGGATGGTTGTAATAGCTTTTGTGCTTACTGCATTGTGCCTCTAGTGCGGGGTAGAGAGAAAAGTGTACCTGTTGATCAGGTTGTGGCTGAGGTCAGGAACAGAGTTAGTGATGACTATAAAGAGGTGGTGTTAACCGGGGTCGAGATTGGCTCGTATAGCTATGATGGAATTAATCTAAAGGGTTTACTGGAACATATCTTGGCTGAGGCCGAGGTAACCAGGTTAAGGCTGTCTTCTCTACAACCTCAGGAAATCTCCACAGAGCTTATTAGGCTGTGGCGTGACCAGAGGTTGTGCCCTCACTTCCACCTTTCCCTCCAGAGTGGCAGTGACACGGTGCTCAGTCGGATGAAGCGGCGCTATACCACTGCTGACTATCAGCAAGCTGTGTCTCTGATTCGGACTGTAGTGTCTGAGGTGGCTATCACCACTGATGTTATCGTTGGCTTCCCCGGTGAGACAGAGAAGGAATTTGAGGAGAGCTATGACTTCTGCCGGCAGATGCAATTTGCCCGAATCCATGTTTTTCCCTACTCACCGCGCCGGGGAACTCAGGCTGCCCGAATACTGCCGCAGGTGGGGGCTCAAATTAAGAAGCAACGGAGCCAGAGGATGCTAGCTCTGGCTAAAGAGAGCGCTCATAATTTCAGCCATCAATTTTTAGGTAAAACTATGCCAGTATTATGGGAGAAGAAGACGGACGGTGTCTGGTCTGGGTACACCGACAATTACATAAAGGTATATACTAGAAGTAATAAGGTTTTAGCTAATAAACTGCTGCCGGTAAAGCTGGTGGAAGTTAGGGAGGATGGGGTGTGGGGGGAGACATCTGAAGAGTAGGTAGAATTAAGGGGGTTGAGGAAAATGAAACATTTCTTGAGAGTCTCTTGGGGTTGGATAACCAGGAAGTTAAGAACGTATTTTATCGCCGGTATCCTTGTTGTTGTGCCTATTGGCGTCACCATATGGATATTGGTCTTGTTTTTTAATTGGATAGACGGCTTTCTGCAGCCTCTGATCACACAGATATTTGGTCGTCCAATCCTTGGCGTAGGCTTCGGCATAACTTTGGTATTGATTTTCCTGATTGGATTCATAGTTAGTAATTTTGTTGGAAAGAGACTAGTTCGTTACGGTGAATCTCTACTTGCGAGGGTACCTTTGGCTTGGCAGCTGTACAACGGCATTAAACAAATCATGGAGAGCTTTTCAGCACCTGGCAAAACTGGCTTTATGCAGGTTGTGCTTGTAGAATTTCCTAGAAAGGGTATGAGAACTATAGGCTTTATCACTAACGAATCCTATGACAAGTCTGGAGAAAAACTGCTGAACATCTTCATACCTACCGCCCCTAATCCAACATCAGGCTTCCTGCAAATAGCACGGGAAGAAGAAATTATTCGGACTAATATATCGGTTGAGGAGGCGATAAGGATGGTCGTGTCTGCTGGCAGAGTGTCAATTAAGGAAGTTGGTGACAAGTTGTCGATGTCAGACTAAACTTAGCCAATGAATTGCTATCGGGAAAGCAGCATTCAATTCGCTTGCCAACCAAACTAATAAGGAATACAATACTGCCAAATGATGAAAGGCTATCTTCTTATCAAGTTGATCCCAGGGTTGGAATCCGATGCTCTGTCCCAGATTCGTGCCACCTCAGGAGTATTGGAAGTTAACCTCGTCTTCGGCCAGTGGGACGTAGTAGCTGTAGTTGAAGCTAAAACCCTTTTTGAGCTAACCAGGATAGTCGTTGGCGAAGTCCGTGGTATTCAGGGTGTCCAGGATACCACGACGCTCCTACAAGCTGAGCTATAGGTTTCAATCTGGTATCATTCCGCTTTCTTCTTCAGCTTCTTTGTCGGGTTGCGGAATTCGCAGGGCACTTTTGTCTGGCACAGCCCACAGCCGGCTATGTTCACATCATATTCCTTCTTTAAGTAACCAATATCCTCATTCATGTATGCCCGGCACCGTATCTTGTCGTGACCCTTTTCAGTGATGGCTCCTGCCGGACAGCGGTTAATGCAAGCTTTACAGCTAACGCCTACGTAGAACAGGCAGTTTGAAAGTCGGTTCTTGGCTGTCCTGGGGCTTGCTGGCAGGACGAGGTCGGTAACTACACTTCCACAACGGTGGGCGATGCCACGCTCGGTAATCAAGGCATCGGAAAGGCTGAAGGTGCCGTGGCCAGCAGCATAGGCGATGTGTCTTTCTGACCAGTTTGAGTAGCGCCCCTTCTCATTAGAATCTCTCTTAAAATAGGGCTGAAGGGCTGGTGCTGCCGCCTGGTATCCCGTTTCAGTGAGGAGTGCTACTACATGCTCCCGTACAGCATCGTTAAACTTCTCTCCATACCAGCGGCTATGTGACCAGGAGCGAGTAGGAGCGAGCTTCTCATCGCGGTTAGACATACGTATCTTCTCGGCGAGGGGTAAAATCCAGCTTATGACTGAAAGGCGTGCTGGCATATCCTGGGGATTTTTACTGTAGGCTTTAGCTAATGCCTCACGGGGGGTGAGATGGATAGGAGCAACAGCAGCTTTGTAATCAGCAAAGATAGGGTCATCGCCATCGGCGAATTGCACCAGTGGTTCATCGAAAATAATCTGGGTATCGGTGTCAGGCAGGCGGTTCAGGGGGCTGGTGCGGACAAACGCCTTTATTTCTTCCTCAATAAACTGTGCCGGCTCCGTTTGAAATCGTTCCTTCGTCTTCTGTGAACACATTATTCGCTCTCCTCAATGTTATGCTATTCTAACAGTTTATCCCTAAAACCACCGAGGTTTCAATCTGGCGCTGAGGGATATCCCAGTATGTTTTTAGTAGCTCATTCTTATTGGGCTGAAGGCTGAAGCCGCGCTTTTGATAGAAATCAATTGCCCAGTGGGCATCAGCCCAGGTCCCCACCAGCAGGCGGGAGGTGGTAACCAGGCCCTTAAGGTGGTTTAAGAGTTTACTGCCTATTCCCTGTCTCTGCCATTGGGGTAATACGTAGGCATGGCGGATAAGGGTAACATCTTTAATCGGCTCAAATCCCGTTACTCCCACCAGCTCTCTGTTTGCTTCCCAGCCGAAGAATGTCATGCGATTCATTTCCCGTTTAAGCTCGGCCATAGCCATATAAGGCTGGTGGTAGCAGTCAGCCGGTATAACGCCTTCGTAGGCTTGGGCTGCTTCATCGATGATAAAATATATCCTTTTGGTATCACCCGGTTGGCAGGCACGAATCATAAGTCCAATTGTATCACGTATCTGTATCTTCTGTTAGGCGATGTGTGTATGCCTAAGATATTCCTTTGTCGGGTTTCTTGATTGGTTGTGAGGCTTTATCAAGCATCCTATAGAGCTGTTTTTTATTTATACCTTGCTCTTTTTGCTTCCGCTTAATCTCTTGCGCCTTGCTCACAGGAAACCTCCAAAGGAAACCGTTTCCGACTTCCGAGGAATCTATCTGTGTGTATCCCCACTAAATAGACATTAGCCCCTCGTCTCAGTCTGCACTGTGCAGTCTTTCCTAGTAATGGTTCGGCTCTAACTGTCTTCTTAAATTGGTACATTGTGTCTTTGTACTGCATTGGGGGTAAGTCAACCTGGCTTGGCCTTGCATCACCAGACAATAGATATGGATTTCCTTCTCTATTTGACCCGCTATGTTTAATCTCTAATTTTTGGTTATATGCGGTATGCGTGATTCTAGTCCAATAGTTGTTATCCCTACTGGTATACCTTATTGGTATTGTAACGCTAATGTGATATTCTCCACGTGGTTTTGGTATGATTTTTATTCCTCCACCTTCAAGAACCTTCCAAGACGGTTGATGTTTTCCCCATCGGCACCATTCTCTAATCACAACAGGTCGCCCCAATAGCCACCTCCTCAACCATCCTACGAATAGCTTTGCCTTGTTCGCTAACTCTTGAAAGCGTAGAATCGATAAAACGAGGTTCAGTAGTCCACTCACTATTAAGGCACCGAGTGTCCAATCCATACCCCAATTCTACTCCACCATCTTTCATTAGACAATGGGAGTTTCGCAACTGCCTCTATGTTGTCCTGTCTCTAATTATAGTGCTACAATCAGCCCTAGGGGGTATTAGCTCTCGTGGATAATCATGAATATCACGCCAATATAAGACCGGTAACAGACGAAGTGCACCTCCGCCGACTCACCATAGATGAAGCACTGCTGAAGCTTGACCAGTATCTGAATGATGCCTTTATGGCTGGACTATACCAGGTCAGGGTAGTTCATGGTAAAGGGACAGGGACTTTACGTCAATTCGTCCGTGAGTATCTGGCCAAACATTCACTGGTCAAATCATACCGACCCGGTGCTTATGGAGAAGGAGGTGCCGGGGTTACCATGGTAGAGCTAGCCTCCAAATAACGGGTGATTTAACCGGTTGGCAGGTAATAGCTAATTCATTGAACGGTTAAGGGTTTTTAGTTATAATGTCTATACTTCTTAATGGTGAGTGTCGCCTAGCGGTCTAAGGCGCCAGGTTGTGGCCCTGGAGAACGAGGGTTCAAATCCCTTCACTCACCCCACTAATTAAGCACCTGTAGCTCAGCGGACAGAGCATCGGTTAGTCTGAGATGGTTACACTGCCCGCTCCGACCCTTCAACCTACGATGAGACACAGCTAACCACAAAGACTACCACAGACGGGGAGTGGTGCGGGGAGCCTTGTTATCGAGTACGCCTGAAGGTATAATTACCGGTGAGGGAAAACATGATCGAGCGTTATAAACACACTCAAGTTGGTTATCTGATTATCGTGGCGATGGCAGCTGCGATGGTATTGATTGGGGTTGTCTTAGCCAATGTTGGCATCAATTGGATTGCTATCGGAGTATTAGTTGTCATTACGATAGCTTTGGTATTATTTTTCAGTCTAACTGTAGTCATCTGGGAAGAAGAACTGGAAGTAAGATTTGGTCCTGGGCTAATCCGCAAACGGTTTAAGTTGAGCGAGATAGAATCGTGTCAGGTTGTTAAGAATCCCTGGTATTACGGATGGGGCATTCGCTTAACACCTCATGGCATACTATTCAGAGTTTCTGGTTTTTACGCTGTCGAGATTAAGCTTAGAACGGGTAAGAAGTTTAGAATCGGTACGGATGCTCCGCAAGAGCTTGAGGAAGCCATTCGGCAAGCCATCACTTCTCGCTAAATTAATTGCCATCCACTGAACGAACATCGGGATGTCTGGTTCCCTGCACGTACGATTGGCCGGGCGGGGAAGAGGCTGTGAATATTATTCCCGGAAGATGCTAGAGCGTATTATTCAGAGTCATTGTCACTTTCATGGTAAAATTAATTGGATAGATCGTCACTACCAAGGAGGTAAAGATGCCATCAGTAGATGTGGTGAGTAAGGTGGACCTGCAGGTACTGGACAATGTGATCAACAACGCGAAGCGTGAAATCTCAACGCGATTCGATTTCAAAAACGTGAAGTCTGAGATCACTTTCGACCGAAAAGCTAAGTATATTCATATTGTTACTGGAGATGATTGGAAGGTTAAAGCAGTTACAGAGATGCTCATTGGTCAATGCACTCGGCTTAAATTGGATCCTAAGTGTCTGGACCTCAAGGAGATCGAACCCACCTCTCATGGCACAGCAAAGATGGATATCCTTGTCAAAGAAGGTATCCCCAGGGAGATCGGTCAGAAAATCGCCAAACTCATTAAGAGTCTTAAGATTAAGGTCCAACCAGCTATTCAAGGCGACCAGGTCAGGATCACTGGTAAGAAGATTGATGACCTCCAAGAAATCATGAGGCTACTTAAGGAGCAGGATTACAATATTCCTCTGCAGTTTGTCAACATGAAGAGCTGATGCCTCCTGATTTGGCACAATTATTGGGGGGGCAGGTCACCGCTAACAGTCGTTAGCGCCTTCGCTTAGCAGCATTATTAGAAGTCTGTTATTATGCCTAATAAGTTGTTAGGAACAGAAAGCTGTGAATAAAAAATAACGTATCTTATTTTTCGATTTATCGTGAGTAACAATTAGATGGATTGTGCAGTATAGTATTCGGCTTTTATTTAAGTCTGCTTACCTCTCGTATATTATTATGCCGTAGAATTGCGGGGTCACGAGCATGGTATTGGATTCACTATCATAATTAGAATACAATTAGCCTAACCATAATCTGATTACAGCGTTATTATAAACAGAGACTTCAAGTACTATATATCTGGAATATAGCCAACTGTGGGAAAGTGGGAAACAGGGGGAATGGACCTGTACTGTAAATATTGTTGTTAAATAACAGTTCATGAGATTGGGATAATAACATGCCTCAGAAATCATCAGTTGTAGCTAGAAAAATAGTCAAGTTTGTTTTTATGGCTATCGGTTTAGGAATGACCGGCATTGTATTTGGGTTAATAGGTGCCCTTATTGGTGGCAAAGTCCTGGGAAGTGACTCATTTGGATTCGGGGCGCTTGGTCTTGCGCTTGGTGGCATCATAATAGGTTATCCCACTGGCATAATAGTCGGTATTGTCTCAGTAAAGAAGATTTTCCACCAACGTGGTTCTTTGTTGCTTGGTATTTTAGGCAGCATCATTGGTTCAGTAATAATAATGGCTCTTGCAGAGCCACTGAAGTTGAATTCCAACTCTGGTCTACTCTTTGGAGCATTCTTTCTGAGTGTTCCAGTCTTCTGTTTGGGTGGTTTTCTCTTAAGGAAATAGAACAACCTCCGAATGGAAGAGATACCGCTATACCCATCTCTGTATTATGAGGGAGGGGTCACTCTACCAAGCTTCATTTCCCTTCGTTTAGTATTGTCTTGAGTCACTCACCCCCGGGGGTAATACTTTATGTGATAAGAACGCCCGGTACCGGATCGTACTTTCTGACGTTTTGTTTAGTTGCAATGTGACAATTAATGCCTTAATCTTGAAACTATATGGGAAATCCTTTTTCAAGATGGTATTCAGTAATCCAGAAGCGAATAGCACGCAGGCATTTCGACCCAAACCGACCAATCGAGTCTGGGTCCCTGACAGCTCTTGACAGGGTGTGCAGAGAGTTCATGCCTTTTCCCCCAGATATCCAACGAAAAAGTGCTTCTATCTACTCCACTTACATGAAGTTCTCGATTCTTGTATAGTATATTGAAACATTAGAGCGCCGGTGCAAATATATTGCTAAGCTATACTTACATAGATAATGACGTTGACCTGCTCACCATAAATAATCTTTTATTTATTTACTTTAATGAACTGTAAATTAAGTCCATCAGGCATCATCTTTGTATACAAAAGACACCGAATACTATTATCGGTATCGGTTGTATCTATCCTACTATTAACACTAATAGTAGCTGGATGTGCAGCAAGTCCGAGTCCTGCGCCTACTGACATAGACACCGTTGATAAAGGTGAATACAGTGGGATAGAAACGAGAGAGCAACTTATTATCAAATCCCAAACTGAATGGCAAGAATTTTGGAATGAGCATGCTTCAGTACATGCTTCTATGCCAGAATTCCCTGAGGTAAATTTCTCCCAAGAAATAGTAATCGCAGTATTCTCTGGAGAGAAACCTAGTGGTGGATACTCAATCGAGATAATCGAAATCTCTCTTGCAGAAAATCAGACCACCGTCCTTTATGAAGAGCTATCGCCCAGACCCGAACAACTTGTCACCGAAGCGTTAACACAACCATTCCATATCGCAAAGATAGATAGGATTGATGACTCGCTCGTGGAGTTTCTATCTGAATATAGTCTAGAGGAAGAGTTTATTCTTCATATAGGCGAGAGTGCAGCAATAGCTGGCGAAGACTTAGAAATAGAGTTTATGGAGATATCGGAAGACAGCAGATGCGCAAGAGATGTAACCTGTATTTGGGAGGGCAGGGTCACTGCCATTGTGGAAATATCGATGGAAGGTTCTTCTCAGCAAGTAACCCTGACAGAACCGGGTCTTACTGACGCACCAGCCAGGGAAATATATGGAGAGTATGAGTTTATTTACAAAGTAGAGCCTTATCCTGAGAAGGCGGCAATAGAGATAATGGCAGATGAATACCGATTATTATTAATTATCAGTGAATAGGTCATAAGGCATTGAGCATTGTTGCTGGCAAGGTGAAGCTCAGATCTGTCAGTTTTGTGGGAGTTTGACAGCCAAGTGCCATTAATTTACTATTGTTGACAGAGAAATGAGAACCGAGATGTCTCATGGCGATTTGATATGGGAAATGTCGGGCATGATATGTGCTAAATGTACCGCATTGTTTCAATCATCACTACTTGTGTGAAGCCGGAAAAGGAAAGGAGACAACATGGCCGGAGACGCGATAATTGCCCAGGACCTAACCTATAGCTATGGTCAACTGCTGGCAGTGGACCGGGTCAGCTTTAAGGTAGCCGAAGGTGAAATCCTCGGTTTCCTCGGGCCCAACGGCGCCGGCAAGACGACTGCCATTAAGATGCTAACGGGGCAGCTCAGACCCAAAGCTGGAAAGGCCACACTACTCGGCATGGATGTTGCCAAGAATGTTGAGAAGGTGCAGGGGGATATGGGTGTTTGCTTTGAGGAGACAAATCTCTATGAACAGATGAGTGCCATAGAAAATCTAAATCTGTTCGCGCGTCTGTTTGGTATCCACCCATTCGACGCCAATGCCCTGTTAAAACGGGTCGGTCTGGCAGGACGCGAGAAAGACCGGGTCGAGACCTATTCAAAAGGAATGAAGCAGCGCCTCATGGTGGCAAGGTCGATAGTGAACCGGCCCCGCGTCTTATTCCTTGATGAGCCTACTGCCGGGCTCGACCCGACATCTTCAGAGTCTATCCGCAACATCATCCTCGAGGAGCGCACGCGAGGAGCTACCATCTTTCTCACCACCCACGACATGCTCGAGGCTGACAAGTTTTCTGACCGGGTAGCCTTTATGGATCAAGGTAAGATAGTGGCTCTGGATACACCCCACAACCTCAAACAGCAGTATGGTAAGCGGGCACTCAAAGCTAAAGTCTCGACTGAGAGTGGTGAACTAGAGGACCGCGAAATCACTCTGGATACCCCGGAGACACCTGAGGCAATCAGCAAACTCTTCTCTCAGGAGAAAGTAGTCACTATTCACAGTGAGGAGGCTACCCTGGAGGACATCTTCATCAATATTACTGGACGAGGACTTATAGAATGAACTGGCAGATTGTCAGTGCGCTCATTGCCAAGGACTTCAAACTTTATTTCAGAAACCGCTTCTTTGCTCTGATAACC
>SDBU01000826.1_pt1 | contig 44762 bp, 79 predicted proteins | sample 2277071 | NCBI WGS metagenome assembly SDBU01 (sample SAMN10397929, study PRJNA504765) | marine sediment metagenome | isolation source: marine sediment core GS08_GC12, 126 cmbsf | place: Arctic Ocean: Gakkel Ridge, Loki's castle | collected 2008
CATTTGCAGCGGTTAACGTAGCCGAGAAGGTACCCCAGGCGGACTCAGTACCAAGGTCTAAATCTTCGACATTAATTAAAGCTTGAGAGTTAGCATCCATTGTGCCGCCAAGAGTAAAAGCTGGCAGGGTTAGGGGTGAGGCAGCCTCGATAGCACTTACCACTTCCGTATCAAGAACGTGCTGGTCGTCTGCTAAAAGTCCAGACAGCCCAGTAACGTCTACCTCATCACCGCCACCGTCCTCATGTTGGGTATGGTGGTCGTCTAGCGTGCTTGTTCCTGTCGGTGTTCCCCAGTCAGTCATTAGCTTTCCTTATTTCCCATTGTTACTATAATTATAAGTTAATTTATGGCATTCAAAGCAAAGTGTTTGACCATTATCTATAGCTAATCTCAATTCAAGATTGTCTTTAAAGCATTTGATATGGTGAGCATTTAATCGTCCACCTTGTTTCCCACACTTATTATATCACACATTTCAGTCATTAGTAAAAATCTCCTAATAGTCTTCGCCTGCTACCACCTTGAGCTATATAACACAAGTATTCACCCTTTACGGCTATGTTCCCCGGCAGCATAATGGAGGTAGTATCCCCGGCAATAAAATAAAAACCAGCACTGTAAGATGTCCCCTGTGTATTTGTGGCGAAAGCCCTGACAATATACGAAACACCAGCAGTCAGCCCAGTCATTGCCGAGGTGAACGCCCCTAAACTACCCGCACCATTATCTACTATAGTGTCGGTTATGAGAGGTAACAGACCGTCTATTAAATAGGCTGCGTATGTTTTCCAGCAGTGTCCGTGGGCAGTAACGGCGGATAGGCCGAGTTTATATAGAACCGCATTACCCGTAGCCGTAGTAGCCGTCAGAACTACAGGAGCTTGCTGTTGTATGACTATTGGCAGAACAGAAGCCCCTCCACCCTCAATAGTTAGGTCTTCAGTGTAACCACTCGAAGGATAGGGGGTAGCGGTAGAGTTATCCGAGTTCACAGCGTGGACATATCTAAAGTCCTTTGTAGATGTGTGTAAAGTTAAGGTTAAGGTATCAACTAAAGTCCCAGTGTGGCTGCCAGTGCGGATGTAACAATACAAAGTCCCGTAAGTTCCCACCGCCTCATTCCTGACTATAGTAAGGTAATAAAGTGTAGTGAGGCTGGCAGGAGTATAAGAATCTGAATATACAGCACCACCATCACATTCATAGATGTTAATTGTAGGGATTACTCCTGCTGTTAAGCCAAGCAAGGTTACGGAAAGAAAATCTCCGTTAGTATTATCTATTACCCTGAAACTGTTAAGTTCATTTGTTAATCCCCAAGCATTAACATAACTACCATTGACAAGGGCAGTCATATTTACAGTTACGGTATGGACAAAATCTCCGTCAAAATAATCCACCCCCTTATCAGAGGCAACATAGGCTGTCTCGTTCCTATCTAAAGCAGCCCAAGTTACCCTGGTCGAAGTTACTGCAACCCTGTTATTGGGGTCTACCTCTGGATAAGTTAGAAAATTCTCAATCATATACTATATCTCCCATACCGGGAGTATCTGTTGCTCCCATACTGTAAGTTTATTGAAATGGACATCATTGCCAGGTATAAGGTAGTCGTATAAACTCCTGTGATTGTCGAAAAGTATTGTCTGATTTGCTATCAGGGCTTTAACTATACTGTCTATCTGGTCGTTAGTATATGGGGCTGCTACCTCATCGCCTGTCCCAGCATAAAGTGCGTTAGCTCCTAAACTGGTTACACTGACCTTGCCGAAGGATAAGACCATATTAAAGGTCAATCCCTCGTTCCCAGTTGGTATCTTTATATTCCTCTGTAGGTATTGTATGTTGCCGTTTCTGGTATCTCCCAGTCGTGAGTCGGTAATCTGAACCCTGTCCCATAACTCCTGCCCGACATTCATCGGCACAGTAGCAAAACCCCTCTCAGCATCAAGTTCGTTCTGTTCTATCTTGGCAGAAGCAATATTGGAACATTGTAAGTTTGAAGTAAACCTTCCCTGAGTTGTGTGTGTTTTGGGAGATAAAGCGTAACTCGTAGTACTGGTAGCACTTACCCAAAACACCCCCTGGTCGGGCATAGAACTAACTACCTCTTCATTGGGGTTGACAAACCTTAGTCTGGTTGCCTTGTTAAAGAATGTGTGGTCTCCCCTGACATTGAAGACATACTCGTAGTCATAAGCCCCTGCGGTGTTCGGGTCTAGTATGTGTATTACGCCGTCATTCCCTATCCTCATCTTACATCCCGTGTAACTCAGTAACTCCTGTATCTTATCAAACCTGTTTTCATTAAGGGATATAGAGAAGTAATCGGCTGGCACAAACGTCCCTATAACATCATCCGTAGAATCGTAAGTAATCGTGTAGGCTGTGTAACCGGTATAAGATGCTATGGTCGCCTCAGCGATAGCGGTAATTAAATCTTGGACGGTATTCGTGTCCTCGGCATCCTGAGTATATGCCGAGATAGCTTTGTCTTCGGCTAACTGGTCGGGTATGCCTGTTGTCCTGAGAACACATCTTAATATCCCCCTTCCTGAGTGTATCTCCTGAACCCTGACATTTACCGGAGCAAGGTAAGCATACTCATCACCTGTATTGCCGTCCATCTCCCAAGTTACCGTGCCGTCTGCTACCCTTACCCCTAAATCAGTAGGCCAAGTCGGTTCACCAGCCCCACTGTTTCCAGCAATGGCGCATCTGTATTGAAACCCATTGGCAGTAGTGGGAACTCTAATATCATTTAAGTTATAACCTGTCGTTCCTATCCAATCGGCTCTGGCGATACCTGTCCTCATCCCCTCAGAGATGAAAACCTGATAGTTCTCAAAGTTAATAGAGGTAGCCCCCCCGTCTGAGTATATGAGATGGTCGGAGTTGTTAAGGGTTATATCGGCTTTATGAGAAGACGGGGCTTGAGAATGAGTTATGGATATAATGCGTGTATTATCATACCCAACCGTGGTTTCCCCAGCCCTTGATAGGACTACTTTCCACAGAGGTCGATAATTCAAGGTGACTTGAGCCGACTGTAAAGTTCCCGATAGCGTTATCATACAATAGGATACCTCTGACTGGTTTTGGGCTTGGTTGTTCTTGTCAGCTTACCTAAGGTTTCAGACAATCTCCTCTCACCCCATGTAAGATAATTCTGATATACCACACCTCCACCGAGAGAGATGGCATTGAAGTATAACGGTGATTTGTTTATGGCTATTCTGGATGCCACTAAATCGGCAAACATCTCCTCATCGGAAGGTTCCAAACTGGATTTCCTGAAGTTAATCGCCCAAGTTGAATCGGCGGTAGCCTCTATCGGAGGATAAAATGTTACCGCTACTGTGGTGGCTATTGCCGCAGTTCCCGTAACCATATAGGTCCTTCTCATATTTTCTATGTTAAACTCTGTCCCTACTTCAAGAGTTCCAGCAGCCTGAAGGGTCGAGCCAGCTAAAGTAGTCGCCCCGACTAACGCACTGGCAGTCAATACACCATCCCAGTCTGTCAGTTGGGTTAATTGATGGGGCATATTGAACCTTACTAACGCCTCGTCATTAGGCAGGCTAGTTATTTTAGCTGTGTTGGAGTTGGTATCGGGTATGATGGCGGTGTCTATCTCTAATGTCCTGTCGTATAACTTCCAGTTTCTCCTTTCACCTATTGGAAATTCCACAGAGTGAATGTTAATATATTCAGGCACATCCCCGATATAAACCTGCTTCTGATTCCAGCACCTCCTGTTATACATCTTGTAGAACTCACCAGAGTCCATTATATCCGAATTAAGGGTTACTACAGAGGTACTTGTTTGAGTTAAGACTACCGCTCGTGTATTGTCGGTAATGTTGTGGACTATCTTCTCATTGGTGGCATCAGCAGCCAGAAATTGTCCCTTATTAGTATCGGTCAGGGTATCGGTTGTAGCCGCCCCAGTCTCATCAGTTCCGTACCTTCCTTCCACTTCCAGGATTACATCTACAAGGTGAGGTCTGTAAGTAGAATACTCCTTCAAGGACTCTTCTATCTGATAATCGACTTCAGCTACTGAATAATCCATAGTTCCGGCCGATTGCAACTTCTGATTTATAAGTATAGTCATTGCACTATAGTCCCTCATTCTGGTATCACCCCCATTCTAGAGATAGATAAATTCCTTACCTGTTCCTCTAAATTTTTGATTTGCCATTTAAGTAGACGAATCTCCTTCTTGAGTTCACATTTATCACAGAATCTTGTTCTTAGGGAATGGTTAGTTTGCGATATTAGCTCAAGATTCTCTTCCCTATTATCATCATGGATACCATTGATGTGATGCACTACTTCTTTGCCAGTAAGACAACGCCCTAATCGTTTAGCAATTATAAGACGGTGTTCTTTCACATAACCCTTACGGCAAACCATTGGATAATATGGGTTATCAGGAGTAAGCCTTATCTCTATATATCCCCCAGTAGTTCTTGCGATACCGCCCTTCCACATTGGGTGATTCTCCATAGAAACATTACGCTTTTTCGCCCCTATCTTAGCACCACACTGCACACATCTAAGAGATTGGGGATTGCCATAAGATAATCTAACCCATCTCTCCTTACCGCAATCAACACATGCCGTCCATAGATACTTAGACCCTTTTGCATTAGGGAAACGAGTATCCATGTCCTGCCTTAACTCACCTATCTGGGGCATATATCACCTCTTCTTTTTGGGTGTCCACCCGTGTTCAACAGCATTTAGAAGCTTCTTCTGTTTCTCAGCCTTAGCCTTGGTAGTATGTTTGGCTTTTACCCCACTCGGAGTTCTTACTTGATAACCATCTACCTTTCTGATTTTAACTGGCATATCACACTCCGTATAAATTTGACTTCATTTGTAACTGTTGGCTCAGTTCCTTAATCTGCCATTGAAGTAACCTGATTTGCTTCTCTATTCTTTGTCTCTTAGTTCTATCCCTTCTTTTATCCCCTTGCGGTAACCATCCTGATAACTTAAAGCATGCCCACTCTTAGTTGTCAAAGATAGGTTTTCAATTCTGTTATCAGTTTTAACACCATTGATATGGTGAACTATTTCTCCAGACGCAAGTAACCTATCAAGGTATTCAGCCATCACCAATCTATGAACAAGAACCGTCTGTCTTGATTGAGATGCCATTCCGAAGAAACGATGCGAATGCGGTATGGCAACTTCCAAGTATCCATCTGACGTCAACCATTGTTTACGAACCTCAAACTTCCGATTTCGGCGAACTTCTAAATAACACTCCCTACAAAGCCCTGTCTTTGATAAACCTTTATTAAATTGCCATTTTAATAGGGACTGATTGGGGCGTTCCCTTCCGCATTTAACACAAGTAATCATCTTAACCTCATACATTGTATAAATGTCGTTCCTCGTTGAAAATCTGCTGTGCTAATGCCAATGATGGTGGTTGAGAAGTCCACCTTATCGGGAAACCAAGAAACCCGTTGAAACTGCCATATCCATCTCCCCTGTCTCCGATAAGGAAATTAGTAGCATCGGCTGGCGTGTATGCCTTGGTTGCTGTAGCTACAGCTAATGCCCCCTGATAATAGATGTGGCCTTTCGTGCCATCGTGTCCAATAATAATATTCTGCCACTTATTTATTATAATTTTCCCAGCAGCAGATTGTAGGTTGACATTATTGGTGTAAAGTATTATTTCCCCAGTGGGAAGGATTAGGAGACGCCACCCTACTGTAGCACCATCACCTTTCACCCCAAGACCATGATAAGACTCCGCTGTAGCCAATGTAGTCCAGTAAGCCCACACCGAGTATGTAAAGGTTGTAAGCCCCTGTAAACTGGTTGGATTACCAAAAGTGATTTGGTCATCAAAGCCGGCGAAGGTTAATACAGGAAGCCCTTTATTAGTCCTTGACCATGTAGGCCCAGCTAATGTGCCGTGATTTCCATATCCGGATGTGTCAAAGATATAAGCAGGGTCTCCCTCAAACTTTGGAGATGGTAACTTCAAGACGTGGGACTCGGAAAACACATTACTGGGTGAATATATACTATCAAGGTCGTAACTAGACGTGCCAAGATTAAACGAATGAGCGACCCACCCATTGACCGCTTTGGGTACTATGATAGGATTCATCTCATCCTCCTATAACTGCTTGCCTACAATACCAGCTAACTTGGTCTGGAAAGTATCCTTAACCCCAAGTTCCTTTTCCCACTTGGATGCTTTATCCTTTAGTTTTGTCCAGAAGGCTTGGGGCGTGTCTGATATATTCCCAGTGACAGTAAGGGATGCTTGTGCCCCCATCCAACCATCATCATCGTAGGTCGACACGGGGACACCTACCGAGTAATTAGTCCCATCAACAACTACAGACGGTATACCCGATACTTTGATAATCATATCGCCTCCTTATTCAGAATATATAACTTCCGAGTGGTGGTAGATAGGCTGGGTTGTGCCACTGTTATTGTTATTAACAACCAACCTCATTTGCTGGGCTGCCTCTGTATCTAAAGTCAGTACAAAATTCTCTGCGCCTGTGTACATAACCTCTGTAGAAGCCTGAATATTAGCGAGTCCATCAAGGACACCGATTGAGGCAGTTCCAGTAACAGTAATCACACTGCCCCATTCCGAACTAGCAGCATTAGTAGTGTTGGCAAAGCTAAACATATCCCCGTTTACCATAGTAGTTGTGCTTACTATTGCCCAGGTTGTATTCCCTACAGCTAATGCCGTCCCTGTCCTGACACTACTACAGGCTGCGGAATCAGCAGTAACAGATACCATTGAGAACCAGGGGCCATCAGTTGAGTTAGAATATTCTATTCTGTATTCTGTGCCTTGTGTTCCAAAAGCTACCGTTGCCCCCCTGCCGTGGTTAATGTAAATTCCCATCTTCTTGGTAGTATTAACATCACGGGCTGTAGATACGATAGTAGTACTGGCAGCAATCAACTGTGTTTCTAGTATATCAGTTGAAGTTTTAGTAGCACTAACCGCTACAGTCCCAGCGGCAGCGGTACTCGCCCCTAAGACGATATGCCCGTAAGCGTCAACCCTTATCGGAAAGAAGTTAGTCCCATCTCCCCCATAGGTAATTCTGCCTCTTCCCAAAACTGAATCCATTTGACCTGTCCATTGTGGATAAGTCATGCGTCACCTCCTATTTACTTGGATAGAATGTTTGCCCCCATTTCTTGTCTCCCGTTCTCATTAACTTTCCGCCTTTTGCCCGTATATCCATTAACCTCCTTATTTCTTTTTTGGTCTCCTCTACCTTTATTCTTAACTCATAATCCCTTTCAGCCTTATCAACAATATCCTGGACATCGGACTCCCTGGTTATACCTACCTTCTCAAGCTGTGATCTTATGAGTTCGTCTAGTTGACTTGTTCCTATTTGTCTTCCTTCTTTTTCTGGCAGGTAGAACATCAGGGACAGGTTCTTCTCCGCTCCCCCCATCGGGAGGTAAAGAGCCTTCCTCTGGTTCCTCCGTGCTACATACAATGGCATTAAAATCCCTCCTCATTTGCTCCATGTTTTTAGGTATCCGTCTTAGGTTCAGAACTTTCTTATTAAAGAAATTACCCATTTAACCTCTCCAATAACTGTTTCAGGAGACTCTTAATCTCCCCCATCTCTGTTTCTAATTTACCCACCCTGTCACCGCCAAGTTCCTTCTTTGCCTTCTTTTCGCACTTAGCTACAAATAGGGTGTTTTTAGATTCACACTGTTTAATCTCGTCCTCGGTATCGTGCCAGTTATCACAATGAGGGCAATACAGTTTTAATTCAGACGGTTTCTGTGTCAACCATCCCCTATCTAAATTGGCATCCCTTGTCCCACTGGAGATAACCTTCTCATCCTTATCTTTCAGGGCATAATGATGAATATCGGGCATAGCCTTGATTACCCTCCCATCCGGAGTCCAGTAGGCTTGTGTCGGTTGCCCCCCTATACTACCAGTTATTCTAGTAGACTCATCTACCAACCTTCAGCACCTCCTTAGTTTTCTTTAAGGACTTCTTACCGTTACCACTATCCTTTTCAGCTATGGCTCTCAAGTTCCACACATTCTGCATAGGGTTCATCTCAAGGGTGAACTTTGACGGCTCAACCCCAAGTTCCTTACAGGCTATGCTACCCAAGTCCTTCATCGCTGCCTGCCGTTCATTGAGTAATGTCTGAAGCACTTGGAACTCAAGAACAACATTAGTCAGGGTTTCCTTTGTCTCCGGTTTTAGTTTGTAACTTACATCCATTTTATTCGCCTCCTGAAATATTTGCCAAAATCCCCACCTTTTATAAAAGGTGTGGGAGTTATATACATTTTTCTTGTGGGCATCAGAGGAGTCGTTCCCCCTCGTAGCCCTCGGCTGATGTGTCCCTACTCCCGCCCCGCAGTAAAGTATCTTCCACCCCTTGTTAGTGACGGAAAAGCAGTTATCTATATCGTCCCACCCCACATGACCGTAGAATACACCCTCTTCAAGATTACCTACTACCGCCTTCTTTCGAAGCATGGCAAACGCCCACTGAGCAGCAGGGACTTCTCTGGTATCTGAATGGCGGAAACTGGGTTCGTCCCTACCAAAATCACAGGGAACATGACCTTGGAAAATAATTCCGGCACTTTCTATCGTCCCCCAGGGGAAGAGGCACTTGAAGCCGATAATCCCAACCTCGGGTTTTGCCTCAAAAAGCTGTAGGGCGGTTGTTTCCCAGTGCGGTTCGACTGTTATGGAGTTCATTACTGTAGCCACATAATCATACTTACAGTGCTTGAATCCCTCATTGAAGAACTCGTTGCCTTCTTTCCAGGGTGTTTTGTGGTTGATATAGGTGATGTTGTCGTGTTGCTTGACTAGTCTTTCGAAATATGGGGAAGTGACCTCAGCGGGGTCAACTCGATGATATGAACCTTGTTCGATGGATGCGTCAGTATCATCCAGAACAATTAAGTGGAATGGAACCTGAGTATAGTGATATAGTGACTTAACGCACTTTATCGTTAGTTCAGGTTTACCGTGAACCGGTAAGATTATATCTATGGGTGCTGCCCTTTGCGGAGCAGCACCCTCTTTCTCTTCCATTGCTACTCCTTTTTATTATTAAGGCAAACGGAGTCGCTTGCCTGTTTGTTTACTCCAGGTCAAGGTCAATAAGACTGTAACCGTCAATCTCGGATACGGTTAGTCCGTAGCCAATACTCACAACATTTGTCTTCGAATCTGCGGCAGCAGTACCCGCATAAGCCGCTGCAAGTCCTGCTACAGCTGAACTACAGAATACAGGGTCGCCTATTGCCAGTACAGTTCCGCCAACGAAGGCGAGTGCCGGTCCGCTTCTCTGAACCCAGAAATAAGACCCCAGAGCAGACTCTGCCATAGGGGCGATGCCAGCAATCTTACCATACAGGGCAGTGCCGTTAGGAACAGGCTCAACATCGTCAAACTGGTTTATCCTCATACCTACGGCAGCTGTAGTGCCTCCGATTGCTACTTTGATTTCGTCACCCTTGGCAAGACTTACGGTAGATGTGGATGCAGCAGCAGCAGCGGTGTTGTCCGTTATCTTGTATGTATAACCAAGTCCGCTACCTGTGCTTGAAGCGACAAACAAATATCCGTCCTTAAAATGACTGGCAACTATAGCTGTGCCAGCGTCTGCGGTTACTACAACCGAAGTTGCTCCAACAGCAGCAGTACAAGCTATCGACTTCTCATACCCTGTGCCAGCAGTTACGGGCTGAGTCGAGTACAGGTAACCGGCGCTTATCGCTTTAGCGGTATGAGCACGAGCATGACGGAACTGCCTGCCATCAGGAAGAACCATCAGTGTCCCCAAGGGAAGACTGCCTATCCTGGTTGCCTGAGTATATTTCTCGTCCCCATAATCTCCATATATTACATTCGGGAAACTCATATTACCTCCTAGTTTAGTTTGATTTCAGTTTTTCCAGAGAACTGTCCTTCTCCCAAACTCTTTTTTGCCCGCATTACGCAGGCGTGTCTGCGTTAGCCCACATCTCAACACACCAGTCGTTCGAGTAGTTGCCTACGCCATATCGTCCGACATAGACTAACTCCCAACCTCTTAGTGACTCGTCTCTTGTCGGTTTAACGGTTGGTTCTCGGGCTGAAACGTAGATGATGCCACCACGCTGTCCGGCAGCGAATACTCCACCCTTGGCAGCCTGACCTGTTCCCGCCAATGGTGTGACGGACAGATTGCCGTCTATGATGATTGGCATACCGAAAAGCCTGCCGATAGAGTAGTTTCTCAGAATATCCTCTGCGCCTCCACCCCATATACCAGCAGCCGAAGCAGAACCAGCTATGGGTACAAGCGGGGTTACAATGTCTACCAAGTCAATTTCCTGGAACGGATGGATTACACAGGCATACGGCATTGGTGCCGGTCCTTGTGTAGCAGTGTTGCCTGACAAAAGCGCCCTGCCTGCGGCAATCTGACCCATCGTTAGGGCATTTGCCGAATTAGCAGGTGACTGAGTGCCATAGTCCAGCCGTTGAAGCAGGTCTATATCACGCTTCCTTTCATACGCATCACCCAGTAAGCTTCCAGCGGCTCTGATTAAAGCCTCGTTGTTGTCCTCTATAACCACATCGGTCAAGATGATTTTAAGACCGGCCTCATAAGGGTCAATTTGAACATTGGTGTCGGTCATCTTCTCATCAGCAGTTATGTCTATACCCTCGGTCAGGGTATGTGAAGTAACCTGCCCGAAATACGGAACATTTACCGTTGAGCCCTTGCCCTTTGGAATGTTCCACGACAAAGGACGCATTACCGCCTTGAACTCCTGGGTGAACTGAGCTTCTTCAATTACCGTAGGGATAGTATCTCCCAGGTCTACAGTTTCTGTCGCCACGTTTACCTCCTAATTTAGATTCCCTTTTTCCTCCTAAAAGCCAAATAATTTGCTTTGGCATCGGGGTCTTGAGGGTTTTTCCTGTAAGCCTCCCTGATTTTCTCATCAGAAAGATTACTGCCCGTTGTCTTACTGGAATCAGGATTTATAGGGTTTTCCTTGTTCATTGATTTAGCCAAGTCCTCCATCGCCTCAACAGAGCCGTCCGTGAATTTAATAAGAGTTTTAGCTTCAACACCAAGGCGAGAGGCTACCTCACGGGCATTTCGCTCCTTCGTGTGTTTTGCCTCTGCTTCTTGAGCCTCAGCAGTTTTGCCTTTCTCTACATCCAGTTCTTGCTCTTTCTCGGTGAGTTCGGATTGTACTCTCCTTGTTTCTTGCTCCGCCCTAATGCGTCTTATCTCGGCAGGGTCATCTTTGTGAGTTTCCAATTCCCTATCAATCTCTTCCTTATCTCTCCTGTTAAGCCTATCCTGTATGGCTTGTGAAGACTTGATGAGACCTTCGTTGAGTTTCTTGACTCTTCCCAGTTCAGCCGAAACATCGCTTGAGGTTTTGCGCTCCCTCTCCTTGACCTGTTCCTCTGTAAAAGTTACGGGTTCTTTTGAGGTAGTTCCTTCGTCCCCAACAGAAGTATTGTCCTGTTGGGTTTCTTCGGTTTCGCCCATTGTTTTTCCTCCTTTTTACTACAAACAAAAAGCCGAACCAACTCCTAAGAGTCAATTCGGCTCTATTGTTCTCAATTCAAGCCTAGGTTATTAAATTGTTAAAATACTATAGTAATTCCCTATCCTTGGTTATGCTTGGCATTTCTTTAATCTGCCATTGAAGCAGTCTAATGAATCTACCTTGCTCCTCTATTTTGTTTTCTAAGCGTCTTACTTTCCTCTCTAAGATAGTAAGTTGATTGTGTTGCCCCTCCATTACAAGTTGAAGATTTTGGTGTCTATTGTCGTTCTTTACCCCATTTATATGGTGAACTATTTCCCAAGAATGGAGACACCTTCCTAATGCCTTTGCTACTACAAGGCGGTGTTCTAGGACATAACCATCGCAATTAGCCATATGGTAAAAGAAATCATCTGGGGTTAGTTTCATAAGGAGATATTTTCCCATTCTCGTTTTACCACCTCGCCATGTATGGCTTGTTTCGCCCTTCTTACTCCCTGACATTGTTCGCAAGTTACAAGACCTACATCTCCTTGAGGGCAATTGGTCATCCCTATCTCTTATATTTCTTTCTATGCCACAATCAACACATATAACTTTTCTTGTTTTCATCGTTCTCGATTTACCGTGCTATGCGACTAGGGATTTACACCCTAGATGATAGACACTCTTAATTTATTCGCAGGTCAGTGCTTAAAGACATCTTCTTTCAGTGTCTACAGCCGTAGCCCACGCCCCCACCTGTCCTCGGAGTTGCCTTCAACGGTCTATCATGCCCCTCACAAGTTTGCGTCTACCTATTCCGCCACCGCATAGTCTATTCTTTTATTAAAGTTCTATGGTGAGGCAATAATAACAAGCACACCTCCTCACCTAGGGAACAAGTAACTATTTAATCAAACTTCTCCTGTGGTTCGGAACGCCTTGCCAAAACAGGACTTCCACCTTTCACAACCACAGTATCAATTAGCCCGAAGTTCATCTCCCTACACCTTAATAAGAACTTAACATCAGCCATAGTAAGTTCTCCTAGTATAGTTGTTAATTTAACTATATCACAGATATTTTTATTTGTCAAGTCATTTCCTTAATTTGTTTTATTCCCTGCTCCCCGAACTTGGTTTTAATCATCTTTAGATAATCGGGATTACTGAAGTATTCTTTGAAAGCCTCGTTCCTGAATTTACTTCCGTTCCCGTATTGAGTGTAGTCTTCCCACGGTATGTTAGGCTTGGTGTCTTCATACCACTGTGAGCCGGGATAAGGTTTGGCGTCATAGAAGTTGACAAACTCGAATAGATGTTTCTTGGCAAATTCAAGACCTCTCAGGTCATCAGAATCAGGTAGCCCGAACATAAAGTTGGCTATTATGTTTATCCCAGCATCCCGTGTCATCTTGATAACGTCTTCAACTCTGGTGAACTTCTTATCACTTACACTCTCAAAACCATATGCCAGCCAGTTAATGCCCGCACTCTTCATTACTTTTAACATCTTCTCCGTTACGGTATCCAATCTAGCATAAGCCCATATATTGAAGTCGTAACCCCTCAGACCACTACATATAGTTAGAACACGCCTTTCATTAAGGGCAAACAACTCATCCCATATTTTAACATTTTTAACCTTGTGTTTAGCCAGTCTCTCTATCTCCTCAAAAATATCAACGATAGGGCGTAACTGTATCTTCCTGCCACCGTATAGTGTGTGTATGTTACAGTAATAGCAGTTAAACGGACACCCTAAACTTGTGTAGATTGAAGCGTAGGGAGTTCTGGGAGAACCATCTAAACAGTGCCAGTTGTGAGCCCTGTATAAATTCATATTAAGTTTATCCCACGGCATCATCGGGAAACCCTCAAACGGCTTCTTTATGACAGGATATTTACACCCCACTGCTATCGGATGAAGTCCTGTCATTGAGACATTCAAATCGCTTATTCTTTCCGCTAAAGCATTGGCTATGGGCATCTTGGGAGTTGATGACACGGAAGGATTATTACCCATAACAACGATAAGTATATCTTTACTTTTGGTGTTTCGTATAGCCTCCTCAGTCTGCTCTAAGGTCAAATCACCAGCCTCGGCATCCAGTATATCAGCATCCATATATGAAGCTGTTAAACCTGCCCATAATGGGGGTTCTACCGCCGAAAGATGACTCTGTATTCTATGGTTTGGGTTTACTATCAGCATTTAACATCTCCTTTAAGTCGTATGCCAACTTGTGAAGTAGACGGATGGCGTATTCCTGTTTCTCAGCCACACCACTACCCTCAAGCATATCACCGTCTAATAAAATAACCTCAAGCTCTTTTGCCCAAGCTATGGTGCAGGCTTTCATAATATTTCTGGAATGCGAAGTGGTCATACCGATAAAAACATCCCCCTTATTGCCCAGAACGTCAATCTGGTGCGTAAAGACATTCTCATACCCTAAGTCATTAGCCAGAGCCGTAATGAGGCTAGAATTGGCTGTCAGTGCGACACAGGGTATATACACGGGAAAGGCATACTGCCCAACCAGTTCTGCAGCAAAGTGTTCCGATTCGGCGGCAAGCCCGCCATTGCCCGCTATCAGGATTTTATTGCCACGCTTTACGGCATCATATAAAGTATCAAGCATCCGCATAAATCACCTCAGTTCCTTTATTTTCAAACTTAAACTTGACATTGGTGAGTTCGCTCAATGATGCCTTAAAAACCTCCTGTTTATCGGGGTCAACCAGAAAAACGATAAACCCTCCCCCTCCTCCACCGAGTAGTTTACCTCCTACAGCACCGGCTTTTATCGCCGACTCATAAATTCCGTCTATTTGGGGGGTAGATATGTATTTTGACAGTTGGCTTTTTATCTTCCACGATTCGCCTAATAGCAAACCTAAATCAAGCCAGTTGGATTCTTTTATAATACTTAACCCGCTATCAGCCATCTCTGCCAGCCTGAGATAAAGTTTCTTATGCTTTTTTATATCCGCCATCTGGTGTGCGATTAACAAACTACCCCTGCGGTACACATGGGTATCAAACAGCAGTAAGCGTTCCTGTAACGGGGAGACTAATTCTGAGTCTAACAATGTATCCCTGACCCCATGTTCGTTGAACCTGAGTAACCGAAATCCGCCCAGGGAACATAAATACTGGTCCTGAAACCCTACATTACCGCCCATCTTGTCCTGCTCCCATGTAGTGGATATTCTGGCAATCGCATACTTATCCAGTTCGGTACAAGCCCTCAGTAACCCCACGGTATAGGCAGAACTGGAACCAAGCCCTGACTTGTTAGGTAAATCAAAGGTAAACCACGACTTGCCGTTATGGAGCATCACATAACAGTATTTATCTATTGTAGTGCCGAGAACTGCCCCGCCATGTTCCATGAACCATTGCGGGTAATCTGTTCCACCACCAAACAGGCTAAGGCGAAGCGGTGTCCTGCTGATTATCATAACTTATCTCTTTTCTAGTAAATCAAGTAATCTATGTGTGATTTTTAGGTCTTCCACCCGTAAGCGCTCATCAAGGCGAGGTTTGATGAGCCCATCTTTCTCTAAAACTGGCACGAAATCCCTTGCTTGGTCTTCGTCAACAAACAACCAGTCACTCCTATCATCAATAAATACTTCTATCTCATAGTAACCTGATGGTTGGTAATAATATCCCCTGCGGGAGACGTCCCTGAACCATTGCCCTTTTATATAAGTTTTATCCATTTTACCTCCTATCTAAAATCACTCCCATGAACTATTTTGCCATTGACATGAACTATTTTAATGCCGAGTTCATCACAGACCCTCTTTTCTTCGGGGGGCATATCTTCAATAGTTTTATCAGTTCCCCTACAGAATATATCGGGTTTGATTACCTTAAGGACTTCGGCTACTAATGTAGTCTCTTTATCCACATAATTCCCTAGCACTTGATAGCTAATTCCCAATCCGTCAAGTATCAAACCAACTATCTCTGCCCTTTCACGTTCTGGTTCGTTTACCTTGCCCTTCTTCATCATCACCTGTTTATCGCTAGAGACTATACATATCACAAAATCTCCCAACTCGGAAGCCTTCTTAATATAACACAAATGAGCGTAGTGGAATGGGTCAAAGTGTCCTGAAATCATTACTCTTTTCATTCTACCTCCTTATGGAAAATTCCTGTTCATTTTATCTATTTCAACAACATTCTCAATTTGGCGATTGTATTCCGACCATGTGCATCGAGAACATTCTTTGTCTGGGTCTATACTTTTTACAAGTTCTCTATGGGCATCACCACCCCACCACTCCGATATATTATCCTGTGAGCCTAACTTGAACCTTTCCTCAACTCTATGGTCAGGACATAAATAACAATTCCCATCCGTACACATCGTTATACAAATCGGGGTTGCCAAACACTTGGTAAAATTGTGCTTAACTTCAAAGTTATCTCCGAATTTATGGGTAAGAGTCTGTACCTTAAAGGTGGGGGTCTCTAATTCATGGCACTTCTCGAATTGCTCCTTAATATCCTCTACATTTACAGTTAAAGTTTTATTGCCAGTATAATCCCATCTTCCCAAATCTACCGGTCTTACATGAAAGGTATCAACCCCTATATCTTTAGCCAACAGACAAGCCTTATAAACCTCATGGGAGTTTTCGGTAGTAAGCAACACACGATAGGCTAACCGTGTTTTGCCTACCATCTGCCTCATATTGCTAATAACCTTATCGAATAAATCTACACCCTTTATTTTCAGGAAAGTTTCAGGTGTAGCCGCATCCACTGAAACTGCCACCCACTTACAACTCCGCATATTCTCAAGTATCACATTGTTTACAACCGTGCCATTTGTTATGATTGCTGGCTGAATACCCTTGGCAGACATATAAGAGGACAAGTCCCACATATCTTTATTTAACAAAGACTCCCCCCCCCCTCCAAAACATAATCCCTTAACTCCCCAGTCTGCCATAAAGTCAATCATTTTAACCATATGTCCACGGGACATCTTCTGGTAATCATCCATATATCTATAGGAATTACAGTAATAACACTTGAGATTGCAAAGTGTTATCGGGTCAAATGAACTTTCTATGGCGGGAAGTAATTCACCCTCGCCATTCATCCAGTTGACTATTGCCTGATATTCCTTGTAGTAGGTCAACCCTTTGTAAGAATTAAACTCGTTATACTTGTTGTCATTGCTCCATTCAACCATTATTCAACCCCAATTGGAATATGACTTGTTTTCGTTCTATTATACAAATCCCTGTCTGTAACAATATAAGAAATACGCATACAATAATCTGACTTGATATTCGATAATATCTTATCAATATCATTCCATTCAACATCTAACCCATACTCATCACTGCTACAACCATCAAGGCCAAAGAAGGCACAAAACCTTGATATTAGATTTCCCTTACACTGTCCACAGATTGCTAAATTTATACCTTCCCAACGTCCTTTATCATCATCATAACCGCAATCCCGACCACACTTAACGCATTTAATATTATCTTGACTCATTCCTCCTCCTTATATAAATCCATCTCCTCCACGATTAAAGTGCTGCGTTTGGTCTTTTCATAAGCTGTCTGGTAAGCAAATAATGCTTGTTCTGGCCGAGTAATCCTTGCTATATTGATATTCTTTGTTAATTCAAATATGGCATTGGTATAATCCCCACAGTGCTGAACCCCAGGATACATCGGTTTCCTAGACCCTATTCCTACCCTGACAATAACTTTAGCGTGAAACTCGTTGTGAGTAAATTCCTCCAGTTTATCGAGGTGGTTGACCAGTTGATTTATCGCACATAACAGGAAGTCAAACCTCGGGTAAATTGAGATGACCGTCTTCCCTGTTAAAGCTAGACCTATAGACATACCCATCTGCATCTCTTCGGCAACTGGAAGTTCAATCCTTTTCTCCATAGGGACACCCTTTAATGTGTCAAAGATTAAGTTACCGCCGTAGATGATATTTTGCCCTATGAAAACTACATCTTCTTTTTGCCCCAACCAACTCATAACCCTAGTCAATTCAGTCTTATAATTCAAGATAATCTCCTGTAAAACTTAACTATTTGTTTTAATTCTGTAATAGTGGCATAGTTTTTAATAGTATTCGTCCTATAGGAAACTACCGCAACATTACCTTTTATATAACCCTTGTGTTATCAATGCGGTCAATTGTTGGTGAATTATCACAAGGTTTATTATTGGGAGAAACAAATAATGGAATTCCTAATGCTGGACAAGTTTTGGGAATAGCCACATCAACTTCTGAGATATTAAAATCTAATCCTCTTTTTCTAGCTCTAACCCTAGCTGAAGTAAGTAGGGTTGGTATAGGATTATTTAATTTCTTCTTTCGTTTGTTTTCATTGTATATTTCACCATACTTCCTTCGTCTTTCTCTATTCCTTAATAAAATGACATCCCTGTTTTCCCGATAATGGCTGTGTTGATAAGATAGTATCTGCTCTCTATTAATTTCTAGGTATTGTCGCATATACAAAGAATTACAAGAACGACAAATGCTATGTAAGCCATCTTTCTTGCCACTATCTTTAGCGAAGGATACCTCATTCTTTAATATGCCACACTTATTGCACATTTTCATTTTACACTCTCTCCCAACCAAGTCATTGCCTTGGTTAACTCTTCAGAATAAGTCATTTTTCCTTGTCTGTGAGGGTCATTATCAAGTTATCCTTGATTCCATGTGGCTCTCATTGCACCACAATAGGTACAAAGGTAAATATGTATAACAAGAGCATCGTGAGGCCACACCCTAACATCTGGCGGGCGTTGTTCTCGTATTAGTTGCTCATTGTCATGCACTTGCACCATCAGTCTTGCTTCTTCTTTGCACTTTCGACAGTTGAGAGTGGATGGTATCTCTTGTTGATAAGTGAATCTTCCTTTCTGTAACTTACTTTGTTCGATAACTATTTCCATTCAGTCCTCCTTATAACAAAGGTTTTTAACCCTCACAGACCTAAAAAATCACGAACGTCCCTGCGCCTTGGTGTGGAAACTTTCTCTGATAGGAATATCTCCAGACCTGTTCTGTCGGGGTGTCTACTGAAAACCCGTTATCCTCTACTACGAAGTGGATTGGTAATTTATGTCCTATAGAGTATTTAAGACATTCGTGGAAGATACCAGTCTCACTTGCCATGTCTCCACAAAATACCCAGACGGTTTCTCCAGCCATAGCCACCCCTACCGCTATTGGAAGTATCCCTCCGACAATAGCCGAAGAAAAGAACTTATATCCTGAGTTATTGATGGTGATGCTTCTATCATTTAATATCTCCTTCTTCAACCATTCTTTTGGGATACCTTTCAGTAGAGCGTGATAATGACTTCTATGCGTGGAAAATACCCAGTCTGATGGCTTGATATGCTTGAAAATATCAATAAGGTCTTTCTCATTCCCACGAGATAAATGGCAAGGGCTATGTATTTTACCGCCCTCAAATAATTCCGCTATTTCTTTCTCGAAGGAAATAAGGTCATCTTCAGTCATTTGCCCAATGCCTCAATCTCCTTGATTATATCTGCTACTCTCTCTTCTGTCTTTGAAGCGGGAGACAAACTTGACCTTCGCCTCTTTTCAGTCATCGTTGTAGTCCATATTCCAACACTAACCCCCCACTCATCAAGGTCTGTGTTTTCCAGACGGTAAGTATCCCTATCGCCGGGATTATCTATCCGTTTGTAGTAAATATATTTAGCCCCTAGTTTTCTAGTGGGAGGAACCAAACGGTAGTCCTTGCGGTCATTACCCAAAATCCCAAGATAAACGTCTCTGTAGAAGCCCTTGTGCTCCTGCATCCACCAGTCGTCCTCATACCATACATTCAAATCCCAATTAGCAGGCTTCTTTAACTGTGGATTAGTATAAAAATCTACAAACTCGCCTACATACTTCGTGGGAACATCACTCTCGTATGCTTTCCGTTCATACCTTTTTACGCAATACTCAGTAGGTTGCCCCCTCTTATTATAGAGATAATCGTTGGTTGCCTTGGTCTCTTCTCTGCCCTCATACTTATCTAAGATGGCTTGATATTCAGCATCCTCTATAGCATAGTCGGCGTCTATTTCCCAAATAGGAACTTTGGTTTCATCTAATGGTTCCCAATCAAGTGTATCTTCATCTTGCCCAAAAGCAGAGAGTTCAGGGTGTTTTATCCTAAATAGATTTGCCTCAGCACTATTAGAATGGAACTCATCAACAACCTTCCCATAAGCCACATACTCTTCAACTAGATTACTTGACGCATTGAGGGAATACATATCTCTACGTCTTCTATCATCATTGTATGCGGAGTTTGTTGACAGGTAATCTTCCCTTGCCTTCATCCTAGCCTCATCATCCTCAATGTAGTTCGATGCATCCTTATCCCCAAAGCCAGCATAAGCCTCATCCCTCTCACGCCACTTGACGTTGACTCTTAAGACAGCCTCATTCCAATCCGAGCCGTCATCACTAAGTAGTGGATTGTCTGGGTCTGTGTTTAATGCCCACTTATGAGTATCGGGGTTATCCAGTAGCCACACCTTAGCCTCTGAACTTCCTGCTGAAAACTCATCTATCGTCTTGCCCCGTTCCGCCCATTTCTCTATTATCTCAGGGGAAGCGTCATTATCTATGGCTTCAATCCGCCTCATATCCGCTACCCAATTAGGATTATCTTCCTTGAATTTATCCCTGGCTTCCTTTCTCGCATCTTTGTCCTCAATAAAATTTGGTGCTTCTGAATTACCAAAGTTCTCATACTCAGTATTCATGTCAAACCACTTTGTCTCCAGTTCAAACTTCTGTGTGAATAACTCGTCATACTTAGACGGGTCTTGCTGGAAGGCATTGATAGCTTGAGGGGGAATGTTATATTTCTTCATCAAACGGAGTAACTCAGTGGCACTCTCTGGATTTTCAAAGGCCTGCACCTTACCCCACAAATAAAGTTGAGCTTCGCCTTCAGGGAATTGCTGTCTCCACAGTTTTCTTGCGCCATCTTCCTCGTAATCAAAGTATGGCCTCCATAAATCCTCAGCGTTCAAGAGTTCTGTCGCTAGTGGGTCTCCATCCCTTAACACTTTATTCTTACCCTGACTATTGACCAATTTATGGACTTGCTCGGCAAAACTACCCATATCAAAGTATTCAGCCTCTTCATCTATAGTGAGTTTCTCAAGGTTGCCTATCCTATTTTTGAACGGAGCTAGTTCAGTTGCGGTATCTACACCGAATATCTTGTCGTAGCCAGGTATCAACTCAGTATCTATATTATTGGCTTCTATCAGTCTTAAAACTTCCTGTCTTGCCATCTCAGAAGATAATGTGGTGAAGTTTCCTGACACAAACATCTGGGCTTCAAGTTTCGGGTTCTCTATTCTCCACTGGCTTTGAGCCTTTGCCTGAGTATAGGTTGGGTATGCCTGTCCTCTTTTTGTAACGTCTGATAAATCCTCATAAGACTCCCACCCCTTCTCCCACTTATCCTCAAGTTGCTTTAGTTTGAAGTCCTTGCCTTTAAGATAGAATAACAGGGTCAGCCAATCCTTCTCACCAGTAGCTACAGCTTCCACTTGTTTTAGAATGCTGGGAGTAATCGTTCTGAGTAAATTGTTCCAACCAGACTTAATCATCCTTTCGTCTTGCATAGTAACACCAGTTACAAAGTCTGCAATAGCCCCCTGCAACTCTAGTCCTGGGAACTCTCCCCCGACTACACCAGCTAAATATCTCAGTGATGTTACACCTGTATATTCCCAAACCTTGAGTCTTTCTCTTTCCTCAATAACCTTACCCAACCCAACAATAAGCATATACGTTAGAATAGATTTATAGGTTGACGACCAAGGGGCTTTGGTTGCTTTTTCTCCTGTAGCTTTCTCATATTCCGTATAAACACTGGATGGTCGTTTGCTCACCCACTTGGTCATAAGTTCCATCCAGTTACCTGTCCAAGTAGTGAGCATTGCGAATTGCCTGCCAGGGGCAGTTTGAGATATAGCCATACTATTCATCTTGGTATAAAGAAACTGGGTATCGGCAGCTACTTCATCACCCCGTTCTATCCACACCTTCTTGCCTGCGTTTGGTAGTAGTTCCTTAGCCTCTGAATATCCGGCAAGGAAAGCATCAGAAACATTCTGTAAGTCTGCTACACGGAACATAAACATTGCGGATTTCTGTAACCCCTTCGGTAGTCTATTCAAGAAAGAGTCATCCAACCCTGCCAAAAACGCTAGTTTACGACCTCTTAATACCAGAGACTCTTTTAATGCTGCCTTACCCTCAACAGTAAACCTCATTCTAATACCATTCCCGAAATGTTTTATCCCGACTTCACCTATGGTTAGAGTATGCTGGCTAAGATTTCTTATGGCTGTAGTAACTTTATAACCCATCCACAACGGATATAAAACACCAGTCATATTGTAGGAGAATATCCCCGCAGGATTACCACCACCTAATTTGTCTGCGAAAGCCTTTCCACCAGGCAAGGGGCGTATTATATCTAGTATTTCATTCCAAGTAATGTTCATCTGTTCGTCTACAGGGGACATCTCACCAGTCATTCTTCTTGAATAGTCGTTAAGATATGCCTTGATATGTTTAGGGGTAGTCGGGTCATTGGCTATTAAGGCTACCTGCTGAAGATGGGGTTCGTAATATAAAACCCTCAGTGCTACAGCATCGTAGGCTTCCATAGCAGCAAACGGGTCTTCCAAAAAACCGGTAGCCCCTAGTCTCTCTTTGAGGAAGGGGTCTGTAATCTTGGATTGAGTCTTTTCATCCAGCATACGAGCCATAGCAGGGTCTAACTTGCCCACCTTTAACTCGGCAATCATCTCTTGCTCAAATAGATGGGGGATGTAATCCTTTATCCTCCTATTGGGTGCTAATCCTTTAATGTCAGCCCATTCGTTAGCCCACTTTCTAATATAAGTAACGGCTCTTTTCTCGTCATAAGTCAAACCGACAACACTACCACTTTCGTTTGCTTCTCTGTTGACGAGATACCTGCGGTTTGTATCAATCTTTTTAGCCAAGTCTCTTTGTTCTTTTAAGCGAGTAACTCTTTCTTCTCCAACAAGAACCTCTGCCTTTTGAATACCTTTATAGAGTGGATATTGACCTAGTTTTTCAAATACCTTCCTTGCATTTCTCAGCCACCTTTCCTTAACACCTATGTCCTTTATAAGATTAGTGTTGTCTGCTACACTCTTAGAAATAGGAGTCTCCGGAACAAGGGGAATACCCTCATTACTAAGAGGTTCTGATGCCTCAAACGTCCTAGTTGCCTCTGCTATATTCTCAGGGATAACACCTATTGTAGTTTTGGGGACAGGTATCCTAACCCCCTCAGTAGGTGTAACAGTAGGGGGTGTGGGTGGTTTCTTGGCTGGCAAACCTTCTTCACCTATAAATCTAACAGGGATATTTTTAATTCCTAAATCTTGTGCTACTATAAACCTGTGTATCCCATCCCATAATATATGGGACCCGTCTTCCCTGATTCTTATTACAATAGGTTCTGTTATACCTTCTTTTTTAATTTGCTCAGTTAATTTTGCTAAATATTCCTTTTCATCTTTTCGTATTAAATCTAATGGTATTCGTGTTTCATATTTAGCCACTTCATCTACCGATAAAGTGCCCTCTGGAGTTATCTCTTCTCCACTAATAGCACCACGTTCATCCCTTACTGTTCTTATAACTTTCTGTATAAAACTTTCACCTTCTGGTGTCTTAGCAACTACATCCAACGCCCTTAATTCTGATTGTTCGGTTTTAAACCCTTCTGCTTTGAATCCTTTTACACTATCGTCAAAGACTCTTTTGAGATTAGCTGGCATATCCTGTTTGGATTTATTGACAACACTTGAGATTACATCACCACCCAATCCCATACCCATACCCATCACAGCACCAATAGCAAAGACTTCTTTTGATACAGGGTCTAACTTCCACTCTTCCCCTCTAGCGTGTCTCTGAATCATATCCTGGTATATTTCCTCTCCACCTTCGGATAGGCCGACTATTACCATCTTGCCAGCAATTCTAGCAGTCCTCACTAATCCGCCTTTAATAAGTGAAGTGGGAACCCACTTTGGCGTAGGTGCTAATGCGATGGCTATTTCCCAAGCATCGGCACCAGCTAAAACCATATTGTTTCTAAATACCTCATCGGCTTCTTCCTTGGCTTCTTTTTCTGTCTTACCCCTTGCGATAGCGTCATCGTATTGACCACCAGCCTCCATAGCACTTTCGGCAGGTCTACTTAATGTCGCACCTGCGATTCCACCAATTACCATCTGCCAAATAGTTCCCAACCCAACACTTGCCGCCACACCAGCACCAGCATAGTAACCGCCAATAGCTAATGGTGCTAAACTCAAAGCAAACGGTACTGCCCGCACAATCTTGGTAGCGTAAAATTCAGGATTTAACAAATCGCTTACTTGGAAGTCAGCACTTGAATTTGGAACGCCTGATATTTGTAACTGTGCTCCTGTAGTGGAGAGTTTATCGCCAACATCATCATATCCCAACCACCTCGCCGCTCCACCACTTACGGAAAGAACATCACCGATACCAGCCACAAAAGATGCCCTTGCCTTTTCCCCCAATCCCTCTGCTTTGTATGGATTAAATACTGTATCATCAGCCCAATTGTAAAAACCTACCCAGTTACCCCTTGAGTTGTATAAACTATTATCCTCAGTGCGAGCTACTAATTGCCTTACTCCGTCAATCTCAACGGTTACTGGCTCAACAAGCGATTGTAGCGGTTCGCCAGTTTCCTCCATACTACTGAAAATCTCAACCATATCCTGTTCAGTAGCACCGAAACCACGCAATATAACCTCTGTATCAGGTGCCCTACCGAATTCAATCAAGTCATTAACGAACTCATCGGTTCTTGCTAAGGCGTATTCCTCTATGTTCTGGAGTGCTAAAACAGTAACTTCCTCTTCAGGCAGTCCTTTAGAAACAAACATATCAGGGAATACTGTCCTGAGACTTTGGACAAAAACATCTGTCGAGGCTTCTGAAACAACAATGTCTTCAGGTTCAACAGGTCGTGGGAAGACTAACTCATCGCCAGCCATACCAACAAAAGGTTTAGTTATTGGAGTTACCATCTATACCCTCTTTTGTCTTCTGAATAAAGACTGCTTTATTTTATCTATCAATGATGGTTGCTGTAACTTGGGTAATACTAACATCTCATCCAGCATTTTAAAATACTCGTCCTTGCCAAATAAAACCTTTTTAGCCATTAGATACCTCCTCTAATAGTTCACATTAATGGTAAAGATTTTCTTATCAGGGAACTTTGTCCAGAAACCAGCACATTCAAAGTATTCAGCATCTTCATCATCTGCCCATTTCCAACCCTGACCTTCTTTTTTGTAAGCTTTGTCTATTTCGTAAAGCTGTTCAGTATAAACATCCCACTCCAGAAAGTTGTCATACTCCTGCTCGCACCTCTTAATCTCCTCAATTAAATCCTTTACTTTCATTCTGCCTCCTCTGGGGTTCTGCTTAAGTCACTCGCCTGTTTAGCTGATGACGGCATAGCACCACTTGGACCCAATAACGGAACAGGTGGTTCGGGTGATGGCTCTGGCTTGGGGACTTCAGGTGTTATCCCTGCTTTAATCTGGGCTATACTCAGTCCCATACCAGTTGCCATAATCTTGGCTTCCATCGCAGCGTCTTCATCCCCGTCTTTAGCCCTTTTGATAAGCCCCATTACTATCCGGTGTTTTAATATGTTCGGGTCTATCTTCTCGGCTAGTTCGGCATACCACTCTTCTTCCAGACCATCGGGGTCTTCTACTTGTAAGACCTGCTCGTAGATATGTTTTCTGGGATACCACTCTTTGGCAGCCTGAGCTACTGACATCCTCGCTATATCGGTCTTGGGAGATTTCACGAAGTATTTGTAATCTGTGGTGTATTCCCCCTTTAACTTGCTGGTGCTAAAATCTCTCTTGTGTCCTGGAACTCCCAGTTCAACCGTTCCGCCAATCTGTATAACCTGTCTGGTAAACATCTCAGCTGTCTGAATGTTAAGCGACTCCTTAGCCGCTAACCTCGGTAAGTATATCTGGTCTTTGCTTTCCCCGATAGTAATCAAGGCTACTGCTGAGAATGGCTGTGAAACATTACCAATATCAATATCGGTGTAACTTCCTTCCTGAACGGCTTTCTCCAATATGGCGTGAACCATCTGGGCTGCTCTGGTAGCATCTCCGAAGTCTATTCTCTCAAATCCACCACCAATATCTTTCGAAGTAACTGCCCCCGGCTTGATAGCCTTATCATAATCGGGGGGTTCAGCCCCTTGTCCCTCCTTGCTCCCCCATTCTTGAGGTGCTTTGATTGACAGGAAGTTCAGCGTGGTCAAGACACTGACTAACATATTTAACTGGGGAACTACACCCCGTATGAGAAAGAAAATAGACTCTCCTTCATTAGCAATCATATTCCCGTCAAGTAAAATATCACCATATCCTAAAGAAACAGCGTCAACAACCACGGGGGTCTCCCCGTAATTGTGTTCTTCTTTTCTCGGTGTACCATCCTTATTTACACTTATGTGTTTCTCGTCTATCCAGACCTCGTTGTGTTTGGCATCCCATACATCGAGGACTTTCCCTTCTCTCCCAATAACAGTAACACCATACTCGGCTTCTATCTTCCCCTTGCTTCTGGTCGTTTCATAGGCTGCCCATTTCAACCCCTTCTCCTCAGCCTCATACCGAATATATCTGCCATCCCACGGGGTAATGTCGGGTATTAGAATACCCTTCTCTTCCCTGAATAATATCCTTCGAGCAGTTCTTCCCCTGAAACAGAACTGGACATCAGCGAACGGGTTAAGTGCCGGTTGCCTCCACTTCCTTAATCTGGCATTGGCTGAGGCGAAAGCGGCATCCTGAAACTCCTCAACCTCGTGGGTATCAAAGTTCTTATCATCACTTTCAACTACAACCTGTTGTCTAGTTGATCCCAAGGCTGAGACAACACTGGCACCGAATACCGCAGGTTTATTTAAGGTAGCATTGATAATATCAGGTATCGGCTTGGGTTTCTCCGCATTATCTCTCATTACATACCTTGATAAGTAAAGTAAGTCGGAGTCAATCCGCATCCTGTCATCAAGTTCCGCCTCCTCTTCCCTCTTCTCTTTTACAATCGCTAAGTAATCAGGCATCTTTAACCTCCCTTGTTACGCTTTAATTCTATAATATTATATGTTTTTGCGATAAGGTCAATTTTTACTGCATATCTAGGGGTATTGGCAATAATTACATGACTTCCCCTTAGGTCATATTGTTCAACTTGGTAGAATGTTTCTTTTAACTCTACCCCATTAAGGGACTTTAGTTCATACCTTGTAACTTTCATCCTCAATCCCTCCAATTACTAGATTAACTACCTTTAGGCTTCCATTATAATCAGAACCTTGGACTTTGTTAAAGCAATCGGCACAACTAAATATATATCCTGTAACCTGCCCTAAAGTGTTTCTATGAGCCACTTGATTCAACTCACTTTCAGACCCGCAGCATATACAAACAAGCATATAAGAATCACCAGATTTATTACCTACATTCATTTCTCCCCCTTCATCCTTTCAATTACTAGATTAGCTATTAGGCTAACTTCCTCCACCAGCAATCACAGCCCTCTAATACTACACCGTCATAAAGTATAATACGTGGCACCCCATTGTCTATTGAAGTGATTATTCCCACCTTCCCAAGATGTTCAGGATGTGGGTCTTTTAGCGGTATTCCAGTACTTCCCAGAACATACCCCTTTGCCCGCAGAATTACTACCTCATCACCAATCTTTAATTCTTCTGCTGTCATTACTTAACCTCCTCTAGATTAGATATAATGAATAAACCTCACACCCTCTAACCCATCCTCAACCCTATCAATGTTGTATCTCCTGTAATCATACATACTACCATTAAAATCCATCGGTTGATTAGCCTCAATGTGCTTGAAATAAGGTTCATTCACCGCAGTAAACACGGAATCATACTTGGTGAATACGGCTAAATAACCGCCATCTATTTTTATCATTTCACCTCCACTCTGATTCTCCTGTTACACTTGGTACAACCACTGCCGAGTTTGGGCTTGTCGTCATGTGATAGTATCGTATGGTTACTGTATTCCCCGCAGTAAGGACACTTAGAAGTTATCGTATAATATTCCCCTCCTGAATAGAGCTTGAATAAGCCGTCTTTGTTTTCTTTCTTGGCAGATACATCCTCGGCTCTTCTGGCGAATGCCCAGGTTTTTTCTAGATGTCCGACCAGCCCCATCAGACCCTCGAAGATTTCATTATCTATCCCTGTCATGTTTATCGGGATTTTGTCTATATTCTCGTAATACCCCTTCTTATCAAGGAACATCCCCATCTCCTGACATTTACTAAATAACTCACTCCCGGGATAAGGGGCAAGTTGTCCGAGGAAAATATCAGATGTCCTCCCATACTTAAACCAGAAGGCTAAAGACTCGGCTATCGTGTCTGTGGTCTCGGCTACATCACCGAAGATTATGTTGGCGGCAAATCCTACTCCCGCTTCTTCCGCTAATTCAATCGCCTCAATGACCTGCTCAATCTTTATCTTCTTGTTCATTGACTTTAATACAATAGGAGAAGCACTCTCTAATCCGTATGAGAACAGAAAGCACCCCGCTTCCTTGGCTAACTTTAATGATTCAAGGTCCAGCTTAGCTGAAGCGTGAGTCTGAAACATCCAGTCAAAGTCCCACCCGTACTTCTTTCTTCCCTCAAGGACCCCTAAACTAAACTCGTTCATCCTCTTCTTGCTGACAGCGAACATTTCATCCAATAAAATAACAACATTGAATTTATACTTCTTGTAGGAAACCCTAATCTCCTCCATAATACTTTCAATAGACCTTGCCCTGTACGGATGCCTGCCCCGTCCGTGAACACAGAAGGTACACGAAAAAGGACACGACCTCGAAGCCACGATATTATAAGGTCTTGCATCGGGTCGAGAGTATCTGTATAAGAGACGTGTAGCGATTGAATACTCGTCAAGCATCTCTTTAATACCAAAAGGCTCGTAATCGGGAAACGGTATGGTGTCAACATCGGGTGTCTCTGCTTTAATAATACACGGAGCCGGCTTGTCTTTTAACTTGTCAACCAATGTTACTATAGCTTTATCCGCCTCCCCTATGATTGCGTAATCAGGTTTTAACAGTTTGAATATATCCTCAGGGTCGTTGGTTACTATTTGACCCCCTAAGACAATAGGGACATCCGTCTGCCTGATAATGTGTATAGCGTCTTTAAGAAATTTGTAGTCGGTACACAGCCCTCCAAGACCTATCAAGTCAGGCTTGACCTCTTCTATCTTCCTTGTAATCAAATCCTGTATCATCATATATCCGTTAGGGTACCCAACTACATTATTCGGGTTAAGTCCATATACTTTATGTCCTGCCTGTTTTAATGACGCTGCCAGATAACCAAACCCTGAAGGGAAGTCGCTGAACGATAGGAACGAAGGGTAACCCTCATATCCATGTGTCGGAGGTATAAGTAATATTTTCATTCCTTAAACCTCATATTTATAAGCCCCGTCCTTGTCGTATTCGATAAACATCCTCCGTCCATTCTCAATGAAGGCAATAACATCATCATCCTCCAATGAAGCAACCCCCAGTTCACGGAAACTGGGAACAATAGTCCCATCTCGATTCTTCTTAAATATATATGGAGACTTCTCCAGGATAGAACTTAGTTCGTATTCTTTAACCATTAAACCTCCCTAGAAACTCCACCCTGGTGCTTTCACCCTGGGTCTGTTACTTGTCACTGTCTCAGGGACGAAGTTGGAGTATAAGTACCTTGCACAAGCACATAGATGATACCTTACCTCGTCCCTTATCTTATCAGTAGGTCTCCCTTCGTTATCTGGCTCCCATAAGCAGTTCATCATCTCCTCAATACGGTTATATAAACTCTTGAAGATAAATATCTTATTCCTCTCCATTGTCCCTATTACACGGTCTACCTGAGCATTGACCTTGTTTATCTTCGGTTCTGTGATAGGCCAGCCATGTGAACTGTATCCTTGTCTGATTTCATCCTCTTGATGTGAACCACCTGACCTCCATATAACATTATATCCCTCGGTTATCTTCTTGAAAGCTTCGGTGTGTTCAAACGTGGACTTACCCGCACCCGGTAGATACTCCTTGAATTCATAAAAGTTACCGGTAGCAGGATCCTGAGCTACAAACAAAGCCGCAGGGTTGGCAGCTCCAAAGTCATGCCCTGCGTATATCAACCACTCCTTAGGTATCTCAAAGTCGTCTATCTTATTGGTAAGTTCGTTAAACGCCCTGTATACTAACCATGACAACTGCATCTCATCATCTTCTGCTAATATCTCCTGACGATAAGACTGCTTGGACATATCCTGTATAAGCTCGCCTAACGCCTCTTTAGATATGTGAGGGTTGTCATGTGACGTGAAATGTATCGCCTTCCACCTGGGGTCTATTTCGGCTTTACTGAACATCTTGGCGGCATGGCGTGGATCTCTAGCCTTCGATACACCCGTACTCCTCAATGAAGGAGGGGTATAAATAAACACAGCATCCCCGTTATTATCTAAGAGCATAGGAGCACCGACAACTGCCCATGTGTCCTCATCCATTAACTGCCACTCATCTAACCCTAACTCATCAGCATAGTCACCCCGTAATGTATTGGCGTTCCAAGCTGTCTTTCCCTTAATTCTCTGCTCCGTCCCCTCTCTCTCTATGAAATGCTCAGCCTCGTTCTTCTTGAACACCCCCAATCTTATAAGAGGCTCTAATGCGGTTGTTACCTCATACCACCATTTGCCTAACTGCTCACTCGTAGGAGTAGCATATAAAACCCGCTTACCCCCAAGAAACTTCTTAATATGCCTTATGGCGAGGCCTACAGTCTTCCCACCCCTACGACCGGCTCTGACTATGATTCTCTTCACCTCAGAGTCCACCAGTTCTTTCTGATACGAATGAGGGATTGGAAGCTCTACCTCAACCTTGGTCCTTGTTGTCATATCAATGGTTCTACTTTATGTGTGCTCCAATAGCACCAAGCACACTCTGGACTTTCGTATCCTTTACTATCTACCTTTATCACTACACCTTGAGAGTCCTCGAAACCCATTATCTCCTTTGCCATTGCTCTAGTTAATCTCTTAGCAGCTCCACCGTCAGGCAGGTGCAACCATTCATTATTAGGCAAATCGCTAACACTACGCTTGAAACACCATATTCTCTCTGCTATCCCTTCCCTTATCTCTTCTCTAGTTGGCATTAAATGCTCCAAAGCTCCTTGCTATAAAAATAACTCCCCCCATTAGAACTAGTCCACCTAGTATCGGATGAACATTTATCTCAACTAAGAACCCCATAAAGGCAATCCAGAGGATGATTATAAAAACCTCTACAAACGCCTTTATCTCCTCACTCATTCCTTTATCTCTTCTATGGAAACATTGGATTACCGCTTATCAATGAGCCTATCCACCCACCAAGAAAGGCTGCTAGTGGCATACCTGGAAAACAAAGAAGCACACATATTAAAAGGTTTTTGTCCATCATTTCACCTCATCTAATAAGGCTTGCCAGCACTCCGCACAATGTAGCCTTTTAGCTCGAACATATACCTCAAATGAAGTGTCGTGAGGGCAATCTTCTTCAAGCCACTCTACCATCTTCTTGGCTTGGGCTTTGGCTATTTCCCTGTGATGGTGTGTAACAGTTGACCTGCTTATAGAACCATCGCTTTCTATACCACTAGGTAATTGCCGTCTTATCTCTTCATCATTAAGTAACATTTATTTTCCTTAATTGCTCCAGGTGCCTGTTAAACTCAGGGAGCTTCTCCATATAACGCCTGAATGCCCATATCCCCTTTCTCATCTAGTAGCCTCCCTTACGGGGTCTGCCGGATAAGTTCCATACGTGATACCTGTAAGCGTTCTCCCACCTCTTCTCGGGTGAGATACCCGAACCTAAGCGTTCAAACCACACAATGATTCTCTCTATATCCTTGACAATGTTCGAAGGGAGCTGTGACTTGATGTATTCGGGTGTGACATCCTGGGGTGTGACAACATCTTTAACTGTCACACCCTGTCGGTGCTTTCTCTGCCTCTCTGTTGCTGCTTCCTTTGACTTCTCCTTATCTTTATATGGCATTATACCTCCTGTGGTGTAGCTAGGGGGATTACTTTATGCTTACACACTGGACACCACACAGACCCAAATTCACAATACAGCTTCTTTCCCCAAGCAAAACCCATGTGAAACCCACATATAGGACATATATATAGTTTCATTCTTCATCCGGGATATAGACTACATTACCCTTGAAATTGGTTTTAACCTGTAAATCAACCCACTCCTTGCCTGTCTGCTTCCTTAATGCCCCAAGCATAGCGTCAGCACCGGCTTCATAGGCTTCCCAAGCTATCTCCCCCTCATCAGTAACGCCCTTTAAGTAGGTATTCCCTTTCATTCCCTTAGGTCTAAACATCAGGTTTCCCCCATCCATAAGGTAAATAACCGCAATCAGGGCAGTATCTAATTACTACCCCATCCTTACGGACTTCTCTCATATTGATATGTTTACATTCTTCAGGTCTATACATTATACCTCCTCTTCATCTCTTCATAAACTTTCTTGGTCAATTTTGCCTTCCACTTGGCTATAACAGGGTCTCTATTGCCAGTTACTTGAGTTAGCTGGACTGCCGATAGTTTCATACTACCTCCTTTTTATCTCGATACACTACTTCTATTAGTATATCCCCTATCAGAGCTTGCTTGTCTATTAGTTTGCCGTCAGACCTGTCCCAGACCTCCCGTAGCGGTGTAGGCTCCCTCTTTAAAGCACCTTGGAGAGTAGCATATACTATATGATCCCTTACCGGAGCGTCTAAGTCAGGGACCTTTAAAGGTTTGTTGAGGTTGTCTTTAAGAGCTGATGTGAGGCTGTAACCGTGTTTACCTATATCTATAGGAGGATTACCAGCCCTAAGGTTCTTGAGAGAGTTGGGATTCTGACCTGGCTTATACTTCAACGGCTTTGTTGATTCTTCTCCCATACCTTACTATACTATTACTTAATACATTTGTCAAGTTGTGTAATATCAATACGACTGAGTTAGCTATCTACTAGTGCTTGTCTCTAAATTACTCTAAACGCCCGTAAACCGCCGCCAGTTCATTTGCGGTATTTGTTCATTTACTTTATGATATAGAAAATAGATTGAGGGGTAAGTAGGAGGGGATATGACTAGAGTTAAATTAAGCAACAAGAGTTTTGATGAACTGGACGAGTTGCGCCTCTCAATAGAGAATAACCCTGATAACAAACAAAATGGCTTTCATAGATACAAGCTATATCCTCGTAAGAAACTTGAGGATATAGCTTGGGCAATAACCTATAAACTGGGACGAGGCGAGAAAGTAGCTAGTATAGTATAAGAAACTGAATAGGAGGTAAGGAAATCTAAGGAGGATAGAATGAACTCATACTGTAAAATATGCGGTGAAGAAGAACGCCATTGTACTTGCGGTTCTCCTTTTGCTGATAATCGACTAGTGGGAACTCTATCCGAGCAGGATATTATAAGGGAAGAGATAGCAGTCTTGGCTGGTGAGTATGCTTTCAATAAGCCCTACAAGGATTTAACGAGCTATGAACTTAACTCGGCAGGTAATTGGGCAAGGATGTTAATGTTAAAGCTCAACTCTCTGGATGTAGTGAGAAAGGTGGACAGAGAGTTGCCTAACGATTGTATTTATAGACCACCAAAGCAAGAAAAGGCATATTGTGATGGTAGGGATACGGTAACTAAAGCTGGTTATGTAGCAGTAGAGCCATTAATTGAATCTAACCCAACAGCACGATAAGGAAGGAGGTTAATCTCTTGACCCTGCTCCCCAGTTCTCATCGACTCTGGGGGGTAGAAATGAGGAGATTACAATGAAACACCCTATACACAAAAAGGCAAGTGAAGACGGAGTCGTTGTGTTTGCGTTATCTATCTTATATGACGCTAAACAAGACGCTCAGATGTGGAACGAGTTTAACGAGGAGTTTCCTAATTGGAATCCTAGTCATACCGGTTCCGTTGTTGGCGAATGGGTGGGCGAATGGTTAGCAAGACACCCGAAGGAAGCCAGGCTTAAAGGTATCAGTAGAGCCGATGTTAAGGCTATGAATAAATACCCGGAGGAGATAGAATGATAGACATAGTATCTAAGTTTATTGAGATTCAGAAGACATTGAATTATAAAGACAGGCAGATGGCACGTTTAATAGGTTGCTCAAGACAGTTATACCAGATGACACGGACTTATAAAATCACCCCCGGCAAGAAGATCCTGACATTCTTTATCACGGGAGAGGCCGACAGACTGCTTGACAAGCCACAGGATGGAAAATTAGGGCGGTTAATTAGAAAACTAAGGGGATTGTATAAAGGGGGGTAAAATGGGCTTATCTAAAGAAAAATTAGAGGAGTTTAGGGAAATCACTAGGCAAGCCAATTTACTTGTAAAGGAATATGATGTGAAACTAAAGAGTGGTGAAACTATCTGGGGGGTTTATGACTCAGCTAAGAATATAAGGGAAAGATACGGCGATAGTATAGCGAGCATCTCGGAATCAATTAAATAAAGGGGGGTAAAATGGAAGCATTCTTAGCAGTGGTAGTAGCTATTATTGAGACAATGGTGGAAGCTTTTGCCGCTATAATCCAAGCAGCAGAACTGTTCCTGTAGGGGGATGAGGTGAAAATAATCACAGAATCGAAGAAGGGTCAACCCTGTCCGTATAAGCCGATAACTTGCCAGGAAGGGTATTGCCAGGATTGCCAGATTTACAAGGATAAGAAGTGATTGTCAATATTTTACTCGGCATAGTTATAATCATCCTGTTATGTTTTGGTTTATGGTGGTGGTTTATGCCGATTATAAGACCCATACCACCGAGGAGGAAGAAATGACCAAGTATGAATCAGAAAGAAACAAGAGACTTAGAATTTTAACTAGAAAGCGTCTTAAATATATGATATGGACTCAGGCAGAAGAATCAGTAAGGAGGATATAATGGGATATTATATAGAAGTTCCAGAGAAGAAAGAAAAGGCACAACAACTTGTAAAATTGTATGGAGCACGGATTCTTGATAAAAAGCCATCATTCAATGAAGTGGCCCCAAACGAGGCTATCATCTGTGTCTTGGATAATGGTCCTTGGGAGGCTGCTGGATTCGCCTATGATGCAAGAGAGTTGACCGTGTTTGCTACTCCTGACCGTCTCGGCTATCAAAGACCAAGAACTTGGGTCATAATGAATCGAGCAACTGCCTGTAGACTTACGGGATACAAAGGAGGATAAGGTGAAGGAATTACAGGCATGGGCTGACTACCGAAACAGGATGCAGGACACAATGGATATTATACTGTCAACACCCTATAAATGCTTGCCTTATTATAGAGATGGTGATTTGTTAGATGGTGCTTACGCCGGGAAAGCCTGGCAGACGCTTAAACCTTGTCAATTACAAGCGGAACTATTAGAAAGGAGGGTGAACTAATGGAAGCTAAAGATACAGTGATGACTGATGAGAAGATAGCAGGGGTATTACATTACACGCCCATAACAACCAAGAAGTTTGAGAGTAAGCTTACAGCCAAAGATAAAGAAGCTTTTCGTGATGAGATGGGGATAGAATTGCGGGCAGTAGCCAAAGCCCAAGATGAAATATCATTCAAAGCAGGCAGGGAGTCTTTAGATATACCTGAGATAATAGATAAGGCTCATAAGGAAGGGTATGAACAGTCTGTTCTCGATAACGATAATTGGGCAAAAGCTGACTACGGCTATGAGTTGGCAATAAGGGAAGTGGTGGAGTGGGGAGGAGAAAGGTGCCAAGAACACAAGCCTCATGGTATGTTTGGTGGACTTCTAGGGATGTTGCCGAAGAGAGCTTGTGGGGCGTGTTGGCAAGCCTTCAAAAAGGATAAGGGGGTGTGATATGGTGCCTACTACAGCCCAAGAAACTATAAGTAAATTCATGGCAGACTTTGAGGAGACTGAGGAAGAAGCAATAAAAAGGTGGGAGTCTATCACTCATACGGTATTACCTGAGATTATTAAAGCACTTATTAAGGAGGTGTGATGAGACTAACAGAAAGAGAAGCTATTGATAAGACTGTTGAACTGTGGACTTGGCTGGCAGAGACGGGTAGGGAAAAGGAAGGCTGGCCTGGATGGGAAAAGTATGGTGGTTTGGATGAGGATGGGAACTGTGATGAAGTGGAAAACCTGTGCTTTCTTTGCAAATACACTGATACTAACTGCGAAGAATGTCCCTACGCAAAAGAGTTCGGGGAATGTTCTAATGAAGATACCCCTTTCTCTAAGTGGGCTGGAGCAAGACAAACAAGAACAAGAAAGAAATACGCCACCCTTTTCCTTGAGCAGATGAAGCTACTACAGGAGAAGCGATGAAAGATATTAAGTGGTTAATATACGGGTTTATTATGATGGGATTTGGTATAGTAATTGGATGGGTAATTTGGGGATAAGGAGGTATTAAAATGGAGCCCAGATGTCCGTATTATAAATCACCAAGATACTTAGTAGACCCTAAAACCGACAAAGGTTATGAGAGTATGGCTATGTGCGATATGGTGGATAAGCACTGTCTAGTTGAATACGGTAACGACTGTGATGAGTATAACGAGTTCTTAAAGGAGGAATTAAATGGCTGATATAATAGGCATAGTAACAAGTATCGAAGATGACAATTATCAGGGTAAGGATTTCAAGAAGGTTACACTGGGAACGGGGCAGGTACTGAAAGTAAAGCACGGCAGGGATGACGCACTCAAGGATAAGTGGGGATTACTTAAGGTTGGCGTGGCGACCAGATTTATTATGCGAGACTTCACAAAGCCTGATGGAGTAATAATACCCTTTGTATCTGACATAGAAACTGTTGAGGGGAATTTGCCTGAAGCACAGACACCTCAAGTAACACTCGAACAACAAGCGGAGATTAACGCAGCCATAAAGCCCGCACCGGCACCGCAAGAACTGGGGATGTGGTGGAAGGAATTGGGGGAAGCTATCCGTGCTGGCAACATAGATGTAGACTTTCCCAATAATGCTGTCAAAATAAGGTCTCAATATTATAAAAAGATGTCGGAAGTTACGGGAGTTAATTTCAAATAAAGAATAAGCTTGCTGGTGTCCTGTATATCGGTTATGGTTTGGGTATACCCTGCCACTTAAACCTGACAGGCAGTGTAAAGACCGAGCCAGCGAGAATTGCCAGCCCATACGCTGAAAGGGTTAGTCCTTATGGGTCAAGCTGGCAACCCTGTCTGGGGTGGGTTATCGGGATACAAACCGAGAGGAAGCCCCAGGCAGGGCATAAGAAGCATAAGGAGTAGATAGATGAAAACAGAGAAACTTACAATTCAAATTGAAGACATTGGCGACAATCACCCTATTCACTATGAACTTAGAAGCGACAGTGATGGTTTTCACCTGATTGACTTTGAGGACTTAACCTTTGGAAGGGAAATAACATTCAGCTATCGTGTATTAGATGATGTTATATCTGGGCTTGAAAAATTAAGGGAGTTTAAATAAAATGGCAGAACAACCAATGAATGAAAAGTTGAGGGGGGATGAATTGGAACTATGGACTAAAACAGTCAATGCAGTTGTGGACATACTCAAAATAGAGATGAATGGTGGCTTCCTGGAAAACACGGCAAAGTATGCCGGGCAAAGTGAAGACATCATCCATAGTTGTTTGCGTGCCATAGCCGTTCAAATCCTAGCCCTTTTTCCTGATATAGAAAAAGCCCAGAAGCAGGAGGGGGAAGATATATGCCAGTTTCTAATCAAGAGTAAGGCAAACCTATTAGATGTTAAAAAGATAGCTGAAATGTATAGGCATGAGGACTCCAAAGATGAGTGATATTCCCGAAGAACTAAAGCTGACCGACTACCAGATAATAGATACCCTTTATAAATTAGTAATCATAACTAAAGAATTAAGGGAGTGCGTTAATTTTATCATTGAGCAGACATTGAAACTGCGCATTAAAGACCTTAGAGCCAACGATATAAAAAGAACTATAAACAGGGTAAAGCACTTCGACAGCCGGTTAGGTGAAATAGAGGATGGCTTTCACGGCTTCTTGGAGTATTACCACAAACAGAAGCCTTCTGAAAAGAAGAAAGAAGTTTATACCATCGAGGGTGGGGAGGGGGTACTATAATAAAAAAGAATATATATAGGGGGGGTGTAACAAACATGGTGACCTTTGCCCCAAAAACCACTAGAAAAACCCCCAATTTAGCCTCAGTGTTAGTGATGTTAGGATTGTTAGTGGTATGTTAGTAATTGTTAGAGTGTTGCTGTTGTTAGTAATGTTAGCATTGTTAGTGTTGTTAGGAGGACTTAATGCCTGAAATTAAAAGGTATGATGTGGAACTCTGGATTAAGACAATAGCCACGGGGGAGTTCCATTATAAGAATGTCTGTGGATTACAAGGGAAACTAGACCCCAAAGAGGACAACAAACTAAGAGGGGTAATGCTTCAATTATGTAAGGCGGAAGTGTGTGAATCCGTAGGCAGGCGGGATGGCTTTTACAGACCGGTACAGGATATGGCGCAACCACTTGATTGGCAGTCCATAGACGGGAGGCGGGATTCGGGGCTTATCCTTCCATTCGACTTGAGGAAGTATGTCTTTGTTTACCCCGATACGACATCGGTTGTGGCTGGCTCAAAGAGCTCGGGTAAGACAGGGTTTCTTTTAAGAACGGCTGTATTGAATATGAACCGTGCGAATACTATTTTACTAACTAATCTTGAGGGCGGATTGAGTATGCTTAGGGACAGGTTTAACGCCATGGACATAGAGATTCCTACTCCTGCCCCCTTTCAGGTTCTTTTTGTAACTGAGAATTATCACGATTATATTAAACAACCCAACTCTGTATATGTGATTGATTATATAGACGCCCCGGAGGGGACTGACTTCTATTTAATAGGGGCGCATATTAAGAAGATAGACCAGAAATTACAGGGATTAAACAGCGTGGCTATTATAGGGTTACAGAAGCCGTTTGGTAGGGACCTGGCGTTCGGCAAGGAACAAACGATTAAATCAGCCACCCTATACATAGCTATGGACTCTAATAAACTAAAAATCGTAGATGCCAAAGTGCCAGCAGATAAGAAAATCCACCCAAAGAACTTACAGTGGACATTTATATATGAGGATGAAGGGACGAACTTTCTTAATATCCAAAGGTCGTTTAGTGATGATAGCTAATATAGAGAGGGTGTATGAATAAATACCAGATAATACATGCTGATCCCTTATTGATTGTGTGGTTGTGTGAAGCTTGCCACAAAGAACTGCACACACGACAGAATAATTTATGATAAGGAGGGATGATGAGAAAAGAAGTAATACGGATGCCATATATAGGCGGAGTGCTGTCGGTCAATCATTATCTCGGACATAAGGGTGGTGGCTTCTACGTCAAATCAGAAGTGTTGGATTGGGAAGAGGAGTTCGGGTGGCTGCTGAAACGCCTACACTTAGAGGACTGGAAGTTACCATTGAAAGTTACCTGCTCGGGTGTGTTCAGGGATGAGCGAAGTTCCCCGGATTTATCTAATCTCTCAAAGGTAATTTTAGACACCATAGAGGACATAACAGATGTAAACGACAAGAACATGAGGTGGCATGACGGCACAAGGACTATCAACAAAGAAGAACCATATTTATTAATTACTTTAGAGGAGGAGGTATAGATGCTAATAGAAAAAGTACTACTAACTGACGATGAAGAAGCAGAGATTGGTTTATGTGTTCGCCGTGAGTGCCACCGTGAGGGAATCAATGAATATGACACCCAAAAGCAGGTAATTAGGGCAGTAAGAGAAGCCCAAGTAGCCAAAGCTATCAATTTCTTCAAAGCAGAAGTAGATAAACTGACAGTGATAGATGATGATGAGATTTTGAAAGCATCTTCTCCGTATGCTGATGACCAAGACGATTTACAAGTTGTACAGTTTGATAGGGAAATAGCTAAAGCCCAGTTACAGAATACCAAGAAACATCTATATGACTTAGTGGAGGAGTAAGAAATGACTAAACAAGAAGAGATAATGGAAGGGATAAAGGAACGAATTGGTGATTGTTTAATTAACATTGGTTGTGCCAGTAGTGGTTGCCCTAAAGCTGAGCAAGATGCGTTGGAGGCACAAGAGACTTGTCTTCAAAGTATTATACAGTATCTCCACTCTCAAGGTGTAAGACTACCTAATGGGGAGGCACTAATAGATGAAAGGAATTAGCGATAAGAGGCGGAAGCAACTACCTAAATATCGCAGACTAGTGTCTAAGTTGCGTGGTTTGTGTGATGATGAGTCAGAGTTAAGCGGTAAAAATCCTGACTGGCAGACTGATTGGATGGCTGAAGGACATCACATTATGGGTAGAATAGGGGACTTATACTTAAATCCGTTCAATATAATAATGATAACCCGTGATGAACACACCGCCATCGATAACGAGCTACCCATTGACGGTCATAAATATACTAAAGAAGAGTTACTAAAGATAGTAGCACCTTTAAGAATAGCACAGGGATTTATACCTAAGAAGGTGCGTGTATTTGACGGATAGAGCAAATAGAAATCTAGGGGGATAGAATGAAGATATACAATAGGGAAAATCAGTTACCACTTAGGCATAGTGGTTATTCTTGGATATGCCCCAATTGCGGGGCTGAATATGCCGATGAGGGTTTAAGTAAGCATACAATTACTTGCCCCAATTGCGGTTATCATTGGAGGGTCCAAATTAACGGACATCCCAAAACAGAGGCGGCAGCTCAAGGAGGTATAAGATGAGTGAAAAGACAGAGGGATTGAGAAAAAAACTAGATACCATTGTTAAGAATGCCCTGTTGAGACTTACCCAAACAGAACGTGACAGTTCCATTACTAAAGCAGACTCCCCATGGCGTGATGGGATAATAGAAAACGCTACCAGACAAGCCCTAAGAGCCTGTAAAGATGATGGTTTAGTATTTCTGGAAAGTCGTGGGTCTTACGGTTTTGAAGCCGAGTTTGAGCAAATAGAAATCTAAGGAGGATAGAATGAAGAAGAAAGGTCTATCAGAATTTCTTGAAGTATATGATACAGTTGGTGAACTAGGGTGGACTTCACTTGATTTGGCTCAAAATCTACGCTTCAAATATGAGTGGGCTAAACCCGAATACAACAAGGTTGAAGAAAACGATGTCCGCCTTGCTTATTCCTTTGCGAATTCCAACCTAATGGGGGCAGTTCACAAGTTAGCTACAGCATTGGGCTATACCAGAGAAGACTACATTGAGAATGCTGATAAAAGGCGAGGGCGAAGGAATTGTAATATTTATGTGGTGGGCAAGGGCAGTGTTAATTGTGGTTTTGAAGACTTAATAACCCAACAGCACGATAATGGAGATTAAAGACCAATGGAGGAATAATGAAGAAACTATATAAACCAGACCCGATAGGCGAACTAGAATTCACTTACTACGCCGTGGATTTAAGCAGTAATTTAAAGCAAGTTAAATTGGCCGTCACATCTGATATACACTTTGGCAACCCGGCTTGTTCCCTGAGACACCTTAATCAACACATAGAGTATATCAAGTCAGACCCGGAGGCGTTCACCTTTCTTAACGGGGATATGATTGAGTGCGTAACAAGGCAATCCAAGGGTGAGATACACACGCAGGCAACCTCACCCGGCAAACAGAGGGATTTCATCATCAACCTGTTCAAGCCGATTAAGCACAAAGTCCTCGGCGTTACCCAGGGTAATCACGAAAGAAGGATAGAGGACGTAGATGTGGCGAGTGATATAGCCGAAGCACTGGGTGTTCCCTACAGGGCGGAGGGTATGTTATTGAAAATCTCATTCGGTAGCGGTAATTCAAGACACCTTGATAAGCCCTATGTTTACTGGGGTTACTTTACCCACGGATATGGTGGGGCAAGAACCAAATCAGCCAAATCAGTTAAGGCAGAAAGGGTCGGTCAGTGGATGCACGCTGATTTTTATGTGATGTCGCACGACCACGTGGTGAATGTCTCGCCCGATATTTACCTGCTCCCTGACAACCGAACCCACATAGAAAAAGATACTGGCTTTAAAGTTGGCAAATTACAGGCACACCGAAAGATGCTTGTCAAGTCCAACGCCTTTTTAAAATGGGGGGGCTATGCCGAGGCTTTGGGCTTCCCGCCCAGTGATTTAACCTGCCCTTTGATAATCCTGTCTGGAGTTGGCAGGAAAAGAGTTATGGTGGAGGTATGAGTCCAAAGTTATGTCTTTATCAAGAGGTTTGCCAGCATTATAAAACAGGGGATAGCAAGCCTAACAACCATCACGTAAGAGCCACCATCCCTTGTAAGTACTGGTTAGCTATGGACTGTGGTAAGATTGGGGAGTTAAGTGTTCTACAGGAATTCACCACTGGTGATGTTATGGCGTGTAACATTGAAAAGAGAAAGAGATTAAGGAGGGCAACAGATTGATGTATTTTATAGGCTTGATAGGGGTGTGGATATTTCAGGATGCCGTTGCCAGTATAATGTTTTACCCTCAGGAAAAATGGAAGTGGAACCACACGGCCAGGCTGATAAGGGCGGTTATGGGTGTTGCTTTAATGATAATGGGGTATTTAGGATGAAAGCACGCTTACAGGGTGTTTTAGTCGAATGGCTAGACCCTATGAACCATAATGGGTGGGTGTCAATCAGTGAAGTAGAGGCGATGGGGGTTCAAACTATGTGGGCTTTGGGTTGGCTGGTGGGAAAGGATAAGGAGTATATTAAAGTCTCAGTCAACAAGAGCACAGACGGAGACAGGGTTTCCGACATACTAATCTTACCCGTAGGTTGTGTGAAATCAATCAAGGAGATTAAAGGAGGATAAGATGGGATTTGGTTTATACAAAGGAACTTATGAGTTTGAGAAATACCACATAAGACCGCAGGTATTTGAACTTCTATTTGAATCTTGGGTATGGGGTGTAGCTCTCACAATCGGAGTACATAAATACTGGTGGCAAATACATTTATCAAAACTAATGAAGTATGCCACTAAAAACTAATTACAAGCCCCCTCTCGTTGATTCTGTGGCGTTAGGGGGCTATCAGGATATGCCTTGCGTTACACCAATGGGAGTGGGGGTTCATATACAATTTCACTCGGTAATACCCAAGCATAATGGTCTATGATATTGCCATCGTCTTTTTTGCTTATTGACTTAGTAATTTTACCAGTGGTTGATTTGTGGGCAGTTCTGACCTCAATCCGTAATAATTCACAATTTTTTAGGATGGCTAAATCACAAGGACAACTGGAACTTAGCGACCTGAAAACATTATAACCCTTTGATAACAGGTCTACGGCTACCCTTAGTTCTGAAATTGCTCCAGTTGTGGCAGTAGATTTACCCCTGAATGGATTGTGTGCCGTATATTTCTCACGGGCATTAGATTGATAGCATTCGTAAGAACAATATTTTATCCGTATTCTTGGTAATAGCTTTCCACATATAATACAAGTCTTTCCATCTTTTCTATATTTCATAGATATATTATAGCACTATTAAGCAAAGGTGTCAAGTCACGATAGCTTACTGAGTGCTTCCGATATGTTAGTTTGTTAGAGCTTCCAAGGCATCTGCTATCTTCTCACACCCCCTTCTCCATAGAGCTAGAAGTTTAGCGTTCTCTTGCTTTAGCTTCCGATTTTCCTCAAGTATCTCCTCATAGGAAGGCTTCATTCTAACCTCCCAAGATACTCTTTATTATAAAGGCAATGACACCAACGGCTACAGCACTGGAAAAGAACCATAATGGTCTGGCAAGGTTGTGTGTCAGGTGATTAGTCAGCATCCCAAAAGACGCCAATAATAGCGTGTTCGGGTGGGCATCTTTCCAGCCAGTTTTACCAGAAGCAAGTTCATCTTGGGCTTCCTTGCACATATTTTGGAAGAAACCATTTCCTTCCATTTTATCCTCCTTGCTGATTTTTTCTATATTTAGTTCCCCAAAAGAGATGGGCTAACAGTAAGCACACCCCGCCGCTAATCACGTCTCTCCACTCCAGCCAACTGTGTAACCATATCCCGATACCTATACCAATAAAGAACATCAGCATCGGGTTCTGATAGGCGAAGTCCCTCATTATGTAAGTCCACTTTCTCCCACCAATTCTCGACCACAGTTCCTTGTATAAGTTCATCTAGTTACTCCCCTTATACCTCTGGTGCTGGTTTATCGGTATGGTATTTAAACTCAGCAAAGTTTAAGATTATATTAGTTACCTCAGAACTGGCAGCTACAAGTCCCGCTGCTATACTAACTACATCCCTTACTTCTAACACATTGCCCCCTAAGTCCCAATCCAATGTAATAGTTGCCTTAAACTGTTTATACTGTGCTGACTTACCTATAACCACAGCATCAACTACTGTTTGAGTTTTAATAGCTGTTTCGGCATCGCCCTTATATCTAAAGATAACCTGTATATCTACGGTGTCTGTATCTGCCCCAAGAGTATTATCAACATTAACTTCAAAATAAATCTCAACTATTGGGTCGGATGCCCCATCCCAATCATCTTCAATATGGCTAGTAGAATTGAGTTCCTCCAAAGCCACATCTCTATCTAACAGCCATCCGCCCAGCGTATTCGCATTGGGGGCAAGTGTTGTCGCTCCCGAAGCTCCTTGAGAGAAAGCTGATGCGGGAAGTATATACTCGTGCCACCATATTGAACTGGATGCAGTAATCGTGCCTGTGTTTATAATATCTTGGGCATTGGCATCTAAAGCACCACTCAGCACTATGCCTGTATGAGTACTATATTCCCATCCCCATACCGCAGTATCAACACCGCCGCTCAAGCCTAATCTTGGTCTCAGGATATCGGAGGTGTCCTTTGACTTAATGAGCCAAGCTGTGCCAGCATTTG